>OBEQ010963435.1_pt1 | contig 62604 bp, 61 predicted proteins | sample 1670901 | NCBI WGS metagenome assembly OBEQ01 (sample SAMEA104232315, study PRJEB22302) | groundwater metagenome | biome: forest; feature: aquifer; material: groundwater | place: USA | collected 2011-08-07 | depth 5.4 m
GCAATCGAACCAGTATAAAGATATTGTGATTAAACGTTTCCTAAAATCTAACTGGCCAATAATTTCAATAATAGTTATTGCCGCTGCTTTACGCTTTTGGCGTATAGAATCATTAACTACCTTTTCGGGTGATCAGGGATATGATTTTATAATCATAAAAAGAATCATAGTAGACCACAAATTTACTCTTCTTGGTCCTAAAATTGGCCCCTACAATGGCCACGGAGATGTTTTTCTTGGGCCTGCCTATTACTACATTCTGGCTCCTGCTCTTTTTCTTTCCCGACTGGATCCAATAGGCCCGGCAATACTAACTGCGGTGCTGGGGACACTGACAGTTTTAATCATATACGTTATCTGCGTTAAGTTTCTAACCAAATCAATCGCGCTTTGGGCCGCGTCTTTTTACGCGCTCAGCGCTTTTTTAATAGCCCAATCACGCGCGCCGTCAAATCCTCACCTGATCCCATTCTTCTCTGCGCTCGCCCTTTTTTCATTTCTCGAAATTACAGTTGCCAAATCGAAGCGAAAAATTTGGCCGATTTTTCTTGGAGCTTCAATGGCAATCATGTTCCAACTCCATTATCTGGCAGTCTCCGCAATAATTGCCTTTGCCGTCGCAGCCGCATTCACAGTTCGGAGAAATTATTCCACCATCAAGCCGTATTTGTACACGTTCTGCGCCTTTATTTTAGTAGTCTCACCTCAAATCATCTTCGAGCTTCGTCACAAATTCTTCATAACCGGCCAAATTCTAAGACAGCTAAATAACGGTCAAACCATAGCTTCACTATCACGCCTTATAGATCACCTCAAAGAAAGCATATCTCTGATGCCTAACTTGATTATCGGAGTACAAAAGGATATAACTCCAGTCACAGCGCTAATAATTGTCTTTGTTATTTGGTACTGGCTTAAGAACAAATATAGAAGGACTGCCATTGGTCTGATGTTTTTAATAATTACCTTAGGCTTTATTTTTGCAAGTCTCTATTTCGGTCAGGTGAACCCCCACTATTTGGCGTCAACTTATCCGGCACTAATAATCGCAACCGCCGTTGCAATAGACGAAATAAAAAACATCTGGAAACATCCCCTTTATCAACTAATGATAATGTTGGCGGCAGCACAAATTTTTACCATAAACATCGCCAACCTCAACTTAAATGCTAAACAAGGATATACAATGCCAAGCGGCTGGAATTTAAAGGGTGCCAAAATAGTTTCTTCTATCATTAAAAATGATATAAATGACTCCGAAACTTTTAATGTCGCAAACACCCTGGACGGTGATACGCGGGCCATGCCCATTCGATATCTGCTGGAATCATCCGGAAAACCACCTCAGCCGGTTGAAAATTATCCGTCGGTAGACTCCCTATATTTAGTATCGAGGGATGATGAAAATTCGCTAAAAAGCTATACTGTTTGGGAAGTCTCAAGTTTTGCGCCGTTTGATATAACCGGGTCATGGGATATCCAAAACGGCATCAAACTTTACAAATTAACAAAACACAAAACCCATGTCGACTAAAATTGCCGTCATTGTACTAAATTATAAAGGACTCGAGGATACCCTTGAGTGCATAGAATCTCTTAAGAGATGCACTACAAAAGGTATAGATCTGGACATCATAGTCGTCGATAACAATTCGGATGACGGTTCCGTTGAAGCGCTTTCAAAAATCAAAGACATAATTCTGTTATCAAACGACGCAAACCTTGGTTTTGCGGGCGGCAATAATACGGGTATTAAAGAAGCACTAAAGAGAGATGACGATTTAATAATTATTCTAAACAACGACACTTATGTCGACAGGCAATTTATTAAAGAAATGGCAAAAGCGATTATCGATGCCGATATTATTTCCCCTAAGATTTATTTTGCTCCGGGTTTTGAATATCACGACAAATATAATAAGGAGGAACTCGGAAAAGTAATCTGGTACGCTGGCGGTTACATAGACTGGGACAACGTCATTGGTCATCACATTGGAGTCGACGAAGTAGACAATGGTCAGTACGATAGGAAAAAAGAAATAGATCTTGCAACCGGCGCCTGCTTTGGCGCCAGCGCCCGGGTCTTTGAAAATGTCGGCATGTTTGACGAAAAATATTTCCTTTATCTTGAAGAGATGGATTTATGTGTCCGTGCAAAACGAGCCGGTTTCAAGCTTGCCTTCGCTCCAAAGGCAGTTATCTGGCATAAAAACGCACGTTCAACGGGGGGTTCAGGTTCAAAGCTCCAAGATTATTACATTACCAGAAACAGATTGCTGTTTGCTTTTAAATGGGCCAAAATTAGAACAAAGTTTGCCGTCTTAAGACAAGTAATCGGTCAGGCTGGCAGTTCCGTAAAGCGCAAAGCTCTAATAGATTTTTTAACCTTTAATTTTGGGAAAGGCGATTTCTAGATGAAATTATCGACATTAATTTTGGCAAAGAATGAAGAGGAAATGATTGAAGATTGTCTCTCACAGCTCTCTTTTGCGGATGAGATTATTATTCTTGACCAAAACTCGACAGATAAAACGGTAGCAATCGCAAATAAATTTACCGACAAAGTATTCTCATCAAAATCTGAAGCGCTGGATGAGAGCAGAAATGAACTGGCACAAAAGGCAAAAGGGGAGTGGCTCTTGTATGTTGATGCAGACGAACGTCTGACACCGGAGCTAGTCAACGAAATAAAATCAATTGTTAATGGTTCCGGCAAAGCCGGATCAAATGTTACTGCTGCCTACTACATTCCTCGCAGAAACTTTATTTTAGGTAAATGGCTCAAACACGGGGGCTGGTGGCCCGACTATGTCCCGCGCCTTTTCAAAAGGGAAAATTTCCCGGGTTGGCAAGGAGCAATTCACGAAAGTCCGAAAGTAAATGGCAAAGCAGGCCGCCTAAATTCACCAATAAACCATTTAACGGCAAGGAGTATGGATTTGATGCTTACAAAAAGCGCGAAATGGGCTAAACTTGAAGCCGAATTGTACGCCAAGTCCAACGCGCCAAAAGTATCTCAGATTAAAGTCTTAAAATTTTCCCTCAAGGAGTTCGTCAGAAGATATTTCATAAAATTAGGTTTCTTAGACGGCAAAGTGGGTTTTATGGCCGCGGCATATCAGGCGCTCCATAACGCTATGATTTTAACGTACCTTTGGGAAATCCAAAATAACACAGCCGAAAAATTTAAGAATCAAGCAGAAAAATTATGAACTCCCAAAGTAAACTTTTTCTGCCTTATGACACATATGAACGCCATAGAAAAATCGGCGAACTGATACCTGACGGACAGACCGTTTTAGATGTCGGCGGTGAACTAAATCACCTGTCACAATTTTGTCACCCCGCCAAAATTGTGGTAGCCAATCTTAAAGACAGTCAGGAGCAAAGTGACATCTTGATCAAAAAAGGCAAATTACCATTTTCTAAAAATTCATTTGATATAGCCTGTTCAATAGATGTCTTGGAACACATTCCAATTCAAGAAAGAGGAGAATTTGTCAAAAATCTGCTTACAGTTGCCAAACAAAAAATCATTCTTTCGTTTCCGATAGGAACTGAAAAACATCTTAGATACGAAACCAAAATGCTTGCCTGGTTAAAAAAGCACGGAAAAAACGTAAAATATCTGGAGGAACACGTAAAGTACCAAATACCAACCAAAGAGCAGATTGATAATATTACAAAAGGGCTCAAAACAAAAATCGAATACTCTGGCGATATTTCGATAAATGAATATTTATTTCGCCTTTTTATTTTCGACCCAAAAATTAAATTTGTTAGTAGAATTGTATATTTTCTAAAACTTGGTTTTAATTTATTAACAAATGAAATTCTCTACCGTATGTTAACCAATAAAGGTTACAGCCAAAACGTAAATAGGGCCTACGTTATAATAACAAAGGAGGTAAATTGAAATTCGGCTTCTTTAGTCCATATCTTGATACTTTCGGCGGGGGTGAAAGGTACATGCTGACGCTCGCGTCGCATCTTTCCCAAAATAATATGGTCGATATTTTCTGGGACGATTCCAACATCAAGCCCCCTCTTTCACGTTTCCTTAAAATTGATTTAACAAAAACCAGGTTTGTCGCAAACATCTTTAATAAAAGCTTCCTGGGCAAGGCGTACTCTACATACGGATACAATTTAATATTTGTTATCTCAGACGGCAGTGTACCGAGTACTTTTGCTGCCAAAAACATTTTGCATTTTCAGGTGCCCTTTAATTTCCCCCCACCAGACAGAAAAACTAAACTAAAACTGGGAAGATATAAATGGGTAGTCACCAACTCACAGTTTACAAAAACATACATAGACAGAAGCTTTGGCGTCAATTCAATAGTAATTTACCCGCCGGTTGATATTAAAGCAATAAAACCCGGCAAAAAAGAAAACATAATTCTTTCCGTGGGCCGTTTTAGTCCTCACCAATTACATCCAAAAAAGCAGGAAGTTCTCATTGAAGTTTTTAAAGAAGTTTACAAAAAAGCCCCAACATGGAAACTCATTTTAGCTGGTCAGGCAAAAAAAGAGGATTATAAATATTTGCGAAATCTCAAAAAGACCAGCCGGGGCCACGCGATCAAAATAGTTGAAAATATGCCGATTGGAAAATTACGCCAACTATATTCACAGGCAAAAATTTACTGGCACGCTACAGGCTTTGGTGAAGATGAAATAAAAAATCCCGAAAAGATGGAACATTTTGGTATTTCAACAGTTGAAGCGCAAGCTGGTGGAGTCGTTCCGGTAGTAATCGATAAAGGCGGCCAAAAAGAAATTGTCACAGACGGCAAAAATGGTAGGCTATGGACCACAAAAGCTCAACTCTATGAAGCTACGCTGTCTCTAATCGGTGATCCGCAGATTCTTGAAAAATATTCTAAAAGTTCCGTAATAAATAGCCGTCGGTTTAGCCAGGAGAAATTTTTCAAGGAATATGAAAAAATCATTTTTTAACATACTCCTTGCCTGCTTGCTTACTTTTTCATTCTTCCTCCCTAATTTAATCAGCGGCAAAATTCCTATACCGGCAGACGACTTACTGGGTCTTTATCACCCTTGGCGCGATCAAAGCTTTGCGGGCTTTAACCCCGGCAAATTCCCTGTAAAAAACCCACTGATAACCGATCCTGTTTTGCAAACATATCCCTGGCGCGCAATAACCATAGGCAACATCAAAGAAGGCTATTTACCGCTATGGAATCCATATAGCTTCTCCGGTCAGCCGCTTGCGGCAAACATTCAATCGGCACCATTTAGTGCACTAAATGTTTTATTTTTTATTCTGCCGTTTAAAATTGCTTGGGCAATACAAATAATCCTGCCTGAAATTCTAACTTCACTATTTATGTATTTATATTTAAAATCGCAAAAATTATCCTCTCCTGCTGCAATTTTTGGCTCCTTTGTGCTGCCATTTTCCGGCTTCTTCGTTGCCTGGATGGCGTGGGGCACAATAGCAACTACTGCAATGTGGCTGCCTTTGATACTTTTTTGTTTACAAAAATTAACAAAAAGAATATCCGCGCCGTTTTTTCTACTTCTTACTTTCGCTTTCTCCCAGACGATTTTTTCGGGCCATACACAAACCGCTTTTTACGTTTTTCTCGCCAGTTTTCTCTATCTTCTGTTTCTTCTTAAAACTTCGCCTAATCGAAAAAATATTACAGTCTGCGTGGCATCTCTAATTCTTGGAATTATTATTGCCGCACCACAAATTCTACCGTCAATCGATTTTATAAAATTGTCGGCCAGGAATATCGATCAAGGTTATTATCCCAATCGTCAGGACTGGTTCTTGCCGCCGCAAAATTTACTCCAACTTATCGCACCGGATTTTTTTGGCAACCCCGCCACTTATAACTATTGGGGAGTTTGGAATTACGCCGAGTTCGTATCTTTTGTGGGAATTATACCGCTCTCTCTTGTTTTATTTTCACTCTTTAGAAAACAAAAAGAAGTTATTTTCTTTATTCTGCTTGCGGCTGTATCTCTTGTTCTGGCTCTGCCAAACTTCGTATCGAAAATTCCCTACATTTACCATTTTCCTTATGTTTCATCCCTCCAGCCGTCACGAATAATTTTTCTGTGGGTTTTTTCTCTTACCGTTTTATCCGCGTTTGGATTTGATTATTTTTTAAATAACAAAAATAAAAAAATAATTCTTCTACCAGCCATTTTAATTTTTACTTTCTTAATTAGTTTGCTGTTTTACACAACAAGCTTCAAATCGGTTTTTCCGCAGCTAAAGGATTTAGACACTGCATATATTGCATATAGAAATCTGTTATTTCCGATGGCCATGTCTGTTCTTGTTTTGACAGCCTACTTGCTTAAATTTTTAAAAGTTCCAAAAGGTGTTTTGGTAATTATTATCTTTACTTTAACCGCCATAGACCTTTTCCGCTTCGGTCTAAAATTTACGGCGTTTTCCAAACCTTCATGGATTTTTCCAAAAACTGATGCAACTACATTTTTAGAAAATCAGCAAAAGCCTTTTAGGGTGATGGCTACCGATCGCCGCATTCTTCATCCTAATACTTCGGGCGTGTACAAAATAGAGACAGTAGAAGGTTATGACCCGCTTTACTTAACAAGTTATGCCAAACTTATATCTGTTTGGGAAAGTAAAAACGCCAACGCGCAAGTATCTTCCTTTAATAGAATAGTTACACCGCAGAATTACGACTCACGCATCGCCGATCTCCTTGGTACAAAATACATCCTGACTTTTGACCGGATAAATAATCCAAATTTCACCTTGGTTTTTGAAAAAGGAGAAACAAAAATATATCAAAACTCAAAAGCCCTGCCAAGATTTTTCTTCGCAAAAGAGATTGATAAAGAACAAGACCAAAATCATGAACTCTCAAAAATTCTTGATCCAAATACCGATCTCTCAGCGCGTGTCACGTCCCTGCTAGCTTCTTTCTCCAAGACCGACGTCACATCTAAAATCGATATCAACAGTTATTCTGATCAATCAATTGACTTAACCACTACAACCGATAAAACAGCGCCGCTTGTTGTTGGCAATATAAACTATCCGGGTTGGCAGGCAAAAATAGACGGTAGAAAAACGCAGATTGATACAGTTGATTTTACCCTGCAGTCAGTTATGGTCCCTGCCGGCACGCACCAAATTAACTTTAAGTTTGCGCCGCAATCATTCTATAATGGCCTCTATATGGGGGCATTTGGGTTGGTCGCCGCACTAGTATCCGCTTTTTATATATGGCACAAAAAATATCAGTAGTTATTCCAAATTATAACGGCAGCAATCTGCTTGCCAAAAATCTGCCGACAGTAATTAAAAATTGTCCGGGAGCAGAAATTATTGTTGTTGATGACGCGTCAAGCGACAATTCCGTATCTCTTGTTCGCGAGAATTTTAAAAACATCAAACTAGTGTCGATTCCGGTAAACAAAGGTTTTTCAAACGCCGTAGACACTGGTGTTTCAAAGGCAAATAGCAACCTTGTCTTAATTCTCAACTCCGACGTATCCCTCTCATCAGACGTCGTAAAAAGGGTGATTACCTATTTCGATAACCCAAAAACTTTTGCCGTAGCCCTGGCCGATAAAAGCCATGAGGGAAACAAAATTGTAATAAGGGGTAGGGGAAACGCCAAATTTCAAAAAGGATTCTTAACGCATTTTGCCATCAACCCCAAAAAAGGCAAGACTCTTTGGGTGTCGGGCGGATCCGGTCTTTTTGATAGAAACAAATTTATGGAGCTCGGCGGTTTCGATAGGCTCTACGCGCCATTTTACTGGGAAGATATCGACCTGTCTTATAGGGCTTGGAAGGCCGGGTGGCAATGCTTCTTTGAACCTTCCGCGCAGGTTGATCATTACCACGAAGAAGGCGCCATTAAAAAACACCACTCGCAATTTAAAATCAAATCCACCTCTTACAGAAATCAATTTCTGTTTGTCTGGAAAAACGTTTCGGATTACTCTTTGCTAGTCCAACACTTATTGTGGCTCCCGTATCATTTCGCCAAAGGATTGGTTCGAGCGGATTGGGCATTCTTCGCAGGATTTTTTTCGGCTCTTCCAAAAGTACCACAACTGGTGTTTAATTGGCAAATGGAAAATGGCAAATGGGAAATTTCTGACAGGGAGGTACTTAACGTTGTTAAACCATAACATTCTTTGGAACCAGAAGAAAAACCCGAAAATCATAGTTGTCCTGCCGGCCTATTTTGCCGAAAAAACAGTCAAGAAAACTTACGACGATCTGCCAAAAGACTTAATAAAAGAAATAATTTTAGTGGATGATGCTTCCCGTGACGAGACAGTGAAAGTCGCGGAAAAACTTGGAATCAGCGTTTACCGTCATAAAGTAAACAAGGGTTACGGCGGTAACCAAAAGACTTGCTATGATCAGGCCCTTAAAAGAAATCCGGATGTCATTGTCATGGTTCATCCTGATTATCAGTACGACCCGACACTGCTAGGAGTTCTGTGTGAACCAATCGTCAACGGCAGAGTCGACATAATGCTTGGTTCCCGCATTCAAAGCCGCCGTCAGGTTTTGGCAGGCGGCATGCCCATCTGGAAATACTTTTCGAATCGATTCTTGACAATTTTTGAAAACATCGCGCTTGGTATTAACCTTTCCGAATTTCATACAGGCTACCGGGCCTTTAGCGCCAAAAGCCTAAAGACGATTCCTTATCACAATTTCTCCGACGATTTCGTCTTCGATCAGCAGATTTTAGTTTCTGCCGTCACCTACGGACTCAACATCTCAGACACCCCCGTCCCGTGCAAATATTTTCCGGAAGCATCATCAATCAATTTCCAGCGCAGTGCCAAATACGGCCTTCTCACTATCTGGACAATATTACTTTATATAATGTATCAGGCCGGAATAGCAGCCCCAAACCTCTTCAAGAAGAAGAACTGACTTTAAATTTAGCCAATATTTCCAAAAACCTTTTCTTCTTCTCTTCCGTTACTTTAATGTAGACAGCTCCTTCGTTTCTTTGTCCGTAAAAAACATTTGTGCCAAGCGGTGCCAAAAGTACAACCGGTAAAACTGCCAAGTCTTCTTCACCGTCAACTACAATAACGTTCCATTTTTCGTCATCCTGGAGACCACTTTGTGGTCGATAGGATCTGTTGTTTGAGATTCTATCGCTTCGCTCCAGAATGACAGATAAAGAATTAGCGAAAAAATCAAGAACTGCTTTTGACAACTCTCTGCTAATTGGCCCCGGATTATTCTTAACCTGCACAGATTTTTGATCGTCCTCAAATCCTAAGTCATCAAGAGATTTATACTTCTGCCGCCGTTGAGTTTTAAAGTCTACGATCGAAAGGTCAGGAGTAATTCCTTGGCCTATAAACGCTTTGGTTACTTCATCACCAACAGCAATTATTAATGTGTCATCCTGATCCCGATCCGGCAACAGCCGGAGAGGAAGAAGGATCTGTCCTTTTCCATAGAGTCCCCCTTTAGTCAGTTTTCCTTGTGGTTTGGAAAGCTCCTTCCGTAACTCATCCGTAATCAAATAATCATTATTAAGCAAAACCGCGGCATAACTTTTCCCTCCTCTATCAATAAGGCCTTGTCTGATTCGCGTCGACGATAAAATTTTGCCGTCATCGGCCATCACAAGCGGTTGGACAATTACCGCGAGAGGTATAATTCCCAACACTTTTCGTTTATCGCCAATTACTTTGCCCCCGCCGGCAGTGTCATTAGTTACCAGCAACCCATCAACTGTTTCATCACTTACCGTGCTTCCATAAACATCATCAAGATAAATAATATTTGCGAAATCAAGAAATTCTTTTTCGCTCAAAAACTTTTTTAATTCGGCAATCCTTACCAAAAATGGCGAAACATCAGTCTTTCCGGATTTCTTTGCATAGTCATCTGTCGTAATACCAATCGAAACCTTGTCTGCATTATCAAAGGCAAAATTCAAAAAAGCCCTATGCCCCTTATGCAAAAGGTCAAAAGTTCCTCCAAGCGCCAGATGTTTGAATCTTTTCATAATGCAAATGTTAGCATAGCTTCAGTTGTTAACTAAACCCATAAAGTAATACAATTAACTTAAATGGGGGCCAAAAACAGTACCACGATAAAGCTTCCAGGCCTCGTAGACATCCACACACATTTGCGCGAACCGGGAGCGACCCAAAAGGAAGACTTTGAAACCGGCACCAAAGCGGCAATTGCAGGAGGATTTACCCAAGTATTGGATATGCCAAACAATAATCCGCCAACAACGACGCCAACAACTCTCGCAAAAAAAACAGCCCTGACAAAAAACCGCATCTGGTGCGATGTCGGTTTTAACTTCGGTGCGACTCATCAATCAGCCCGCTATTTTAAAAGCGTCGCCAAAAAAGTTTTTGGTCTTAAAGTCTACATGAACCACACCACCGGCCCGCTTCTTATTGAAAAACTAAAAGATCGCGACCTTATTTTTAAATCATGGACAGGTCCACTGCCCATCATGGTCCACGCGGAAGGGGAAACAGTGGAAGTTGCCATAAAGCTTGCTAGAAAATACAAAAGAAGTCTTCACGTGTGTCATATGACGGCGGACCAACTTAGGCAAATAGAAAAAGCCAGAAAAGAAGGTTTGGAAATTACTTGCGAGATTACGCCTCACCATTTATTTCTGACCAAGAACGACGTAAAAAGATTAGGGCCATTTGGGATAATGAAGCCTCCATTGATATCAAAAACAGACCAGGATAAATTGTGGGCAAATCTGGATAAGATAGACGTCATCGCGACCGATCACGCCCCTCACACGTTAGAGGAAAAAAGAGATCAATCGTCTCTCAAATTCGGTGTTACAGGCCTCGAAACAATGCTTCCGTTAATGCTTCATGCCGTTTCCAAACGGTTAACTACCATTGATCGATTGGTAGAAATGGCAGCAACCAACCCCAGAAGAATCTTTAAAATTCCAACTCCGCCGGATACTTTTCTTCTAGTGGATTTTGCGAATACCTATAAAATCTCAGGTAAAAATTTGTTTACCAAAAATAAATGGACGCCGTTTGAAGGCATGGAAGCACGCGGCGATATAAAAAGAGTTGTCATGCGCGGATCGCAAATTTATTCGGATGGCCAGTTCATCGGCAAGCCGATTGGCAAAGTAATCTATCCCGAACTCTAATTTGTCATGCTGAACTCGCCATCGACCATGAGTCTTGTCGAATGGTTTCAGCATCTAAACTTTCTAAAAGATCCCGAATCGAGTTCGGGATAACAATTGCGTTCCTTGCACTTTCGATTAACCGGCATTACAATATGGCCAAATGGCGGAAGAAAGAGTTTCTTTTACAGAGCAAGACACGATAGATACTGCAAATGCCATACTCGACCATTTACGGGGTAATGTATCCTCATCTCCGTCTCACGCTCCAGATCAGTCACCAAATTTTTTCGCAGATAGACCTTGGCAATCAAACGAACCGGCCCAAGCACCTGAATCAGAACAGGAAAGGCTCTACAGGATTCAGAAAGAAATTCTAGAGAAAATATACGATCTTAACGTAAATGATCCGGACAGGCGGCTTTCTCAAAGGGAACGCGTTCAAAAATATAACAGCGCGGTTCATTACTATAAAGGTTTACTAACACGGGTGGCGGATTACAAATTAGTCCCGCGAATAAATTTGGAAACCCTTAAAGAAGTTGCCGATAATGAATTCAGGTTAGCTCAAGAAGCGGTTGGTCAAGCTCTGCCATTCAGTAACGATGCAGCACGAACACGTGTCGTTGCGGACCGCTGGTCGCGAATCCAGGAAATTGCGGCAGACGCCCTAAAATAATCTTTTTTCAATCTCTTGCTTTCTTTAGACTTCTCAGTTATATTTTCATAACATGCAAAATCAGGACGATCCTATTATTAACCCTCCAACAGTAATCGACGCCGAGGAAGTCTCGACAGATATTCCGTCAAACGATGCCGAAGTTCTTCTTAACATGGAGAACCTTATTAAAAATCACGTTTCTCAAATTGATAAAATCGGCGCGGAGCTAGCAGAACAAAAGACCATGCTTGCCGATATTTTCGCAAACGATCCAATCTATCAAGAGCATGAACAAGCCGCCAAGGAAGCCAATAAGGTTAAGATCCAAACAAAAGCCCAGATCCTAAAACAGCCGCAAGCGGCCCAAATCGCAGCGCAGGCAAAATCACTAACGTCAGAAGTAAAAGAACTAAGACAAGCACTTTCCGATTACCTGCGCGAATACGCCCGTATGACAGGCGCAAACGAAATTCAGGGTGAAGACGGCGAAATGCGAGAGATAGTCTACACGGTAAAGTTAGTAAAGAAATCAATCAGGCATTAGCCTTCTTGTACATTTACCCCCAATCTATGATAATATTAGCAGCCGCAAAACGCGGCTTTTTGATATCTTGGATCCGATTTATTAGGATGGAAAAGATTAGAAATATCGCGATAATTGCCCACGTTGACCACGGCAAAACAACTTTAGTGGATGCCTTGCTTCGTCAGTCCAAAACGGAACTTGGCAAAGAGCTGGTTAATCAATCCCTCATCATGGACAGCAACGAGCTGGAAAAGGAAAGGGGAATTACCATTTTCTCCAAGAACGCGTCTGTCATGTGGAACGGCATAAAAATTAATATCATTGACACTCCGGGCCACGCTGACTTCGGTGGGGAAGTGGAAAGGGTATTAACAATGGCCGACGGCTGTCTGCTTTTGGTAGATGCCAAAGAGGGACCAATGGCCCAAACCCGCTTTGTTCTCAAACAAGCGCTTGCTCTCGGTCACAAAGTTATTGTAGTCATCAATAAAATTGATAAACCGGATGCCCGGCCGGATTTTGTCCTGGGAAAAGTATTTGATTTATTTGCCGAACTTGGTGCAAGCGACGAAACGATAGATTTTCCGGTAGTTTACGCCTCCGCCAAACTCGGCAAAGCGGGCTTCGATGAAGATATTAATTCAATGAGCGATATCTCGCCCGTCTTTGAAGCAATCATAAAACATATCCCCGAGCCGGCAGGCGATCCAAATGCGCCTCTGCAAATGCTAATTTCGCAAATCACCTATGATGTCCATAAGGGCCGTATAGCAACCGGCAAAGTTTACAATGGCATTTTAAAATCCGGCCAAGAGGTTGCCTACATTAATAGGGATGGGCAGATCGCAAAATACAAGTTAACGTCACTTATCACTTTCGCCGGCCTTGGGAGAGTAGACGCCCAGGAAGTTCCGGCAGGCGACATTGCCTCAATCTCCGGCATTCCCGATATAAATATCGGTGAAACGGTCACGGATCCAAAAGATCCAAAGGCACTTCCACTTATCGGAATTGAGGAGCCAACAATTCGTATGGTTTTTAGCGTTAACAGCTCGCCATTTGCGGGCAAAGAAGGGGAGTTTAAAACTTCGCGCGAAATCCGCGCCCGACTGTTCAAAGAATTGGAAACCGATGTTGCCCTAAAAGTTGAAGACGGACCGAAGGGTGACTGGATTGTTTCCGGCAGGGGAGAACTGCATCTTGCAATTTTAATCGAAAGACTTCGCCGTGAAGGTTATGAATTTGCGGTTGCCCGCCCACAAGTAATTGAAAAGAAAGTAGACGGTAAAAAATATACACCGCACGAACGCGTCTTTATCGAAGCGCCGGAACCTTATTCCGGCATCGTCATGCAGGAGATGGGCAAGCGCCATGCCAAACTAATTGATATGAAGACAGAAAATGGAATTGTCTATTATGAATTTACAATCGCCACATCTGAATTTTTTGGCTACCGCAGTCAGTTTTTAACAGACACCAGAGGGCTTGGAATAATAAACGCCAATTTTTGGGAATATCAACCCACCACCGGTTTTGCCCACCAGCGCGAGCACGGATCACTGGTTGCAACAGACACTGGTATCACTCGTCTCTATGGCCTGGTTAACATTCAGGACAGAGGTACTCTTTTTATCGGCCCGGCCGTTAATGTTTACAAAGGTCAGGTTGTTGGTGAAAACGCCAGAGGAGATGATATGCACGTAAACGTTTGTAAAGAAAAACAATTAAGTAACATGCGCTCAAAAGGCGACGGCGGCGCAGAGCATTTCAATGCACCCAAAGATATGGGGTTGGAAGACGCGCTGGAATATATCGATGATTCGGAATTGGTAGAAGTAACACCCCAAAACATTCGTATAAGGAAAATCATCATGGACGAAGTAGAAGAGCGCCGCCGCAAAAGAAACCTCGCTTAATTTAGATATTGACAAACGCAAATCAGTTGCATATACTAAGTGCAATCAAGTTGCGTTTATGATTACTAATCACTCCGTACAAGATTGTAAACAGGAGTTAAAATCCTTTTCCCTAAAAGTCACACCGGCCCGTCTTGGTGTGCTTAAGCTGCTTGAAAAGACCGATAAGCCGCTTGATGTAGCGTCGATAGCCAGTTATCTTTCTGCAAATAATATAATCGTTGACAACGCTACCGTATTTAGAATTATTAATTTATTTACGCGTTTGGGATTAACAAGACAGATACATTTAAACGAAGATAAATTTCGTTACGAAATCGCCTCAGCTTATGACCATCACCATCTAATTTGCGAAAACTGCCATCAAATAGAAGATATTCAATGCTCTGTAAAAAACATCGATAAAGAAATAAAAAGAAAAAAAGGATTTGTAGTAAATACCCATTCACTGGAATTCTTTGGGCTCTGTGCCAAATGCCAAAAACGCCAATGAGCAATAAATTAACTATCGGGATTATTGCGTTTCTAGTTGTAGTTGGAGCGATCTATTTGGCCCTAACCGGCCATTTCAAAAAATCCTCATCCGGTCAAAATCTAGATACTAACAAACTTCAGGTAGCAACATCTTTCTACCCACTTTATTTTTTCTCAAACCAAATCGGCATCGAGAAATCACAAATCATAAATATCACCCCTGCGGGATCAGAACCTCATGACTATGATCCATCAACCGGCGATATAGCAAAAATTTCAAAGAGCAAAATGCTTGTTTTAAACGGCGGTGTAGAAGCATGGGGAGATAAAACTCGCGAGAATTTAAAAGGAAAAAAAGTTTTAATTGTGGTTGCTGGTGAGGGTCTCCTAAATCGCCAGTTGACCGAGGACGGACAAACTTCAATCGATCCACACGTTTGGCTGGACCCACAGCTTGCCAAAAAAGAAGCAGACAAAATTACTCAAGGTTTTATTAAAATAGATAGCGCCAACAATTCTTACTACGTGTCTAATGAAAAAATGCTGGACGATAAACTGGATCAACTGGACAATTCTTACAAACAGGGCTTAGCAAACTGTAAACAAAAAGATATAATAACTTCGCACGCAGCCTTTGGATATCTGGCCGCAAGATACGGTCTGAACCAAGTTCCAATCGCCGGTCTCTCGCCAGACGCCGAACCGTCGTCGCAACAACTTGCAGATGTTGCAAAATTCGCCAAAGAACATAATGTAAAGTACATTTTCTTTGAAAGTTTAGTTAGCCCCAAACTTTCTGAAACTATTGCAAGCGAAGTAGGAGCCAAAACTTTAGTTCTTGATCCGCTCGAAGGACTAAGCGATGATGATACTACGCAAGGAAAAGATTATTTCACAGTTATGCAGAGTAACTTAAAAAACTTGCAGACAGCACTAGAATGCAGCAGCCAGATCACACCCACAGCATCATAGAACTTAACAATGTCTCCTTTGCCTACAACGCTAATGAAAAAGTTTTAGAGGATATAACTTTTTCTATTCATAAAGGTGATTACCTTGGCATAATAGGCCCAAACGGTGGCGGCAAAACCACGCTTCTTAAAATTATGCTCGGTTTGCTCAAACCGACTTCCGGATCTGTCAAATTATTCGGCCAGGAAATCAGCAGTTTCAAAGACTGGTCAAAAATCGGTTACGTTCCCCAAAAAGTAACCAATTTCGATGTCAACTTCCCGTCTACGGTCTATGAAGTAGTGGCAATGGGAAGATATGCCAAACGGGGACTGCTGCGCTTTCCAAACAATGAAGATAAGCAAGCAGTTAAAAAAGCTCTCGAACAAGTAGAAATGGAAAAGTTTAAAGGCAGGCAAATTGGAGATTTATCAGGCGGGCAACAACAGAGAGTATTTATTGCCAGAGCACTTGCGCAAAATCCGGAAGTAATTTTTCTGGACGAACCCACTGTCGGCATCGACGTAAAAGCCCAAGAACAATTCTACAAACTTCTTTCTAAATTAAATAGGGAATTGAATTTGACACTAATTCTCGTCTCACACGAAGTTGATATTGTTGCCAAAGTAGCAACCGAAGTGTGTTGTATTAACCGCGAGCTAGTCTGCTATTGCACTCCCGAAGAACTGGCAAAAGAAGGAACTTTAAGCAAAATTTACGGTAGGGATATTAAATATATTCTACACACCCATCATGCTTGAAATATTCCAATACGACTTTATTATTCGGGGCATGGAAGCCGGAATTATAATTGCCATAATCGCTCCGCTGATTGGTATTTTTTTGGTTCTTCGCAGATATTCATTGATTGCTGACACTCTCTCCCACGTCTCTCTTGCTGGAGTTGCCATTGGTTTACTTTTAAAAATCAATCCGCTTATAACCGCAATTATTGCCGCGGTTGCATCCTCTGTCGTTATTGAAAGGTTAAGAATTAGTAAAAAAATATACGGAGAATCTGCCCTCGCGATATTCCTTTCCGGCAGTCTCGCGCTTGCCATAATTTTAATTTCGCTGGCACATGGTTTTAGCGTAGACCTATTTAACTATTTGTTCGGAAGCATTGTTACGGTTAAACAAACTGATGTTTATATTATTGCGGCTCTTGGAATAATAGTAATCGCGGTAGTTATTGCACTATATAAGGAACTCGTTTTTCTAACTTTTGATGAAGAAGCCGCCCAAGTAAGTGGAATACCGACGCGTGCCATAAATATTATTCTGATTATGCTTGCGGCGCTCACTGTCTCGCTCGCAATTCCCATTGTAGGAGTTTTACTGATTGCCGCCCTCATTGTTATACCAGTTGTAACCGCTCTGCAATTTAGAAAAAGCTTTATTAAAACTATTTTTATTGCCGAAGTTATATCTATTTTGGCAACCATTGGGGGAGTTTTCGCGTCCTACTATTTAAATCTTTCTTCCGGAGGAATGATTGTTCTCCTAACTATTGCCGTATTTGTCGTGACCTTGCTTATTAAAAAAAGATAGCATTTTGTATAATAGACCTGCATGGAAAAGTATTTAAGAAACATCAGGTTTTGGGTCTTACTATTCTCTCTTACTTATTCAATCGCCGCTTTCTTTTTTGTTAGGTTAACCACCCAAGAAGGTTCTTTGCAAATAATTAAACTTACAAGGCTCTATGCGCTAACAGCGCTCTTATATCTATATGTCTCACTCCTCATTGGTCCACTAGTATACACATTTAAACGCCTTCCGTTCTCCGGCAAAATATACCATGCAAGACGCGCGGTTGGAGTTTCCGTTTTTTACTTTGGACTTCTACATGCCAGCTTTGCCTTCTTTGGACAACTCGGAGGTTTTGGCGGATTGCCATATTTATCGAATAAATATTTACTGGCAATTAGTTTAAGCTTCACCGCTCTTTGTATTCTCGCCATCATGGCATCGACATCTTTTGATTTTATGGTCAGAAAGCTCGGCTCCAAATGGAAAATAATTCACCGCTTTGTTTATCTGGCCGGTATACTTGTTTTGATACATGCCTTGTTACTTGGCACGCATTTTGCAGACCTTTCCGGTCTTGTTCCTCAAATAGTTTTTGGCGTTCTGGTAATACTTTTGTTTCTTGAAGCAAATCGTCTAGATGAGTTTTTAGAGCGGAAAAAAATCAACCTTCCGCGCTTTGGAATTGCTACTATTATTCTGTCTGCTCTAGTAGTCGGAATTTTTATTTACTTTTTCGCGCCAGCCGGCAGCAATGGAACTCTTTCTCTTGGCATTCACGCCCAGCACATTCAACTGGCAAAACAAGCCCAACAAGAGCTAACCAATTCTAATCCCCCTAATATTCCAGGACTTCAGGGAGACAGAAACAGAAGGTTTACTGCCAGCTTCCTGCACCCTGATTCTATCCAGCCAAGCCAGGATACTACCCTTAAATTCCAAGTCTATGATGCAAGCAGCGGAAGCCCCATCAACTTCTTTTTAAGAGTTTATGCCTACCCAATGCACCTTATGATTGTAGACAGTACTTTGTCATATTTTGAACACATTCACCCTACCCAGCAGGGAAACGAATTTGCAATAACTACACAATTTCCAAAGCCGGGGTTTTACCATCTATATATACAGTTCCAGCCATTAGGAGGAATTGAACAGCAAATGGCATTTACATTACCTGTAGGGATAAATGGCGACGATAAAGTCTCTCCTTCCACCCAGCCGGTTGATACCAACTTTACAAAAGCATTTGAAGATTATGAAGTAACTCTTGACACACATGGAAATTTAAAAGCAGATGATATGACATTAGGGAAAGATACACTCTCATTCACAATTAAGGACGCGAAGACTAAAGCACCAATCACAACCCTAAAACCTTTTATGGCGGCCTTCGGGCATCTTACAATGATAAACGAGCAAACATATGATTTTATTCACGTTCACCCCAATAATCTGGTTGCTCCTCCGCCGGACGCTAGCGGTGGTCCAACAGTTGATTTCTTGCCGATCGGAATTTATGGGCCTTTCAAGCCAGGTATTTATAGAGCATTTGGAGAGTTTAGCACTAAAGCTGGTACGGATTTTGACACAGACTTTACAGTAAAAGTGCAGTAGTCTGAATTAAGAATTATGAATCAGGAATCATGGTTTAAGAAAATAATACTAGCGGCAGGTCTGCTGTTGCTATTTGCCATAATTCATACTTCATACTTCGTGATTCCAACTTACGCCCATCTCCTAAAAACAGACGGGTCAATCGGCGCCGTTTTACATATTGATCCGGACGATGATCCGGTTGCCGGACAGCAAGCCGGATTTTTCTTTGAATTCAAAGATAAGCAAAACAAATTTACACCCCGAAACTGTGATTGTACTTTCTCAATTACAGAAGACGGTAAGGAGATTTTTTCCCAAGCCCTATTTGCCAACAATGCCAATCCAAGCTTAGACAATGCAAGTTTATTTTTCACTTTTCCCGAAAGAAATGTTTATCAGGTAAAAGTAAGCGGCAAACCTAACTCGCCGAATGCTTTCCAGGCCTTTACTCTTGTCTACGATATTAGAGTGGCAAAAGGTACGAATCAATCGTCAAGTCCGATACAATCGGCCGGCAGTAACAATTGGTTATCAATCCACTTCGCGCATTTAATAGCGGCGATAATAATTGCCGTATTTTTTGTATTTTCAATGATCTGGCAAAAACTAAAACCAAAAAGGAGGTGATATTTTTGATTAAAATTTTTTCAATCGTATCAATTAGTACCGTATCTGCATTACTCTTAAACACAACATCAATTTTTGCTCATGCGGTAGTGTCGCCAAAGGAAGTAGGCGTGGCAGCATTTCAAGATTTTTCTCTTGGTGTCCCGTCTGAAAAAGACGCGTCAACAACAAGCGTTAGGCTTATGCTTCCTGCAGGATTAAACTTCGTAAGCCCGGTAGTAAAACCCGGGTGGAAAGTAGAAGTCAAGAACGGGCCGATTTCACAAGGTATGACTCCGCCGACAGCGGCAGATGGTGATGTTGGGACTTCAATCCCGACAGAGATTGATTGGACAGGTGGTACTATTCCATCGGGACAGAAAGACATCTTTGTCTTTTCTGCGCAAGTTCCTGCAAAAGCAGGAGAATTAGATTGGAAAGTCTACCAAGGATTTTCTGATGGGTCCACTGTTTCCTGGGATCTAGGTCCAAATGGAGAGCAGCCAAAGGACAGCAAAGGAAGTTCAGACTTTTCGTCTAAAGGTCCTTACTCCAAAACCATGGTTGTAAACGATCTAAAAGTTCCTAACAACAGCTCACCCGCTGCCCCGTCGCAAAGCAGTGCGCCACTAATACTTAGTATTTTGGCAATATTACTCTCAGTTGGAGTTTTAGGGATGCAGTTTAAGAAAAAATAGAGGTACAATTGACTGGATGAAGCTTTTGATAACTGCCTTCGTCTTTATTTACTCTTTTCTAATCTCTTCGCCAAATGTTTTTGCCCACGGCGCCGGCCTTCCTCCGTTTTTTAAAATAAATAGTAAATATTCCAACTTTTACCCTCTGTACGCTATTGCTACCGCTGTTTCGGATATCAATCTTCCACAAGATCTTGCCCCCGACAATTATCTTGCCGATCAATCAATTGACTTCGAAATTGACACAAACCAGCTTGCCATTCCACTCGACATTATCTCAAAGACCACATTTAATTGGGATTTTGGGGATGGTACAAAGGCAAGCGGCCTAAAAAACTCTCACATTTATCAGAAATCTGGTTCATATACCATCACAATTTTCGGTACCACCAATCAGTCGGGAATAGGAACGCCTCAACTTTTAGAAAGCGTATTTTTAAACGTTCTGCCAAATAAAGATTACGAGTTGCCAAAAGCGGTAATTAAAATAAACGGACGGGAGAGTAAAGACGAATTCAAAGACACTTTTGAATTTGACCTTGCCAATAAACTTACTTTTGACGCGTCAGCATCAACAGGCAAAATCACTAAATACCTCTGGGATTTTGGCGATAGCCAGTCAAACGATAAATCAGTTGTTGACCATAAATATAAGCTGCCGCAATATTACGCCACGTCCGTCCTGCGCGTCATCGACGAAAATGGCTTTATATCAGATGTATTTGTAACCGTTAAAAACAACGGGAATAATAGCACCAATAACAGTAGTCAAAACGCAAACATGATCAAGAGAAACACCGCTATATTCTTGTCGGCTCTTGGACTTATTGTTCTAATATCAGCAGTCCTTATATTTTTCGCAATAAGGTCGCGCAAAGAACATGGTAATTAAAAATATCACGCGCGGCACAATAGTATCAGCAAGTGCCAAAGAAGCAAAGTCTGCTGCTGATCGAATACTTGGATTGCTAAAAAAGTCTAATCCTCGTACATTAATCATTAAAACACGCTTTGGCATCCATACTTTCTTCCTCGAAGGCCCGATTGACGTGATAATCCTTGATAAAAATCAACAAGTCGTCAAATGCAAACAAAAATTGCATCCAAATAGAATTTTTCTTTGGAATCCGAAGTATTCAATAGTTATCGAAATGCCGGCAGGATCGATCAGAAAAGCTAAAACCGCACTGGGAGACACCTTGATTTTGACTTAAGAGCCAATTAATGGTATCCTTACAACACTTAAATCAGGTAGTTTTAATCAGTTTGTGATACTTGGATCTCCAAAACTCCTTAATTCCACTATTTTTAAGAAATCAGTATAACGAAAGGAGGCATATAAAATGGCAAAAAGATTATTTGTAGGAAGTCTTTCCTTCAACACAACCGCGGCTCAACTTGAAGAATTGTTCGCCCAGCAGGGCAAAGTTGCAAGTGTAACTTTAATCATGGACAAGTTTTCCGGTCAAAGCAAAGGCTTCGCGTTTGTTGAAATGGCAAGCGACGAAGAAGCATTAAAAGCAATCAAAGCACTTAATAATTACAACCTAGATGGCCGAGCAATCGTTGTAAACGAGGCACGTCCAAGAGAAGACAGAGGTAACAGTTTTGGTAGCGGTGGTGGTAACAGGCAGGGTAGTCAGGGCGGTTATCAAAGATCCGGAAAGAAATGGTAATTTAACAAGGAATAGACAATGCAAAAACAAGCGGAATCATTATGCATTAGGTGTGGTCTTGAGCGAATTTTCGCGAGCAAATGGGTGGACAAAAGCGCCAAAGGTCCGGCAATTACCCACACTAGAATGGTCTGTCCGGACAAAAAATGCCAGAAGATTGTCGACGAGCAATTAAAAGAACGAAGTGACCGCCTAACCGCGTTTCGCGAAAACTCCCAAAAGCGCAAAGAAGAAAGTGCCAAGCTAAGGTTAGAGGCAAAAAACGCTAAGCTGGCAAAGCTGGAACAAGCGCGTTCTTCAGTTTAATCATTATCCAAAACATTCCACAATATTAGTGAAGCATAAGTTCTATAAGGTGACCATCTTGAGGCTATTTTCTCAATCTGCTTGTATGTTGGCTCTTGTTTGAAGCGATAGAGCTTTTTAATTGCCTTTCTTAATCCCAAATCGCCGTGAGAAAATACATCTTCCCGCGCCAGAGAAAACATTAAAAACATTTCCGCGGTCCATCTGCCTATACCCTTAACCTTAATAAGTTCATCAACTACTTCTTCATCACTTAAATAATCGAGTTTTGCAAGATCCAGTTTTCCACTTGCCACTTCACTTGCCAGATCTTTTAAAGATCTCACTTTAGCCCACGAGGTACCGGCACCTCTTAGTTTTTCATCTTTAAGTTCGAGGAGGGATTTTGCGCTGGCTTTTCTTCGGGAAAAAAGATCCAAGAACCTGCCAAAAATAACTTTTGCAACGTGCCCTGACAACTGCTGCCCGATAATCTCTCGGCATAAACTTAAAAAATAGTCATCACTTTTTACAAACTCAAATTCTTCCAATTTAATAGATGCCGCGAAAATTACCGGATCAACTTTCTTAAAATGGACAAGAGCTTTGTTTCTCATATTGACAGTATAAAACTATTTGTCTAATCTTAAATATATGGCATCTTACAGCATAAATAACCTCTTCACTCCCAAAAATATTATTATCTACCTAGTAGTTGCCGTTATCCTTTATGGAGCGGTCTATTATTTTTTCATAAGGAAAAATGGTACTTCCTATAATTACAACTCAAACACAAATTATAGTCCTCCAGCTCAAAGCCAACGATCAGCTTCACCAAGCGCGGCAGGAAATAGTATGGTTGTTACTTTAGCTGCCGAGCAAAATTCCGGTGAATCGGGAACTGCAACCTTAACCGAAGTAGGTAGTAAAACTCAAGTAGTTCTAAACCTCACCGGCGCACCGGCCGATATTGCGCAACCGGCTCACATTCATACCGGTACCTGTCCCGGAGTTGGCGCAGTTCAATATCCGCTAACTAGCGTAACCAACGGCAAATCTCAAACCACGCTTGATGTAAGCATCGAACAATTACGAAGCCAGCTTCCTCTGGCGATCAATGTTCATAAGTCCGGGACAGAAGCGACAGTCTACGTTGCCTGCGGCCCACTAAAATAAACTTGGATAAATTATCCAAATACCGCTTTCGGCGGTCAAAAGGCAAAACTCCCGAACCCTTTGAGTCAACTAAAATAGATAAAAACAAACTTTTCTTCGTTGTCCAAAAACATCAGGCAAGAGCACTCCATTACGATTTCCGCTTAGAAGTCAATAGCGCTATGCCGTCGTGGGCAGTGCCAAAAGGTCCAACTCTAGATCCGTCCGTTAAGCGTCTGGCTATGCAAACCGAAGACCATCCGCTTGATTACCGCCATTTCAAGGGAACTATACCTGAAGGCCAATATGGAGCAGGCAAGGTTGAGATTTGGGACGAAGGAACCTACTGGCCCGAAGTCGAAGATGACAATCACAACCGAATCCAAATAAAAGAAAAGCAGAAAGGCGAGAAAGTAATGGAGCAGGGAATTAAAAAAGGTGAGATTAAATTTTTCATAAACGGCAAAAAACTCAAAGGTTCATTTGCATTAATAAAAACAAATGGTTTTGGCGGCAAAAACGCATGGCTCTTAATTAAACACAGAGATAAATACAGCCAAAATGAAATTTGACAAAGCACGCCGACATAGGGTAAAAATAACAATACATGGGATCACTTTGGAAAATTGCCCTTCCATTGGTTGTTATTGTAGTTCTAATTGTTGCTGCTGGTGTTTATCTAAGCGGTAAAACTAAACCGGCAGCAGTCACAAATACTCCTCAAACACAAACATCATCAACCATATCAAATAGCCCACCTCCTGCAACCGGCAATCCGGACGATATTGCAAACAGCGTTCTTCGGGATGCCACAAACGAACAATCGACATCTTCTGATTCATCAACTGCGCTAAACGCAGCGACATCAGACAATGCGGAAATCTCAAGCTTTAACCAGGCATACACCGGCAATGAATTCTAAAAACATAAAAACAGTCTTTGTATCAGGGCTTATTGCGGCAAGCACTATTGTGCCGACAGCCGTTTTAGCTCAATCGCCAAGCACTTCGACCTCAACCAATAAAGGTTTTTGTAATCAAGTAACTAATGCCTCAACAAGGTTAAGCCAAAATATAGCGGATCGCGAATCAAAACTAAATGCCAAGAGAATCGAAAGAACTACAGATCTAACAAACAAAAAAAATCAACAGACAGATAGGCTGGCGGCGGACCGTGCCAAGTGGGACACCAACCGCAAAGAGCAATTTACAAAACTTGATGCCAGAGGCAAATCAGATGCCCAAAAACAGGCAATTGCCGCCTTTGAACAGGCAGTTACAAACGCTATTGCTGCCCGCCGCGCGGCAGTAGATGCGGCAAATAAGGATTACCGTGCTGGTGTAGATGCGGCAATCGCATCTCGTAAGTCGGCGGTGGACTCAGCAATCGCGACTTTCCAGTCTTCCGTTAATGCCGCCGTCAGTAAAGCCCAAAGTGATTGTGCTTCCGGAACCGATCCAAAAACAGTTCGCCAAACCCTGCAGGATAGCCTAAAAGCCGCCCGCGACAAACTACAAAGTGATCTCAAGGCGATAGACAAAACAGGCGCAACAATTCAGACGCTTCAGGCAACCAGAAAAGCGGCAGTCGACAAAGCCTTTGCCGATTTCAAAGCAGCAGTCGAAGCCGCCCGCACCACCCTTAAAGCAGCCCTCGGCTCAACAACCGCCAGCGCTTCTCCTTCAGCTACCAAGTGATTTGAAACTATCTTACACTTCCCCGAAAGTAACACTTAATAAAAGCAGGATGGGTCTTGGACTATTTGCTATTGCCAAAATCAGCAAAGGAGAAGTAATCATTGATTATTCAAATGCTCCAGGAAAGTTTTTAACAACTAAAGAAGCAGATGCGCTTTTCGAAAAAGGAAATGACTATATGATGCAGATTGACGAAGACTCCTTTTTTGTTGCTACTAATAGGGAAGAACTGGAATCATCAGATTTTATTAACCACTCATGTAATCCAAACTGCGGCATAAAAAACAAGTTCAAAATAATAGCGATGCGCGATATTGATAAAAAAGAAGAAATTACTATTGATTACGCAATGTGTGAGTCTTCAGAATATGAAATGCCCTGTCAATGTAAAAACAAAAATTGCCGAAAAGTTATAACTGGCAACGACTGGAAAATAAAAAGTCTTCAAGAAAAGTATAATGGCTTTTTCTCAGATTATCTTCAAAGATTGATTTTTTAGTGAAATAGATAATCAAACATCCTAAAAAGTGGATAATCACCCCAAAGACTCGCCATGTATACACAATTAAAAATAATTCCCCCGGCAATCAAAAGCTTGGCAGCGCCGGATAACTTTTCTCTGAAAGCCGAGAGCAAAATCAGAAACAGGAATGGCAGAAAATCTAAACTATAGCGATAACCATACTGCACAATTCCAATACCCCAGTACAAAAGTGATGGCACAAGTGCTGCAAAAATCGCAGCAAGAGCAGAAAAAGTATAAGGCTTTTTGCGAGCCGCAAATAAGAATACAAATAATGGCGACGTAAACCATATTGCCATACCGATTTTATCTGCTTTAAGGTATGGAAACTGCAAAACGAATTCCACACGGCCCATTTTGACCGGCTGGGGAGGCATGGCAAGAAGTACGTACAGGTTTGCCGGAATATGTATTGGGCTAAACCAGCCAACCTTAAAGTTATAATAATCTTTGTTCAAAGCGGAAGCGTTATAGGTATAACCGGTATCAAAAACCGAGCCAAACCTACGGTAGTTGTAAAATCCCAGCAAGATTAACGACGAGATAACTGGCACCAAAAAATACACAAAGGCTTTACGCAAATTCAGACTACTTCTGTTCCTGATAATTTCCAGAACGAAAAAAAATGCCGCGGAAATAAGAGTTATTCTGGTTGCTGTTGCCGCACCTATTAAGATCCCCATAACAAACCATCTTTTTTTGGTGAAATATTCAAGTATCGCAAGGACAACAAAAACGGTCCCCACTGCCTGCACTAAATAAGCGGAGGTATTAACAAGTCCTACAAGGTATAAAACGGTTCCGAAAACAAAAAAATTGGCAAGCCAGAAACTATCTGCCGTGTCAAATTTAAACCTCCGAGCCAAGAGAAAAATTGCAGAGAAAACTACGACAAGAGATGCTATTGATAGATCAATTTGCGGAAAGCTTTCCCCCCAAATAGCGACAAAAGGCGTAAGCAGTACAGACGGCATTGGTCCAAAGAAGAGATACTGCCTGGCTTTATAATCGGCGTAATCCCCGGCAGGTAAATTAATCGGGTTTAGGTAAAGATGATGATGAAGAAAACTTTGTGCAAGTAAAGAGAAGTGCTTAGCAATACTAAACCACGCAGATCTATAAACAAGATAACCGGAAAAGACCGCAAAAAGTAAAACCGTAAGCGGGGCAATAAAACGCAAGCTTAAAAATTTCATCCTACGTAATAATACAACAGCAGGGTGGAAAATTAATAATTATACCTGTAAAATTACATCAATGGACTTATCTTCCAAAAAATGTGTTCCATGCGAAGCCGGTACGCCTCCAATGCCATTCGATAAAGCACAAGAATATTTACAGCAGACTCCGGGTTGGATTCTTGTGAGAGACGAAGAAATGAAAATTAAACGCGATTTTACTTTTAAAGATTTTAAAGAGTCTATGGTCTTTGTTAACAAAGTCGCCGATCTTGCCGAAAGCGAAGGCCACCATCCGGACATCTACATCTTCTACAACAAAGTAAATCTGATTCTATACACCCACGCCGCCAAAGGTCTATCGGAAAACGACTTCGTCATGGCGGCTAAGATAAACAAAATTGCCATCTAGATTCTAACTGGTGTGAGGATTACAAATGAGGTAGGCTCCTTGCGATTGCCTCAAGTATCAAACTCAGATAAGATCTGCTCTCAACATTAATAGTTTTTTCACCCAAAACTTTGTCTCCATCCGCAACTTTAATATCAAGCGGAAGGATACCTTCCCTAATACTGCTTATTTTAAAATTGACTGTTGCGTCTTCTCCCGGATAAATCTCACTTTTGCTAAATTTAACGTCATTGGTTTTTAAATCAGGCCCGACAAGATCTATCTTAAAACCATCCGTGATATTCCAAATATAATTACCGGTGTTCTTCACCTTTAAATTAACATCGGAATTCCGGTCCGGAATAATAACCTTGGCAATATCCACCTTAATATCACCCGTCAAATCTTCCCTCTCTGGTTCACCTTTAACTTTTAGTAAATCACGAATCGTGTCAAAATAGCTATAATATTTCCTGCCCAAAACTTTTTCGTCCTTTGTCTTAAATGAGAATTGGTTAAACTGCCCATCGGGATAATCAAAAACAAAAGGAGCCACCGCGGCCACCCTTTGGTCATTCCAGACCTGATTAAAAGCGGTTTTGTAATAGGCGGCAATTTGTGTTTCATCAACTCCCGAAGTACCCGTGTCTTTCCTTTGCCAACCAGTTTCCGTGATAAAAACCGGTAATTTTTTACCGTCTAAATATAGGGCAACCTGGGCAAGTTCCCACGAAAATCCTGAGACGCTCGTTCTTCCGCCAGCAAGAGGACTCGCACTAAATCCGGGATTAGGATAAGAATGAGAAGCCCAGCCGTCCAGCTTTTTAAATATATCAGGATCAACAGACGACATTGTTTGAAAAAAAGTGGAAGGGGAAAGAGAAGTGGATGTAGTCTCAAGAGACAGATCCATGGGCGATCCAAGAACGAAAAAATCCAGACCTTTTGTCCTCAGCGCATCGATGGTTTTTCCAAGCTCTTTTGTGTATGATGCCGCGTCAACCTGCCCTCCCCACTCATTGGCGTTGTTTACTTCGTTATAAACTTGCACGAAGTGGTCTTTTGTCGGCCAATAAAGTTTGGAAAGAAAATCCGCCCAGGAATGCGCGTCTTCGTCTGTTGGTCTTTGCCAATAGCCTTTTGAGTCCAAATCTGTGGCGATTCTAACAATTGGTATAAGATGGTTTTTAGAAAGTAGATGGAAAACATTTTGCCACCTGTCCACGTTTCTCTCGCTCTTTTTGATAACGATAACCACATATCCCCAATCGCCGTTTGCATCCACCAAAGAGGCAGCCTCAGGAATGTCTGACTCAGGCGACAGAATCCCAATGCCGAATTTATTGTTGGGCATTGCAAGAGGATCACCTACCGCGTAAACTGATATGCTATATACAAATATAAACAAGATCAAAAAGGCAATTACATTTATCATGGTATTTCACTTTTGTCATGCTGAACTTGTCTAGTTTTACCGACCTGTATAGGTTTCAGCATCTGTTCTCAAGATCCCGAATCAAGTCAAAGACAGTGAGCCTGTCGAACTGCTCAGGATGACATTGGTTGGAGTAGATATTATACACGATCAAATATGCTAGAATTTTCAAATAGCAAATGAAGTTCTGGCACAACCCAAATTTTCCATCAATTTTTTTCCTGATTATTCTATCAATCCCTGCTCTTAAAGCGCTCACAATACCGGGTTTTTACTCGTCACACGACGGGGAGACTCATACAGCCCGTATGGCCCAGTATTATCAGGCACTCGTAGACGGCCAGTTTCCGCCAAGAATGGCAGGCACTCTTTACAGCGGTCTTGGCAGTCCAATCTTAACTTATATTTACCCTATGCCGTACATTTTGGGTTCGGCCGTTCACGCTCTAGGGTTCACATTTGTAGACTCTTTCAAAATGGTTATGGCGCTTGAATTTATTCTCTCGGGTATTTTCTTCTACCTTTGGACAAAAGAAGTTTTAGGAAGCGAGAAAGCCGCCTTTTTGGGTGCTCTATTTTACGTTTGGGTTCCATATCGGTTTCTTCTTATTTACGTACGAGGATCCATTTCCGAAAACACCGCCTATACCTTCCTTCCTTTATTGTTATATGCTGCGACCAGACTTGTCCAAAAAAGAAACCTAACAAATACAGCCCTCACCGCGATTTCTGCCGGATTTTTCCTGATGTCTCAAGATCTTATAGCCATGATTTCCATTCCTATTATCGCAGGTTTTGTCCTGCTTTTGGCGATTTTTAAACGGTCGTTAAAATATTTCTTGCTAGTAGGGATCGCGGGAGCATGGGGATTTTTAATATCAACATTCGTTTATCTGCCTTCTCTTCTTGAAAGAAACTTTGTACGTTTTGACGAAATTTACGCCCAAGTATATATTGACCATTTTGTATGCCTAAAACAATTTTTCTATTCCTCATGGGGTTATGGTTTTAGCCTGCCTGGCTGCAATGATCTGATGTCATTTCAATTAGGCCTTGCCCATTGGGTTATAGTCGGATTATTTATTTTGATACTGGTTTATCTGTCATTCCGGAGAATTTTGCGCGGTAGGACGATACCTAATGGTGAGAATTTCATCCTTGCGTTCTTTTTCTTCGTGGCTTTTATTACCTATTCGGCTTTAATGATCCGCAATCCCCAAATAGTTTCCATTTGGCAGCATTTTGACCTTCTTGGGCGCATCGACTATCCTTGGCGGCTCTTGGGACCCGCTGCATTTTGTGTTGCCTTTCTGGCCGCGTTTGTGGCAAAAACAATTAAGCCCGGTTTAGTTTTCCTTTTATTGATAATGGCAGTACTAATTGCCAATAGGCATCATTTAAATATCAACCAATCACTTGCCTATGATAATAAATTCTTTGCAAATTATACGGGAACTGCCACACAGCTTGGCGAATTTACCCCAAAATGGAGACAAACAACACGGGTTCCGATTGGATTTGATCCTAATAAGAGAGTCACCATTGTTTCCGGCCAAGTGGATATCAATAATCTCGCCGCCAAGTCCAATAAAATATTGTTTTACGCACAAGTTTCTTCGCCAAGCGCTCAAATATTAGTTAATAAATTTTATTTCCCGGGAGTAATAGTAAAAATTGACGATAAGAAATTGCAGGATTTTAAAGACCTTACTGTTACCGGGGTAGATAGCCTAAAACTTGATACAGAAAAGGAAACATCCGGTTTAATGGTCTTGGATGTTGCAAGCGGCATTCATCGAGTCAGCGTTAATTATGGTGAAACTCCTGTTAGGCTTTTTGCCGATTATCTTTCGCTTTCGGCCTTTGTTCTGGCACTTGGTGCATTATTAATCAAAAATGCTAAAAAAATTAAGAGCTAACCTCATTATCATTTTAATCCTGGCCATTGCAGCTTTTTTGCGTTTCTATCAGCTTGGTTCAAACCCTCCCGGTATGGATTGGGACGAAACTGCGCATGGTTATAATGCCTATTCGATCCTAAAAACGGGCAAAGACGAATACGGATACAAATTCCCTCTCTCTTTCAGATCCTTCGATGACTACAAGCCGCCACTCTACACGTACATGGTTGTGCCATCCGTCGCTGCCTTCGGACTAAACAATTTTGCCGTTAGATTCCCTTCGGCGCTTCTTGGAGTTTTTGCCGTTCTGTTTACGTATCTAATGGTATGGGAACTTTTAAAAAACAAACAAATCGCTCTGTTTTCCGCCCTATTCCTGGCAATTTCTCCATGGCATCTGCAGTTCTCAAGAGTCGCTTTTGAAACGAACACTATTATTTGTTGGACCACTCTTGCTACTTGGACATTTTTGCGCGGTGTTAAATCTTCTGCCGGCAAAATTACCGCGTGGTTTACAGTATCAGCATTGGCATTCGGAGCGGACATGTTCACTTACCATAACGCACGGGTTTTTGCACCGCTTTATTCTTTGATGCTTCTATTTCTCGCAAGAGAAAAATTGCTTAAAATCAAAAAATACCTTGTCATACCACTTTTGATAACCATGGCCTTTTGCGCCTTACTAGTGCCGATTATCTTTTCGGTTTCCGGGCAGCTGCGCTTCAAAGGAACGACGATTTTTGCTGATCAATCTCCGGTATATAAAGCGTCCGCGCTAATTGAACAGGATAAACAACAAGGCAGTCTTGTGATCGGCAAAATCCTACACAACCGCAGGTTTGTTTATCTGCCGATACTTATTGATAATTACCTCTCCCACTTCAGACCAACATTTTTATTCCTGACAGCGGACGCGGAAAGACACCACGCTCCGGAAATTGGCCTTCTTTATCTTTGGGATTTGCCGTTTATTCTTTGCGGAGTTTATTTCCTCTTAAAAAACAACTTCGATAAAAGATCAAAACTAATAATCTTCTGGTGGTTTTTAATGGCGCCTGTAGCCGCGTCCGTCACATGGGGTCTTCCTCACTCCTTAAGAAGCGAAATCTATTTGCCCGTTTACCAAATATTTGCGGCCGTTGGTGTTTACACTTTATATTCTTATTCAAAAAAGAAAAGGCTCTTCGCGTCAATTGCGGCAATTTTGCTTTTTTTTAACTTTGCCTTTTATCTTCACCAGTACTATGTCCATATGCCCATCGAGTTCTCCAGATACTGGCTATATGGCAGGAAAGAAGCGGCAATTGATAGCTGGAATCTCAAAGATAATTACGATAGGGTAATTGTCTCAACAAAAGTGGATCAGCCTCACGAATTTTGGCTTTATTATCTAAAGTACGATCCTAAAAAGTATTTAGCCCAAGGAGGTACTGTTTCCGGCGGTTTTTTAGAGGACAGAAATAGATTTGATAAATTCCAGTTCAAGCCCATTGATTATCAAAAACAAAGTCAGGAAGCAAAAACATTATTTGTTGGAACACCGCAAGAAAATCCGGGAGGAACAAACGTCATCAAGAAAATTCACTACCTCAATGGTGAGCCTGCTATTTACATATGGGATTAAAATCAAAAATTGATGGAAAAATAATTCTACTTGTAATTATTGTAGCCGCGGCGATTTTACGATTTTGGAAATTAGGATCATATCCGATGTCTCTATCATGGGATGAGGCTGCCATCGGTTACAATGCCTATTCGATTTCCAAATATGGCATAGACGAATATGGTAAAAAATTTCCCCTGCTTTTTAAATCATTCAACGACTATAAACTACCCGGATATATTTATACGGACGCGGTTGCTGTCAAATTCTTAGGCCTTTCAGAATTTTCCACCCGCTTGCCATCCGCAATTTTTGGAACCCTATCCGTCATTCTAATTTATTTTCTGACCAAAAATCTCCTTTCGAATTGGAAATTGAAAATTGCCATCATCAGTGCGGCTCTATTTGCTATCTCCCCGTGGGCGCTGCAATTTTCAAGGGCAGCCTTTGAAGCAAACTCAGCACTGACAATAGTTTTATTAGGAGCGACACTTTTAACTTACGGTCTAAAGAATAAAATATTTGCCATTCTGTCCATTCCTGTTTTAGCATTGAGCATTTATTTTTACTATTCTTCGAGGATTTTTGTACCTCTATTTTTAATCTGCTTTGCCCTGATTTATAAAAAGGAATTTACTGCCAAAATGAAATACTACATCCTTGGATTTATTATTGCTCTTCTAATTTCTACTCCAATGATTGTCCAGATACTTTCGCCCGCCGGTGCCAAAAGAGTCAGCGAAGTGAGTATTTTTGCGGATCGGTCACTGATTTCAGATTATGTTGATGCCAAAACCAAATATACCGGTCCGGTATCTGCAATTTTTCTCAACCGCCGCATTCCGGTAGCTTGGGAAGCCATGCATAATTATTCTTCACACTTTTCCCCCGGGTTTTTATTTTTTGGCGATGATCCAAATCCCAGACAACGTCCCGGAAACCACGGCTTGCTTTACATAATTGAACTGCCTCTGATTATTGCTGGACTTTGGTCACTTGCAAAATCTAAAGACCCGAAACCGAAACTTACAATTTTCGCATGGTTACTGATTGCTCCTATGTCCGCTGCTTTTGCCAACCAGACGCCTCATGGTCTGCGGTCACTGCTGATGCTTCCTGCAGTCATTGTAATCAGCGCGATTGGAATAGCACAGTTCTCAAAGACTGCGAAATTAGCTGCAATTTTATCTGCTATATTTGCCATCCTTTTTATAAATTATCTCTACAATTACTATATAATCTATCCCCTCAAAAACAGTACAAACTGGGCATACGGGTATAAAGAAGCATTTTCCAGAACTGCCAAGCTGGAAAGCAATTACGACAGAATAGTTTTCACAGGCTTTTACTGGAAGCCGTACATATTTTATTTGTTCTACAATAAAATAGACACCGCGTTCTACCAGTCAACCGGCAGCCAGGAACAAATCGCAAAGTATAATTTTGGAACGACCCAATGGGATAGCGGAGGAAAGAACCTGTCAGAAGATGACATTATTAAACAACAGGGAACAAAAACATTGCTGGTAATTTCACCTGCGGAATACCGGGATTTAAAGGACAAGTACAGATTCAATATTCAAGACAAAATATCCGATTACTCAGGGAAAACAGATTTATTTTTAATTGGAAACTGGCAATGATTAAGAATTTTCAATGTCAAGTGTTCCGGCAAAGCCGGATCAAACATCAAACGTTTATTCTATTGGCGATTGTGATTATTGCCGCATCTTTACGATTCTACAAAATTAGCTCTAATCCTCCGGGGCTTTACTGGGACGAAGCGGCTTTTGGCTACGACGCTTATTCCGTCCTTAAAACAGGTCATGACCATCATGGGGCATTTATGCCGCTTTTCTTTGAAAGTTTTGGAGATTGGAAGTTGCCGGGATATTTTTATCTACTGGTACCGTCTATAAAACTCTTCGGTTTAAATGAATTTGCCATCAGGTTCCCTTCGGCGTTGCTTGGCACACTTACTATACCAGTTGTTTTTTTACTGGTAAAAAGATTAACGCGCAACCCGAATCTTTCGCTATCCGTAAGCCTTTTTCTTGCAATTTCTCCGTGGCATATACAATTTTCCCGGGCAGGTTTTGAATCAATTCCGGCATTATTTTTTGCCGTACTTGCTCTACTTTTCTTTCTCTGCGCCATGGACAGAAAAAACTCTTTATTTTTTGCGATATCTTTTATTTTATTTACCTTAACAATGTACACCTATCATTCATATCGTATTTTTACGCCGCTATTTATAGCAGCCATCTTTGTTATCTATGCCGAAAAACTGAAGAGAATGATTTCCCGACTGATTTTTCCCATTTTAGTCGCAGGGATTCTTTTTATTCCGCTGTTCTTATTCACGTTGAAACCGCAAGGCTCAGCAAGGGCGGCCTCACAAAGCGCTTTTAGCAACCGTAGTTTTGAAGATGCCAGACTCGAGTACGACCAGAAATCGAAAAAGCCCTTGCGTTTTCTATCAAAATATATATATCAAAAGCCGCTCTACTACACTTACGTTGCCTTTAGAGGTTATTTAGACCATCTATCTCCCGGGTTCCTATTCTTTAGCGGAGACCAAATTGGCAGACATTCACAAGTTGATATGGGCCAAATTGAGACATTTGAAATTATCCTAATCGTTTCATCTCTGTTTGCCATCAAATTAGTCCCGGCCCAAACTTCAAAAATCATACTGGTCTGGCTCCTCATCTCACCAATTCCTGCATCAATCGTCCTGCCTACTCCTCATGCCCAGCGCGCTCTTCAAATGAGCTTGCCACTTGCCTTTTTTTCAGGCTTAGGCCTTTGGTACATTTTCAGGCGGTCTGGATTATTGGCAGTAAAGATTGTAATTACGTTTATGATTTTCTACTCATTTACCACCTACACCCACTTGCTTTTCGTTCACTATCCGCGAAAATTCGCAGCCGATTGGCAGGATGGGTACAAACAAATGGTAAATGAGCTCGTCAAATATCAGAATAATTTCGACAAAATTTACATTACAAACATCAACAGGCTACCATATATTTATGTGCTTCTATACCAAAAATATGATCCACAAAAGTTTATGACTGAAGGGGGAACAGAGAACCATTTTTCAAAATATACATTCGTTGCGTCCGATGCTGATTTACGAGACAAAGGCAGACTTCTTTATGTCGCTCCATCATGGCAAAAAGTCGACGGGAAATTGCTCACAGCTGTAAACGATACATACGGCAGACAACTTTATACACTGTGGGAGGTAAATGAAAAGCACTAATTTAACAGCGATAGTTTTGTTAATTTTTTTATTTGCTTTTAGAATTTGGCAATCAACGGGCTGTTTGCATTTTTCCGGTTTTTATCTTAATCCATTGTCAATAAAGATTAACGTTGAGTCACAGAGGCATTTAGACATCGGCACAAATCAGACAATCTCAAAATCCATTCACAATAAATTCTCCGCCGGTATCTTCGAAGTCGGCAAAGATTATTCAGGCGAATTTAGTCCAAATTATCTCCTGGAAATCTTAGGGCCTTTGGGTTTTGCGCTTAGCGTCGCCGGTATCGCGCAACTGGTCAAACAAAAAAACAAATTAATGCTTTTGCACCTTATGCTCATCCTGATTATTGCCGCGGCCGGCCTACTGCCGATAGATCCCAAAGCAGCTTTCTATGCATTTAGTTTGTCTGTTTTAAGTTTTCCATTTTGGAGTGTCAAATCCTTCACAGACACCAAAGTAAAATTCTTAATTTTCGTCCTATTAACTATGGCAACAGTCATTTATTATATGTTTGCCTGGCAAATGCAGCTTTCCTGTAATGAAATCTTTTTTAATTAGAAATTATTTACTGATAATTATTCTTGCAATCGCAGCTATACTGCGGTTTTGGCACCTCACTACAAACCCGCCAAGCCTCTTCGTCGACGAAGTAAGCAACGGTTACAATGCTTACAGCATACTAAAAACAGGCAAAGACGAGTACGGCAATCGTTTCCCGCTAACTTTTAGAGCTTTTGGAGACTACAACCTTGCCCTTTCCGCATACACACTTGTGCCGTCTATCGCTGTTTTTGGCCTCAACGAATTCGGAGTCCGTTTTCCATCCGCTCTGGTTGGCACCTTAACCGTCCTTACAACCTATTTTCTTGTCAAAAAACTATTTCCCAAATGGAAAATGGAAAATGTCGAAGATCATGAGCAAAGTCGAAGGGGCCGATGGAAAATCGACCTTGCTCAATTATCCGCCTTCTTCCTGGCAATAGCGCCTTGGCACATTCAATTTTCAAGATATGACCATGAGGCTAACTTCATGCTTTTTGCCTCTGTCCTTGGAATAACTCTTTTCCTGTACTCATTTAATAATTTTAAAAACCTGATTTTATCGGCAATCTCATTTGGTCTGGCGCTAAATACTTATCAGGGAGCCAAGATTTGGATCCCGCTATTTTTACTATCAATTTGCTTTTGGTATCGAAAAGAACTCCTAAAACTGGGCATGAAACTTATAATTCCTGTCGCGATATTTGCGCTCTTTACTCTCCCGATACTTTTAAATTTCAAAAACAATTTGATACGTGGACAATCGGTCGGAATATTAAATGGAAAAGATCCTCCCGAAACATTTATAACCGGATACCTTTCTCATTATGCACCCAATTTCCTGTTTACTGCCGGCGATAATATTCCGCGCCATTCGGTTCTTGGAATGGGCCAGCTATATATATTTGAATTGCCGTTAATCTTAACCGGCTTGGTAGTTTTGGCAAAACAAAAAACCAGGGAATCCAAGTTTTTATTTACATGGTTGCTGATTGCCGCCATCCCCGCGGCTATTGCGACACCAACGCCTCACGCACTTCGCGCAATTAGCTTTCTGCCCCTTTGGTCAATAATCGGGGCACTTGGTGCTGTCGCCATTGTTACTAAAATCAATAAGAATTATCGAGCACCTGTTATCTTCTTGATATTAATAATCGGAATATACAACGTCATTACCTATCTGCATCTTTACTATGTCCATGACCCGAAAATAAAATTCCCGGACTGGTCCTATGGCTACAAACAAATGGTCCAGTACGTTAACCAAAACAAGGAGAAATATGACACCATTGCCATAAGCACATATTTTGGGCATCCATATATATTTACTCTCTTTTATTCAAAATATGACCCGGCAAAATACCAGCCCCAGTCGGAAGACAAAACTCATTTTGATAAATTTGAATTCTTTGGGTCAAGCTGGGGGAAAATGCGACCCGGTAAAGCTTTGCTTGTGAGGCCCCAGTGGCAAATCCCAAACTCGCCGACAAATGTAGTTAAAGTTATAAAATCCCAAACTGGAGATGCTGTTTTCATCCTAACAGAAGAATGAAGTATTTAATTTTCATTTTAATCTCTGCGGTAATCATCATCCAAAAAGGATGGACCTTGCCAATCTGTAATATGGACACGGTAAAACAATCTATTCCTCCGGTGATTTTTGCCCAAACGACAATCGATGATTCCCTTCAGCCAACCATAATAACCAGATTTCTGCACAACAAAGCAGGAATTTTCGTACACGAAGTTACTAAATGCTATTTCTTTTCACTGGACCCGAATTTTATATATAAATCGGTTAGCCTGGTCGGCATATTTTTCTTCATCTATTTTATATATAGAATTCTTAGAAACAAAAAATATTCCGCGATTATTATCTTCTTTATCATTCCGGCTTTTCCAATCTTTAACTTGCAACCCACGATTGTTGCGTATTTTTATAAGATTTTTGCTATCATAGGCTTAATGCTTTACCTGAAAAGATGAAGAAGTACATTCTTCTTGCAATTATCATCCTAGCATCATTTCTAAGGCTGTATAAGTTAGGTTCTTACCCGCCGTCACTCAATTGGGATGAAGCCTCTTTGGGCTACAATGCTTATTCCATATTAAAAACAGGGTACGACGAACATGGAAAATTTATGCCTCTTACTAATTTCGGGGCATTCGGGGATTACAAACCTCCTTTATATATATATGCAACCGTGCCGTCAATCGCGATTTTTGGCCTCAATGAATTCGCCATCAGACTCCCTTCCGCCTTCTTTGGAATTCTAACTGTTATTCTTACCTATCTAATCGCCAAAAAATTGTTTGGTGACTTATCATTGGAAATTGGAAATTGGAAATTGGAAATTGCTGCTTTAGCGGCCTTCTTTCTTGCGATCTCACCATGGCATTTGCAATTCTCAAGAGCCGCCTTTGAGGCCAATTTAGGACTCTTTTTCTCGTTACTTGGAATTTATCTTTTTCTAAAATTCGCGACCGGTAAACCATGGTGGATATTACCTTCGGTTCTAAGTTTTGTTGCCGGTATGTACACATTCACCGGCCAAAGGCTTTTTGCGCCCTTCATTGTTCTAATATTTGCAGTTCAATTTAGAAAGCAAATATTAAGCAACATTAAAATAGTATTCCTGTCTGCATTTATAGCCGGCATTATTTTCTTCCCGCTTTACAAATTCGCAACAAGTACATTAGAAGGCAGACTAAGGTTTAATGAGGTAACGATTTTTAATGACTTAGAACCGTCAACGTCTCAACCAGATACAGATTCCAAGACAACTTCACTTGGTGGTCAGGCATAATTCACAACCGCCGCTTTGAATATACCCATGAATATCTTATCCATTACTTCGATGCATTTAACCCCACATTCCTTTTTACTAAAGGCGATGTTAATCCTCGCCTTTCCATCCAGGAAGTCGGCGAACTTTATTATATAGATTTGCCCCTGATTCTTGCCGGAATTTATTTTCTTTTTTCCAGAAAACAGAAATATCGATTTCTGCTAATAGGTTGGCTTCTGGTATCACCGCTCGGTCCGGCAACAGCCCGCGAAACCCCACACGCGCTTCGTATGATCCATATTTTACCCACGTATCAGCTATTATCAGCCTTCGGACTTTATTATCTATATAAGGTAATCAAATACAAGAAAGCATTCATTACATTTGCATTTTTACTTTTGATATTTGATTTTTTATATTACTTACATATGTATTATTTCCATTGGCCTCTCAACTACTCGTCTGATTGGCAATATGGTTACAAGCAGTCGGTAAGTGTGGCAAAAGATTACTACAATCAAGTCGACTACATAGTTGTTTCAAAAGGGCTTGGCCGGCCCTACATTTACTTTTTACTCTACAACAAATATGATCCTAAAAAATACTGGAATAATTCAGAAGTAGTCCGTGACAAGTTCTACTTTTACGATGTCAACGGCTTTGATAAATACCGGTTTTCTGATAGCCCGCAGGAAGTGCCCGTTTATGGAAAAATATTATACATAACCGCGCCGAAAGGTCTCCCGCCGGATGCCCAAAAAATCACGGAAATTAAGAATTTAAAAGGAGATACAGTATTTGCAATTGGCACGGCCAATAAATCAAACACCGCCCAATTAACAAAGTGAAAAAAAATATATTTATCTGGTCAGGACTCGCGCTGTTGTTTGCCGTCACGCGCCTAATAAATTTAAAAATAATTCCTATTTTTACTGATGAGGCAATTTATTCATACTGGGCCCAAGTCGCGCTCCACGATCCCGCAAACCGTTTTATATCTCTCGAGGATGGTAAACAGCCTCTCTTTATTTGGCTCGCGGCCGCTTTTCAAAGGTTTGTGACGGATCCATTAGTTGCCACTCGATTAGTGTCGGTTCTCGCAGGCATTGGATCACTAATCGGAATCTATTTACTTGCCAGAACTCTTTTTAACAAAAAAGCCGCCTTGCTTGCCGCCATTTTTTATATCGTTTTACCATTTACCATTCTTTATGACCGCATGGGCCTTTACGATTCTCTTCTAACAGCGCTTGGTATTTATACTGTTCTATTAACGATTAAGATGGCCAAAGAACCAAGACTTGATCTCGCTCTACTCAACGGATTTGCCATTGGCCTTGGCATGATAACAAAATCAACGGCCCAGCTATTTCTATATTTTATTCCCGTTTCTTTAATAATGTTTAATATTAAAAGAGAAAAATTAGTCTCAAGATTTACCAAATGGGTATCTCTTACGTTAGTAACAATCTTCCTGTCACAAATCATTTATAATTCTCTGCGCCTTTCCCCGCTTTTCTATCTGATTGACCGCAAAAACCACGAATTTATCAGGACATTTTCCCAGGTACTAAATAACCCGTTTTTGCATTTCCAGAGCAATATTCAAACAATGATTCTTTGGCTGCTTCAATATAATGGTCCGTTGTTTATGATACTTTTGACCGCTGCAATTATCTTAGGTTTCATAAAAAGGCAAAAACAAGCGATATACTTATCTTTTTTTGTTTTAGCGCCGATCTTAATTGAAGGCCTTTTTAATCAAGTACTTTATCCGCGGTTCTCACTTTTCTTTTTCCCATATGCCATTATTTTAATTTGTGCCTTTTTAGTAAAGCTTTCGACTTCAAAAAAATACGCGAAATACTTTTGGCCGCTTATTGCCGTAACACTTATATTTCCACTTATTAATTCTTTTTTGCTACTTACAAATCCGCCAAAAGCTACTATCGCGGATTCTGATAAAAACCAATATTTAAATAGTTGGCCGGCGGGATACGGAGTAGAGCAGGTTATTAAAATCGTTAAGGCGGATTCAGCCGGTCAAAAAGTCTACGTCGGCACAGAGGGAACATTTGGCCTTTTACCATACGCTTTGCAGATTTATTTTTACGGCAACCAAAATGTAGAAATTGTTGGTTTCTGGCCGGTCAGGGATATTCCAAATCAGGTTATGCAGCAGGCAAAAAGCAAGAAGACTTACTTCATCTTTAATGAAACCCAAAACATAGGCGACAACTCAATAAACCCGCACCTCAAACTTATAGCTAAATATCAGAAAGGGTCGGGGGATAGCTTTATGCATTTATTTAAAGTGCTCCCGTGACAAAATTTCTAAAAAATCATTTACTGATTACCGCTATCTTAATCCTTGCCGCTGCCCTGCGGCTTGTTAATTTACAAAGCAACCCAATTGGTTTTAACGACGATGAAGCGGCCTTTGGCTATAATGCATACTCCATAATTAAAACTGGAATGGATGAATGGGGAAGGTTTATGCCGTTCCCGGCCTTTGAAAGTTTCGGAGACTGGAAACTTTCCGGTTATCTTTATCTTGTAGATATCTCCGAAGCAATTCTCGGCCCGAACGTCTTTGCAGCCCGCCTGCCATCGGCACTAATCGGTATCGCCGCCGTGTACGCGACTTATTTGCTTACCAAGGAGCTGTTTAAGCGGGAGAGAAATGCCAAAGCCTACGGTCTAATGGCCGCTTTTCTCCTCACCATTTCCCCATGGCATATTATTGCTTCCCGGAATGCTTTTGAGTCCGACATCTTGATTTTTACAATCACAATATCTCTATTCTTTTTTCTTAAGTCACTGGAGCAAAAAGCATACCTTAAATACGCCCTTATTGGATTTGTCGCGTCTTTTTATATCTACCGCTCCGCTTGGATATTTTTGCCACTATTTTCTATTATCCTGTGCTTAATTTATAAAGAGAAACTTACCGGCCAGTGGCGGCAGTCCTTGCTACGATATGTAGTCATTGTCGGTCTCATACCGATTGCCTTTCTGGTTTTATCATTTAAGGGCCAATCAAGATTCATCCAGGAAAGTTTTATAACCGGTATTCCAAGGGTTGGCATTAACAATGAAATTAATGAAAAAGTTGGAATTTGTCAAAATCATCTCCCTTATTTACTCTGCAGGATAACTTACAATAAATATCTTGTACTCACCTCAACTTACATCAGCAATTATATCCAAAACCTTTCACTGAAAACTTACTTCGATAAGGCCCACCCGCTCGGCTTTCAATCTTTTTCACAGCGCAGCCTATTTTACACCTTCGAGTTACCGCTTTTGCTCACCGGGGGTCTAGTTTTAATCATAACAAGATCTAAAAATGCAAAATTACTTTTTGCTTGGCTTGCGTTTGTACCAATTGCCGCTTCGGTAGCCGGTGTCGGTAATTTTGGGAGGCTGAATATTATCATGCCGGCCCCGCAAATAATCGAAGCTTATGGATTAATCTTTATATTTACGCAACTTAAACAAAAACCGCTCAAAAAAGTTCTGATTTTTTCAGCAGCTTTTATAATGACGTTCTCTGTGGCTAAGTTTCTCGTTGACAGCTTTTACATCGAACCGGTTTACACAAGCCGTTATCAGCGATACGGTTATGAAAGGCTTTTTGGATATTTAAATGCCAAAGAGAAGAATTATTCCAAAATAATAATTTCAAGACAAATTGACAATTCTCATCAATACATCCAACACGCATTCTTTCAAAAAGTAGATCCGTCTTATTTCCAAAATAATGCCCGCCGCTACCGCGGCCGCGACGGTTGGATTGTATTTGATAACATTGGTAAATATTTCTTCGTGGCTAATATCTCGGATGTTGTACTGGAACCCAATACCCTTGTTGCGGCGGGCCAAGGCGAGGTGAGAGGCCAAAGGTCAATTTACCAGATCAGAGACGTTAAAGGCGATATAATCTTCGAAATTTATGACTCCAATGAGATAATTAATTACATGCAAGCAAATAGAGAAAAAACCATCAATTAAATTTTCTATTATGAAATCTATGTTTAACCAACCAGTTGCGTCAAAAATCACTTTAGCAATTATAATTTTCTCGGCATTCCTTTTGCGTTTTGTAAATTTGTCCTCAAACCCCATTGGGTTTAATGATGATGAAGCCGCTTTTGGCTACAACGCTTATTCAATCGCCAAAACCGGTATGGATGAATGGGGCCGGCTTTTACCGTTCCCGGCTTTTGAAAGTTTCGGTGACTGGAAACTCGTCGGTTATCTATACCCTGTAGTTATATCCGAAATGATCTTTGGTCCGAGTGTTTTTGCAGCCAGATTACCATCGGCACTCATTGGTGTCGCGGCAGTCTTTTCGACTTATCTACTTGCCAAAGAATTATTTAAAACGGATAAAAACAGTACGGCCTACGGCTTAATTTCAACCCTTCTTATTGCAATATCTCCCTGGCATATAATTGCTTCCCGGAACGCTTTTGAGTCCGATGTCTTGATTTTTACAATCACCATGTCAGCCTGTTTTTTTCTTAAGGCACTCGATCAACATAAATATTTCAAATATGCATTGGGAATGTTTATCGTATCTTTTTATATCTATCGATCAGCATGGGTTTTTTTACCATTGTTTGCTGCTGTGTTATTGCTAACTTTTAGAAAGAAACTTACCGGCCGATGGCGCTCCTTGTGGAAGTATGTCGCCATCGCCGCAATCGGCCTCACACCCATTGTTTTTTTGGTTTTCACCTATAAGGGCCAATCGAGATTTTTTCAGGAAAGCTTTATTTATGGGGTTTCTAAGACCGGTATAATAAACGACGTCAATATGCGCCGTGGGGCATGTGACAGCAGTCTTTCGCCTACTGTATGCAAACTCGGTTACAATAAATACTTATCATTTACCACGACATATTTTAATAACTATTTTGAAAACTTATCACCACAAACATATTTTACAAAGGGTCCCGCAAACGGATATCAATCTTTTCCAAACCGGGGACTGTTCTACTCTTTTGAATTGCCGCTTCTAATTATTGGTCTGGCAACTTTAATTAAACGTCACGACTCCACCTCAGGTATTCTTATCGCCTGGCTATTAATAGTTCCCATTGGAGCATCGTTTACCGGAGTTGGAAATCCGGGACGGCTTAATATAATCATGCCTTCCCCCCAAATTATTGAAGCACTAGGATTGGTATCAATTTTTGCTTTTGCAAAATCGATGGCGTTTAAAAAAATACTTTTTGTCAGTGCGGTTTTAATTGTAGCCGTTTCTTTTTCAAGGCTGCTACTTGATATGTTTTATTATTATCCATACATCTCCGGTCCCTATCAGCGCTATGGTTATAAACAATTATTCGACTACCTCCAAAGCAAAAAAGACAATTATCTACAAATTGCCGTTTCCAGAAGGTCAGATGACGCGAAGCAGTATATTCATTACTTATTCGATGAAAAAATAGATCCTAATCAAATTTTCTATTCCCAATTTACCAATAGATACAGAGGAGATGATAAGTGGCAAGTATTTGAGCAGACGGGAAACTTTAGATTTTATCCGATATCGCCGGGGTTAAATCAATTACCACCAAAGACCCTCTTGGCAGTTGGTACTCTAGTAAAAGAAGTTTCATTTCCCATTGATCCCGTGTTCGTCGTAGACTATCCTAATGGGGACAGAGCTTTCGAAGTTTATGACATCGACCAAGTAAAAAGTAAATTAAATGAAAAACATAATTTACAGTAACCGCAAAAAGCTAATTTTGGCTATTTTGCTTTTGGCATTTGTTCTGAGATTTTACAAGCTCGGTCAAATTCCCTTAAGCCTTGATTGGGACGAAAACAGCAACGCTTACAACGCGTATTCAATTTTAAAAACCGGCCGGGATGAATACGGAACTTTTCTTCCCATAACCAACCGGTCTTTTGACGATTATAAACCACCTCTTTACATGTATTTAAACATCCCGACAGTTGCCATTTTTGGTCTCACTCCCATCGCGGCAAGACTTCCATCTGCGCTTTTCGGGTTCCTGACTGTTCCTTTTATATACTTCCTAGCCAAATGGCTTTTTAAGACTTATGACAAAAGAGACAACGAAACAATTGCACTTATCGCCACACTATTTGTGGCAATTTCTCCATGGCATATTCAGTTCAATAGGGTAGGGTTTGAATCAAGTGTTGGCCTCTTTACGGCAGTTGTAGCAATCACGACATTCTTGTATGGTCTAGATAATAAAAAATTGCTTATAGTAAGCGCCCTATTTACGGCGCTTTCTGCTTATAGTTATCATTCGGAAAGGATTTTTGTTCCACTGCTTTTTATCGCCACCGGTATTATTTACCGCAAAGAAATTCTAAAAATCCCAAAAAAATTACTTATTACTTTTGTGGCTTTAACCATTATTTTATCCTTGCCACTTGCGATTCTCATTCCGCCAAAAGTAATACTGCAAAGGTTTGAAGCAACAACCGGCAGGCCCAGCCTGGAAGATATTGAAAAGTCGATAAAATTTATAAGACAAGATCAGGCAGCGGACATTCCATTTGCAGGAATAATTCACAACAGAAGATTTGTAATTGGTCAGACATATTTTGCCAATTACCTGTTAAATTTCGATTTTAACTTCCTATTTACCAAAGGTGATGACAACCTAAGACACCACATAAAGGATATTGGCATGCTTTATCTACCCCAATTGCCGCTTCTCCTAATTGGAGTCTTCTACCTTATTAAGCAAAAATCAAAAGAGTCCGCCTTTTTACTTTCCTGGCTGCTGATATCTCCAATCGCAGCCGTCCCTGCAACTCCTAATCCGCATGCCAACCGTGCCTTCCCGGAAGTCATTGCTTTGGAAATCATTTGCGCTTTTGGATTGTACTGGGTTCTGATAAGACAGAAGTTTTTTGCAAAATCTATTTTAGTCTGTATTCTTGCTCTTTGGTCTATATATTCGACTCTATTGTACATTCATAACTATTTTGTCCATTATCCAATTGAAGACGCATCTTTTTGGCAATATGGTTATAATCAGGCCGCACTGGAATCGCAAAAACTCGAAAATCAATACCAAAAAATTAATGTAGACCATTCCATTGAACAGGCATACGTCTTTTGGCTTTTTAACCTCAAATACGACCCAACCACGTACCAAAAAAGCGGTTCAAGGTACCAGTTTGATAAATATTATTTTGACGCCAAAGAACCTACGGATCCAAACGAATTATTTATCGCGGATAATCAAAAATTCCCTCAAGGGTTTGAAGTTATAAAAACAATTTACTATCCGGATGGAAGTCCCGCCGTCAAAATGGGCCATCCAAAATAAGCTTAGGGGCAATGTGGCCAACATCTCGGAGACAGTTTCGTAAAAACAAAGTGCCAAAAATTACTATTATCTCCGGACGGTGGATTCTTTAAAAACCAAAGAGCTGTATCATTATAAACGGTTTCTGTACTTCTGTCATACCATAAAATATTTCCCTTTTCGCCGATAAGATCGGTTACCCGTTCCCAAACTAAAGTTTTCCCTTGCTCGCAAACGCCGACTTTTGCGCCGCCAATGCTATTACGGTGATCATAATACATCAAAAGTGCCATTGGATGACTTATCGCATTTGCGTTGATCATGCACCCGTAAACATCATAGGTAACAGATGGATACGATGAATAAATCTCACTCTTTAGAGTTTCTAGTTTTTTTAACGTCACGCCCCTACTGGCTAAATTAGCACGTGCTATATTGAGTGTGGAAAAAGTAATTATCAAAAATAGCACTATTCCAGCTATTCTCCTGGCACTAAAGACTTGGACAACCGTCCAGGCTGTTAATACCAGAACCGTACCATGTGCAAACATACTGTAGTAGGTAAACCTTTCGCCTCTATAATATCTGTAGATTAATATCTCCAAAAGAAAAGTAACTGCAACCAGGTAAAAAGTATTTAAATTTCCCGATTTTTTTTTAAAATCCCTAAGTCTTAACAAAAATAAAACTCCAAAAATAATGATAATCAAAAGCCCAACTTGGCTGCTGCCACCGACAATATTAGCCCAGGTTTTTGGCCAGTAATCAAAAGCATAAGTTATCCATCGGTTAGGGACCCAAATACTATATTGGTCTACCGTAAAATATACGAAGAGATTGATAAAGTTGAACCAATGGAGTTTAGAATCCAAATATATAAGCGGCAGCATTGGAATTAACATTCCTAAAAATATACACAAAAGAGAACGCAGATAGTTCCTGATTGAAGGCTTAATAAGTATTACAGCTGCCAGCATAGCCGGTGTTGTTAAGAAACTTTGGAAATGGATTGATATTGAAAGACTTACAAAAAAACTTAACAAAAAAAGGTCGTAATATTTCCTAAACTTAAAAAACCTCACCAGGAAAATTAACGCTAAAATTGTAAGAATAGGTATAACTGTAGGGCTCCAAACGGCAAACGAACCATCGATTTGAGCAGGAGAAATAGCGGCAAAAAAAGCGCCAAGGCCACCCACCCACTTACCTCCGACCTCCTTACCCAGCCAAAATACTAATGGTATAAAAAGTAAGTAGAGCAGGCTAATAAAATACCAGGGGGTCAAAATCCCAAGGGGTATGAAACTTACTACCTCAAGCAGCCAAAAATGCCACGGTCCATAGAAGAAAGGACCGGCCGAAGAAAATGGCCCGGCCAGCGGAATTTTTAAATTAACGGCAGCATACTTGGATACTTGTACATGCTCGGCATTATCTGCCTGGAGATAGATTCTGCCGGAATAATTGTACGTTCGCAAAAAAATAGCCAACACCACGATTATAAAAATTAAGAAAGCATAAATATGGTCCTTTTTAACCCAAGAGGTAAAAGACTTAAACATACATTAATAGTACAATATATAAGGAACCATGACTAAGGTAAAAGATATTAAACTCTCCGCAGCACTCGCAGTTTTCAACGAGGAGGAGAATATTATGGATTGTTTGTTATCGCTTAAAGCATTTGTTGATGAAATAGTGGTTGTAGACGGCAATTCGAGAGACAGAACTGCCCAACTTGCAAAAAATTTGGGTGCCAAAGTTATAAGTACAACCAATAAAACCATGTTTCATATCAATAAAAACATGGCGATTGAAAATTGTAGCGGAGACTGGATACTTTTGATGGACGCAGACGAAAGGATTAGTAAACAACTGGCCGCCGAAATTAAAAACAAAATAAAAGAAAACCCAAAAGAAAACGGTTTTTGGATTAACCGCAAAAACTGGTTTTTGGGGGGATTCCTAAATAAAGGGGGAGCGTATCCCGATTCCGTCATCAGGCTTTTTAGAAGAGGCAAGGGTAGACTTCCCGAAATTAGCGTCCATGAGCAGGTTAAAATAGACGGCTCAATAGGGCAAATAAATGCCGATATCCTGCATTTGGCGGATCCCTCATTCTATAGGTATTTAATGAGGGCAAACCGCTATACCAGCCAAACCGCCGCCAAATTTGAGCGGGAAAAAATTGGCAAAAACCCTCTAGTTTTTGCTTATTTCACCACTATTAAACCATTTACAACTTTTCTTAAAATCTATTTAAGACATAAGGGTTACGAAGACGGTTTTAGAGGGTTCGTTTGGGCCCTTTTTTCCGGTAGTCACTTTTTTATTTCTTATGTAAAATATTGGACGAAAGATAAATAAAGATTAGTCCGTAACAACAAGGTAAACTAGACTAATATATTTTCCCTACTTGCATTAATTCTAAAAACTTGCTAACACTTTTATATACCCTCATTTTTTGGGTACATCCAACTAGGAAAGGAGGAAAAATGGCAAAGAAGAAAAAGAAGAAAAAATAAGTATCTTTAACAAGTAAGTATACTTAAAAAACTGCCCACCCCTTGTTATTAGGTGGGCCAGTTTTTAGGTAAACCTTCGCTTGTCCCCTTGTCATTCTAAGTCCGGCTGCGCCGGACGAAGAATCTGTTATATAATTTTAGAGGATGAAACTAGCCATCAACACCCAACCGCTTATATCGGGCCACAGAATTAGGGGTATAGGAAGCTACACTAGGAATCTAATAGATAACCTCTTAAAAATTAACGAACTTGAATTAACCCAATTTGAAGATCCAAATAACCCACCGGAAGCAGATGTTGTTCATTATCCGTACTTCGACCTGTTTGCAAAAACCCTACCGCCAAAATCGAAAAATCCAAGAATCGTTACCATCCATGACGTTATTCCCCTGGTTTTCCCCAATTATTTTCCCGCCGGCGTCAAAGGGTATCTAAATCTTTTTTTCCAAAAAAGGTCGCTTAAAAACATTAACACTGTCATAGCCGATTCCCGGACGTCAAAAAATGACATAGCATCAAAATTATCTTATCCGAAAGAAAAAATCAAAGCTATTTATCTAGCACCGAGAGAAAATTTTAAAAGGATAACAAACACAAAAAAAATCGCCGACAGGGCCAAGAAATACAATTTGCCCAAGAATTTCGCCCTCTATGTAGGTGATGTCAACTGGAACAAAAACATCGAAAATTTAATCAGGGCCGTCAAAATTGCTAAGTTGGATCTGGTAATGGTTGGTTCGGCAATTATAGACAATCAGCTGTCAGAAACCATCAAGATCAACAAACTTATTAAAAATCTTGATATGGGTGACCAAATTCATAAACTCGGCTACGTAGACGAACAGGATCTGATCTGCCTATACAATTTGGCCCAACTGACACTATTGCCGTCTTTTTACGAAGGTTTCGGACTTCCCGTTTTAGAATCTATGGCCTGCGGCACACCGGTTGTCTGTTCAAAAGTAGCATCTCTTGCAGAAATTGGGGGAGATGCAGCCATCTATTGCGATCCATCAAATCCGGATGATATTGCAGCAAAAATCAGCCAAGTGTTAAATTTAACCAGCGCGCAACTTGGACAACTATCAGAAAAATCAATCGCAAACGCATCAAACTATTCTTGGGAAAAAACAGCCAAACAAACGTTTGAAGTCTATCAATCTCTTCTTTAATCAATGCTCAAGTCGCTAAAAAATCCTATCAGTAAAATCATAGCCTTATTTATTGTCTGGCGGTTTACACTTTTTCTGATTGCTTTTATCTCGCCAACAGTCATTCCAAAATTCGGCGGTACTTTCCCATACTATCAGAATCTTCTCATGGGATCGGGTCTCCCGCATTTTATTTGGTCGTTTGCAAACTTTGACGGTGTCCATTACCTAAACATCGCCAAAGTGGGTTACTCATACCAATACACTCAAGCGTTTTTTCCACTTTATCCGATTTTAATAAAAGCCGGATCAATTATCACATTTGGCAATCTAATCATCAGTGGTCTTTTAATCTCGAATCTGGCATTTTTGGGGGCCCTCATCATTTTTTACAAGTTGGTTAAAAAACACTACGGGGAAAATATAGCATTATGGTCATCTATTTTTTGCTTGTCGTTTCCGACCTCCTTTTATTTCGGATCAATTTACAATGAAGGTATATTTTTCTTGCTAATTGTAAGCTCATTCTATTTGGCTGATCAAAACAAAATATGGTTAGCCTCAATCATCGGCGCTTTTTCTTCTGCGACAAGATTAGTCGGAGTTTTCATGGCTCCTGTTATGGCAATCAAAAAACGCAAATTTAAAATCATCCCGCTTTTAATTATCCCAGTCGGTTTTCTCCTATACGTTATTTATCTGGCAATTACATTTCATAATCCGCTCTACTTCTTGTCATCACAGGAAATTTTCGGACAGGGCAGGTCAACAAACCACATAATTCTCCTACCACAAGTTTTTTACCGCTACTTCAAAATCATGGCAACAACTCATGGGGCACTTTTAATAAACTCCGCATTTGAACTTTTGTCGACTATCTTCGCTTTTGCGACACTTATCATCGGCTATAAAAAGATAAAATTGGACTGGCTTATCTTCAGTCTTCTGGCAATTATTCTACCAACATTAACCGGTACTCTGGCATCAATGCCGCGTTACATAGTAATCGCCTTTCCAATCTACATAATTCTCGCCCAAATCAAAAGCAACGCTGCCAAAATCATCATCGCCGTTATCTTCCTTGCTATGTTAACAATCACAACAACCATCTTTACCCAAGGCTATTGGGTAGCTTAGAATTCCCGCCTTATGCTATAACCAAAATACCTTAATCATTGATAAATTTAAATCTTTTTGGTTACATAATTGGTTAACGAGAGTTGCAAACTCGAGTTAAACAAGTTTATTATTCTTACAGTGTCTTTTGTGCAGCTTTTAGTAATAAGCGTTATTTGTAACGTCAGCGCCAATATGCTTTTGAAATTTGGCGTGACAAAAGGCGGCGGTTTCACATTACAAAAAACCACGATCGTCACCGACGTTTTAAGGGCTGCGCAAAATCCTTTTATCATTCTCGGCTTATGTCTTTATGGAATTTCGTTCGTGCTTTGGCTAAGGGTTCTTTCGTTTAACGATTTGTCAAAAACATATCCGATCTTTGTAACATTTGTTTTTATAGTAACAACTATCGGGACTGCAATCTTCTTCAAAGAACACGTTTCGTTGCTAAGGATTTTAGGCATGGCAGTATCAATAATTGGAATCTACTTGATTGCCCGTTCATAATCAGTGAAATTAGTTATCGTTATACCTGCATTTAATGAATCTGCCGTAATTTACAGCGTATTAACCTCTCTTCCAAAAAAGCTCAAAGGCATTTTGCAAACAGAAATTCTCGTTGTTGATGACGGATCCACCGACAACACAGCGCAACTGGCAAAAAAAGCACGGGTAAACATTGCCCGCCACTGGATAAACCGTGGAGTGGGCGCTGCAACAAAAACCGGTCTTCACTGGGCAAAGAGTAAAGATGCCGATATAGTAGTAACTTTTGACGCCGACGGCCAGCATGACCCTCGCGAAATAAGAAAAATCATAGACCCGGTTGTCCAAGGCAGAGCAGATGTCGTCATCGGCTCGCGTCTTAAGCACAAACAATCTATACCTGTTGACCGATATCTGATAAATTGGTTTGCAAATATTGCGACATTCATCCTGTTCGGTGTAACCTCTACAGACACACAATCAGGTCTAAGGGCCTTTTCAAAAAAAGCCGTTAAAATTATCGATTTTAAGGCAGACCGCATGGACTATTCATCGGAAATTCTGCTTGAGGCAAAAAAGCATCAGCTAAAAGTTGTTGAAATTCCCACCAAAGCCATCTATACAACTTATTCAAGAGGCAAGGGTCAAAAAAATATCAACGCAATTCCAACGTTTGCACGCTTCCTGGTAAAATTATTCAGATGAAGCCCAAAATTTTTGTTACCGGCGCCGCCGGTTTTGTCGGTTTTCACCTACTGCCAATGCTCACATCAAGAGGTTACAGCGTAACTGCCCTTGTAAAATCCCAGCAAGAAAAAAAAAGAGTTACGCGAACCGGGGGTATTGTTGTTGCCGATCTATCAAAAACAGGCAAGTGGCAGGATGAATTAAGAGGGCACGAAATAGTAATCCACCTCGCCGCCGAAATTTCCGCAAAAAATCCCAAAGACTTTGAAAAAAACAACGTTATTGCAACCCAAAATCTAGTTAGTGCCGCAAAAAGATGGAGAATCAAGAAGATTATTCTTTTCTCGTCCGCTGCCGTCACATCTATAAGGCAGGATCCTTACTCCTTATCAAAAAAGAAAAAAGAGGAAATAGTAATGGCGTCAAAATTAAACTACGTAATACTACGTCCTTCAATGATCTATGGTCAGGGTGACAACAAAAACATTGGCTGGTTAATAAAAACGGTAAAAAAACTGCCAGTGGTTCCGCTGCCCGGCGGGGGCAATTTTGGCAGACAGCCGGTCTACGTTGACGACATCTGTAAAATCGTTATCAAACTAATAGAAAAAGATTATCAAAAAAAATTATACGAAATCCATGGCAAAGAATATGTGTCCCTTAAAAAAATGATAGAAGTTATCAATAAAAACCTAAAATCAAAAAAGCTAACGTTTTCTGTTCCCATCTTTCTTCTCATAGGTCTGACAGGACTTAGCCAAATCATATTGCCAAATCCAAAATTCACGGTTGACCAGATTAAATCGTTAACAAGCGGCGAAAAATTCAAAGGCGATAAATGGTGGGAGATTTTTGATATAATACCTACTACTTTTGAACAGGGAATTTTAGGAATGACAAAAAAATAAATGCTTACATCAATTCAAATTATACTTTTGGTTTTTATCATCTTTGCAATCACAAGGGTAATTCTGCGCATGCGGGAAAAAGTTCTTTCCCCCCGGACATCCATATTCTGGATTATCATCTGGCTCGGTGCCCTAACCGGCATTCTTCTACCGGCTACTACTCAAAGGATAGCCATGATCTTTGGGGTTGGCAGGGGAGTTGATGTCATTGTCTACATTTCTCTTGCATTACTCTTCTATCTGGTATTTCGAATTTATGTGATGATCGAAGACCTGCGTCATGAAATCACTTTTTTAGTTCGCCAAATAGCCCTCCAAAATTCATCCCAAAACAAAGAAAAGAAAAAGAAATGAAAATACTCATGGTCACGGAATTTTTCCCTACAGGGAAAGATTTGCGGTTCTCGGGAGGAGTAGAGGCAAGGACCTATTTTGTTGCCAAAGACCTTGCCAAAAAACATCAGGTTAGTATAATCTGCAGCCGCCAGGAAGGATCTAAAAGCCAGGAAAAAACTAGCGGTATAAACATTTATCGTGTAGGACCTATTCGCCCTTACGAGGCGACTATTGGATCGATCTCCAAAAGAATCAATTTTATAAAAGAGGCAATCAAGACCAGCAAAAATCTTAAGCCGGATATAGTTGACGGTAGCAATTACATTTCTCATTTTATCGCCAAAACAATTGCGAATTCTCAAAATATCCCCGCCGTTGCCTGGTATCCGGATGTCTGGATCGGTTCCTGGATTAAAAACGTTGGAGTAGTAGGTATTATTGGAGAAATATTAGAAAGAATAAACGTGCTTCGAGATTTTGATGCTTATATCGCCATTTCCAGGGAAACAGCCAAAAAGTTAGCAAAGCACACCACAAAAAAAATTGACATCATATATTGCGGCGTCGACAAAAATGAATTCTCTCAAAAAACGAAAAAGGCCTTACCAAATACCATTATCTCAATCGCAAGACTCACTAAATATAAAAACGTCTCAACCACCCTATATGCTTTTGCGCATCTATCTATAAAAGTAAAAAAAGTAAGACTAGTCATAGTGGGAACCGGCCCGGAACTCCACAGATTAAAAGAATTATCAAGATCTCTTAAAATTGACGGCAAAGTTAAATTCATATCAAACCTGCCAAGAAAACAATTAGTATCTCAAATAAAATCCTCAAAGGTTTTTTCGCTCGCAAGCACCGTTGAAGGTTTCGGCATAGCGACAGTTGAAGCGGCAGCTGCAGGAACACCTTATGTCATATCAAATATCGCGATAAATAGAGAAATTAAAAAAAACGGTTTTGGCGGTTTTTTGGTAGAATCGCATAACCCGGTTGAATTCTCGGCGAAATTTCAAAATCTCTTAGAAGAACCACACTTGTATCAACAAAAAGTCAAAGAGTGTTTAAGTCTGTCCAAAAACTACGATTGGGCCAAAATAGCGCTTCAAACAGAAAAGGTTTACAAAAGGCTGGTATGAAAGTCGCCGTCTTAATCGATACGTGGTTCCCGTTCATTGGCGGCGGGCAAATAAACGCGCTTGAGATATCAAAAAGGATTGCCGCCAAAGGTATACAAGTTGATATCATTACCAGGAATTGTGGTAAGGAAAACATCACCTATCCAAATAATCTTAAGATATTTAAGTTAGGAACAGAATCAAAACCTTCCAGCCAAGTCTCAAAAATAATCTACTGTTTCAAAGCCTTCACCTTTCTTGTCAAAAACAGATATGATCTCGTCAGCGCTCACGCATTCTTGCCGGGTATTACGGCAAAGTTTATTACAGTTTTTAAAAGCACACCCGGCATATTAACAGTCCATGGAACCTCTATCGGGACAAACCTCAACAATAGGGCAAGTCTTTGGATTGAAAAGTGCATACTGACTAAAACTCTATACAGCGCTCAAATTACAGTTTCTCAAGACTTTTTCAAGATTAAAAACGTAAATAAAAACATATTCTATATTTCAAATGGTATAGACCTAAAAGAATTCGATAAGGTCAAATTTCAAAAATCAAAAAATCCCCGCCTCATCTTCATTGGCCGTTTTCATAAGCAAAAAAATATTCCGAACTTAATTAAAGCTGTTAAGATCGCAAGAAACAAAATCAGCAATCTTGAACTCATCCTGGTCGGAGATGGTCAGGAAAAGGAAAATATAACCCGCCTAATCCAAAAATTAAATCTTTCAAAAAGTATCACGCTTATTGGCCCAAAGCGTCATCACGATCTGGTTAAACTTCTTAAATCAAGCACAGCCTTCGTACTCCCCTCTATTTACGAGGGCCAGCCACTGTCACTCCTGGAAGCTTGGGGAGCGAAATTGCCGCCGGTTGTCTCAAACACCGGCGATTGTCGTTATCTGGTTCAAAACGGCAAAAATGGATATTTAATTGACAACCCTCAAGATGCCCATGAAATTGCAAATGTAATAGTCAAAGCGCTGTCGGACAAAAACTTAGCAAAACGAGGGCAAATTGGCTATAATTTCGTCAAGCGAAATTTTTCCTGGGAAAAGTCTGCCGCCGCGACCCTAGATGTCTACAAAAGTCTCACAAAATCCCAAAATTAGCGTTATTATGTCGGTTTATAACGGCATGCCTTATTTAATAGACGCTGTAAAAAGTATTTTAAATCAGTCATACAAAAATCTTGAATTTGTTATTGTTGACGATGCCTCGACAGACGGAACTTTGAAATATCTCACTAGTCTAAAAGATAAAAGAATCATTCTTGTCAAAAACAAATCGAATATGGGCCTTGCGGCTTCACTTAATAAAGCACTTAAAAAAACATCGGGTAAGTACATTGCCCGGATGGATGCCGACGATATCAGCTTACCCAATCGGCTCAAAACCCAAATGGGGTTTTTAATGGAGAACCCGTCAATCGATGTATGCGGATGCTGGGCGGACTTTATTGATAAAAAAGGGAACATTACCGGCGAAAAAAAATATCCGCTCACAGACGAATCGATTAAAAAAAAATTAGCATGGTTACCACCCATTATCCACCCGACCTTTTTTGCAAAAAACGAATTTTTCAAAGAGCTTGGCGGTTATGACCTAAACTACGATTATGCCGAAGAGTATGAGCTGCTAATGAGGGCAAAAAACAAATTCAAAATGGCAAACGTCGACAAAAAACTTCTACTTTGGAGACAATCAGACGGTAGGCGTTCCAGAAAATCGTGGGACAAAATGGAAAAAGTCGATCTAAAAATTAAATGGCAAGCCCTAAGAAACAATTCTTTTGGCCCCCTGTTTGCCTTTGTAGTTGCTGGTAAATTTACTGTAACCTATCTCCTACCCTATCAGCTCAAACTCAAAATTTTTACGCATCTAAAAATGATATGAATTTAAGAAATAAAAAAATCTTGATTACCGGTGGCTCCGGTTTTATCGGTAGCAACTTAATTAAAAAACTCGAATGTTTGGGAGCGCAAGTAACGGTCTTTGACAAATCGAACGGTTACGATATTCAAAACGAACACCAGCTTATAAGTATGGTCAAGAAAAAATTTGATGCTATTTACCATTTGGCCGCCTTTTCCGGGCCGACCCAAAGCAACTTGGAAAAAATAAAAAGCTTTGAAATCAATACGCTCTCAACAATAAACCTTTGCCAACTGATAGCAAAACAGTCCTCCGGAACAAAGCTCATCATTTCAAGTTCCAGACTGGAATATGGCATACCTCAATATTTGCCCGTTGATGAGAAACACCCAACCAAACCAACATCCGTTTATGGTCTGTCAAAACTAACAGCAACCCAATTCGCGCAAATGTGTTATCTGAAATACAATCTTGATGTGTGCGTCTTTAGAACTTCAAATGTTTATGGTCCCCACAATAAACAGAAATTCTCCGGTTACAATATCATCAATCACTTCATTGATCTGGCTCTCCAAAATCAAACGCTCAAGATTTATGGTAATGGAAATCAGCGGCGCGACTACATTTATGTTGAGGATCTTGTGGATGTTTTTATTTCCGCTTTAGTACCAAAGTCATCGGGGCAAATCTACAATCTAGGGTATGGACGCGGAATCGAGTTTAAGGAAATGGTTAAGTTGATTATCAAAAAGACCGGCAAAGGGAGGATCGCCTACGAAAAATGGCCCGACAATTTTGAATCTGTAGAGACCGGCAGCTACATATCAGACATAGGCAAAGTTAAAAAAGAATTAGGCTTTAAGCCACTGGTAAATTTTAAAACGGGCATAGACAAAACCCTGGAACAATCACTATGAAAATATGTTCCCCTCAGCTTGGACTTGCGCCGAATTCCGTTCTAGGCGGTGAAGTTTTTGACAGAGAAGTCCTCTTGGGTCTGGCCGGCCGCGGCGTCGAAATAGAAACTATATTACCTAAATATTCCAAATACGATAAATTCGTCAAAAATCTTCATACGAGTTTCCTGCCGGTTGCACACTTTCCACCGTGGCTGTTTAATTTTCTGATCCTTCCATATATGTATAAGGTTACAAAAATGAAGGGAATTAAAATAATCAGAATTCATCAGCCGCAATATATTGGCGTTGGCGGCATTTTAATAAAAATTATCAACCATAAAATCAAACTTCTGGCAACTTACCACCAGTTTAAAGAATCGAACTTTTATTTTTTATCTAAATTAATTAACAACTATTGGGATCACATCATCTGCGACAGTCAAGCTGTTGCAAACAAAGTAAACAAAAAGTATGGAGTGTCTCCCGACAAAATATCAGTGGTCCATAACGGTGTTCCATCATATCTGAAACCTAAACCCAAGGACAAAACTCTCGTAAAAAAACTCGCTCTTAATGGCAAAATAATACTTCTTTATCAGGGCTTTTTTATAGAAAGAAAAAACCCTTTGTTCTTGATAGAGGTCTTGTCAGAACTTAATAATCCAAACGTCTGTCTGGTTTTTTGGGGCAAAGGCCCGTTGAGAGACAAAATTCTGGAAAAGGCCAAAGCTTTTGGACTTGCCCGGCAAGTCACAATACAAGATCCCGTTTTTGGTCCGGAAAAAAATAAAGTTCACAATCTTGCCGATATATTTGTCCATCCGTCACTCGACGAGGGCTTCGCATTGGCTCCGCTTGAGTCTATGGCTTGCGCCAAGCCCGTTGTAATGACTAAGGGTTACTCGGCGGCTGAAGCAGTTCAAGAGGGAATAAATGGCTTCCTTTGCCAGGCAGGTGATGTAAGGGCTTGGACAGGCAAGCTGTCAAAACTGATTAATGACAGCAGGCTTAGGGACAAAATGGGGCAGTCCTCACTCACGAAGGTAAAAGAACAATTTCAATGGACTCTCACCACACTAAAACACCTTGAAGTTCTTAAAAAACTGGATCAATGAAAAAAGCAAAAAAAATATTGGTACTTGCGCTTAAAAAAACCGACATTGCAAGTGCTATAGCCGTTCGTCTGACAAAAGTTACCGGTAAATCAAAGGTACCCATTCACCCCAAACATCTCTTAGAGAAAAAACCATGGTTTACCGGGCTTATTACAAAGAAAGATAAAGTTCTTGATCTTGGCAGCGGAAATGGGCAAAATACTATTAAAACCGCCTTCGTCGCAAAAGAGGTGACAGGTGTAGAAATTAATGAAACATTGATAGATCAGGCAAAAGAGTCGGTAGATTTAAAAGGACTTAAAAACGCTAAGTTTAAAATAGGAAATTTGGAAAAAAAACTAAACTTGCCGGATAAGCATTTCGACAAAGTGATATTCCTGGACGTTTTAGAACATATTAAAAAACGTGACCAGATATTAAACGAAATAAGACGCATACTAAAACCAGACGGCTTACTGTTTGTGGGAGTCCCCAATAGCCAGACATCATGGAAAAAATTCCAAAAATCTGCCGGGGTCTGTTCGTTTTCAGATCCAGACCATAAAATTGAATTCAGCGAAAAATCCATACGTCATCTTCTGGAAAAACATAAGTTCAAAATCATAAGTTTCGGCTACGGTAAATTTGATATACCCGCAAGAGGTGTCGTTGATATTATCGGCGGCCTTTCTACAAGTCTTTACAAAAAAATTACAGATGTGCGAACGTCTGCGGCCCAAAAAAATCCTCTCGAAGCATCAGGCTTTGAAATCGTAGCCCAAAAATGAAGATATTAATGCTGTCTGAATATTTTTATCCCTTTGATATCGGCGGTTCTGAGTGGAGCCTTTATTATCTATCAGAAGGACTGGTAAAAAAAGGAGTTGATGTCACTATTTTGACACCAAATTACGGCGGCGCGCCAAAAGAAGAATTTATTAAAGGTTTTAAAGTAATAAGGTTCCCGTTTTATTTAAAGATGAAATCAAAAAACCCAATCTCACCGTTTTGGCACACTAATATTCTCTGGCTTATATGGACGACATTTTACCTTTTAAAATATTTGCATGAGAGCAAAACCGAATTGATCCATGTCCAGGGCAAGTACTTTCTTCCCTCGGCAGTCATTACCAAATTTCTGACGGGGAAAAAAATAATTGTTACCCTTCGAGACTACATAATCCTGTGTCCACTGGGCCTATGCTTGCAAAGCAGCAGTAAGTCCTGCAATTTCGGCTACTTTATAAGTAAGGAAATAAAAGAATATCTGAATATATACATGGTTCAAAAATCAAAGCTTAGAAAAACCGGTGTTGCGATTTTTGCGCTTAGGGCAAAATTTGCAAGCTTGACTCTAAAATTCTTGCTCAAATTTGCAAACGAAACTGTGGCAATTAGCAATCTGGAAAAAGATATTTACCAAAAGAATGGATTTAAAAATATAAAAGTAATACCTAACCCGTTTACGTACAAAATAAATGATTCCAAAAGAACCAACACCATAATATTTGCAGGTAGGCTAACTCCCGGTAAGGGGCCGGATCTTCTGCTAAAATCGATGGCCCGAGTTTTCAAAAAGTATCCCGGCTATCGCCTATGGATATTTGGAAATGGCTTTTTAAGACAAAAACTTGAAGATTTAACGGCAGACTTAAAGATCACCGGAAACGTAATTTTTAAGGGTCACGTAGAACACAAAATGCTGCTCAAAAAAATATCGCAGTCCAAGTTGACTATCATGCCTTCAGTATGGCCGGAACCATTCGGCAGGGTAGCATTAGAGTCAGTATTACTAGGAACACCGGCAGTTGTCACCGAAAACACAGGAATTTCCCAGTATTTAAATAATTCCGGCTGGGGTCTGGTTGCGCGTCCTGATGTAGCCGACCTTGCAGAAAAAACCATTTTAATGTTAAAAGACATAAGTGAATTCAGCCGTAAGATAAAGACGGACGAGGCAAAAATCCAAAATTTGTTCTCTGAAGCGGTTTACAAATCACATCTTGCTTTATATGAAAAATATAATAAACAGCAAAACTAAATTAATATCGTTGGTAATTCCGGTGTTCAACGAGGAAAATAACATCGAATTGTTATATGGAGAAATTGTAAATAACATATCCTCTTATTAACGCTATGAATTAATTTTTATAAACGATGGCTCAACAGACAGCTCGGAGGCTATCATAAAAAACCTACGCAAAAAAGACTCCTGTGTAAAACTAATTAATCTATCCAGAAACTTTGGACATCAGGTCGCGATCTCTTGCGGTATCGATTACGCACTTGGAGACGCTGCGATAATTATGGACGCGGACTTACAGGATCCGCCGGGCATAATTCCTAAAATGCTTGAGCGATGGCAAAAAGGATACGACGTCGTCTACGGCATCAGAAAGGAAAGGGAAGGAGAAACTAAACTAAAACTAGTTACAGCGAATGCTTTTTATAAGTTAATAAACTTATTTTCAGGGACTAAAATTCCTCAAAATGTCGGTGACTTCAGGCTCATTTCAAGAAGAGTAATTGACACCTTGAAAGTCACCAAGGAATATCAAAGATTTTTAAGGGGAATTATCAGCTGGATGGGGTTTAGGCAAACTGGAGTTGAATTTAACAGAAACAAAAGACACGCCGGCCAATCCAAATACTCTACGATCTCGATGGTTAAACTAGCACTGGATGCATTGCTTTCATTTTCTTTTTTTCCTTTGAGAATCGCCTCAATCCTGGGAATAGTTACCGCCATCGGGGCGATCTTTTTTATTTTTTACACATTTTATTTAACATCCGTTGGCAGAACCGTTAGGGGATGGTCGTCAACAATAGTAATCATGTTGTTTCTGGGAAGCATTCAATTAATCGCGATCGGAATCATTGGCGAATATCTCGGCCGCATATATGAAGAGGTTAAAAGAAGACCATTGTATATAGTCGGATCAAAATTTGGAATTAAAGATAAATAACTTTCTATGACGCTTGGATTATTCCTGTCGCTTGGTGAGTCGCTAAATGGTTTGGAACAAAAAGGCCAGCTGGCAAGACTTCTGAATTACAATCTGAAGTATTACTGCCGGAATTTTAAAAAAGTTTACCTCTTCACCTACGCAAAAAGTGAAAAGATAGACTTGCCCGAAAACTGCCGCCTTGTAACCAACAGCCGCAATCTCCCCAGATACTTATATTCAATACTCTTGCCGATAATTCACATAAGTAAAATCAAAGAATGTTCCGTCTTAAGAGGCTTGCAGGTGACAGGCGGTATTCCCTGTCTGCTGTCTAAAATAATTTTGGGCAAAAAATTTATTATAAATTACGGCTACAATTATTCAAAAGTAGCAAAACTTGAAGGCAAAAATTTGCAATCGTTTTTCTTCCCTACTGTTTCAAAAATTGTTTTGGCCCTGTGTGACAAAGTAATAATTACTGCAGGATATCTGAAAAAATATATTCCGCAAGACAAATCTGTATTAATTCCCAATGGCGTAGATCTCAAGCTTTTTAAGCCATCAGGTAAAGTTAAAGAGCAAATAATATTTGTCGGTCGTCTGGAGTCTCAGAAAAACGTCGATCTATTAATTAAAGCTTTTACGCTCGTTAAATCAAAGAATGCTAAACTAATAATAATAGGCGACGGTTCAAAGAAAGACGAACTCGTAAAACTTGGTCAAAAACTTAAAACAAAAATTGAGTTCCCGGGAGCCATAAATTATCTCAAATTAGCAAAAATTATGTCCCGTTCCCAAATTTTCATTTTGCCCTCTAAAGTCGAAGGCAACCCAAAAAGCCTAATCGAAGCTATGGCTTGTGGCTGTGCCCCAATCGGAACAAACGTTGAAGGCATAAATAACATAATTGAAAATCGACAAAACGGGATTCTAGTTGCGCCAAACGAAGAGCAAATTTCAGGCGCAATCAAAGCCCTGCTGAAAGATCAAAATCTCATAAAAAAAATAGGGAATAATGCAAGAAAATTCTCGCAAATGTACTACGATATAGATAAACTGCTTAAGAGAGAAATTGCTTTATTAAAGGATGTTGGAAATGGACGAATTTAAAAATTTGAATCCGCAAGTCACTTTTATTTATCCCACTAACCGCGCCGGAATCTCAAGGGACGTAAAAAACGGCAAAACTCCCGATAATGCTCTATACGGAGAAAATCATCTGGAAGAGAAGTACGACGTAAATTTTATCGATGTCTCGCAAAAGTGGGAAAATTTTCTGGATTTATTTTTTACACCAATAAACAAACTTTTCATAAAACAAATTGGCATCGATTTTAAAATCGCAAGGATTCTACTGCAGATTAAAAAGCTCAATAAGGCAGATGTCATCATTGCAAACATAGATGGAATATGTCTTGCTTTATGTTTCCTTAAACGTCTGGGTTTTATTAAACCGCCGATCATCTATGCCGTCGGACTTTTTTATATAGGCGGAAAAGTCCAAGAAGCCCTCCAGGATAATAGAAAAAACTCTTTTGCATCTTTTGTTGCATGGGTCATAGATGGCGCGGACCAAATTCTTTACCATTCTGAAGCGGAAAAA
>OBEQ011854325.1_pt1 | contig 62550 bp, 48 predicted proteins | sample 1670901 | NCBI WGS metagenome assembly OBEQ01 (sample SAMEA104232315, study PRJEB22302) | groundwater metagenome | biome: forest; feature: aquifer; material: groundwater | place: USA | collected 2011-08-07 | depth 5.4 m
GCGATTTTTATGAACTCAAGGTCTCGTTCAAAAATCGGGAACTTGACCCGAGAATCCAGTTTCTTCTATTTAAAACAAATTCTGGATCCCAGATCAAGTCTGGGATGACACGGAAAGAGTTTTGCAACGCTCTCTATACTCGGGCTTGACCCGAGGATCCATTTTATCCAATCCAGTCTTCTGACAAATCCCTCCATAGGAGATTTTCTTTTTCAATCAAATCTGTCTTCCATTTTCTATTCCAGCTCTTTAACAGTTTTTCTCGCTGTATGGCGCTATATATATCCTGTGTTTCTTCGAAATGGACAAGTATGTGAATGGAGTATTTCTCTGTGAATCCTTTAATAAGTCCATTCTTATGTTCGTATACCCGTCGCTCTAAATTATTTGTTACTCCAATATAGAGAGTTCCATTTTTCTTACTCGCAAGAATGTAGATATAATAAGTTTTTGACATACTGGATTCTCGGGTCAAGTTCCCGATTTTTGAACGAGACCTTGAGTTCATAAAAATCGCAATGCCTGTGGTACCCGAGAATGACACAAATATTACTCAAAATGTACCTCTCCATTAGCTATCTGAATACGTTTTTGAATCTCCGGATACTCCTCTATTTTTTCACTCATTCTACTCGCCCACTCGCGAGTTTTTTTTATCAATGTTATATCTTTGATGTCAGCTATTTTAAACTCCATCATGCCTGATTGTTGTCTTCCAAATACCTCTCCAGGGCCACGTAATTCCAGATCTTTTTCCGCAAGCAAAAATCCATCAGAGCAAGAAACAAGCGCTTTGAGCCGTTCACCATCTTCTTGCGCTTCTGATGTGGGAAGTAAAAAGCAATACGATTGATACAGTGATCTTCCTACACGACCACGAAATTGATGGAGCTGTGCCAAACCAAATCGCTCCGCCCCCTCAATGACCATCACGGTCGCATTGGGAATATCTACACCTACCTCCACTACAGATGTTGCCACAAGAATATCCGCCTCACCTGTAAGTATCGCCTCCATAACGCTCTGTTTTTTTTCAGTATTCATTTTTCCATGCATCATAAGAAGCCGTCGAGTGGGGAATATATCTCTTGAAAGTCGTTCGTATTCTTTTTTTACAGACCTTACTCCTAATACATCCGATTGATCAACAGTAGGGCAAACAATAATAACTTGACGCCCCCTTTGTATCTCTTTTTCAATAAAATCATACGTCCATTGCCGATACTCTCCTGGAACAATTTTTGTAATGATCTCTTTTCGTCCTTTTGGGAGTTCATCCAATAAGGAAATATCCAAATCTCCATACACAGTCAAAGCAAGTGAGCGTGGAATTGGTGTAGCGGTCAATGAAAGAAGATGTGGCATGTATCCCCTCACGCCACTTTTTTCTCGCAGTTTTTTTCTTTGTGCCACACCAAAACGATGTTGTTCATCAATAATTACCAATCCAAGCGAATGAAATGAAATTTTTTCTTCCAAAAGCGCGTGTGTGCCAATAATTACCTGTATATTTCCATGCGAAATGGCATCCACTATTCGTTTTCTGCGATCCTTTTTTTTCTCATCACTCTTTTGAACCTCCTCTCCATACGATTCACACTCTCCAGATGTTACTAAACAAAGAGAAACTTCATGAGTTTTAAAAAAATCTGATAACGTTTTGACATGCTGACGCGCAAGAATTTCCGTTGGCGCCATATATGCTACCTGACATCCCGATTTAACCATCTGTACTATTGCGATTGCCGCAACTGCCGTTTTACCAGATCCAACATCACCCTCCAATAATCTATTCATTGGCACACTCTTCTGACAGTCTTTAAGTATCTCCCACGCGGATCTGCGTTGTGCCTCCGTAATACGAAAAGGAAGCGACGCGACAAAATCTTTTATTTCTTTTTCAAAAAACTGCGCGGGAAATGCAGGCGTACTCTGCAGTGATTTCCGTGTCTGAAGCGCAGTCAATTGCAGAAAAAAAAGCTCTTCAAATTGAAATCGTTTTTTTGCCTCTTCCCATGCATCTTTTGTATAAGGAAAATGAATATGCGCAAGTGCCTCCTGTATGCCAATAAATTTTTCACCCAAAAGAATTTCAGAGGGAAGCCATTCTGGCACATGTACAAGACAGGCGTCAAGCGCGACCTTCATGAGTGTACGAAATTGTTTTTGTGTAATTTTTTCAGTAAGTGAATATACTGGAACGAGTCGAGCCGTATGTATACTTTCTTTTTCCGGCTGTACCTTCTCATATTGTGGACTTACAAGCGAAAGATCAAACACATGGCTATTTGTTTTTCCGGAAAGATTTACTACATCTCCAACTGTAAGATTTTTTATAAGAAAGGGTTGATTGAACCAAATAACTTTTACGGTTCCGCTTGCATCAGAGATAAGTGCCTCTGTAAGAATTTTTTTTTGTCGCGCGGACCTGCGATTTGCTATAAGTGTAATTTTCCCCTGTATCGTCGCAATCATATCTGGCTGTAACGCGATAATAGGAACAATGACAGAAAAATCATCAAAACGATAGGGGAAATAAAAAATAAGATCCCTACAGGTATGGATCCCCAATAACGCGAGCTGTTTCTCGTTTTTCGCTCCAATACCGCATATCATGCGTACGGGAGAATCAAACGTTATCATATTTCTTATCTTTCTCCTGCACCCGCCAGGAATCGAACCTGGGTCACAAGCTCCGCAAGCTCGCATTCTATCCGTTGAACTACGGGTGCAAAAGAAAAAAAAGAACACAGTAACCTCTATTCAGATAGAGATTACTCTATCAACTTTTTGTACATAGCGCAACTCAAATCTTTAGCATCCTAAAAAGGGAATCAAAAAATGGTTCAAATTTATGCTCGCTACTTTCCATTACATGTTGTCTAAAATGAGCTCTAAGTGCCTCCGTATCTTGTCTTTCCAATGGAATTGCAAGCACTCCATGCCAACTCCCCTGTTCTTGAATATATAATATTGGCTCGCCTACAGTGTTCTTTACGATCCAAAAAAGGGTAATTCTTTCAAAATCATACGATTTCCCGCCAACTACTATTTTTTTATCATCAACAACACAGGAGATTTCTTGCGGTTCCTGCACGTGCCGTAAAAATAAAATAGCAGTAGCCACAATAACAAGCACGCCAAAAAGGAAATTCCCTGTTGCTATACTATATACAAGAAAAGAACCAACAATAAGCCCGGCAACACAATACCAAATAAGTCCCCGCTCATGCCGCTCATACGCGTCAAATGTCCACTCAAACATTGATTGTAATGATTGTATATCTGACATAGAGAAAAATAAAAAGAATGAAACATCTCTCTATAGTGTAGCGCAAAATATCAAAAAAATCTATGTGCTCATTTTCTCCTTCGGAGAGGGAGGGATTCGAACCCTCGATAAGGTTTTAAGGCCCTATAACAGGTTAGCAACCTGCCGCTTTCGACCACTCAGCCACCTCTCCAAAAGAATAGATTCACTATACGAAAAAAAAAGACGTGTGTCAATAATGTTGACGGCGTACTATTTTTTTCCTATACTATCTACACATACAGTACCTTTCAGAAAAAGGAGGACAGCCACTATGCCATTTATTGGTATTGACTTCGATGATGTACTCGCAGATACCAATACCGCCCTTATTCGCTGGCATAATGAACAGTATGGAACAGTGCTTCAGCGAGAAGATTTCTGGTCATACTACTACTGGGATATCTGGGGTGGCTCGCGCGAAGAGGCGATAGAAAAATTTAGCGAGTTTGGAAAGAGTGATCATTTCCATAGTATTCTTCCTGTCACGGGTGCACAGAGCGGCATTGCCGACTTGAGTACACTCGCGGACAAACTTGTCATTATCACCGCTCGCGATGAGGAGATGCGAGAAGTAACCGAGCAATGGATTTCTGATCATCTTCCCGCGGTCTTTCACTCCGTCCATTTCGTAGGAGTACACTCCAAAAATGGCCACGCAAAGAAGAGCAAGGGGGATGTATGCAGAGAACAGAACCTTACTGCATTCATTGACGACTCTCTTGAATTTGCAGAAAGTTGCAACGCTTTGGGAATTCCCACGCTTATCTTTGACACCCCATGGAACAGAAAAGATTCTCTTCCCTCGCTTTCAAAACGTATCATGGGATGAAAGGATGTTGTGCCAGCGATCAAAATGTTCTTTTAACGCCTACTCATGCGATGAGACACGGATACTGTTTATTTCCGTACTACTCATCGCTTTTTTCTTACTATGAGATCATTCTTCAAAAAAATTATTCCAAAAAAAGTCATCAGACTTCTCTGGCACAAACCAAAAGCGATAGTTGCCGCTTTTCTTTTTGGATTTCCCGCAAAAAAAATGATCTGTATCGCAGTTGCGGGGACAAAAGGAAAAACAAGCACCGCGTATTATCTTAGCCACATTCTTGATTCTGCGGGTATCAAAAATGCGCTCTTTTCCACTGGCGCGCTTAAAATAAACAAGGAGGAGACTTTGAACACACTTAAACTCACTACGCCAACACCTTTTTTTCTGAATGGATTTCTAAAAAAAGCGCATGCGCGTGGATGTAGCCACGCTATCATTGAGGTGTCATCACACGCTATTGATCAATATCGTATCTGGGGTATCCCTTTTTCAACGGTCATACTCACAAACCTGACGCCCGACCATCTTGAATATCACACAGATCATGAAGAGTATGTCTCCGTTCACACACATCTTATGACAAAAAAAGTGACTACGCTCTTCTTGAATGGAGATGATGATAATCTCAAAAAATTCACCTTATTTCCACTTGCAAAACTTATTTCACAGACAGATCCATTTACCAAAAAAATAAAAGAGAAGTCTCCTCTGCCTGGTGCATTTAATATTATGAACATACTCATGGCGGCGCACGCGGCACAGACATTGGGTGTTTCAGACGAACATATTTTTACCGCAATCAGTACCGCGACAAGCGCGCCGGGACGGACAGAAAAGATTTTTGAAGGTCAACTATTCGATGTTATTGTAGACTATGCGCATTCTCCGGAATCACTCAAGAATTTCTTTATCGCGTTTAGACCTGTGTGCAAAAAAAATATCATCGCGGTTTTTGGCGCATGCGGAGATCGTGATCCGCAACAACGTCCATGGATGGGAAAAATTCTTGATACCTACACTGATATTTGCATTATCACTACCGATGATCCATATTCAGAAAATCCAAAGACTATTGCGGCGCAGGTGCAAAGCGGTATTATGCAAAAAAAACAAAACGAAACACTTTTTAATATCATAGACAGAAGGGAGGCCATTCAAAAAGCGTTCTCTCTCGCGAAAGAAGGTGATTGTATCTGCATTTTAGGAAAAGGGGCGGAACAATGGCAAGTCTTTGGGGTGAATGGAACAAAAAAAATCCCATGGGATGACAGAAAAATTGCCAGAGAACTATTAAAAAAAATGACCTCATCTACTCCTCTCTCGCAAACGTAACCCCAATAACATCTTGTACTCCCGCGCTACGAAGCGTCCGCGCCGCCTCAAGAAGTGTCGCGCCAGTGGTATACACATCATCTATAAGATAGACTACTTTACCACATATTCTACTCGCGTCGCGGACTGCGAATGCTCCCGTGATATTTTGTATCCGCTCGGCTCGTAAAAGTTCTACCTGGCTTTTTGTATGCACGGTACGAATCAACGCATCTGAAACATACGACATATTTATTTCTTTTGCGTAACCACGCGCGATAAGATCTGATTGATTAAATCCACGATCACGAAATTTTTTAATATGGATAGGTATGGGAACAACGCACGCATCTGACACACATGCATATTTACAATCATTCATTCTGCGAGCAAGCATACCGCCCATGATCTCTCCCAGCTCGGTAACATACTCATATTTCAGCGCACGAACAATTTTTTTTATCAAAGGATCAGTATACGAACATGCGGAAAACAAAAAAGAGACTGGCGCGTCTATAGCACAGTCTCTGCATATATTTGTTTCTGATCCCTTCTTACATATCAAACATCCTACTACCTTATATGATTGAAGCGTTTCACCGCATACACTACATACCCATACACCCTCTCTACCACATTTCAGACAAAATTTTGGAAATATAGCGTCAATAATCCACTGAAAAAGAATTGAAATTTTTTTCTGTATAGTATAACTACTTACTTCCATGTCGCATTATCCACAAGCCACACACTATCTTCTTTCTTGAATATCACGGATATATCTTGTGTATACACTTTAAAATTTGTAGGAGTTCCAATATACTCTCTTCGTTGAGTTGTTACCAGAAACTCTCCGTTACCAATATTTTGATCAACGGAGACAACCTTATAAGAAAGTGCCTTTGTAATAGTTCCGGTATATGCCTTTGGAAATGCTTTATTCCCCGCCTGTTCAATCTGCAATTCTGATTTTTTCTTCAGGCTCTCCGTCATATAGGGAAACAAATCTTTTACATTCTCAAAATTATTCTGATTTGAAAAAGTACCAAACCGTTCCACAAAAGGAAGTGTGAGGGCGACAAGCTTCGCGGTGATCTCGTCTGGCTGTTCTTTGGGTTGTTGTAATGGAATCTGCGTAGGTGTCTGTTGACCTGTGCCATTTTGCGGTGAGCCGTTTTTATTCACCTGCTCTCCCTCTCCAGTGTTTGCGGGCTGATCTGTACTACTCGTTATGGGACTTTCTATTGTGGGCGTTTCGCTCACTGATGTTTTTTTCTCCTTCAAAAAACTCGCCGCCTGCCAAATGACGACAATAATAAGTACAACTACCGTTCCAACAAGACAGGATAAAACAATTTTTAGTCGCATTGGCATATCTCGTACGCATTACAGGTGAATTATGATAGTTATCTTTTTTCTTGTGCCTCCTCAAATTCTTTTTTTGCCGCATCTATCTCTAAAAGTTGCCGTGGATCCGTAGTGATGAGTTGATCTTCTGAATATGAGGCAACTACCTTAATAGCAACATGCTTTTGACCTGCGAAAAAAATACCCTCACCGGGCGCACTCTCCAAAAGAAGATATTTTTCTCCCTCTGTCAGCATAAACGTTTTTTGGATAACATCAATAGCCGCGGGAGATTGCTTCAGAAGAATTTGAATTGCGGAATTTGTGAGAATTGCTTTTCCGTATTGAGAATTTAAAAAGTCATTCACATCTTGCGTGATTGTAGTAACGCCAAGATAGTATTTTCGACATCTCTTCACAAGCGCAAAAATAAATCGAGCGGAATCTTCGTGTTGCATGAGCCACCACGCCTCATCAATGACTAAGATACGTTTTTTACTCTCAGACCGAACCGTATTCCAAATGTAGTTAACGATAGTATAAATTGCAGAAGGACGGAGCTCATCTTCTAAGTCACGCACAGAAAAAACTACAAGCTGATTACGCATTTCTACATTTGTTGGATGATTGAGAAGTCCTGCAAATGTGCCTTCTGTATATTTCTGCAAACGCATAGGAAGCGTCCCCGTCCCCTCCATACCCTCCAATATATCAAGAAGATCACTCACAATAGGAGGTTCGGCAGTAGAAAGATCCGTTCCAGCAGTAATATCTTTTTTCGCATATGTTTCAATAAGCGCGCGATCCATAATAGAGTCTTCTTCCTGTGTAAACTGTCCCAACATAAGTCGCATAAGACCCTTCAAGGAGATAACCGCACTCCGAATAATATCCGCGGTAGATACCTGCTCACCAACTGGCCGTGGAAGATCAAATGGGTTTATTTTACTCTCTGATGATAACGAAATATTAATATATGTACCTCCTACCGCCTCACACAAATGCTGATATTCACGTTCTGGATCAATAATAATCACATCAACTCCCATCATCATAGAGCGCAACACCTCAAGTTTGATAGTATAACTTTTGCCGGCACCGGATGTTGCAAACACTACCTCGTTTGCGTTTTGCATGGAGAACCTGTCAAAAAGAATCAAGCTATTATTATGTCTGTTGATTCCATATAAAATACCAGTGTCCGAGGTAAGATCTGAAGAAATAAAAGGAAATGCCGCGGCCGCGGGAGAGGTGTTCATATTGAACCCAATCTGCAACTCATCATCACACAACGGAATAGTAGAGTTGAACCCCTGCTCCGCTTGATACATTACACGTTTTGTATATACAATCTTTGAGCCAAATACCCCCTCCATGTCTTCGGTGAGACGATCGAGCTCTTCAAGTGATTTTGCATACAGTGTCACGTACAATCCAACTGAAAAAAAATGTTCAGTCCCCTGCGTAAGATCATCACGAAGTTGTTCAACATCTCGCAAGGCGGTTTCTGCGGCAGGATCACGCGGTTTCCCCTTACCTGAAGCCGAACCAATTTCCGCTTGGAGCGTACCCGCCTTATTACGTAATTGTTTTAATATCATCTGAACGGGAAGCGGGGCAAAGAAGATAGATACATCAAACGATGCGTTATAATTGATGATAGGAGAAAACCATCCGACCGCGATATACCGCGGATACCCAACCACAAACAGTGTCCGAGTAAATTGAGAGCCAAGCCGAGCGTATGTAGTCTGGATTTCAAATGACGCGGGAGAGATAAAATCACGCAACGCAACCAGCCCACGCCGATACGCAAACTCTTCTTCAAGAACTTTCTTCTTTTCATTCTGCACTTGCTTCTTCTCCGTTTGTGCAACGATTTTCTTACGCTGTTGGAGCGTATCTTTTTTTACTTCTTTTTTTTGAGTAACCGGCTTGAACGCCATATATTAATATTCTTCAATCTGTAATTTTTTTGTCTCTACCATTTTTTCCTGTGGCGCGGTTTCTAAATTATACAATGAATAAAACATCTCAATAAGACTTTGCGTATCCAATTTTGCCGAATTGAGCCCCATGCTTCGTAATCCTGACATAACCGTTTCTACGCGAAGATCAAGAAAATGTTTTCTCTGAAAAAAATATTCACGATTCAGCACTACATTTCCCGATGCTGAAAAAATTGCTTTTGCTTGTTGAAAAAATCCCTTCCGAAAATCCGCGGTTGGATTGTAGGGAATTGCAACAAAAAACTTTTTATCCATAATTTGACCCATTTCAACAAGTTCGGAAATATATTTTCTATATTCCATCATTTGCATTTTCAAAAGATCGTTTGTCTGCTCTTTTTCCATTTTTTCAAGCCGAACAAGATATTTTGAGATATCAAATATTCGCGACTGTACTACGATCTGGATAGGAAAATCAATAGTATTCAAAAACTGTTGATACCCGGCAATAGTACTCTGTTGCTCATCTTCTGATTTAAGAAAAAAATTAACGGACGCGACCAAAACAACGGCACACAACGTCCCATCTTTCAATATGACCGTATCATTCGTAATTTCACGAATCTTAAGATATTTCTGCGTTGAAGGAGTAGATTTTGTCGCCACCATGCCAGTGGCTTCAGTAGTTCTTTTCTTTCCCGCCATAAAAAAAATATAATTCCTTTGTGTATTGTACCACGAATCGTAATTTAAAAAAATTAAAAAAGTTCTCCTCCGTCATCTTCCTTGCGCGTACCTTGATAAATACCACCAGTATCTACTACCAACAAAAGCTCAGACATTCGCTGATCTGAAATACGAGGACGATGCAACTCCTCAATTTTTTCGTTTTTTTCTCCCGTTTCTTCCTCCATTCGTCCTATATCAAATTCTTTTCCCCACACCATCAATGACGAGCGCATGGCCGCACGCGTTACGTTGAGAACAAAAAAATGAAATGCCTGACCATTTACCTTCAAAAATCCAAAAACACCTCCAAGTAATGCAAGTACAATGGCAACTGGAATAAACATGCCAAGAGGAAATATTTTGTATGAGAAAAATATAAGCAGACCATCAACAAAGATAATAGAAAACTGCCGGACCGTAATAGGTCCCATGATCTTATCTTCATTATCTATAAATTGGGGAACTGTTACCTGCTCCATAGATGAAAAATAAAAAATTACATTCGTATTCTTTCATTGAGCTCCAATACCGCGTCAAACTCTTCTTCGGTAAGATATTGTTTCTCATCTGCTTTCATTTGATCAATAACAGTTGTGATGCTTTTTCCTTTTAGCAACGCCTCCTGACCTATCTGTACATACAATATATTGATTTCATTTTCACGCCACGCATTGATTCCTGTAAGTTTTTTTGTGAATGACTCTCGTTCTAAACTTTGAATCTTATCAAAAATACGAGAGGCGGCGCTCATAGGATCTTTGGAAAGACGACGAAAATCTTCAAGTGTAAATATCCGAAGCTCTTCCACGGTATCCACAAGACGTGGCGATCTTTTGATATCAGAAAAAGAAACTTTTCCGGGTTGTTGCGTCGTAGTTTTTACATGAACCGGAATATGAAAAATATTTGAAAACAGTGATCTGCTCCCACCTGCTTGTTTCTGAGGCATCACCCCCATAGAGGAGGCATCTTGATCTTTTACTGTTTTCACCGCTTGTTCCGCCTCTATCTTCTTTGCCTTTTCCACCTCTTCACCTACCCTCTGTTCTTCTTCCGCTACTCTCTTCTTTTTTTCTGCTTCTTCACGTATGTTCTCTTCTTCCATGCGTTTTTTTTCTTCTTCCGCGCGTATTCTTGATTTTTCTTCTTCTGCTTTTCTCTGGGCCTCTTTCTTAAGTAGCTCTATTTGTGCCGCTTGTTCTTTTATTTTTTTCTCTTCTATCGTCTTTTGCGCAAGAATATTCGCCAATGTTTTTGAAGACTCTTTAGCGCGAGATTCTTTTTGCTTTTCAACAATCATAGGTACGCCATCTACTTCTTCTATAGAAAATGCGGGCAATCCAGTATGCTGAATATGCGGCATATCTGTTGCTCCAAAAAATGAATGCGGTTGCTTATGAGAAACTCCCGTTCCATCTCCCTTTGAAACCTCTTGAATGGAAAGTTTCTTCAAAAATCTTGTTGGTACTGATTTTAATGCCTTTTTGAAAATGAGTGCGCTAAGTTTTGAGGGAATCACAGTGCATACTTGTTTACTCTCTTCCTTATCTTGCGATACAGCTATCGGGAATGGAACAAGTTCCTCCATTGGAATATATTGAGGAGGCGCAACGAACGGTTTTTGAGGAGGAGGCGGAACTATTGGTTTTTTGAATGAAATTGAAATATTCTCCAAAGACGCTGTCTCTGGAAATGCTGGCAAAATAAGTGCGGGTGGTGGGAGAGCAATATGGTATCTCTCTCCTATACGAGGCACAACACGAGATCTACCGAACTTTTTTTGTTCTGGAGCAAATTCTCGCCGTACTAATTCTTTTATTTCACGAATATCCGTCTCAATAGATGTTTTTTCCTGTTGTATTTCTTGGATACTTAATACTCCTTGCGCCAAAAGATCTGCTGCCATATTTGCACTCCGCACAATACTGTCTGCTATTTTTGTATCCAACCCAAATTCGCCTTTCTGTGCAGATTCTCCCAATCGTTCCCGTATTTCAATAGCAGTACGAATATTTCGCAACCGCGTGATCACAATACTCTGCAACCGTGCATGCGCGACGGAATCGGGGGTTATGATACCGCTCATTGCAAGTACCTCGTCCGCAAGCTCTTCATAATTTTTTCCAGAAAAAAAAGTCTTTTTCGGTTGATCAATAAAAAATTCATCATGAATTTCTTCATAACCTAATGAAGTTGCGCTATCTGTCCGTGTCTGTACTATCACTGGCGCCAGCGAATGAAGAGACGCGGAAGGAGCCATCAATTCAGGAAGAGTCAATTCCGGCGGAAGTATTGTGCGCGAAGAATGATGCTCTTCTAAATCCAAAAGAGCTGCGCTTACAACACCAGCTCCCCGTACACCTTGGCTTGGAGAAGAATTCTCTTTTGGTGGATTATCATCTTGTGGTGATGAAAGAGTTTGTTCTTTTGAGGGTCTACTTTTTAGAGACGCTTCTTCTCTGTTATATGGAATGACCATCCACCGCTCTACGGGAATACGCGCAAAGCTTTCTGGAAACAATTTTAATGTAAGATATATCTCAAAAACATGTCGTAGAGTCTCCCTATCTCTTTCATTGAGTTGGCGAGCATTTTTGTTTTGCGCTATATATTGCGCGATATATATTGTAGACGGATTGCCATTTGAAAAGCTAATAAAATCTTTTAGCCAATGGAGCGTAAGAGGAGAATATGTTTTTTCATCTCGTTCAATGCGAATCTCTCCACCAATGATCTGTTTGTTCTCATACAGCGCATGAAGAAGCTCTGTGTGATAATTTTCCACGTTTACAAGAAGATCCACTACAAAATCATTGAGTGCGATTTTTGTACTATCATCCGCTACGGACACATAATCAATAAGGTCTTTTTCAATGATGCGATTGAGCTGGAGTCGTCTATGTGTCGTATCTAATGTTCGTATCTTCTGTATGTGTTCCACCGCCTGTTTATTTGCAAATCTATGAAGCGCCACAAGTAACGTACTCTGTTGTATATATTCTTCTTCGTCTCCGCCAAGTGTCCGCAATATATGCGCGCCATCTTCAAAATATTGAAGAAATGGCACCACAAATTCACCCACAATATCTCGCGTAAATCTTTTCGTTTTTTCCGCGTCAAACCGAAATAGCTCATGCACTTTTTGTAATACATCAGTAAGTGCAACATCTCCCAAAAATATATCCACAATGAAATCTTCCATAACATCTCTCTGCTCATCAGAAAGCTCAAATTTTTCGCTCACATCATCAAAAAGTTTTGTATATTCCAAAGATTCCAAACATGCCACCATATAATCTGGAAGCACCTCAATAAGTCTGTTTATTTTGTTCATGTCTGGCATAGGAATATACTATACGGCTACCGGAGGAGTTGGCTGTTTATTCTTTAAAGTTTTTTCTATAACTCGTACTTTTTCTTCAATGTCAGATGCTCTATCATTGACCGTCCTTAATTTGTTAGATATGTTTTTTCTTTCACCCGGATCATTCTCATAGATATTACGATCCAATAAAGCACGACGATCTTCCGTCATTTTTATTTTTTCTTGCTTTAAATTTTCCATCTCTCGTATCAATTCTTCAGTTGAAGAACCAGCGCCCCCTATAGAGCTACTATCGCTTGATACTGCTATATTTACTTTAGGCTCTTGAGATACGGTTCCCCTTGATCCACCATCTGGCGCATTTTGAATAAATCCCGATACATTTAATTCCACAGCCGTCTTCTGATCTCCCTCACTATCTGCGCCTTGATACTGTCTTTCAAGTTGCGCTCTGTTTTTTTCTAATTCTTGCGATTCCCCACCTTTGGTATCAGAAAATGCTGGTGGTTGTGATATCTGTCCAGCAGACAATTGAATATCAATATTTTCTATTCTTGCTTCAGCTTCATTAAGTTTTTGGTTCTTTTCTTCTGGGGACATCTTCATATCTGCCAATATGCTGGTACGATTGGCTTCTGCACCTCTTCTTTTCTGTTGTAGGACTCCGCGAATGTTTGTTTTTAAGATTTCACTCTTTTTTGCACTCGCCTGTTCTTGATCATCCAATCTTTTTACCGTTCCGCCCAATGCCGCTTTACGCATTTCGAAACCCTCACTCTTTTCATCTAACCCAAGAAGTGCGGATTCTGCCTGTTTTCTGCCTTTTTGAATACGCCTCTGATCATCTTGTTCAAAAGAAAGTTCTTTTTGCATTTTTTCAACTTCGCCTAAAGGTTGTGTTTGTGATGCCGTACCACTACTTGGAGCAGATGCGCTCCGTGGTTGAGAAAATGTGGCTTCACCTCGCGGTATTTGTTCTTTTGCTTCAGAACCTGTCTGTACGCTCACTGCTGATGATTCGGGAACGACATCAGATTTAGTATCTGGCTTTGTCTTTGTAAAACCAAATAAACCTTCTGATTCTTTAGCAATTTTTTCAGCACTTTTATACGCCTGTGTACTCTTCACAGCTTCTCCGGTTTTCTCCACTCCCTTCTTCGCCAAAGCTCCCACATCTGTTCTTGCAAATGTGCTAATGGCTCCAGCTCCGGCCTTTGCATGTCCCAATGTTTTCTTTGCGTCTTCTTTCAAAAATCCACCAGTAGCTTTTGCACCTCTTCCCATAGCTCCGCCAACGGCTTTGAGGGCATCTCCAGCGTTTACATTTTCAAATGATTGCATTTTTGATTTCGCGGCTCCCATTCCGGCCTGTAATTTATTTTTTCCAGCTCCTCCCAAAGCTTTCCAATTTGTATTTGCAAGTGTAGCGCCAGCTTTTATCGCACCTCCGGCAACTGCGGAGCCGGCCTTAATAACACCTCCGCCAAGCGCACCAGCTACCCGTACGGCACCCGCTAATGGCGCGGCAATGACAGCTCCAGCCGGACCAAGCGCGGCGCCCGCTCTCATAATACCACTGCTTGCCGCGTTGGCTCCTTTTGTGAAACCCCCACCTAACGCAGAACCGGCTTTTGCTACACCCTTACCAGCTGCTGCACCTGTCTTTGCAAGAGGGGGGCGCGCGGTACCAGGTGAACTCTGGTTTTTAGCACTCTCATCTTCCCCTCCATTATTTTTATTCTTTGGAGTAAATACATTCTTCGCAAGATTCACAGCGCCTGATCCAACTTTTTTTGCAGCCCCAACACCAACTTTTCCAGCACCTCTCGCCGTGGCTCCGGCAAGCTGAAAAGGAGATTTTGCCGCACCGGATGCAATCTTTCCCATACCGCTCATAGCACCCATCGCCATACCACCACCTACGCTGGAAAGCTGTTGCGCGGCGATAAGAGAGGCTAAAAGCATGATAATACCAAGAATAAAACCCGCGGTACCCGGTACCGTACCCGCGATAGAGTCTCCTACACTAAAACCTTCTGCATTCTTATCTGTACTCGCATCCGGCCAATATCCCTTACCAAGCTCCCGATGGATCTGAACGCCTCCCGCATTTTTTACTACATTTCCATCTTTATCTAACGCGGCATTTTGTGTTACCGCCAAAGAGATCCAAAGAAAAAATGCTAACACCGGTCCTAAAATAACATAGTTGGTAAACTGTTCCCACCATTTTGACGCGTACTTTTCTCCTTGCGGGAGCGCGGAAAGAAAAAATGCAAATGGCGAGAGAGTTACCAAAAACCAAAGCGCAACAATACGTATAATAAATTGCACGGTAATGACCATAAGGACGATCAACGCGACAAAAACATATACAACGGCGAGGAGAAGACTGATAAATACACTACTTGAGCTCGCCTTACTTCCTTCTTCTGTCATTTTTAATAAATTCTGTATACCCAACAGCGCCATAAAATTTCCCGGACCCGCGCCAGAAAATGCACCAACAAATGTCATCATCACTACCTGCGAAAAATCAATCAAAAGACCGCAGATAGTCTTTGAAAAATTGATAAGGATCGCCATGAGAATGAGCTTGGGAAGCGTTTTTGAATAGTGATATTTTTCCTGTTGCAAGATAGTACCAGCGGCAATAGCCAAAAGCACCAACACAAAAAACATATTGCAAATATCTCGTACGATACCCCATCCTTTTGAAACGGCGGTTGAATAAATAAAATCATTATACTGGGCAACCGCCATGAGAATATACAGCACCATGGTGACCAAGCGCCCAACAAGCTGGATCACGAGTGCTACCAATGCTCCAAACCCCTCCATGAGTTTTTGCACAACTACGTTCTCCTCGGCGTACACTCCATGCGCGTATCCAAAAATACCCACGCTCGCAATAGCAAAAAGAAGGAGCGAAAAAATCACTGCTCTCTTGCTGGGCGTGAACTTTTGAAAGATGACCATATTTTTTCCCTTTTTCTGATAGATTACTACCGTATAGTATACCACATAATTCAACTATTCGCAGTGAATAAAAAAAGACAGAAAAATTATTTTTCTGTCTGGTTTTGTTTACAGTCCGGTAAGCGCGCTTTCGCTTACGCGGTAGACGCGACTGATGCTATAATAGGGGTAGCCTGGATTATCTCCGAGAAGGAGATAAAACTTTCCCTCACTAGCGGAATAGATAACGTAGTATATCTTATATTTAACATTTCTGCCCTCAGAGACGGTATTTATGTCTCCTGTACTGTCTGAGAAATACTGGAGTACCTTGTTTTGCGGGACCGTCTTTACCCACTGCTTTGTATTGTACTGCCAACGAGCAATGGCAAGATTCTGCATGGGATAAGACAAGTCCGGATAACCTATGGCTTGAGAAGAATTTGCGGTTCTCCATGAGACATACCATAGTGCCGTACTGGTATCTGCCATTCGAGATGTTTTGAATGTGACATCAGAGAAGTACTCCGGAATGGGCAGTGAGGTCTCTCCTGAAGGAATAGTCCCCACCTTGATTGCCATGGTGCCGTTTTGTTTGTTCACGCTTTGGAGAAGAGTGTTTGAGGGGTGCGTACTCCATTTGGAAAAGAAGTCTCCAAATGAAAGCTCCGGATACCACATACATGACTTTTGGTAGTAACTAGTAGAGGGAACTGGTGCAATCGTCTCTACAAATTCCAGAGAGTTTCCGTCTCCAGCAAGTCTGAAGATTGCTGTGTGGTGCTGTTTATACACATCTTCATAACCCATTGTATTGCAGACACTACTGCAGTCTACACCTACACAAGGAAGAATAGACACCATAGTCCGTGCGTCAAGGTCCCTGACCATGAAGCGAACATCACCTTCCGCAGAACGCGCAATTTCATACATCCGCCTTGAAGGACTGCTGAATTCTACCGGCATATTCAGACCGGAATCACCCGGAAAGAGTCGTATCGTTGTTGTAGAAAGAATCTCCAGCCCCGGAACTCCGACAACTTGCGTAAATAGTGGCACCGGAGTTGGGGTGGGCGTAGGAATGGGAGTAGGAGTCGGAGTCGGAGTTGGCACTGGAGTTGGGGTGGGCGTTGGCACTGGAGTTGGCGTTGGAGTAGGAATGGGGGTAGGCGCCGGAGTAGGATCAGGAGGATTGGTAACCTGTGGTCTCACACTTGGCGAGGGTGTCACTTCAGAAGAAGCAGTCGCGCTCGGCGCACTGCTTGGCGCGGGCGTAACTCCGAAAGAAGCACTCGCGTTTTGCGAAAACGGACTTTCCACCGAATACATCACCTGATTTGCTTTTATCTCTGTTTTTGTCTTCATGTCATCACTGGTTTCACTGGTTTCAATGAAGACAAACATTCCATCTGTAAGTCCTTGGAGGGATCCTTTCTCTGAAGAAAACGGCTCACCCAGCTTTGTACTCGTCATCTTTTTCATAAAGAGGTAGATCGTTTTTTCATCCAGTATCACCGTATAGATTTTTCCCTCTACCGAAGCTCCACCGCTTACGTTTGGGTACCTTAATTCCAAGATAGTCAGAACAGATGGAGAACCATGGCTCACTACTTTACCATAAAAGCCAAACGACTTAGGCGAAGTGACTATTGGCGTTGGAGTATTTGGTTGTGATGTACCGCCTGACAACTCACTTGGCTTGTTTGTCACCTCGCTCTTTGATTGAGCGATATCCGTTTTGAGTTGAGGTGGTACCAGCGCGACACAGCCCGCAAGGGCTACAAACGCGAACGGCATACTTCTTTTGAACATGAGATACCTTTCCTTTCTTTTGTGTGTGTTATGACAACTTGTCATTGCGAGGAAGTGAAATGACCGTGGCAATCCCGTAGATTCCAGTAGCCAGGGTTACTATTGTAAAAGAACGTGATTATAAGTATCCTACATACAAAAAGAGAGAATGTCAATGGCATCCTCTCTTTTCTCTCTATAAAAAACTCTTAGGAAACAGATGCTAATGGTTGCATTCTTTCCAGTATACTTACGTCTTCCATAGTAATTAACGCTTTTCCATGCAAAATCTCAATAAGGCGTGTCACGCGAGTATCTTCTTTTCTAATAACATGTAAAACATCACCGCGAAGTACAGCAAGTTTATCATCAAGATAATCTTTTGTTACCATAAGCGCTTCGGTTTTCGCCATCCGAGTTTCAAGACTATTAAATCGTTTATCCGTAACAGTAGCGAATTCATTGACAGCTTCCAGCACCTCTCTAACTGTTTCAGAGAGTCCATCTACTTTTTCTGATGTTTCTCTACCTGTGATAACGAGATCAGCTACCGTCTCTGAAAGTCCCTCAAACTTTGTTGAGAGTCCATCTACTTTTTCTGATGTTTCTCTACCTGCGACCGCGATAGTATTCACCGCCTCTAATATTTCTCTATTTGTTGGTTCGTTAGTTACGATTTCATTGTAGGACATAAAATTTTCATACATTACCTATAGAAAGACTATACCACGCTATAATCTAAAATAAAAGTGGACAAAAAATAAATAAAAAAGACAGAAAAACGTTGTTTTCTGTCTGGGGGTGTTGTCTCTATGGCGTGTTGAGCGCGTCTTCGCTGATGCGGTAGAGATTAAAATGATCACTGCTATTCCCTACTGGATTCGCAAGTATGTAGAACATACGGTCGTTCTTGGAGTATACAAAATTGTATACGGTAACCCCGAAACAACTTCCAGAACAGCCACTGTCTGCCTCGTTTAAAAACTTAGAGATAGCGCTTCCTACCACCTCTACTTTTGGATTACCTCCTGATTGTGGAGTGATGCGAAATATCTTGTGGCTCCCAGCATTCAAGTCTATTCCTTTCTCGCCTTTACTTGTTCTGCCAATGAAGTAGGCGGTCGTACCGGTAAATGCCGTTCGTTCTATGGCAATGTCTTGATCTGTTCCAATCAGTTTCGCTTCGGGAGGTCGATTAGGCCAATCGTAGTGATCAGGATCCTTGGCAAAATAATTTGCCCCGGAGAACCGAGCCGTCTTTCCCTCTGGCCAGATGCTACTATTGAAGACAATCTCCGAATAGTCATCTCCATGAGATGCGCCTGTAATCAGCGCAGGAGGCTGTTGACCTATCTTTTCCCAAAGAGCCGAAAGAGCAAACTCCCATCTGCCCCAACCGTAGTACTTCCTTCTATCCTGCCAGACTGGATCTGATTCAATTTTATTCACTGCGGCAAATTCAAACTCGTTACCGTTGCTCGTCTTTTTGAAAGTCGCAGTATGGCGCGCATTCAGATTGTCGCAGTCTTTGATGTAGGAACAGACCCAACCAGATGGGATTCCATCCACCTGAATGTACATATCTCCAGATACGGATCCTGCGATTCCTTGAATAACGTCAAAGATTTCTATCTCTCTTTGTCCGACATACGGTGAATATATCTGTGATACCTGTTCAAGTCCAAGAGGGGCGCTGTGCCGATAAAATGACAAACGAAGGATAGAATCAGGAAGTGGCGTGGGAGTAGGGGCGGGAGTGGGTGTAGGGAGGGGCGTTGGAGTCGGCGTTGGAACAGGAGTAGGCGTTGGCGTTGGAACGGGCGTTGGCGTTGGAGTAGGAGCCAAGGTTGGTGTGATGAGAACGCTTGGCGATGTGCTTGGCGCGGGGGTAACTCCTCCAGAGGCGCTCGCGCTTGGCGAGGGTGAGGGGAATACTCCGTACGAGGTACTCGCATTGGGAGATGGGGTCTTGCTCGCGTTTGGCGCGGGAGATGGGGTTTGTAAACCAGCTTGGTTTGGAGCTTCGCTCGGCTTGTCTGACACTCCGCTCTTTAGCGAAACATCACCTTTGAGTCCCGGTGGCACCAGCGCGACACAGCCCGCAAGGGCTACGAAGGCGAACGGCATACTTCTTTTGAACATTGGGTTGTTTTCCTCGCTTTCTTCTCGTGTTGTATTGTGAAAGAACGTGATTGTAAGATATTCTATATGGTAAAAGAGGGGGTGTCAAGGGAACACCGTCCACCCTTTCTTTAAAAACATTTTTGTCTGATTATTCACTCTATACTACCGCCGTAAGAGGCTGTAGCTCCTCTAATATTTTTATCTCCTCATTGGTTATAAGGGTTTTCTTGTAAAGAATTTCAATAAGACGAGTTACGCGAGAATCCTCTTTCCGAATAACGTGAAAAACATCTCCACGAAGAATAGCGAGTTTATCGTCAAGATAATCTTTTGTTACCATAAGTGCCTCTGTTTTTGTCACCCGAGTTTCAATATTTACTACCCGAACTTCAAGATTATCTAGACGCTTATCAACTCCGTTAAAACGCTTCTCTACAGCTGTAGAAAAATCATTGACAGCTCCCAGCACCTCTCTAACTGTTTCTGAAAGTCCCTCAAACTTTGTTGAGAGTCCATCTACTTTTTCTGATGTTTCTCTACCTGCGACCGCGATAGTATTCACCGCCTCTAATATTTCTCTATTTGTTGGTTCGTTACTTACAATTTCATTGTAGGACATAAAATTTTCATACATTATCTATAGAAAGACTATACCACCCTATAATCTAAAATAAAAGTGGACAAAAAATAAATAAAAAAGACAGAAAAACGTTGTTTTCTGTCTGGGGGTGTGGTCTCTATGGCGTGTTGAGCGCGTCTTCGCTGATGCGGTAAATAATCCTATCCAGATAGGAATCTACCTCCTTTTGTACTAACATATAAAACTTATGTTCGTTTTTGGCATACACAAAATTGTATGTCAAGCACTTGTAGTTTATGTCAGGATTATTGAGAAATGCGGAGATGGCGCTTCCAACTACCTCTACCTTTGAAGCGCCTCCCAGCTGAGGAGTAATGCGGAAAATTGTATTTTTTCCGTAATATTCTCCTCCGCTACTCGTCCTACCAACGAAATAGGCGGCTGTTCCGGTAAATGCTGTTCGTTCATTTGCTACATCTTCTTCTGTTCCAGAAAGTTTATCTGGATCCTTGGCGAAATAATTTTCCCCAGAGAACCGAGCCGTCCTTCCCTCTGGCCAAATAGTACTGTTGAAGGTGACTTCGGAATAACCGATCCCTTGATACACGCTTGTGATAAGCGCAGGCGGCGATTGACTTGTTCCATCCCAAAGGGGAAAAAAAGCAAAATACCATCTTGGCAATGCAACATAGACATTACCCATTGCTTTCTTATCTACTGGCCCCATTCTTAAGAATTCAAATTCGCCATCCTTATTCGTTTTCTTGAAAACCGCATTATGGTTGTAATTAGGTTCCATAATGCCACTACAGTTCTTGCAGTTTGAGGAGACCCATATGGCTGGAATTCTCTTCACTTGAAGATACATATCTCCCGCTGTAGAACCTGCAATCGCGTCATGCTCTATCCACAATGAAGGTTCACTTGTTCCAAGCCTTTCTGAATAAACAGTTTCAAGACCGAGAGGACCACCCGTATTTTTCCCAAACGAGATCTTAAAGATAGAATCAGGAAGTGGCGTGGGAGTAGGGGCGGGAGTGGGTGTAGGGAGGGGCGTTGGAGTCGGCGTTGGGACGGGAGTAGGCGTTGGCGTTGGAACGGGCGTTGGCGTTGGAGTAGGAGCCAAGGTTGGTGTGATGAGAACGCTTGGCGATGCGCTGGGCGCGGGGGTAACTCCTCCGGAGGCGCTCGCGCTTGGTGAGGGTGAGGGGAATACTCCGTACGAGGTACTCGCATTGGGAGATGGGGTCTTGCTCGCGTTTGGCGCGGGAGATGGGGTTTGTAAACCAGCTTGGGTTGGAGCTTCGCTTGGTTTGTCTGACACTCCGCTCTTTGATGAGATATCATTCTTGAGTCCCGGTGGTACCAGCGCGACACAGCCCGCAAGGGCTACGAAGGCGAACGGCATACTTCTTTTGAACATGAGATACCTTTCCTTTCTTTTGGTTGTGTTATCTTTGGTCGGGTATGACAGTTTTTTTGTGAAAGAACGTGATTATTTGGTATTCTATATGGTAAAAGAGGGGGTGTCAAGGGAAAGAGGGGGAGAGATAGAAATGAGGTCACTGACCCCATTTCCCTTTCACTGACCCCATTTCTCTAAGGCGCCGGTTCACTATGACCAAATGTTGGAACTCCATTAAAATTATCATCCTGTAGTACCCCTTTCACCCATGTGATCTCACCCCAGTTGTCTTTGACCTTAATAGTCACCGTACTATCGTCTATGCTTTGTTGCTTATCTTTGAACCTATGCCCAATGACGAATTTTTTGGTGTTAAGAGTAGTGCACGGAGGCGTTGTGGTATTACTACTAGCAATACCACATGGTGGCAACTCGTTACTTCCCTTTCCATCACCAAAGTCTTCTGGAAGTTTGTCTATTTTTTTCGTTAGATCAGTCGTATCATGCCAGTCTATTGAAATTCCACGTATGGGAAGGTGATCATTTTCTACATCTACATAAAATCGTAACTCAATAATAGGTCCTGCCTGGGTTTTTACATAGCTGAATCTATTTGCTACTCCATCTTCGTCGTAAATGTTTGGATACGATGGTGGGGGTCTATTTGGAAACCACGAACCTGTTCCTACAGATAGTGGGAGAGTGGTCCCATCCGTACCACTCAACGTCCAGTCTCCATAGTACTTTGCAAATGGGATAGACGGATTAGCATAATTAAATGCGGCTATGTCAAAATTCTTCTTACTGCCTCCATCAGAAAGACTATCCAGATTAGTTTCGGTAACGGGCAGAATAATAATTCTGTTGCTTGCAAAACGATCATACGGTTTTTGTTCAAACCCATTACCTACAACGTAGCTTTTTAAAGATTCCACACCTACTATTTCTTTGGGCATACCATGTATTGCAGAGGTGGAACTTCCAACTGCAACTGTTATCGCCTCTGCCTCTCTGTCTGGCCATATAATATCAGCGGAGGTTTCGGGAACAGACCAATCACCGTGTGGGTGTGTGCCATCTTTTTTCCAATCGTATGTATATGTTTCAAGATCTTTATAGTAGCTCATGTAGTAGTCAGTTGCAACTCTTTCTTCAATATTCGACTCATACTTTGCCCCTTTGTCATAGAGAGAATATCCGTATCTGGATAGATCAAGATTGGTTGGCCAGTGCGGTGTATCTGCGAGATAGTTATTTTTTTGAGGGGCGGTAAGTGTTCCCTCTGAACCATCCCAATTCGCGCTCTCAACAGTGCTCTTGAAAATAATAGCTTCTCCTCTTCCTAAAGCGGCTGCTTCACTCTCACTCAACTGTTTACCCGCTGTGGCTCCGATCCAAGTCTCTTTATCAGCCATTAGCTTAGTATAAAACGGCACGGATTTTCCGGCTACCACTACTTGCACCACTCGCTTACAGTATATATCTTTGAAGGTCGCCTTTGCGGTGATGGTGTACGCCAGTTTTACTGGTCGTGCCTCTCTTTTTGGTATGTTCATAATAGTACCATCTGCCTTGATTTCCCCCGCATTTATTTCTGATTTTGGAGAACTCCCTTTTGTTGGAGATTCATCTGACGAAAGGGTATCGTTTTCAGTAGTTCCCACATGTACATTAAACCTTGTTGCGCCGCCAGATGGCGGACTGTAATACGCTACGAGGTCTACACGTGGAAGTGCGGGGGAGTATGGTCTTTCTACAGAAGCGATACTACCCTCACGCGTTGCAGGATCGCTATTTGCCACTACATTGAATATGTTTGCTGTCCCATCAATTGTAACATTAGCACAATATGGTACGTCCCCACTCCCGCTAGCATTAGTTCCCGTGCATGTAATAGGAAAAGGTACACTAATACTACCCTGTAAACCTGTAAGCTCAGTTGTACCTCTATAAAGGTGAACTATGTAACTTTTAAATCTCTCAGAAACACCTGTACCAGCCCAGTGGGCGGCTATTCCTGTAGTACATTCAGGCGTTGTTATCTTTTTTGGAGAACATGTTACTATATCATATGTTGAACAGAACCAACCAGCACCATTATTTCTCTTATCCCAACCGTCAGAACAGGTTTTATTATCATTCGGCCCGCAAGAAAATTTGTTTTTATCCTCAACGTCATGGCCGTTATCTGTAGCATGATCACACCAACTGTTCCCTGGTGCTTGCGGAGAAGTATTGCCAGAATTACCTACACCGGTCTGATTGCCACATTGCCATATTTCTCCAGAGAATCTTTTCCGAGTTTCACTCCCATTATCCCATACAGCAGTGTTACACGTTGACGCTACCCACGTATCAGCCACAGGAGTTACATAATCTACCATATTTGTAACTGACAGACTTAATTTATCAGTAGGAGGAGCTGTTCTTACTGTTGTTCCCGCCTCATCAGAATAATAGGTAGAAAAATTTCCATTTTTACCTGTATAGTATATGCCATCGCCCGCATATCTATACACCCCCCCATCATAGTACTTGACTACGATTTTTTTGAGTACCTCTTTTTCGTAACGTCGGGTGCCAGCTGGACATGCACCTGTTGCGGGACACACCGCCACCGTCCGCCCGATGGCGGGAATCGGATCAACTTGGGGGATTCGCACTGTTACGGGTGTTCCTGCACTATTTTTCAGCGTCTCCGAATGCACACGCACGCCAAACTCGGCGCAGAAATAGACATTGTCTGTTGGGAGTTCTGTTATGTCATCCGCCTGACTGTTTATAGTTCCCTTTTTGGCGGTACGATCTGAAGGATACCAGTTTAAGCACGCGCCTTTAAAGCCGTATGACGCATTGTCATTACGCGCGGGAAGAATAGACTTTAAAGAATCAGCATCAGGGACGCCGATATGATACATATCAGAAAACTTGGGATACGGCTCTATGCAGTATCCGTCCACGCCCTTATACTCATCTCCTTTTTTGTTTTCATAGTCACAGGAGTTCACAAAAAACTTTCTCTCAGCCAGCGTGTTTTTACCGTTTATTCCTTTGGGTGCGTATCGTATCTCTGGCGCGTCACTTCGTGGCCGCACGCGACAGGAGCTCACTCTGGTATCAGTAGTAGTGAGAGTAAGTTTGAACTGTTTGGTACCTTCTATACTCGCTTGCTCCCACCCAAACAATGAGTCATGTCCCAAAGCCACCAAAGAGGTACTCCATGCATCAGGAAACATAAGGTCAGGCCGTGCCATGCCGGTGAGCGAGGCGAAGGGGATAGGAGATGATGGAGTTGCCGGTAGCGGGAAAAAGGCATGCTTGAGTACTTTCTCTTGTTCTCCTGTACCACCGGGAAGTGAGTCGGCAATTGAGCTTCTCTCCATGAAATTGACGCATGATCCGTCCGGAGCGCGCGTATTACACGGTAGGCGGTTGAGGCATACATTCTTTTTTAAGACCGCATCATACACATAGCTCTCACACTCAAGCCATGTCTTACAGGCGCGATCCAGGCGTACCTTAAACAGATTATTCGCATCTGGATTTGTATTATTTGTAGTCGCGTTTGTAGAAACTCCCTGTATGCCGTTGTCAAAATACTTTTTATAGTATTCTGCGGAGTTAAACTTAGGCACACCAGCATTTGCGTCATTAAAGAGGAGACATCCTCCCTCTACATCTACCCGTCCCTCGCACTCTCCTTTATTTTTCGCGTCTGAAAGATAATAATACTCTCGTTGACATGAGACATCCGGCGTACCTCTGCCATAGTCATCTTTCAATTTTTCTGTTTTTTCCCCTTTACTAACCCTAATGGTACACTCTGGATCTGTTATTTTTCTGCACGTTTTTTGATTTGTGGGACATGTTTTTGGTATGTCAGCCACACATGGATTCTCTACAGCGCACGTGCTATCTGGCTTAATATCTTGACAATCTTTATCACTTGTGCAGGCTATATTACCTCTGATATCACCGCCCGAACAAGTTTTGTAATACCAAATACCTTTTATTTTTAGCTCTCTAATTTCGTCTTTTGATTTTGTGCCAATATCACTTTCTTTCGCATCGCGCCACTGACACACTTTACTTCCCGGATCAAAGAAAGACTGATCTTGCTGTCCGGAGAGCATATATGTCTTACAGCCAAGCGCGGTGGATGGACATACTCCCTTTGCGGTATCTGCAGGCGTTACAGCCGCCTCTGCAGGCGTTACTTTGACATATCGCGTCATCCAATCTTCTGTTTTTGCCCCAGTGACAGTATCTAATATCCGTTGATGTACACCTCCCGAAATATCTAATATTGGTAACCCATACGCGGTACAGCTATTGTCTGACGCGCTACAAGATTTTGCGGCGTCTTCTATAAGGTAGAGGGGAGTACTATTCATAGTATACGCCTTGCATCCCACCATCTCATTGGGACAGAGACGCTCTACAACGCTGAATACCGCCTGCGCGCCCATGCTGTTTGTATAGAGCTTACAGCCAATCTGCTTTGGATCCGCCGTGGTTTTATCTGCAGGGTCTGCCACACACGCGTCCGGTAATACCCATGAGTCATCTATGGCATAGATCACACCCGAGGCTTGTTTGAGCGTAATAGAGTCAAGAAGAACGGAGGAGGGCATGATCCCGCTGGTAGTATCTGGCGTGACGGTAATACGCATACCGGAACTACCCTGTGATGTTGGCCGTACGCCTTGGAGTGTTTTTTGAAAAGAAAATGTGAGATACCTCCATGTATTTGGAGGTAGCGATTGGGGTATGGATATGATGTTTACGGGACTACCTTGCGCGTCCTCAAAACCCAAAAGATCTACGGCTACGATTGAGCTCGCATTTCCCGGAACCTTTATGCTCAACCCAGCAAGATACGAGACATCACCCAGCAAGAGCAGACCGTTTTTTTCAAATGTTACGGCTCCAACAATCGCGTTCCCCCTCGCCTCAAGACTGTGGTTTCCTAAACTTTCAGATTCGTTGGATGCTTGCGCGGAAAACGGAGCAGTACCGCCTGTAGACGCGCTCCATCCGTCCGCGGTGCCATCTTCAAAATTGCTATAATCAACCATGACTACATTTCCCGCGGTTGGGTCTCTAAAATCTCTACATCGCGCGGATGAGGAGGGACATGTTTTGCTCAAAGAGGGGCTTATCTTGCGGACAGATCCTTTGTCACCATCCAATGTACGGCGATAATCTTTACAGTCATCTGTATAATAGACAAGCTTGTCTAATTTATAATATTCAGGATTATACGCACCGGAATCCTTCCGCCGTACATACAGTTGTCTGCAATTCAGAGTGGTGATAGTAGGATCACTAAACTGGCCGTAATACTCATCTTCGGTACAGGTGCAACTTTCTGGAGTTCCTGCTACGGTAGAACACGCGGGCGCGCCATCGGAGTCTGCTTTTACACCAAACTTTTCTAGCGCATATCCGCCAACGTTAGAACCAATAGGACTATAGAAAACAGTTGGATCCGCTGGCTTCTTTTCACACCAGTGTATGTCTTTAAAATAATCTCGCTGTTCCGCCTGAGCGCCAACAAGCACATTGGTAAACTCATCACATCCTACGTCTGTCACAGGACACAGCTCTACCGTGGGAGATGTGGGAATAAATGCGGCGCTTGTGGCGGTCTGGGTGAGGCGAAGCTGGGATTCTAATCGTGTTTTTTGTATACTGTAGCTGGTAAGACCTGCACATGCCTCACGACATCCGGCGGTAGGATTTCTTGCGGCTATAGGGAATCCGCCTACCTCCTGCGGTGTGTAGAGCTCACAGCCTGTATAGCTATCTGAACAGTGCAAGGCGAACGGCTTACACTCCTCTCTGCGATATGCCGGTTTCCAGCCAACTTCTGCGTTTATCTTTTCACTTTCTTTACAATTCAGATAATCCGGCGCGATTTTTGCGTATACGGTAGAGGTAACGCCGGTGGAATCTCGTGCCTCAATGCCTCTGCACCCCTCCGCCTGCGCACTACACTCCGTCACCTTTGGCGTAAGATACACCTTATCCGTAACCGCAGAGCTCCAATCTTGTATCAACGATCCGGTTTTTTTTGCCGCTCCCACATTTCGCGTCTTACTATACCACTGGCATCCTGCGGTTTCCGCTTTGCATTCAGAAGATGGTGAAATGGTAATACTATCTTTGAGATAATAACTTGTTTGTTGGGTACTTTTTTCTGTAAAGGCATCACAACTTGCGAAAATGGCGTTGCACTGTGTTCCATTGAATCGCCAAATCTTTTTTTCTTCCAAGCAATACCCGTACATCTTTGGCGCGCACTTCCCTTGCGCGTCATCTACCAGACAGCTTTGCTCGTCTACGCACGTCTCTGTGCGTATAGCGGTTTGTTCTTCATCGTCAAGGCCACAGGCAGTTGGTTCTGTTGTTGGATCGTTGCCTGCTTGAACTTTACCAGCAGCTATCCCAAGACAAGTGGTCTTTTCTGATTCATCTTTCAATGCGAATCCTCCGAATGTTTTTGACAAACAGCTTTTGTCACAACATACGACCCCATCACCGTTGGTATCGCTTTTGCATACCGTCTGTCTCGTATCTTGTGTCTTTCCCTGTATCGGCCCGTATCCTTTGAGCGCGCAATACGCGGATGGTATTTTTAATACCCAGTTGGGGTCCACAAGACGGAAAAATTTACTATCTTTGTTATCAAAGTTGTCTACCATATACTGCAACCTACAGTTCTGTCTATTACCACAAGCATTGTTATGATCTTTGATATACAGTGCCGCCAGCTCCCAGCTCACGGGAACTACGCGATATTTTCGTAAAATAACTAAAGAATTATAGGGGAAATTTGTCTGAAACATGGGTTGGGGCGCCTGTTCCAATGGGTTTGGCGGAGCCTGACTATTGAACCCAAAGACGCCATCGGGATTCAATCCCGCGCTTTCTCCGCGTTTGAAACTCTCTATCGCCTCTTTTACCGTCATCTTTTGCTGAACGGCATTTGCAAACGCATCTCCAAGCACGCAGGCGTTTACACTGGTACTGCACTCTGTTGAGCGAAGTTGAGAGAGAATATCCATGACGCCCCCATCCATACCGTTTACTCGCGTAAGGCTGGCGGTGTACTGCCGTACCGCCGCAATACCGCCATTGCTTGGTGTCGCGTCTGGGTTGTAGATAGCATCAAGTACCGCACTTTGAGAATTATTTACCGCCTGTGTACTGCGTGGATTTGCCGCAACAAGAGTGGTAACATTTGTCTCCGCTGTAGTTGCGGTCGCCTCTGCTGTGGTTGCCGCCGTCTGAAGAGCAGTATCTTCTGGGTGAGCGTCCGCAACCGTACGCGCCTCTGAAGCTCTCTCTCGTGCCGCATCTGCCACCGCTTGAGCCGTCTGTAATTTGGCATTTTCATCCAATGTATTGGCGAGATTATTGAACTCCTTATCTTTTGAGGTCTCCTGCCACGCCTTGATATTTCTTACAACACCATCTTTGAGATAGTCCATCCCCTTACTCGCGAGAGAGTCCACAAAAGTCCCTATGATATCCGCGCCATCAGCAATATATTTTCCCGTAAGACCTTTTTGCGGATCGGTACCCGTCTCCGCGCCCTTATCTAAGTTACTCGTGAGTTGTTGCCTGATCAAATCTCCCGGAGTCTTGATATTCCCCGCCTCATCTTCTCCGGGTTTACCGGTAAGACTCTGTATAAACGCCTCCATAGCCGCGGTGGCGGTTTGTTTTTCATGCACGTCAAGAAATGTAGCATTTGCATTGAACGCGACACCTATATCACTTGAGTTCGTATCAAAAAGATCCCCAAGCGTCTTCCAATAATTTACCTTAGACGCATCAAATGTTTTGAACTGGTCATACATCGCCCCCCAATTTTTTGCAAGCTCGTCTGTATTACACACCGGCTCTACATCTGGATCTTCTCCAAGAGACCCCATGCCAAGAGAAATTTTTAATGAGATATTCGCGCTTGGATTACACAAAAATGCCAAAGCATTTGCCACCTCTTCGGATGTACCGCCCGCTCGCCCTCTACGATCCGCCTCCGCGCGCTTTTTATCATTCTTATTCATCTGGTCCACCTCCCCCTTCATGTTTTTCGCCTTATTTTCTATCCTGTCCGCCGCCATTCCATACCTACTTGCGGCATCTGTATCACCGTTCCTTTTATATGTATCAGAATCATCTCTGAATCCCACGGCGGCTCGAGAAAGATTATCTGATCTCCGTAACAAATCTTTTTTTGCCGTTCTTTTCATGCCCTTATCAAATCCCTTTGCCGTGCCCTCAAGAAGGAAGCCAAGCGTCTTTCCTCCTATATCTTTCATCTCTTTATCCCACGCCTTGGTGCTCCAAAACGGCTCCTGACCTTTTTTCCCGGTAGCAAATTCCGTAAGCGCGGTCTCTACCATCTTATGCGCGAGACTTTTTGCTAAATTTTTTAATGTTTTATATACCGCGGTCTCAATTCCGGTAAACACCGCCTCCCAAACCCATTGTGCGATATTACCCAAACTAAAAAGCTCCAGATTGGGTAGTTGCGCCTGCACGGGAGCCGCCGGCCGAAACGCCAAATACACCCCCGGCATGAGCATGGCGATAGTAAGAAACGTGATGATTGTTTTTTTTGCACGAGAATGACGCATAGGTTATTTTTTGACCTCCACCATGACTTGTTTTACCAATGTCTTCAATGTTTCATCATCTATTTTCTGAAGATCTTGTTCTGAAATCTTTCCACTCTTTCGTAAAAGATCACGCAATTGAGCAACACTCATAGTTTCAGGATGTATTGGTTCTTGTTGTCCTGCTATCTTAGGTACTATTTGAGATATCTGTGGTAACACGGGCGTACCGGAGTTTTTCATAGCTTCTTGCTCTTGTTCTTTTGCTACTTGCTGGAACGCAGACTCAAACCCTTTACTATATATTTTTTTGAGTGTCGCGTCATCCATATTTTTCAGATCTTTTTCCATGGCTCCTTGACGTATAAGAAAATCACGGATCTCTTGCGGAGACAAATTTCGTAATTCTTCAACGGTCATAGGTTTTTCAAATCCCGGTATGGTAACGGCCTGTAAAGAACCGGATGAAAGATCTACATTTTGTGATATTTGGAGCGGCAGGGCACCGCTTGGTTTACCATCTACGCCCAAAAGTCCCGTATGCAACTTAGGAATATTTTCCGTGCTGGTAGATACGGATGCGCGTGAAAGCTGATCTTGGTTTGGCCCGCAAATTTCTGTGGTTTCATTACATCTTGGGTCATGTCCTGTGAGTAATTCTGTTTTGTCGCTATACCCGTCACCATCACTATCATCCAAAAACGCGCTGGTGCCATAAATAGATATTTCGTCATAATCGTTCAAACCATCTTTATCTGTATCAAGTTTTTTGAGCGCCTCATCTGTTTGCGCTTGTTGTGCATCTGCGGAAAGCGGTGCTACGGGAGCAGAGGCGAGTATATCACCCTCTCGTGCAAACGGATCTTGTATCGTATGCGTAATTCCCCGTAAACCAACTATTGAGATGCCTACAAATAATATCACAAACAAACCAACAAGTGGACGTTGATTTTTTTTCTGAACCTTTTGCGCCTCATGTTGTTCTTCCATACACTATATGTCTGTATCCATTATACCTCTCTTTCAAAACGCGTAAAGTGGATAATACTATTTTTCGCAATCGCCCCCCACTGCTCTACAGAAATTTCCTGCGCCCGCGCTTTTTCTGCTACGCCCGCGTACTGAAATGCGCGCAGTACCTCTGTAATAGGAATGTGCAGTTTTTTCGAGATACTCTGCGCACATTGTTTTCGCTTTGCAGAAAATCCCGCGCGGACGATAGCAAAAAACCATTTGTCATCCTCAGACTTTCTTCTGTCATTCCCGCCCCCGACCGGAAACGGGGACAGCCACCGTTTCTGTGTTACAGAAACGGTGGCTGTCCCCGTTTCCCCCGTTTCACGCTTCACCACCATCCGGACTACCGCGCTGTCTACATTTGGCTTAGGAAAAAAAGAATTTCGCGAGACGGGAAACAAAATCTTTACGTCCGCGTAATACTGCACCGAAACCGCGAGTAGGCTCATCTGTGGCGGTTTTGCCACTATGCGTTTTGCCACTTCTTTTTGCATAAGAAGCACCAGCTCTCGCGGCCGTGGTGTACCTTCTAAAAACTTTCGTATAATCTGCGAGGTGATGTGATAGGGAATATTTGCAATCACGCGATATGAACCGTCTTTTTTGCCAAATACGGTATTCGGAATCGCACGAATGTCGTCTTTTATAAGAATGAGGTTTTTACCTTTAACAACGAGACTGTCATTCCCGCGAAAGTTCCCGATTTGTCCACGAGTACTCGAGTGGGTACAAATCGCAATGCCTGTGGTGCGGGAATCCAGTATCTCAAAAAGAGCTCTGTCTATCTCCACGGCAAACACTTTTTTTGCGCGTGATGCAAGCTCTGCTGTGAGCTCCCCGCTCCCGCTCCCTATCTCCACAATCGTGTCTGTCTTTTTGATCTGCGCCACCTCTATAATCTTTTTTAAAATATTTTTATCTATCAAAAAATTCTGTCCACGCCTATGCAGAGGCTGGACTCCTGACTCGCGAAGAAATTGCATGGGGGTTGGCATAGAGACCAAGTTATATATGTTTTTGTTTTCCATTTAACACAAAATACAATGTGGTAAAAATACCGCCAAGGAAAAATGCAAAATCCCACCGCGTGGGAAAAAAGAAAAATACTATCATGAGAATACCCGCGGCTAACAGTTTACCAACAACAAGACTCATCTCAAAAAAAATCACCGTACGCACAAGTGAGTGTGTTGTAGCATAATCATACAGTCCGCTCAATAAGGGAACCGCAAGTATATTTTTTGAGGTGCGTGAAAAAAAATCCACAAAGAATATACCCATACCTCCCCGCGCAAAAAATCGCAGTATCCAGCCAAACGCGTAGAGTATTGTCCCAATTTGAAGAACATTCTTTCTGTCTTTCAGGTCTGTCATACGACCGGCGATAAGCGTGATCAATGCGGTTATCAGTGAAGAGAGCGCGACAATACCACCCGTCTCCGCAAAATTCTGAACCGCGACATAGATAAAAATAGGCCAAATAGTGAGTACAATCAACTCCTCGCCAAATCCAAGATACCCAATGAGATATTGACGATTTTCTTTTGCGATCAATGACAAAAACGCCTCATGATAATGAAAGGATGACGGAACAAATTCCTCCCGTGAGAGCAAAAGCGGGATAACAGACAAAAGGATAACCACGCACATGACGGTAAAAAGTACGGGAAATCCAAAAAAAGTGATAATAACACCACCGATAAGCGGCCCTAAAATAAAAGCGACGGAGTCAAAAATAGTCAAGATACCAATATCTCTGCCACGCTCTCCTCGCTGACTAAAAAATGCAAAATCTGCGTGATAGGCGGGCCAAAAAAAAGTTTTTTGAAAAGCGAGCGCGATTATGGAAAGATAAAAAAAGACCGGATGGGATGGAATAGCAATGAGAAGAATCAAATAGAGTATTAGCATCAAAGAACCAATCACCATACCATGAGAAAAACCCCATCGCTTCGCCAGCTTTCCGCCCAGTGGCATAGTAAAAAAATACAATGCGTATACACCAAAATAAAAAAACATAATCTTCCAAAGCGGAAATCCAAGCGTATATAGATACACCGGCTCAAAAAGCATCGCCGCCGCGAGTGCAAAGTTTAATATGGTCATCGCCACATAAAATTCTTTGAGTTTACGTGGCATGTGAGATGGAAAAAAACTCCGCTCAAAGCGAAGAAATGACGAGACGAGACGTTTTGACTCAATGTGAAGCATTTTTTTGACTAAGAAATTTTGCAACGAAATTCACACTATGCTACGCTAAAAACATAATCTCATTATACCATATTTTTATGTCCATATTTAAAGCATACGATATTCGCGGAACCGTACCGGATGAAATAAACGAAACTGTCGCTTCGCGTTTTGGAAAAGCATACGCAGAATTTCTTATTCAAAAAAATAGTGGCGCAAAAAAAAAGCTCTCCATAGCCGTAGGTATGGACAATCGCGTCTCATCGCCTGCGCTCCATGCAGAAGTTATTCGCGCCGTCCGTGAAAGTGGCATAGATGTTATAGACATCGGACTTGCGTCTACACCATTTTATTATTTTGCTGTTTCATATCTTGGTCTTAATGGTGGTATCATGGTAACCGCCTCGCACAATCCACCAGAATTCAATGGATTTAAACCCGTGCTTTCTCGTGCGGCTCCGCTGGGAAGTGAGTCAGGTCTGAAAGATATAGAGGTGTTCTATACCTCTGTCATCCCCGACCAGAATATGGGGTCAGGTACCATTTCCTTGCAGAAATTGAGCCAGACCCCATATTCCTCGTTAGGTGATCTCTCCTCGCGCGAGATATTGAGCGAGTATATCAATGCGAATCTCTCTTTTGCGCCACCAAAAGACCTACAAAACCTCACCGTAGCGGTGGACGTGGGAAATGGCGTCTCCTCGCTCATGTGCGCGGCACTCTTCGACAGACTCTCGTGCAAACTTATTCCTTTATTCTTTGAGCTGGACGGCACATTTCCAAATCACATGCCAAACCCGCTTATTGAGGAAAATATCAAGATACTCAAAAACACCGTCAGAGAAAAAGGTGCAGATGTTGGCATTGCCTTTGACGCGGATGGCGATAGATCTATCTTTATTGATGAAAAAGGCGAGACTATCCCTGCAGATCTCATGACCGCATTAGTAGCAGGTGAACTTCTCACACTCTATCCAAAAGAACACATTCTTTATGACTTACGTTCAAGCTGGGCGGTGAAGGAAGCCATCACGGCCGCAGGCGGAACACCCTCCGTATGTCGCGTAGGACACGCGTTTATAAAAAAACAAATGATGGATGAGCACGCGCTCTTTGCTGGCGAGGTATCCGGACATTTTTATCTCCGGTTTGCCGACTTTGGCTATTTTGAGGCGCCGCTCGTGGTGACACTTCTTGTACTAAACCTTCTCACACGCACCGGTAAGCCACTTTCAGAACTTATCAAGCCGTTCAAAACATACTTTTCAACGGGAGAAATTAATTTTACCGTTGCGGATAAATCTACGATATTGCAAAATATAGAAACGCACTATGCAGACGCACAAAATATAGCACATCTTGATGGCGTAAGTATTGAATATACCGATTGGTGGTGCAATGTCCGCGCATCAAACACGGAAAATCTTTTGCGACTGAATCTGGAGGCGAAGACAAGCAAATTGCGAGATGAAAAACTGGCAGAACTCACTCAAATAATACAAAATAAATAGCAGACATATGAACATTGGCATTTTTGACTCCGGGTTTGGCGGACTTACCGTACTCAAGGCGATCTCAAAATTTCTTCCAGAGTATTCATATATATACCTTGGAGATAACGCCCGTTCGCCGTATGGCGACCGCTCCGCAGATCGCATCTATGAATTTACGCGACAAGGCGTTGAATTTCTTTTTAAAAAAGATTGTAAACTTATCATCTTGGCATGCAATACCGCCTCCGCGCTCGCTCTACGAAAACTTCAGCAAGAGTGGCTACCAAAAAACTATCCTGACCGGCGTGTTTTGGGTATTATCATACCCGTAGTAGAGGCACTCGCGCCGATACAGACGAAAAAACTCAAACGCGTAGGCATCATAGGAACGCGCGCGACTATTCTTTCTGGCGTGTACAAAAAAGAAATTGAAAAACGCGGGGTCGCTATTCATGAACTTATTCAGCAATCTTGTCCGCTACTCGTACCGCTCATTGAGGAGGGCTGGCACAAGACTCCTCCGGCGGCGATGATCATAAAAAAATACATCCGCCCATTAAAGCTCAAACAGGTGAATATACTCATACTGGGCTGTACGCACTATCCGCTCATTAAAGAAAAAATTCAGAGCGTCATGGGAAAAAATGTACGGCTCATCGAGCCGGGCAGTGTAGTGGCGCGATCATTGAAGTCATACCTCGCCCGCCACAACGAAATAGAATCAACGCTTACGAAAATAGGGTCAGGCACAAATTCCTTGCAGAAATTGAGCCAGACCCCATGTACATTCTTCACCACAGACGCATCAGAACGCGTCGCCCCGCTCGCCTCACGGTTTTGGGGATCGCATATCTCGTTTGACCTTGCGAAGGTGGAGTAAGACGCGATCCGTCTTGATCACTTTGCACCGCGAGCCGCCACACCGTAATTTAAGAAATCTTTTCTTAAAAGAGCCGGAGTTATTGAGTACCTGTTTGACCCAAAAAAATAATCACAAAACACCTCACGAATCCTTAATATTTCTTTTAATCTCTTACGCCATTTTGGGTCTGCAATTGTCATATCTATAAGTTCAAGGGTACGCTCAAAAGCATATTGAAAACGATCATGATCACCTTTTTCTTGCGCGCGTAGTGTACGTTCAACCTCGCTCCCAATATTCCCAAGCTGTTGCATTGGCGTAAAAACATACCATCTTCCAGCACTCAAATTTTTATGTGCCTCATGCATAGTTATTCTTTCATAAGATTTTTGACTATCGCTCTGATTTTCTCACGTACTTCTTCACTCTCTACATCTCTAGATCTATTATTCTGCGAAGGACGGATATTTATAAGTGAATCAAACTCAAGAAATTCTTTTTCTTCGTTATCGGGATAAAGATTGATACCCCAAAGATCCTGTTGTAAAGAACCATGTTCCAAGAGCACTTGTTCTTCATCAGCGTGAAGCTCTCCGTTCACCGCCATAATGCCGTTTGCGATATCAACAACAGCCTTTACGAGATCGCCAAACATTCGCCTCGACATGTTTCGCAACTCTTCTTTTGAAATAGAATCTTTGATGATTTTAATATCTTCCATAATTCTCTCATTCGCTCTATACGCGTTATTTTTACTTATTCGTAGCGCTCTTTCTCCCCAGCCCTACCGCATCTTTCACCTCCTCCATAGTCTTTTCAGCGATCTTTTTTGCCCGTTTCGCACCATTATCCAAAATACCGTTCAATAGTTTTTCATCACCGCGAAATTTTTTATATTGTTTTTGAAATGTTTCCAGAAATATACAGACCACATCAGAAAGTCCCTCTTTAAATTCTTTATACCCCTTTCCTTCGTATTGTTTTTCAATATCCGAGATCGACATATCCGTAAGTGCGGAGTATATCGTCAAAAGATTTGAGACGGCGGGCTTTTTTGCGCCAAAAGTAATCTCCCTTCCGGAATCCGTCACCGCACGTTTTATTTTGTCTCGCGCATCATCTATCGTATCCGTAAGAAGGATATAGTTGTATGCGCTTGGCGCGGTCTTTGCCATTTTTTTTGAAGGATCATCCAGTCCCATGATGCGACTGCCAAACTTCTGTATCACACCCTCTGGTACGGGAAAAACTTCTCCAAATCGCGTATTGAATCTACGCGCAAGTTCACGTGTCATTTCTATATGTTGTATCTGATCATCTCCTACGGGAACATGCGTCGCTTTATACAAAAGAATATCCGCCGCCATAAGTACCGGATAATCAAAAAGCGCGACATTGATATTCTTCGCATCTTCCTTGCTCTTCTCCTTAAACTGATGCATGAGCTTAAGCTCGGATACTTTTGCGAGTGAGTTCAATACCCATGCAAGCTCTGCGTGCTCCGCAACTTCAGACTGGACAAAAAGAATATGTTTCTCAAAATCAACGCCACAAGCAAGATATGTTGCCGCAACATCAAGCGTTAGTGCTCGCAATTCCGCCGGAACATGATGTACAGTGATCGCATGCAGATCCACAATGCAAAAAATAGAATCGTTTTGTTTCTGCAAAGCTATCCATTGTTTGAGCGAGCCAATATAATTTCCAATGTGCGGCGTACCCGTAGGTTTTACGCCAGAAAAGACAAGCGACATATATGTATTCTTATACTCGTATAATCACTGGCAATACCATGGGACGTTTTTCTGTTTTTTGAAACAACAGTTGTCCTACATCATCACGAATTTTATTGCGCACCGGCACCCAATTTGCAATATCCGAAACATTATTTTCCGTCATAATCTTTCGTACCAACATACGCACATCATTGATAAGTTTTTCCGCTCCCTTCACATAAATAAATCCGCGCGAAATAATATCCGGCGAGGAGGCGAGCTTCCCCTCCTTATCAATAGTTGTGATAATCACCACCATACCGTCTTCTGCCAATACTTGTCTATCACGCAACACAACACTCCCTATGTCACCCACGCCAAGACCATCTACCATGACATAATCACAGTCAATTTTCAGCGGAAGTATTTTTCCCTGTCCCGTGTTATTAAACTCCATGATCTGACCATTATTTAGCACAAACACATTTTTTTCATCCCATCCCATTTCGTATGCGATCTCCGCGTGATGCACCAACATATATCGTTCACCATGGATAGGCAAGAAATATTTTGGTCGTACCAGCCCAAGCATGAGCTTCATCTCCTCGCGATACGCGTGTCCGGATGTATGTACATCAAACATCTTGTTATAAATCACATGAGCGCCAAGAGTGTAGAGATTATTCATAAGATTCGTTACCGCGCGCTCATTTCCCGGAATTGGCGACGAAGATAAAATCACCGTATCGCCTTTCTGAATTTTTACATGACGATGTTCACCGCGCGACATACGTCCCAGCGCGGATGTTTCTTGCCCCTGACTTCCGGTAGCTACTACTACCAAACGATTTTCTGGATAATTTTTCATCTGATCAATTTTGATAATCGTACCACGCGCAATTTTGAGATTTCCAAACTCAACGGCCGTAGCGAGCGTCTTTTCCATACTCATACCGGAGATAACTACCTTGCGATTTAGCGCGGCGGCGGCATTTACAATCTGCTGAACACGGCTTACCAACGAGGCAAATGTTGCCACAATGATTCTCCCCGTTGCTTTTTGGAAAAGCCGTTCAAGATTGATTCCTATTTCTTTTTCAGACTGACAAAATCCCGGCCGTTCCGAATTGGTACTATCTGAACATAAAAGTAACACGCCATCACCGCCAAGTTTTGCGAGCTTCCAGAATTCCGTAGGAAGCTGGTCTTGCGGGGTGTGATCAAACTTCCAATCGCCTGTATGTACTACCGTCCCAACTGGTGTATGTACCGCAATACCAACGCTATCTGGAATATTATGATTCACGCGAAAAAACGATACCTTAAAGCATCCAAGCTGGAGAATATCATCGGGATTAATAACGGTAAGATTTGTATCACGTACTAAATTAAACTCTTCCAGCCTATCGCGGATCATACCAATCGTAAGCTGTGTTCCATAAATAGTAGGGAATCCCAAATCTTTAATGTAATACGGAATTGCTCCCGTATGATCAAGATGCCCATGTGTGATAAGCACTCCTCTAAGTTTATGACGATTTTGTCGTACATAATCAATCTTTGGAAGTACAAAATCAATACCCGGCATCCCCTCTATAGGGAACATGAGCCCCATATCAATGACAATCATGTCATTTCCATATTCAAAAAGCATCATATTACGCCCAAACTCGCTCAAGCCGCCGAGCGCAATAACTTTTAATTTTTTTTCACCAACAGAAACTTGTTCGGTACTATGCGCGTATTGTATGACTCCTCCTTGAGGTCGCGGACCCTGCAGACGCATTGGACGCCTTTGTCTCCCTCTATTATTTCCTCGCGGAGTCGCGGGAACGTGTGCAGGTTGAGGAGCCTGCGCTCCAGATTTCATCTCCATATGCTAACAATTAATAATCAGATGTGCAGAAGCACGTAATGCGTTCTGCGTTTTTTATAAATTTTGAGAGATTTTTTTTACATTTGCCCCCGAGAGGAGTCGAACCTCCACGACCTTGCGGCCACTAGCTCCTGAAGCTAGCGCGTCTGCCAATTCCGCCACAGGGGCACACGAATATTATTTTTTCTTTTTCCACTCTCGTTTTGTTTTGATATGCCACGCGGAAATATCTACGAACCTATCAGATGGATAGATAATTTGTTTTTTGTCTGTAATGCCCTTCATGTTTTTTGTCATCACATAATTATACGAAGGACTTACCAAAAACAGTGCAGGAACCTCCTCCGTAATAATATCTCCAAATTTTTTATACCGTTCCGCCCGCCCTGCGGGATCTGATAGCGTTCTTCCCTCCTCAAGAAGTTTATCCACTTCAGCATTTGCAAAAAGAGAGAGATTGAGACCCGGTGCATGTACCTGCGATGAGTGCCAATACGGATACACGTCCGGATCTGACCCAATCATCGCTCCATAGAGAAATACTTGATAGCTCCGCGGATCAATAATATCATCCTTTACGCGCGACGGATCTACGGATTGAATCTCTGATGAGATACCAATACTTTTCCACCCTTCAGAAATACTCGTCGCCATGGCGATACTTTCCTGCTTATTCACGGTAGTAATAACAATGTGTAGCTCTCGTTTTTTCGCCACCGCTCCCTTGACGGCTCCCTTTTCCGTATGCATCATGATGCCACGCTCATCTTCTTGCCATCCTTCGGCGTGAAGAAGTTCGCGCGCCTTCTGTATATCATACAAATATTTTTTCCCCTGTTCATTATACCCAAGAAATCCCGGCAAGATTGGTGAATCTACAACGGCTCCCTCACCAGCAAGTACACCAGAAACAATTTTCTCTTTATCAACACCGTAGGCGAGCGCCTGTCTGACCGCCTTTGATGCAAGATCTGAATTATTTCCTTTATTTAAAAAAAGCGCGGTATATTGGGGAAGGCTAAAGGTATAATACCGTAATCCGGTGTCTTTTATAAGTCGCTCGCGAAGTTCATGAGGAAGGAAGCTCACGCCATCAACATTTCTATTCTTCAGTGCCTGTATCGCTGACTCTCCGTCCGGATATAATTTGAATATCAGTGTATCAAGATAGGGTTTTTCTGCATAGTAATCGTCGTTTCTGCCAAGTGTATATGCGTGGATCGTCCCATCACCTTCTTTTTTGAGTGATTTAAATTTCCACGCACCCGTCCCAACCGGCCGCAGATTTAATGCCGCGAGTGAAAATCCTTCTGGAGCTATTTGATCCCACAAATGTTTTGGAATAATTTGTGTTGTCATGAGATCCAAAAATGGAGCAAACGGTTTTTTGATGCTAAATGAAAGAGTACCATCATCTATCTTCTGAACGGCGACATCTTTAAAACTTGCCGCCAAGGGACTCTTGATACTCGTGTTCTGAATCTCTGAAATAGTAAAAAGAACATCATCGGCAGTGAATGGCTTTTCATCATGCCATCGTACATTTTTTCTCAAATGGAATGTATATGTTTTTTCATCCGGACTCAACTCGTATCGCTCCGCGAGATCGGGAACGATATGACGATTCACATCATATCGCATAAGACCGGAATATACCAAGCGAGACAGGTCGCGATCAATATCATTATTTTGAAGAAGGATAGGATTGATATACTGTGGCGAACCAATGAGACTTTCTTCATATTTTCCGCCTCTCTGGGGAACAACATCCGTACTCCATAGATACCATTGCCACGAAAGGAACACAACATTCACGAGTAACACCAAAAAAAGAATCTTCACGATAGTGTATTCTGTTTTTGAAAGAATACGCGGAAAATATTTCAATTGCGCGAGATTCGGCATCCGAAATGGAGAAAGATCTGCGACAATTTTTCTGTCCAATGCCGTATGCGATTGATTATTTTTTTTCCAAAATAAAAACGAAAAATACTTCATAATTCAAAAAAGAGCGCTACCAAAAATACTATCTATGAAAGAAAGAGTCGCGCGAGTGAAGAGGAGAGAAAGAGGACTGCAAAAAGAATAGTCATAGTAAAGAGCGCCTTTTCAACACCGCGTTTCGCACGATAAATATTACCTTCTCCACCGAAAAGAGAGGAGACACCCGCTCCTCTGCTCTGCATAAGGATGGTAACAATGAGAAGTAAGGCCGATACCGCCTGAATAATAGTAAGAGTGAGTTTCATATCTATATAGTATACCAGAATGACAAAGTATGTCAATATGGGCGTACTTCTGCTATACTCTCTACATATGAACACCCCAACCAACGAACCAAACCATCCGTTTATTATCTTTTCTTTCGCGCTTGTGGCTATCATTGGTATTGGCGGCATGATTGCGCTCACAAAACCATCAAGCAAAACACCCAATGCGCAACCAACTACCGCGCAACAAAATGGCATAACGTTTCAAAAAGAAATACTTCCTCGTGACCAAATCATCTCATTGGCAAACAATAACGCGTTCGCATATACAGAGGGTCCCAAAGATGCGCAGGTAACCGTGGTTGAATATTTTGATTTTTTGTGTCCGTTTTCAAAACAGTCGGCGTCAACCGTAGATCGTCTTTTGCAAGAATACAAAACATTATCCGTGCAATTTGTCTTTCGCCAGGCTCCCGCCATAAATGTACGTCCCGCCTCATTAGGTGCATCAAACGCCTCGCTCTGCGCAAAAGAGCAGGGGAAATTTCTTCCCATGTACTCACTTTTATTTGATCAACAAAAAACAATCAAAGAAGACAATCTTTCTTCATTCGCGGATATGCTCGGCCTTGATCGCGCACTATTTGATGCGTGTATGAGCCAGCGAAAATATCAAAAATTTATTTCAAAAGATCTTTCAGACGCCGTAGCGCTGGAACTTGCCGGAACACCCTCATGGTTTATCAATGGAAAACGCTATGTTGGCTCGATGCCGTTTGATGTTCTTTCTGGCGCTATAGATAAGGAACTCGCGGGAAAATAAACGCTCACGCCCAACCGCTTTACATTTTTTTAAAAGTACGATACACTATTTCCTGATACGTCTTTCAAAAACTATCAGGAAATATTTTATGTTAAACAAAATCGTCGTCCGTGGTTCGCGTGTGCATAATCTTAAGAACGTCAATATTGAAATCCCGCACAATAAACTTATCGCCTTTACCGGACTTTCCGGAAGCGGAAAATCTTCGCTCGCATTTGATACCATTCACGCGGAGGGGCAACGCAGATTTATGGAAAGTCTTTCCAGTTTTACCAAGCAGTTCATGGAAAATCTGGATAAGCCGGATGTAGATCAGATAGACGGCTTACCGCCAACCATAGCTATTGACCAACGCACCTCATCCGCCTCACCACGTTCTACCGTTGGCACCGCGACAGAAATATATGACTACCTTCGACTTCTCTTTGCACGTACCGGTACACCACACTGCCCCTCCTGTAAAAAACCAATTCTTCGTCTTTCAAAACAACAAATCATTGAGTGTATTCAGGCGCGCATGAAAGAAAAAACATCCGAAGTGCTTATTCTCGCGCCAATCATCAAACAAGAAAAACTTGATCTTGACAGGATCACCACCGAGCTTCAACGCATTGGATATCACTCTGTCCGGATAGACAAACTTGTTTATCAACTTCGCGAACTTATCCGTTCGGGTATTGATGAACACAAAAAACATACCATGGAGGTTATTGTGGAAAAAATTCAAAAAAATGAACTTTTAAATTACGACCGCACCAGACTTATTTCTATTATCAACACCGCGCTTGAGCTGGGAGACGGAACACTTACCGTCTCACTCCCTGAAAAACGAGATGAGATCACACTCACACAAAATCTGGTATGCTCCGCATGCAATATCACTATCCAAGAAATTGAGCCACGAAGTTTTTCATTCAACAACCCCATTGGTGCCTGTTCCGCGTGTACCGGACTTGGGTATCTTTTAAAATTTGATCCAGAGCTTCTCATTCCAAATAAAAAACTCACTATCGCCCAAGGAGCCATCCAGCCGCTCAACAAACTTTACGCAAACGCAAGTCAATATCTTCTCCTTATAGATCAGACTCTTACAAAACACGGATGTTCTATCAATCTTGCGACTGAGACGTTTTCTCCCGCACAATTTGATATTCTTTTATACGGGGAGTCTGGAAAAAAGAAAAAGATTGCTACGAAAGAAAAAGATGAAGACACAAAAAAAGAGACATCATTTATCGGTATTATTCCCTATCTTGATGGAAAATATCATGAGACAGATTCCGAATATCTTCAGAAGGAGCTGGAAGATTATATGCGTAGATTCAAGTGCTCAATATGCGAGGGTAAGCGGCTCAAACCGGAACTTCTCATGGTACAAGTTGCGGGCTATACCATTGATCAGGTGGTAGCGCTTTCCATTATAAAACTTCTCGGTTTTTTTGATCATATTGATCCTGAAAAAAATAAAAAACATACGCTTTCCGCTGACGCGCAAAAAATCACTAAGCCAATTTTGAAAGAGGTATACAAACGCGCCCAAGCGCTCATTGATGTGGGACTGAATTATCTTTTGTTAGATAGAAGTATGACGACGCTTTCCGGCGGAGAGGCCCAACGCGTCAAACTTGCAAATCATATTAGCTCATCGTTGGTGGGAGTGGTATATGTATTAGACGAGCCATCTATTGGCCTGCACCCAAAAGATACCGAACAGCTCGTATCTACCCTTCGCATGTTGCGTGATAGTGGTAACACCGTACTCGTAGTGGAACATGACAAAAAAATTATCATGAGCGCGGATATGATTGTGGATGTGGGGCCTGGTGCGGGAAAAAACGGCGGTAAAATTATTGCGGCAGGCACGCCGGCGGAGGTGCTTAAAAATAAAAACTCTATCACTGGAAAATATTTATCTGGAGCCATGAGTATCCCCATGCCAAAAAAATTACGGCAAGGGACGGGTGAGTATATAGAAATTATCGGCGCGAGTGAGTTTAACCTCAAAAATATTACCGTAAAAATTCCATTGGGCAAGATGATTTTTGTTACCGGCTTATCCGGGTCGGGAAAATCTACACTCATTGTTGAGATTTTAAGCAAGGCGCTTACAAAGAAATTTTATCGCTCCAAAGATGAACCGGGAAAACATAAAGAGATTCGCGGAATGGAGCATATAGATAAGGTAGTCTGCATAGATCAATCACCCATTGGCAGAACACCACGCTCAAACCCGGTTACCTATACAAATATTTTTACACCTATTAGAGAGTTGTTTACAGAGCTTCCAGAGGCAAAAATAAAAGGATTCAGACCTGGCCATTTTAGCTTTAACGTGAAGGGTGGCAGATGTGAAACGTGTATGGGAGAGGGTATGATGCGTATTGATATGCGCTTTCTTTCCGATGTGTATGTAGAGTGTCCGGACTGTCGCGGAAAGCGGTACAATAAAGAGGCGCTGGAGGTGCATTACGAAGGTATGTCTATTTCTGATGTGTTGGATATGACGGTTGATGATGCCATATTGTTTTTTACCAAATACCAAACAATCAAAGAAAAGCTGAAGACACTCTCGGATGTCGGGCTGGGTTACATCAAACTGGGACAGCCGGCAAATACGCTTTCAGGCGGAGAGGCGCAACGCATCAAGCTTGCGTCAGAACTCTCGCGCAGATCTACCGGAAAAACGCTCTATATTCTTGATGAGCCTACAACTGGTTTGCATTTTGAAGATATAAAACAACTCCTCAATATTTTGCATCAGCTTGCAGATAAAGGAAATACGGTTCTCATTATTGAGCACAATATGGATATTATTAAAAACGCGGATTGGATCATAGATCTTGGGCCGGAAGGTGGAGAGAAGGGCGGGTATATAGTAGGAGAGGGAACACCTGCTGACATTATAAAAATTGAAAAAAATTGGACCGCGAAATATTTGAAAGAGGTATTGTAAAAGTTTGACAGGTTTTCCACATGTGTTATAGTAAATGCGTCAACCACGGATTCACTCGCAATCCTGAAAGTCCGAGATTCACTTCTCGGATTTTCTTTTTATTTTTCGTTATGATAAAATAACACCACGCTTATCTGAGAGCATTGCAACACTCTTCTTTTGTCATTCTCGGGTACCACGGGCATTGCGATTTTTATGAACTCAAGGTCTCGTTCAAAAATCGGGAACTTGATCCGAGAATCCAGTTCCTCGTATTTAAAACAGATTCTGGATTCCAGATCAAGTTCCCGATTTCTAAGCGAGATCTTGAGCTTAGAGAAATCGCAATGCCTGTGGTGTCTGGAATAACATACGTGGAGTTTTGCAACGCTCTCTTATCCAAATACAAAACCCTATGTATCCCCACAAAAAGGTAGAAAAAAAATGGCAAGCGTACTGGAAAAAGAATAAAACATTCGTAGCGACAGAAGATCCTGAAAAGAAAAAACAATATATCTTAGATATGTTTCCGTATCCTTCTGGTGATGGTCTTCATGTAGGCCATCCAGAAGGATACACCGCCAATGATATTTTTGCGCGGTATCTTCGCATGAGCGGATTTAATGTGTTACATCCCATTGGGTATGATGCGTTTGGGCTCCCCACGGAAAACTACGCTATTAAAAAAGGGGTTCACCCCAAAGAGGCTACGGAAAAAAATATCGCACATATTCGCGAGCAACTACTCGCGTTTGGTTTTTCTTATGATTGGGATAAAGAGATAGACACCTCTTCTCAGAAATATTACAAATGGACGCAATGGCTTTTTCTTCAGCTCTATCGTAAGAGGCTCGCCTATAAAAAATTCGCGCCGGTAAATTGGTGCGAGAGTTGCCAGACCGTCCTTGCAAATGAACAAGTGATACATGGCGAATGTGAACGATGCCACACCGCCGTTGTTCAAAAAAAACTTGAGCAGTGGTTTTTAAAAGTAACCGCATATGCGGAAGAGCTTCTCTCCGGACTTGAGACATTGGACTGGCCGCAATCTATAAAAATTTCCCAACGTAATTGGATTGGGAAAAGCGAGGGCGCGCATATCTCGTTTCCCATTGCGGATTCGCATCTTTCAATCTCCGTCTTCACCACTCGGCCGGATACACTCTTTGGCGCAACCTATATGGTACTCGCGCCGGAACACGAGTTGGTTGAAAAACTCAAAAAAGGCATGACGAATCAGTATGAGGTGGAGGCGTATCAGAAGGTGACGCAGAAAAAAAGTGAGCTCCAGCGTACACAACTTGAAAAAGAAAAAACCGGCGTCGCGCTCAAGGGCGTGTATGCGATCAATCCCGCGACACAGGAAAATATTCCTATTTGGATCGCTGATTATGTGGTCTCATCATACGCTACCGGCGCGATCATGGCCGTCCCGGCGCATGACAGCCGCGACTTTGCCTTTGCAAAAAAATATGATCTCCCCGTTCGAATGGTGGTCTGTCCGCACTATCCCGCGCCAACGTGTCCGATCTTAGATGAGGCGTATGAGGGAGATGGACATCTCGTGGAGTCTGGAAAATTTACCGGCATGAAAAATACCGAGGCGAAAAAAGCCATCGCAGAATCTATTGGTGGCGCGCTCCATACGCAGTATCGTCTTCGTGACTGGCTTATTTCGCGTCAACGATATTGGGGTGCTCCTATTCCTATTATCTATTGCGATACGTGTGGTGAGCAAGAAGTTCCGGAGGCGGACCTACCCGTACTCCTCCCAACGGACGTGGACTTTCGCCCTACCGGTGAATCTCCGCTCATGCGTTCAAAAAAATTCCATCGCGTATCATGTCCAAAATGCGGCAAGCGCGCGCGAAGAGAGTCCGACACCATGGACACTTTTATGTGCTCCAGCTGGTACTATCTTCGCTATCCATCAGCAAACGATACGCGAAATCCTTTTACAAAAGAAAAAACTTCTTACTGGTTGCCGGTAGATATGTATGTGGGCGGTGCGGAACACGCGGTTCTACATCTTTTATATGCACGGTTCATTACCAAGGCCTTGTGTAGTATGGGATTTCTTCCCTTTGAAGAGCCATTTACACGCCTGCGAAATCAAGGATTGATCTTAGGCGAAGATGGAGAAAAAATGTCCAAGTCTCGCGGTAACGTGATCAACCCCGATGATATTGTGGACGCGTATGGCGCGGATACCATGCGTATTTACATTATGTTTATGGGGCCGCTGGAAGATGCAAAACCATGGAACACCTCAAGTATCATGGGGTCGCGCAGATTTTTGGATAAGGCGTGGGATATTTTTATGAAAACCGCAGATGAAGATGGTGAGGCGCAAGCGGGTGAAGCTCTCACGCGTCTTCTCCATAAAACAATACAAAAAGTTACCAATGATATCGTTACCTTTCACTTTAATACCGCCATCAGCACGCTTATGATTTTACTGAATGGTATGCATGACGCGGTGAAGCAAGGGTTGCCGATTGGAAAACAGACAAAAAAAACATTTCTCTTACTTCTCTCCCCGTTTGCACCACATATCGCAGAAGAACTTTGGGAGTCGCTGGGACATACGGAAACTCTCGCCTACCATCCATGGCCGTCATACGATGGAGCGCTTTTAGTAGAGAGCACGGTAAAACTTATTATTCAGGTAAATGGAAAAGTGCGCGACACCATGGAAGTAGCGGCAGACATTTCAGAAGAAGAAGCAAAAAAAAGCGCCCTTCAAAGAGATGGCGTTAAAAAGTGGATTGAGGGAAAAGAAATTAAAAAGATTATTTTTGTGGGAGGAAGACTTTTGAATATCGTAGTTGGGGAGTCTTAAATGACAATATCCTACTCTTCGGGTACTTACAAGTCAGACACGGATAATTTTCTGCTGAAAATTTCCTCCGTCTCGCGCCAGTCGCGCTCCGAAGGGTCTGACATGCAAGTACCCTCGAAGGATATTGTCATTTAAGACGCAGAAAGTTTTATGAGAACATCAAAGGAGTCATTCTTTGATGTTTTATTTTTTTTGGTATGTTTGCATTTCACGCATTGATGAACGACACCATACTGTTCTTTCTTTACCTCAGCTCTGATTGGCTCCATCATCCCATGACACTCTGCAGAACGATCTCCAGGATGCACATCCACGTGCTTGCTCCATAGACATTTCGGACAATGATTCGTATACCCGCTACCCTGCACAAAAAACCCGCAGTGTCCGCAGGTGAAGTCTTCTTTCTTTCTCTGAAACTTTTTTGTAGGTGATGTGGTTTTCATACAAGAGAATCATAGCACTTATAAATAAAATAAAAAAACGGCCTCCACTTTATGGAAAGCCGTGCTATGTTTTATCTCATCCGCGAGAGAATGTCTGCGATCTTTTTTGTGCGATCTGCAAACCCATCATATTCCCTGCGAAGAGATTCTTGATTTATTTCTATCAGTGCCCTGATCCTTGCGGAAAACTCTTCATCCCAACTTTCAGCATCGTTCGCGATGTTCTGAAGAATTTGATGTTGTGAAAGATCTTGCTCCTCCATCGCCCACGTCTCAATGTACTCTTTGGCAAAGGCGATAAACATAAGTCTATGGTTATTCCACTCCTCATCTGCCAAGAGATGATAGATCCGAACGAAGACGCCATTATGAGACCCAAAGACATCTTCATACCACTTGCCAGAATTTCTTGAGCTTCTCCTGATAAACTCAAGCTGCGAGACGAAGAATGCCGGATCATAGAACAGGTCAAGAGAAATGAATTCAAGAGTACGCGCGTACCATATTGCGGGATCTCCTTGCCAATCTTCTAAAATGCGTTTCTGCATAATAGCATCGGCATTTTCCTTATAGACTTGCGGCACGGCTGACTCCGTCATGAGCTCCATATATCCATGATATCCAAACTCCCCAGATTCAAGCGTGAAGGCCAAGGGGATGGACTCATAAAGCTCGTCCGCCTCTTTAGTTCCCGGCTCCAGTCTGCCAAGTAGCTCCACGGCAGATTCTACAAGCGAATAAAACTCCTTTTGTAGCGCCCCTACTACGAGCTTTGTTGTAAACGGTAGAAGCTCTGCGGGGATATCTGAAACTATCTTCACCCGTGGAGTAGGATCCGTTGGCATAAGTCGCGGTGCGGAGAATGGCATGTCTGTATAAAAAATCTCGCTTGGTGCGAGAAATATCGAGATAATCCGCGCCTTGTATTCCTGTCCGATGTCGGTGAGTAGTAGCGGAAGAATGTTCAGCTCTGATGCACCTTGTGCTATCAACTCGTTCCAGAGATCTTCTTGTTCCTCAAAGGTTTTTGTTGAGAGGATCTCTGCGACCAGCTTCCGAGAGAGCTCCTTATAGGAGATCTTGGTTTGAACGTGCTTGCCTGCCTTTTTTCCTGTCATTTCCGTGTCTCTCTCTCTTTAAAAAGAACCCAGTGAACTAAGCGAGTGTACCATATGATAGGGTTTTTGTCAAGCCTGAAGATCCACGAGTTGCAAAGCTTATCTTTTGTCATAAAAAAATGTAAAAAAGCCTTATTTTAGAAGATATTTCATACTTATTAAAAATATGTAAACCTTACTCTTGACAAAATAAAGGATATGTGCTATACTCATACAACTAGTTCATTTCAGCCTATCTTGCCTTAAAAAAGGCCTCTTTGCTCATTGAAAGGAGCGAATACATGAGTCAGGTAGAATCAACACTTCGTATGGTAAATGGCCGTCTGGTTGGCAATCGCAACTGGCGACTCACCTACCACGAAGGATGGGATTTCCGCCACGTTACTCTCCGCCGCCGACTCATGGAGCAGGAGGCGCGCGAAACCGCCATGACCATCAATCTGGATGGCATCGCGGCAGTTCTACCCGAGCTTCCTCTGGTCGAGAATGACGATCTCTGCGTGGACTTTTGCTCAGAAGACTACGATGTGGATTCGGAGTCTCGCCAACGTTCCAATCCGGAAGCCGAGCTGGAGACTTTCTTCCAGCAGGTAGAAAGTGGCGAGATCTTCGACGAAACTGACTACGACTGCGACTTCACGAATGCCACTCCCGGCGACATAACCTTTGACACCTCCAGACCCCATCCGGTCGAGGCCCATGATTCTCGCTGGGATGGTCTGGAAGATCACTTGGAGGCGATGCAGAGCTTCCGTAACGGTGAGATCCAGGAGCACGAGCTCCACTGCGATGGCATTTCCGACACCCACTACTACCACGCCGCCCGGACCGGCATCATCGCCGTAGACAGGTTCGACCTCTACGGAGATCGCAATCCCCGCGCATGGTGGCCGATTCTGGAAACCGCGTAAGTACAACATAGACCCCCCGTTCTTTCCCCTTTTGTCCCATACCGTAGTAGGTGTGGGACTCTTTTATTTTACGCTTCCTCCTCTTGACAGAAATTTGACAGGTGTGCCACTTTTGATACACTGGATCTATAATCACTTATGTTTTATTTTATGGCAACAGAAAAAAAACGGATCAATGTCTCTCTTTCAACACGCGCATATAAAGCACTTTCATATCTTGCTCGTCGTGATGATATACCCTATGCGACAAAGGCTGCACATCTCATAGATGAAGCTTTAGAACTGGAAGAAGATATCGCTCTTGATCATCTCGCTCATCAACGAGATACTGAAAAGGTAAAATATATTCCACACAATACGGTCTGGGGGAGGTATGGAATATAGAATTTTTTATCATCCAAGAGTAGATAGCGAAGATATCCCTTCTCTTCCTAATACTGTTAAAACGCGAGTAAAAAAAGTGATAGAACATCGTCTGATGACATATCCTGACCTATACGGCAAACCTTTAAGAAAGGGACTTCATGGGTTTCGAAAGCTTCGGATCGGTGATTGGCGGATTGTCTATCGTATTCATGATAAAGAGGTGAAGATCCTTATTATTGCTCATCGCTCAAAAGTATATCAACTCATTTTTGAACGTATCTAAGTGCCTATCTAACAATCTACAGCCCATAGCGGCAATTCCCCTGAATGCCGCTTTTTATTTTTCTAAAATACTTTATAATAAAAAGACCTCTGGATTTCCCAAAGGTCAAAACTATGTAAAGAACGTGGTCACTCAAGACGTCAGTTTGAGAATGCTCCGGCGGAGCGCCTCCTCCGTATAGAGCTCTGGCCACCGACCGGGAAGAGAGATGACATAGCATGACTCTGGCTCCATGCCTTCAGAGGCGAGAGCGGAGATGTCATCTGCGAACTCTATGATTTTTTCAAAGGAAAACAGCTCATCACGAATCGCCTGAAACGCGTGCTCCGTTATGACGCAACAGGGAGCAGAATACTCGTCCGCGTAGCTCTCGTCACAGAGTATCAGCCCTTCAGATGATAGAAGCTCCTTTTGAGCCATGATATTCCTCCTTTTCAAAAAGAGATCTTACTCGCATTAACCTAACATATTCTACCTATTATGTCAAGCATCAAACATCCTCTCACCGTCTCCGACCCAATACTCGCGAACCTCCTCCAAGAAGAACTTACACGCCAACAACAAGGCATAGAACTTATTCCTTCAGAAAACATTGTCAGCCCGGCGGTACTTGAGGCCCTTGGCTCCATTGGCACAAATAAATATTCAGAGGGGTATCCCGGCAAAAGATACTACGGTGGAAACGCGATCATTGATCAGATTGAGACGCTCGCCATATCCCGCGCGAAAGAGCTCTTTGGCGTAGACCATGTGAATATCCAGCCCTACTCCGGCTCACCAGCAAATCTTGCGGTTCACTTTGCGCTTTTACAACCCGGAGAGAAGGTCATGGGGCTTTCACTTCCCTTTGGGGGACATCTCACGCACGGATGGAAAATGAATTTCTCTGCAAAATATTATGTCTCTACTCCGTACCAAACGGGAGAAAACGGTTGGCTGGATTATGACGCCATCGCTCGCCTTGCGGAGCAAGAAAAACCAAAACTTATTATCTGTGGCGCCACCGCGTATCCGCGTATTATTGATTTTGCAAAATTTCGGGCGATTGCGGATAGTGTAGGCGCGTATCTTCTCGCGGATATCGCACATATTGCCGGACTGGTGGTAGGCGGCGTACATCCAAGTCCCGTTCCGTATGCGGATGTTGTTACTACTACCCTCCATAAAACACTCCGCGGACCACGCGGGGCGATGATTATGTGTAGACAAACACTTGCAGAAAAAATTGACAAAGCCATCATTCCCGGACTTCAGGGTGGGCCACACAATCATGTTACCGCGGCGGCGGCCGTTACCTTTCATGAGGCGGCACAGCCGGAATTCAAAACCTACGCAGCACAGATTGTAAAAAACGCACAAGCTCTCGCAAACGCGCTTCTTGCACATGGATTTGATCTTGTTACCGGCGGTACAGATAATCACCTTATACTCATTGATCTGACAAACAAACATATTCCGGGAAAAGTTGCAGAAAAAGTGTTGGACGAGGTGGGTGTTACGGTAAATAAAAACATGGTACCATATGACAAACGATCACCATTAGATCCATCTGGTATTCGCATCGGAACACCGTCTATCACCACACGCGGCATGAAAGAAAAAGAGATGGAACTGATCGCAGATGTCATAGCAACCGTACTTGCGGATACGGAAAACGAGTCACTTAAAGTTGCGCAGCATAGTCGTATCAAAGAGCTCTGCGCGGAATTTCCTATTTATCCTGATTTGTCGTATATATAATCAGAGACTCACTTCGTTTATCATCCTATGAATAAAAAACAAAACAATTATGCGTACATTGATGGAGCTAACCTCCATAAAGGCATTATTGGATTGGAGTGGAAGTTTGATTATAAAAGATTTCGTGTATGGCTGTCCGATAAATATGGGATTCGTAATGCTTATTTATTTATTGGATTAATACCAAAATATAAAAAACTCTATACGTATTTGCAAGAATCTGGTTTTATGCTTGTGTTTAAAGATAGGTGTTCTATCCTACTCAAACGAACAGGGGTAAAAATCTCCTATATTCATGACCAACGTTCTATTTTGAGATGCATTCAAAAAGAAAAAACCCCCAGCGAGGACGGTACCTTGCAAGGGTCTTTTTCGTAAGTATCAATAGCAGTATAGCAGTCTCTATAATAGTGTCAAATGGCGTGTATCATAGATATAGTCACACCTCCAAAACATATTTGCTATTCCTAATAAAATTAAGAGCAAGATTCTATCAAAATACCGATAAACTATCCCTATGTCCGAACAAAAACCGCACATCTTTCTCTTCACCGGCACTGATAGCTTTACTATTGCGGAAAAACTTGCATTTTGGAAAAAAACATTTAGAGAAAAACATGGGGTTAGCAATTTTCTTGCCATTGATTGCGAATCTGCACTTACCCCCGAAGATGTCATTCGCCAACTTCATATTATGTTCCAGACAAACACGCTTTTTTCATTGACAAAAATAGCTATCATAAAAAATATCTTTGCAAAAACCGCACTCGCCACCGTAGTACAAGAATTTTTTGAAAAACATATTGAGACTATTCCACAATCGGATTTTGTGGTCTTTGTACAAGAAAAGAAACCGAAATCAAAAAAAGATGAAAAAAATGAGAAGGATGAAGAAAATGGAGAAGAGTTAGAACCTGTAAAAAAAGAAAAAAAGTCAGATCTTCTTAAAATAATTACAGAGCTTGGAACATTAGGCAAGGCGCGAATTGATATTTTTGATATTCCTCGGGGAGCTGCATTGCACAAATGGATACAGACGCGTTTTGAACGTGCGGGTTCTACTATCAATGAGTATACACTCATGCACTTTTTGGAACGATTTGATTCAGGAAAAGAATCTGTGCGACGTGATGAAAAGAAATCTTCTACCGATCTTTGGACTATCACGCATGATATTGAAAAATTATCCGCATACGCCCGTGGCAGATCAATAACAAAAGAAGACATTGATCTTTTTATTCCACGTTCAGTAGAGGGGCATATTTTTGACCTCACAGATGCGCTCGCCGCGCGAGATAAAAAACGCGCGCTCAAACTTGCACACGCTCTCGTCTCCGTATCAGCATCCCAGATCAAAGGATCATGTATCTATCTCACCTCACTACTCATCGGACAATTCCGCGGACTCTTTTTGGTGAAAAAACTTTTTGACGCAGGCAAAAATGAACAACAGGTTGCGGAGACTCTTGATTGGGATCCCAAACGCGTCTGGGTGAACAAAAAAAAAGCTGGTTCACAAACCGCTGATCAACTCCAAAACATTCTTCGTTCACTTATTGAGTACGACTACTCTCTCAAAACCTCTTCAGCGCATCCGCTCGCCGCGCTGGATTTGCTCATCTGCAAGGCTACAAGGAAATAGGAAAAAAAATCCCAGATTTCTCCGGGATTTTTTTATGGTGGTTTTTATTTCACTTCAAGCGCCTGTATCTTTTTTGCGAGCCGTGATTTTTTTCGCGCCGCGGTATTTTTTTTGATGATATTTTTTCCTGCCGCTTTATCTATGGCTTTTGTGAGCGCCAAAGAAAATTCTGTCGCTTTTGTTTTGTCTTTCTTTCCAATCGCTTTCAACGCTTGTTTTCGGAGATACGCAATATTTTTCTTTACCAAAATATTATGCTCTGTCCGTTTTTTTGTTTGTCTGATATGTTTGATTGCCGCGTGCGAGTGTGCCATAAACTCTCAATAATCAATAAAAATATTATCTAAACCGAAGCGAGGAGATACTCTTTCCTTTTCTTTTTTGCTGTTTTCGTTTTGCGATTCTTTTTTTCTTATACATACATGGTTTTAAATTTCATACGGGCCGTATGGGATTTGAACCCATGACCTTCTCCGTGACAGGGAGACGTGCACTCCGGGCTGCACCAACGGCCCATCAATGAATACAGTATACCAAAACCCCTTATTTTTTGCAAGAGAAGAAGGAAGAGTACTGTGTGTTAGGAATGAAGAGCCATTTTACGCTCAATCATCTCTATTCTTTCCTCAAGCCGCTCATATTTACCCCGAAGAGCTACGAGTTCAACGTCCAGTGTTTCATGTAATTTAACAAAGCCGTCAATATGGCCATAAAGAGTAACCTTAAATTCTTGAAATTCGTTTTTTGTAACTATTTTCTCCTCAATATCAACAAGCTTATTAAAAAGCTTTGCAAACATGTCCTGCGTCTCTTTGTCCATAGAAATGATTCTTTATACGAGTAAAACAAGTGTACCATACTTATCTATTCTAAAGCAACTTATATCCTTGACCTACGTTTTTTATTTAACAGATAGACCGTGGCAATTATACCAACGAGAATGATATCCACGCTCACCCACTGTGGTGCGCGCAATCCCCAAAGCACTGGCACGGTATCAATACGGAAAAACTCCACGCCAAAACGAATCAAGGAGTAGATAATAAGATATGTAAAAAATACCATTCCTAATTTTTGAACGCCTATACTACTTTCTATTCTCTTTATTCGTATTTTTTTCACAATAAAAAGTACCCAAAGAAAAAGCAGGACAAATAAAACGACATCTCCCACCGACTCATATAAAAACGCGGGATGAAATGTCTCATACTGATCATACCCCGCTAACCGATGCGCTACATCAATGGGAATAGCCCACCATGCTTGCAGAGGCGGTCCGTACGCCTCTTGATTGAAATAATTCCCCCAGCGTCCAAGTGCCTGCCCCAGAATCACGCCCGGAGATAGCACACTCGCCAACATGAGAAAGGATATCTTCCGTAAAAAACAATACATTCCCAACCCTATAAGTCCAAACAATAACGCGCCATGCCACACCCAGCCACCATGCCAAAGTGCGATTATTTCTGATGGGTACTCTACAAAAAAATCCCAATGGTATATGACAAAAAAAATTCTGCCACCAACAACGCCCACGATACACACCAGTAAAAATAACGCATCAATATGGCGAACAATGTGTGTGTTCAAAACTTTCTCAAGCCGTAACGCTAAAAAAAGTGATACAAAAAATCCACCAGCAATTGCAAGCGCGATAATAACTCCATAATAATATATTGTAAACGGCCCCACCTGCGAGAGTATATCCGGTGGCGGAATGGAAAGTCCAAAAAGCATAACAAGTTATTTAGAGAGCTTGAGTATTCTTAAAGTTTACACTAGCGAAAATTCAATAAGAAATACGCGCGGTGAACAGCAAAAATCAACTGTTTGAGCGAAGCGAGTTTTGATTTTTGCGTTGTGAGACGGGTAGTATTTCTTTGAATTGAAGCGTCGTAAACTTTAAGAATACTCAAGCTCTTTTTCTATTTCACCACCTCCACCTCCACCTCATTTTCTTCAACCATCGTGATCCAATCACCGGGTTGCACAAGTTTTTCTTTTTTCAAAAATGATACAATATTTTTTTGTGAAGAAAACATCGTAACTCCGCGCACGAGATTCATCTGTTGGCGCACCGTCGCGTCATGCGAAAATCCGATGATGCGCGCCTCGGGTCTATGTGCGGAAAGAAATTTAATCAATTCAGCGTCTCCGTCTTCAACCACGAGAAGTTTTATTTTTTTTGTGAGTACCAAGTCGGCGGCGGCATGCGAGATCATCTCTTTTACGGTTTTTTCTTTAGAAAGATTTTTACAGATATAGTCATCATATTTTGATCGTTCTGTCTCATGAATAGTACTTGCCATCAGCTTCACCACCTCCAATGGATACAGTCCCGTAGCACTTTCTCCAGAAAGCATCACCGCATCCGTATGATCTATGACGGCATTCGCCACGTCAGACACTTCCGCGCGTGTTGGTCGAGGATTTGAGATCATGGACTCCATCATCTGTGTCGCTACGATCACCGGCTTCTTCGCCTCAATACATGCCTTAACAAGATTTTTTTGAATCACCGGTACTTTCTGTGCAGGCATCTCAATGCCCAGATCACCACGCGCTACCATAATACCATCTACCACCGCAAGTATCTCGTCAAAATTTTCTACCGCCTCCGGCCGTTCTATCTTTGCAATAATTCCAATACGCGCCGCATGTGGATGTGTTTTAGAAAGTCTTTTAAAAATTGAACGTAATCCTAAAATGTCTTTTGCGTTTCGCACAAACGAAAGCGCCACATAGTCCACGCCATGCATGACACCGAATAACGCATCTTCTTTATCTTTTTTTGTAACGGGAGGAATAGTCAGCGATGTGCCGGGAAAATTCATACCTTTATGAGATTTCACCGTCCCACCTACCACCACCGAACAGTAAATCTCTGGTCCGGATATGCGCACGACTCGTAAATCCATCGTACCATCTGCGATGAGAATATGACTTCCTGCTTGTATATCCTCTGCAAGTTGCGGTAAGTGATTGGGAAGCATCTTTTGTTTTGATTTTTCGTCATACATTTCTTGTGGCACCAACACCACGGACTCACCTTTTTCCAATTTCACGCCGGCATCAGCTACCTCGCCAATACGGATGCGCGGACCCTGAAGATCTTGCAAGATTGCGATAGGTTGTCCGAGTGATTTTGCCGTTGCGCGAAGATTTTTTATAAGTCCCGCATGACTTTTATATGAACCATGGGAAAAATTCAAACGCGCCACATTCATACCCGCCTGCATAAGTTTTTTCATCATTACAGGTGTATCTGATGCAGGCCCGATAGTACATACAATCTTTGTAAATTTCATACTCCTTTTTTGCTATGAATGATATGGTCAGTGTACCATACACGCTCTCCCTTGACTATCCATTTGACAAAGATGAAGAGGGGGTATACCTTAAAAGATGTGTACACTCCCTTTTTCTCCACGAAAGGAGAAATATCTTGGGTAACAAAGATAGTAGCTACGTGAAGGATCACGGAACAATCACAGGGAAGGACACCGTCACGCACAACAAGGATGGGTCCTCCACGACGCTTCACCAGAACGTGGTGAACACAGTTCTGGGGGTGATGCCAACCACAACCACGGGTGTCACTCACAACTCCGCTGGTGGAACATCCACGAACCACCCGAAGTAACCAACTGCAATCTGCGGTACTCAACGAGGAACAAACTTCCTCGTTCTTTTTTAAAAGTTTTTTAGCGCATATCCAAATCCTTGACTATCTCTTTCCTTCTTGATACGATATTTGCGAATGAGAGTACCACGATCACTCACATAAAGGAGGTCGGCGATGGGGATGAGGCCCGGGGAGTCGGGTGAGGATAAAAACACCGGAGATATTCCGCGCGCTTTGCACCTCTGGATGGATGAGCGCGCGTGGGGGAGACCGAATCAGAAGCACCTTTGTCTGAAGTGCAAGCAACCCATGATGCAGTCCAAAACAAATACAAAGCAATTTGGCTGCAACAACTGCCGATTGATCATGTCTCTATAATCCTGCATAAGAACCATGCAGGATATTTTTATAAAGCGCGTTAAACTAAAAACTCCGCCCACAGAACGTGAACGAAGTTTTTTATATCATCCTAATACTCGGGTTTGGATCATTTAGTATCCATAATCCATGCCACCACCCATACCTCCCATACCCGGATGACCACCACCGTGTCCTTCATCTTTCTTTTCTGGAATATCTGTAATAATCGCCTCCGTAGTAAGAAGCATTGCCGCTACTGATGCGGCATTTTGGAGTGCGCATCGTGCAACTTTAGTTGGGTCAATAATTCCTGAAGCAACCAAATCACAGTATTCATCTTTTGCCGCGTTATATCCTTCAGAACCTTTTCGTTTTTTTACCTCTTCCACGACCACGCTTCCATCTTTTCCTGCGTTTTGCGCGATCATACGAACAGGCTCTTCAAGCGCGCGCTTCAAAATAGCAACGCCAATCTTTTCTTCACCGTCACAGACATCAGTATCAAGCGCAGAAATACAGCGAAGAAGCGCGACACCACCACCGGGAATAATACCCTCTTCTACCGCGGCTTTTGTCGCGGCGAGCGCGTCCTCAATGCGAAGTTTTCGTTCTTTCATCTCTACCTCTGTCGCGGCGCCCACTTTGAGTATGGCAACTCCGCCTGTGAGTTTTGCAAGACGCTCTTGAAGTTTTTCTTTGTCAAAATCTGAATCTGTGTTTTCAACCTCCTTCTTAATATGCGCAACACGTCCTTGGATTGCAGCCTGATCTCCCTTACCACCTACAATAGTGGTAAGTTCTTTTGTGGCAACAATCTTTCGCGCCTGTCCAAGACTTTCAACTGTTGTATTTTCAAGTTTCAGTCCGATATCTTCCGAGATTACTTTTCCTCCAGTAAGAATCGCAATGTCTTGTAACATTTCTTTTCTGCGATCACCAAATCCCGGCGCCTTTATTGCGAGACAGTTAAACGTACCACGCAATTTATTTACTACGAGTGTAGCAAGTGCCTCACCATCCAAATCTTCTGCGATAATGACGAGCTCCTTCTTTCCTGTTGTCGCAATCTTTTCAAGTACCGGCAAGATATCGCGAATCGCTGAAATCTTTTTGTCTGTAATCAAGATATATGGATCGTGATACTCCGCCTCCATACGATCTGAATTTGTGACCATGTAGGGAGAGACATATCCTTTGTCAAACTGCATACCCTCTACAAGTTCTTTTTCTACACCAAAAACCTGTGACTCTTCTACCGTGATGACGCCGTCATTACCAACCTCTTTCATCGCTTCGGCAATAATTTTTCCAATCTCCGCGTCATTTGCAGAAATAGATGCGACGTTCACAATGTCTTCATGCTTGTTCACCGGCTTTGAAATATTTTCTTTGAGTTCTTTGACGATTGCAATCACACCTTTTTCAATACCACGCTTAAGCACCATAGGATTTGCTCCAGCCGCGACATTTTTTAGTCCCTCGGTGATAATAATCTGCGCGAGAACTATCGCAGTAGTTGTTCCATCACCTGCAACATCATTTGTTTTTGTCGCAACTTCTTTTACCAACTCCGCCCCAATGTTTTCAAATTTATCTTCAAGACTAATTTCTTTTGCAATAGTCACACCATCATTCGTAATAGTTGGTCCGCCGTATCCTTTATCAAAAACTACATTTCTGCCCTTAGGACCGAGTGTTACTTTCACGGTATTTGCAAGCTTATCTACGCCGCGCTTCAGTGCCGCGCGCGCTTGTTCTGTATAAAGTATTTGTTTTGCCATACGTTTTGTTATTCAATAATTGCTAAAATGTCTGACTCGGACAAAATAAGATATTCCTTTCCATCAACCTTTACGTCATCTGGGCTGTACTTTCTGAAAAGTACCATGTCGCCAACTTTCACTTGTGAGGTAATGCGTTGACCGTTTTCTAAAAGTTTTCCGGATCCTACAGCAATGATTCTGCCCTTTTCTGGCTTTTCCTTATCCACGGTATCTGGCAAGATAATCCCTGCCTTTGTAACTTCATTTTCGTTGATAGGCTCCACAATGAGCTTATCCGCAAGCGGTGTGAGTTTCATAGCTCGTTTTCGCTTATGATTAATATATTAAAATAGTACCTGAATTTTATCTTAATCCGTTAAACCTGTCAAGACCCTTTTTGGGCTTTATTTAAAAATAAAAAAGGCGTCCTTTTTAGGATGCCTGTTGTTGTGCCGCTTGTTCGCGGGATGTAAGGAACGTCTCCAGTGCGTCAGGGATGATGTTCCCTCCCTGTGCCCATTCTCTATCCCAGATAGGAAACGAGGCGATGCGATTTCGCACTGCGGAGATGCAACGCGAAATTCCATACGTGGATTTTCCCTGAATGTTGCCTGTCTTCTGATTGAAGGTACGGTCAATCATGGCTTGTAGGAAATCTGCCTTTGTTTTGAAGGCGGGATCCTGACTCGCCGTAATGACAACCCCAGAGTGACCGAACTTAGTGCCATACCAAGTACCATCGTTGATCTGGTTGATCCGTTCCCGCTGTTGTTGCGAGAGTTTGAACCCGTTCTTTTGAGATGAAGGCGTTGACAGAGGGGTTGGATAAAGATCTTGGAGGACTCGCTGATTCGTTCCGCGACGAGAATTGCCGTCACCCTTCTTAGTCGTCACTTGTGGTTTTTTAACGACTGGTGGCCTTATCTGCCGCATGACTGGTGAAGGTGAGAGCGATACTCCAAGAATCTCTGCCGCCCTGATGAGGGTTTCGATGTCTTGCGAAAGAACTTTCTGCTTTGCAGGAACGTTCTTTTGCTCTTCCATCGTATGTTTCAACGTGGAGATTCCACGCTCCAGCCCCTCAACCATATTGGAGGCTTCGTCGCGTTGTGTGATGAGCATCTTGAAGTCGCCCATCTTGTTTTGCGCGCGCTCCACATCAGAAAGATCAGCTGAGCTCAAATTGCCTTTGATCTCATTGAACATCTTCTTGATGTTCTCCTCAAGCTTGGCGCGCTCTTGCCTCGCCACCTTGAGATCTATCTGCTTAGCTGAAAGAGAGGCACTGGAGTTTGCAATCTCATCCAAAGAAACACGTGCCTCTTCCAGCTCGCTCAACTTTTGCTGAAATGATGTACTGAGAACGTTATGAATTGAGATTTGCGGAACAGGAGCGGGAGTAGAAACCGGAATAGGAACGGAAATAGCCGGAGCTACCGAAACTTTCCCTGAAGCTTCCAAGATGAGTGCAAACTTGCGGTTTGCAACTTGCAGTTCGGCAAGAGAGTACTTGTCCATGTCGGGATATTCGCATCCCACTTGAATGAGCACACCCTTCAAGGCGCTCTCCACCACCTCTTGAGACTTATTCTTGTACTTCGGATCCCCTCCAATGAGAGCGACACACCACTCCTCCAATGTCCCGTCCACAGGTGCACGGGACCATCCAGAGAAATGAGAGAGGAGCTCTCTGTCACGTTTTCTTTGAACTAAATGCTCCAGACGAAATTGAAACGAGGGAGTATTCCAGTTTTCTGCGAGAAGTGCTCCAACTACCCGAACAAATTCAGACATGGCCATCTCCTTTCATGAGATTTCACTGATTTTAAAAAAACGCAGGCATATGCCTTATACATACACTTTTTTGAGAATACACCATGTTTAAAATCCTGTCAAGAGGCAGGGGAGAGAGCGTTGCAAAACTCCTCTTTTGTCATTCTCGGGTACCACGGGCATTGCGATTTTTATGAACTCAAGGTCTCGTTCAAAAATCGGGAACTTGACCCGAGAATCCAGTTTCTTCTATTTAAAACAAATTCTGGATCCCA
>OBEQ010212263.1_pt1 | contig 62528 bp, 64 predicted proteins | sample 1670901 | NCBI WGS metagenome assembly OBEQ01 (sample SAMEA104232315, study PRJEB22302) | groundwater metagenome | biome: forest; feature: aquifer; material: groundwater | place: USA | collected 2011-08-07 | depth 5.4 m
GTCCGCGTCCTATTTCTAACGGGATGATCCCGTTAGAAATCGCGGACGCGTAAGAAATATATGAATGCAATATCAAGATTAAACTTTATTAAAAATAACTCTGGAAGCGGGAAGCTCTGTGTCCGCGTCCTATTTCTAACGGGATGAAAAAAGAAAAAAATTATATTGATACATATCTCGCCGTTGCGAAAAAGGTTATGATGGAGGTGGACACCGCGGAGGTGGAAGCCGTCATCCGCCTTTTGGTGAATCTTAAAAAAAGAGCTGGCAGACTTTTTCTTTTGGGCGTTGGCGGGTCGGCGGCCAATTGTTCTCACGCGGTCAACGACTTTAGGAAAATTTGTCATATTGAAGCCTATGCGCCGACTGATAATGTCGCTGAACTGACGGCGAGAACGAATGATGACGGGTGGGAGACTGTTTTCGGCAGATGGCTTGAAGTGAGCCATCTGTCCGCGCGGGACATGGTTATGGTTCTTTCGGTCGGAGGTGGCATTTTTGAAAAGAACATTAGTCCCAACATCGTCAAAGCTTTGGAATACGCGAAGAAAATCGGCACTCCCATCACAGGTATCGTCAGTCGCGATGGTGGCTATACGAGGAAAGTGGCGACCGCTTCAATTCTCATTCCGATTCGCGAGGCCGAGTTCATCACACCCCTGGCCGAAAGTTTTCAAGCTATAATCTGGCACGCTATTGTAACGCATCCGAAACTAAAAAGTTAAATTGTTGACAAAAAAGTGTAAATATGCAATTATACGCACAGGTTAGTTGTAATAAAAAAACGAGATAAAATCTCTAAAAGAAAGTTGAGGTGGTTTGTGTTTGATATGATTGCAATTCTTGGGCGTGGTATTCAGCGGGCTTCCGAAAATGACTCTTGGGTTCCGAGCGAAGACCTCGTGGTTAGCGACGAACGGTCTGCCCACCTTTCGGTTAAAGTTCCCGTTGACGACAACAACCCGCTTTGCATGGTCGGTGGCGGGGAGATGAATCTGCAAGCGGGCATTTGGCTCATTTGGGAGTATAAGCCGAAGGTTGTCGTTTGCGCCTATCATTTCTTTTGACAGACTGAATCTTCCAGAAGTTGTTGTTTGGGAACGGCACCGCAAAGCTATTGCGTCCAACACCAGACAGGAACTGCTGAACATTTTCGATTTGGCGCTTGAATGTGACCTCAAGCGCATCGGAATCGTAACGGTCGGTGTTCATGTTCCACGGACGGCGACCTATGTCGCGAAGCACCTTTCGGTTTACTGGCAGTACAGGGAACTTTCGCCCGTTGTTTTTGAAAGCGAGGAAGTGCTTCTTTCCGCCAATCGTGAGAAATACGGTCCGCGTGTGGAGGCGCTTCGCAATTCAAAATCCTTCGCCCGCAACTGGGAGCGGGAAGCCACAGGCATTTCAAAGGTTGTCCGCGATGTTTACGGCGATGCGAAGCCACCGGTCGCCACGCCGAAACTCTAGGCAATAAAGAATAATAGCGGTCGTTCCAAATCTGGAACGACCGCATTTCTTTTTTCAAACTGATCGGGTCGGGCGAAATGTTTTTCTTGCCCTCTCAAGTTTTTCACGATTGCCGATATCCATAAAATAATCTGTTGTTGGGTAAGCATACAAAGCTTTTTTTCCCGCAAGCAACTTTGGGAAAATGTCGGCTCCGAAGTCGCTTTTTGCAGAAGTCGGCAGAAAATCAAATATTTCCGGCTCTAAAATATAAAATGAACCGTTGGCCCAGACAAATTCCTCCTGCGCGTCTTTCTCGGTCGGTCGCTCTGTGAATTTCAAAATTTTTTTATTTTGGTCAAACTCTATTTTGCTTTTAGGGTTGCCCCCCTCTCTTTTATAGACATTTATCGTAGCGAAAGCTTTCGTTTTTTTGTGCTGTTCTATCATTTCGGTTACATCAAGTTTCCTCACAATATCGCCGTAAGTAACGATAAAACTTTCCTTGATATATTTTTTACAAAGCGTTATCGCTCCGGCCGTGCCGAGAGGTTTCAGCGGGTCTTCATGGGTATATTCAATACGCGCTCCGAATTTAGAGCCATCGCCAAAATAGGAAACTATTTTTTCCGGCAAGTAACAGAGAGCGAATATAAAATTTTTAATGCCGTGGCTTTTTAATAATTCCACTGTGTGAAGAAGAATAGGCTTGCCGTCAATTTCCACCATTGGCTTGGGAATATTATCGGTCAAAGGTCGGAGTCTCACCCCTCCGCCTCCTGCAATTATTATGGCAATCATTTTATTATAGATACGGCGTCTGTAAGTCGCTTGATAATATAATCCGGTTTAGAATCTTTTAATTGTTGCTCAATAATTCTTAAATTTTCCGTAGCCTCTATATTGGCAAGCAGAATGGTTTTACAGCCAGCGCTTTTTCCCGCCAAAACATCAGCTACGCCGTCTCCAATCATCCACGAAGCGTTAAGGTCAATATTATATTCTTTGGAGGCTTCCAAAAATAAAGCCGTGCCCGGTTTTCTGCAATGGCATTTTTTTCTTAATTTTTTAACTTTAGCGAAGGGATGATGAAAACAGTAATATTCCCCGTCAATCGTAACACCCTCTTTTTTTAACAGCTCGGTAATTTTTTTGGAGATTCGCTTAAAGTTTGACTCTGTTGTTTTACCTAACGCCACATTCGGCTGATTGGAAATAATAATTATTTTGTATCCCAGTTTTTTAGCTGTCTTGAGAAGCGGCACAATGCCAAATACTAGGCGTATTTGTTCTGGTATGAGCGGACTCTCAATAATCCCGTAGTCGGGCTCGTAATAGAGCTCATTTATAACCCCGTCTCGGTCTATAAATAAAGCTTTTGTTTTCATGATAGTTGCCTTGCAAATCAAGGCACGGGGTATACAATATCATTTATAATGCAAAAGAAGCAATTACATTTTAATCGCAGTCTTTTTCTTGACTCCTCAAACCTTAAAGAAGTGGAGAAGTGGAATGCCACCGGGATTATTGACGGTGTTACGACCAACCAAAGCATCATGCTAAAAGACGGCTTGACATTAAAACAACTCAAGCCGACCATTAAATCCATTTGCCAAATAATGAAGGGCAAACCGGTCTCAATAGAATTAACTGACAGCACGGCCATGGCCAAAGAAATGGTCAGTGAAGCTCAAAAATACAGAGAGCTTGCGAGCAATGTGGTCATTAAGGTTCCGATGATACCTAACGATATGAAAAGTTTGGTTGTTATTAAAAAACTTTTTGACCTGAAAATCCCCGTCAACATTCCCGCCATGATGACTTTTGAGCAGTTAATGATTGCCGTTCTCGCGAGCCGAAACCATCTCCCTTCTTTTATCAGTTTGTTTTGGGCGAGAAGCATTGAGGACCATCAAAAATACAGAGCTAATGAAGCTTTCGTGAAAAGTCACGAGATATTGGGGAAAGAGTCGGAAGTTAATTCTCATCCGGCTAAAATCACTTCTGCTATCCAAGAATTTCTCCGCGCTGGCGGGTACGATAATCCCAAACTGATAGTCGGGAGCATTCGCACTGTTTCGCAAGTGGGCGAGGCTTTTGCCGCGGGAGGCAACATTGTCACGGTGCAACCAGCGATTTTAGAATCAATGCTTTACAGCGAGCGAACTGTGGAGACAAACGCCGATTTAGACAAATCTTGGGTGGCCTTAAAACAGCGTTTCTAAATAGCTATGGAAAACACAAAACCCCTTGTGAGCGTTCTTCTGGGAGTTTACAATGGCGAGACATATTTGTCGCAGGCTATACAGAGCGTGCTTGACCAAACTTACAAAAATTTTGAGTTAGTTGTTTTGAGCGACGCGCACACCAGCGAGGAGAGTTTGCGGATTATCAACCAATTTTCTGACTTGAGAATTCGCCATATCAGATTGCCCGCTTCGGTTAACACTTTAGCTTCGTCTCTTAATGTTGGCATAGATGAATCCAAAGGGAAATACATCGCCAGAATGGATGTTGACGATATTTCTTTGCCGAAGAGGCTGGAGCGGGAAGTGGCGTACATGGAAAAAAATTTGGGTATTTCAATTTGTGGCGCCTGGGCAAAAACTTTTGGCTTAACGGAAAGTGTCATTAAACATCCCACACATCCGGAAGAGATAAAAGCCAATTTGCTTTTTCAAGCCTCTCTTGTTCACCCGACGGTGATTATGCGAAAAGAAACACTGGATAAATATAATTTGCGATACAACCCCGCTATGAAATATTGCGAGGACCTTGATATGTGGTTGCGAGCGTCGCGGTATGTGAAAATCGCTAACATTGCCGAAGTTTTGCTTTTGTACAGGTCGCACGCGACTCAAGGCCATCGGCAGGCGGAGGAAACACAGCGGGGGATTAAAACAGGTTTGCGGGAAACCCAGTTGTCTTTTTTGGGAATACGGCCTAGTTTGCGCGAGATGGAAATTCACAGCAAGCTCTCCGCTTATCAAAGTGAAAAAACGGAAGCTTTTCAGATTGAGGCATCGGAGTGGCTTCAAAAAATAGCGGAAGTAAATAGCGTGGCTCACGAATACGACCCTTCGGCCCTAAAAACAGTCCTTGGAAAAAAATGGTTCGCTGTTTGTTTTATAAGCGCGAAAAAGCTGGGTTTAGCCGGATGGAAAATATTTTGGGCCAGTCCCTTGTCGCGATATTTTGAAAAAGATGCTGGAAATATCCTCCGCTTGACTCGGTTTTTCTTTTTGTCACTACGCGTTGGTTAAAAAGCTCTCTAAAACCTTACCAATAAGGTCGCTAGTCATGCGAATACCTGTGGATAAGAATCAGCTGTTGCTGTTTTTAAGTAGTATAATGAACGCATGAGATACACATTGAGTCTTGTTCTTGTTTTATCTTCCATTTTTTCTCTTTCTGCTGTTGCAACCGCCCAAACTGCCACTTCAACTGATGCGCAGGTGTTTATACAGCGACTCCAAGAACAAGTTACAGCTCTGCAAACAAGAATCACCGAGCTTGAGAAGCGCTTAACAGCCCAAAGCACTGAACTGGCAGAAGTTAAAAAAGAAGTGCGATTTGCAAGAGCCCTCCGTAAAGGGGTGACTGGAGACGATGTGCGAGAGCTTCAAACATTCCTTAAACAATTTCCAGATATCTACCCCGAGGGCTTGGTGACGGGTTATTTCGGTTCTCTTACCGAAGAAGCAATCAAGCGATTCCAAGAAAAACAAGGTATCATTAATGCCGGAAGCCCCGAGACTACAGGATTTGGTCAGGTAGGGTCTAAAACTATAACAAAACTCAACGAACTTATTACAATGGGGGCTGGCGCTTCGGGTACGACTCCATCCGGACTTTTGACCGCGCCGGGGCCTGAGCAAAAAATCTCGGGCGGGCAAGCTATTCCTTCCACAATTACCACTTCCGCGCCTGTAGCCACCGCCTCGGTTCCGGCAACGGGAGCGACATCTGTGAGCGGTACCACTACGCCCACAGTTCCAATAACGGGAACGACATCGGCGCAATCTGCGTTGGCAACCACAGCTACTGGTTGGCAGAATACGCGCTTGACTAATTTTACCGGTGGCGGTTCATACGGCGAATATCCGGCGCTTTCATGGAATGGAAATGGTTACGGTGTGGTTTGGGAGGGAAGTGACGGTGTTGTCGGCGCCGAGAATATATTTTTTGCGCGCCTAGATGCCACTGGCGTTCTCTTGGGTTCTGCTACCAAACTTACCAATCACGGTTACTGCGGATGTGTGACCGCGAACGCTCCCACCATTGTCTGGAACGGCTCGGGTTACGGCGTCTCCTGGGTTGATAATCAAGTGATAGTGGATAACGCGCTCGGTCAGGTGGTGCATTTGGCTACCCTTGATGCCAAAGGCAATAAAATAACCGACATCGCGGTATCAATTCCTGACGATAATGCCAGTAGCGACCGTCCATACCTGAAATGGACTGGCGCTAATTTCGCTGTCGGATGGCAAAATTGGAATGCGTCCGTAAAGCTTTACACTGAAGTTGGCGCCGATGGACAGACGATTGCCGTTTACAAAAAAAAGGCCACTGCGACCGAATGGAGTTCGCTTACTTCTCTGGCCTTTAGCGCTAGCGCGACAGCCACTGGCGACAGGATATACTTTAGCAACGCGGGTATCCAAGAGCTGGTGAGCGCGCTCAGTGGAAGCAATACCTCGCCCTTTATTACACAGAACGGTTCATCAAAGTACGCAATCGTGTGGACAAACATTCAAAACAACATACCGCAACTCTATTTTGCTCTAAAAATTCCCAGTGTTTCTTCGATTATTTCTACGACCGCTTCTTCTCAATCAACAGCGGCAACAACTTTCACGGCAACTACAACTGCGACGACAACTGTGGCGAGCGCATCCGCCTCTTCTTCCTCGTCCTCTTCCACATCATCCGGAAGTTCTTCATCGGGAGGCGCTTCTTCCTCTGTCACAACAACCGCTTCCACCGCGCCAACTATTACAACCACCGCTACGACAACGAGCACGGCAACAACCACTTCTACTTCCCCGACATTGGCGCCATTCGTTGCGCCTGCGGGCGGAGAATCTCTTACCGCAGGCTTACAATACACCATAAGATGGACAGTGCCGAGCACCAGCATGCCTTCTTCTGTCCGCCTCATCCTTAATCTTCTCCAAAACAATGGATATGTGTATCAGATCGCCGACAGTTTTCCAAACACGGGTTCATACGCTTGGACTGTGCCCAGTAATTATTCCGGAACGGGATTCAAAATATATATCGCAGCTATGGGTAGTGACCAATTCACATGGTGGGGATATGTTCCCGCCATGAGTAACTCCTTTAGCATTTCACCTGCCCAATCTGGAGCGATCACCGCCACTCCAACGGGTATATGTCAGGTTCGAAATAATTCCACGAGCGTTGTGGCCTTTTCCGCTCCAGACCTCGGTACCGGATATGCTAAACTGGCAAAGTCCGGAGTAAATACTATTAGCGGATTAAGAAGCGTCTGTACCCAGAGCGACTACAACACGCTTCTGACAAATTATTGCGTATCAAATTCCAGTCCGGTCCAGCAAGAAGTGGTAACCTACGACAGCCAAGGCCACTCTTTGAGTACGGGGGGCGGTCCTTTTGGAGATAATCCAGTATCGTGTCCTACCGCGCCAACCACTCCACCAATCACTGTGACTTATCCCAACGGAGGAGAAACCATTGATTTATATGGATATAATTATACGACTCGGTATCAATTAAATGGAGTTAGCAATGTTGGATTCAAACTTCTTAAGGGTTCGCAAGTTGTGTATAGTAATGGCGTTCCAGTTACAGGCAACGATACAAGCATAAGTCTCAATCCGGTTACATATTTTACTTCAGTCGGGTCAGGAAGCGACTATAAAATAAGAGTTTTTGACTGGAACAATCCAACAACATATGATGACAGCGATAGTTTCTTTAGTATTCCGACACCTGACATAGCGCCACCTGTCGTTTCTTCAGTTTCTGCTTCTTCAATTACCGCAAATTCTGCCGTAATCACATGGACAACAGATGAACCAGCTCTTGGATATGTAAACTACGGAAGCGCGCCGGAAAACGCGCCGTCAGGTTCAGATTGGACGATTACTCCATACGATAATTCTTGGGCGGCATACATTACCTCGCATTCTTATACTCTCTCAAATCTAAAAAGCAACACGCTTTATACATTCAGAGTTTATAACAATGATGCAAAAGGAAATTCAGCTGTATTAAGTACTGGTTATCCACCCGAGCACACTTTCACAACAACAGGCAACGCAATATCTTCCGGTCCCGGTAATTCGAGCTTAAATGTGTCGCGCTTATTTGTCGGACAATATGACAACACTAGGTATTTGGTAACATTAAATGACCCGGACGGTATGGGCGATATTGAGATTGATAAAGCTGGTGGCGGCATCTTGTCGGTAGGGTCACCACGAGGTGGAAATCCACCCTGTCCAACCACGATGAACACGGGGACTGTTACGCTTCAGCCGTCAGACTTTCCACTCAAGGGGTGGGTTATTGACTGCGTCCATACAGGTGTCAAGTACAATGTTGAAGCAACGCAACCCTCATTAGCTTCTTCCCTTGACTTACGCACATCAAACTTGTCCGCAGTTTATTACACGCTTGAATCCCTAAAAGCAATAATGGAAAAACTCTTAAAACTTTTGCAGTGAATTTACAGGTAGGCCGTTGTTTTTCATGCGGATTTTCAGACAGTTTCTAAGAGGTCCCTCAAAGTTTTTTTGACCGCCTGTCGTGAACTGAATTTTTCTTTCCATCCGATTTTGCGGATTTTTGCGCTGTCAATTCGCACTATTGGAATGTCTCCCGGCCAGCCGATTTTTCCTTTGGTGTGGGCAATTTTTACATCTTTTAGGCCGAGTGCGGAAATGGCAGAGCTTGCGATTTCATTAACCGTAATAAAGCTTGTTGAGGCGATATTGTAGACTGCGATTCGTCCGCGGGTTTTTCTCAAGGCAATAAATACCGCGTCCAGAACATCATCAACATAAAGATAGGATTTGCTTTGTTTGCCATCGCCAAGGATTTGAAGTTCATTTGGATTTTTTTTGAGTTTCGCCAAAAAGTCAAACACCACACCATGTGTCGCTCGGCCTCCAATAATGTTTGCTGGACGAAAGATGACGGCGTGTATGCCAAAGAGGTTGGAGAACGCGGAAACCAGGCCTTCCGCGGACAATTTTGTCGCGCCGTACATAGAGATCGGCAGAAGCGGGCCGTAGTTTTCTTTTGTAAAAACTTTTCCAACATCTCCATAGATGCCACTTCCTGAAAAAAAGATAAGATTTTTTATTTTTTTCTCCTTCATTTCCTGCAAGAGATTGAATGTGGCGATGGTTGTTTGGTTGAAGTCCAAGGTTGGGTCATGTATGCCTTTTGAAATGTCTGGGTTTGACGCGAGGTGAACGACCAAGTCTGTGTCTTCTGGCAAAGCGGTTTTAATCTGCGCTGGATTTAACATGTCTCCCTCCACCAATTTGAAATTCTTTTTAGAGGCCGATTTTTTTAGAAAGTCTTTTTTACCCGAGGATAAATTGTCAAAAACAATAACCTGTCTTTTTTCGGAAACAAGAATATCAACCAAGTGACTGCCAATAAATCCCGCGCCACCGGTTATGAATATCTTTTTGAATTTTGAAGGAATCGCCATGTTATATTTTTAGCCATGTCTCTGGTAATATTTCCGCGAATGTCTGCGCGGGACGGTTAAACCATTTTGTGGGAGCGATTACAATTTTGTCGGGATTTTTATTAAGCCACGCGCCCCACCAGCCGAAAGTAGAGTTAGCGATGATATTATATTTACAGAGGCTCATAAGAGCAAGCTCTTCATGCGCCTTGATTTCTGGAGATGATACGAAGGTCGCGGGATATTTTTTTGGGAAGTTTTCCTTTGCCCAAGCTATGTCGTCTGATGATATGAAGAAATGAGTGTCGGGTGCTTTTTCCATAATAATTCCGCAAGCTTTTTCGTAATAGGAGAGAGGAAGCGTGCCGTGAATGTCGGCTATTTTTTTAATTACTACATAATCGCCACGGCGGATGTGGAGGCTGACAGGGCTTTCCTCCGAAGAAATTTTCATCGCTATTTTTTGAGCTTCCGTTCCGAGCGGATTTTTTAGGATAAAGTCATTTCTGATAATTTTTTCATTATCCTTAAAATACTTTTCGTTTTGCCAGTGGCCGTCAAAATAGCCGTCGCTTCGTTCTAACAGCTCGGGGTTGAATCTTTCAAACGACTCCTTGATATGTTTTTTCCGCGAGCTCGGGCGGAATCTGTCCAGGATTTTTTGAAATGTTCCAGTGTAGCTTTTTATTTCTTTTTCTGTTGCTTCGGTTGTTTTTATTTGAAAACCGTCTAGCTGGAAAACGCGCCCGCTTTGATTGGGGGTTTTAAGATAGGAATAGTCAATTTTTAAAGACGCATTGTGTATCAAGGACAAATTGCGTCCCAGCGCGTACTGAAACATTTGGTTGCCTAGACCGCCTTGCAGTTTTACAATTATCATTTTGTTTTGTTTTTTAAAAAATCCGCGTACACTCCATCAATTATCCGCGCGATTTTTTTGTTGCCCGAGCGCGACCAATGCAAATCGTTTGGCAGAAAATCCTCGCGGACAAACTCGCCCAAACTTGGCCTAAATGTTATGCCGTTTCGTTTGCAAATCAGTTCAACTTGTTCGTCGGGATATTTTAAGGAAAAATTCTCTGGATGCGCCGTATGTCGCTTAATCTTGTTAACGAAGCTCCCGTCTATCAACCAGCGAATCGGGCTTGTAACAATGGCAAATTCCGCTCCGTGCGCGTCGCAATGTTTTTTCGCCTCTTTGACCAGATATTCAAAGGCGCCAAAAGCGTAATCCGAAAAGTAATTTTTGGAAAATAAATCGGCAAGTTCGGGCATTGATGTTTTATAACCTCTATCAAAGTGAAAAGGCAACTTTCTTGAACTTATGTGGTCTGTTTTAATTTCCCACGCGTCTGTTTGATGATTGAAAAAAACAAAAGGGAATCGGTAGCCGTATGAAGCGGAATGAACGCTTTCTCCATAATCGTTCCCATAAACAAGCCAGATTACCAACTTGCCTTTTAGTTCCGAGGTCAAAGTTTTCAAAAGAAGCAAATAGTGAACCGCGCCATAACTCGGCGCTCCGATGGGCTTTACCCTAGTTTTTGTCAGACTGGCAAAATGGTCGGCGTCGTCCACCGCGTGCCCAAAAACAAAAGAATCTCCGATGACAACAACACTGCTATCTTTCAAGCTGTAATTTCCTCTCCAGCCGTCGGGGCCTGTAGTAATGCGGTACACGCCGTCTGATTCCATGTGTACCCGCATATTCGGTCTAGGTCGCCAGCCAAGTCGCTGGTCGAATTCTATTGTTTCTTCCCAGTCTGATATTTTAGGCTTGAACTTTGAAATTATTTTTAAAAAAACAGAAACAAACCAAAAAGGCAACAGGATAATCAAAAGAGGAATCAGAAGTAGGATTCCAAATAAAGAAGCTATTAAAGACAATATTAAGCGGATAAATAACATTTAGTATAAGGTGTACATCAAGAATGATTCAGGTGTCGGCCTATCCGAAGGCTCTTCGGCAATCTTAAGTATCAGAATGAAAGGAAGTAGGAAGACCGCCCAAAAGTTTTTAGAGGAAAATGACCACGACAAGTATGTCAGTAACCAATTTTTTTCGGATTGTTTTGAGGTTAGGTCGGGACTGTTTTTTTCGTTCCAGTCATGCCACATGGTATTTCCGTTCGGTTTCTTTAGCGTCATGCGACTGCCAGCTAAACCGATTATCGGAAGAACAATGTAATATAGCACTGTCAACACATATCGTCTTGCCATGCGGGATATTTTCACGGAGATTTTTGACCATATCCGCAAGATAAAGAGCTTGAGCATTCTGGCGCGCCATTTAATTTCATGTAGTATTGAAGTCATTTTAGTCTGGGGTATACATAGCCCGGTGCTTTTCCCTATACAAATTTGCGTACGCCAGCAAATTTTTATCTTGCCTGTCTTTTCTCACAATAAAATTTTCCAGCACCAGACAATCCATGTCGGTCGCCAGAAAGCACAGTATCGCGTCCTCCGGGTCGCAGACAATTGGCTCGCCCCGAATATTAAAACTGGTGTTGACGACAAGCGGACAGCCCGTCAAGCCATAGAATTTTTTAAGCAGACGATAGTAACGGCCGTGTCGCTTCTCGTCCACCGTTTGGATTCGCGCCGAATAATCCACATGAGTGATGGCGGGGAACCCTGAGCGGGGAACGGAAACGCGAATTCGCAAATCGGGGTCCTTCATTTTAATTTTTTCCTCTTCGGAAAGTTTTATTTTTTGGGTTTCTTTTATGGGAGCGACGAAAAGCATGTACGGGTCTTCAAAGGCGGGCTTTACCTCAAAAATTTCGCTCGCGTGTTCGCGAAGCACGCTTGGCGCGAATGGCCGGAACGATTCGCGGAATTTAATTTTCAAATTCATAATCTGTTGCATTTTCTGCGAGCGAGCGTCGCCGATAATGCTACGACTTCCTAGAGAACGAGGGCCGTACTCCATTCGTCCTTGAAACCAGCCGATTATTTTTTCCTCGCCGAGCGCGAGGGCGACTTCGTGAATCAACGCCGATTCATCTTCAAAATATTCATACCGCAGGGCGCGACTGTCCAAAAAACTTTTTATGTCGGTGTTTGAAAAAGCCGGGCCGAGTAGCGCGCCTTTTTGAGAATCTTCTGGTTTCGGTTTTCGTTCTCCCCCCAATTTTTGATGCCACAGCAATAGCGCGCCTCCCAAAGACCCGCCCGCGTCTCCCGATGCGGGCTGTACCCAAATATTCTTAAACGGCCCTTCGCGCAAAAGTTTCCCGTTTGCCACGCAGTTTAAGGCCACACCGCCCGCAAGCGTCAGATTTTCCGAGCCGGTTTCTTTGTGAGCATAGCGCGCCATTTTCAAAACAATTTCTTCGGTTACCGCTTGAATAGAGGAGGCTAAATCCATTTCTTTTTGGGTGATCTCGGTTTCTGGTTTGCGCGGTTCGCCTCCGAATAAAGCGTGGAATTTCTTTGATGTCATTGTGCTTCCGTGCGTATAATTAAAATAGCTCATGTCCAAAAAAATTGAACCGTCATCAAAAATAGTTACCAAGTTTTTTTTAATAAGGTCTGCATATTTTGGCGCGCCATAAGGAGCCAGTCCCATGAGTTTATACTCGCCCGAATTTACTTTGAAGCCAGCGTAGTAGGTGAAGGCCGAATAAAGCATGCCGAGCGAGTGGGGGAAACGCATCTCTTTTAGAATTTTTATTTTGTTGCCGAGGCCGTGGCCGAGCGAGCTAGTTGACCATTCGCCGACCGCATCCAATGTCAGAATGGCGGACTCTTCAAAAGGCGAAGGGAAGAATGCGCTTGCCGAATGCGAGGCGTGGTGTAGGGTGGAGTGAAATTCTCCGCGAAATTTCGGCCCAAGCTCTTCCACGATTTTGTTTTTAATTTGCAGTTTCCCGAAGGCAAACGCGCGGAAGGAATGTTTGAAAAATTCAAACCCGCGAGGCGCAAACGCCAAATATGATTCGCAAAGCCTTTCAAATTTCTTCAGCGAATTTTCATAAAACACAACATGCGACACAGCCTCCATTCCGATTCCCGCTTCGGCGAGGCAGTATTCAACCGACGATTTTGGAAATCGGCTGTCCGCCTTTTTCCGCGAAAATCTTTCTTCTTGCGTCGCCGCGATTATTTCACCATCGCAAAGAATCGTCGCTGACGAGTCGTGATAATAGGCCGAGATTCCGAGGATATAAACCTTGCTCATAATTTTGTAAATTATAACAAAGCGACCTCCTTTAGCAATCAAGGTTGTTTTTGTTGAAAAACCAAGAACAATATGCCATTATTGAGCTATTATGGGAGAGATTTTTAAGTCACTAAAAGAATGTTGGAAAGAACGGGCGATAAGTCCAATCAAGCCGTTTTACTTGGTGGTTGGTGCTGTTTATGATAAACTTTCAATATGAAAAAAGTTAAGAAAAATAAGGGAAGCAAAGAGTCTGATAAAGGGCTATTTGGCCGTTCTGCTTTGAGCGGGCGTTTTGCTGAAAACCTGACAGGGCCAAAAGGAATGACAAAGGAAGCACTTGACATATTGGCTTCTATAAGGTTGTCCCCGTGTGAGAGAGACAGTATCCTTAACGCGCTTAACTCACATGAAAAATTTGCAGGAAGTCCACAACAGTAACATTTTGCTTGATACCAATATCCTTATTCATTATGCGGACGACGAGTTTAAAGAACGAAGCGGAAACATATTGAGGGTCTTACAGCAAAACAAAAATCTCCTTTCTATTTCAGAGGTTACCGGTTTTGAGTTGCTGAATTGTCATCCGACCGACAGAAGGAGGGAAAAATACTTTAAATTTCTCAAGATGGTTTCAAATCACCCCGTCACGCGGGATATTTTGAGCAATGCCGCCATTTTATCGAACGAGAGCAAACGATTGACCGGACAACAGAATAGAGTTTTTCCAATTCCAGACCTGATTCTTGGCGGTACAGTACTTTATTACACTACCGACCCCGTTTTTGTTTTGACTACTGACCGACATGACTTTTTTGAACCCCTTTGGGAAACGGTTGCCTATACACAGGTGTTGAAAAGCGATAAAGAAAATGTGGATGTGCATCTCTATCTTCTTTCTCTAAACAGAACAGTGTTGTTTTCTCAATAAAAAACGGTACCTGAACATGTTGCGGCTTAATCTCAAGTGGTGAAAGCCGCTTTTTTAGCAAATAAGTTTATGCAACTATCCGACAACGAAAAATGAGACGCTTTGAAGCTGATACAGGCGGGGAAGACCTTGCCGGAGAAGTATCGGTTTTTTTGTTTGATGATAATAGGGGGGTGGAGATGGTATGGAAGGGAAAGACTAACAAGATTACACCCTAGTATTTTTGGCGGTAGCGTAATCACTAATCCTTTGGTATGATTGCGCTTTATGGCTAAAATACTTATTGCTGGCGGGGCGGGGTATGTGGGGTCTAGGCTTGCGCCGGAGCTGTTGAAAGACGGCCACCAGATTACGGTTCTTGACACGCTTTGGTTTGGCAATAACTTGCCGACGGAAATTTTGGTGTTGGAAAAAGATATTTTTGATGTTGAGGAGAGCGCGCTTTCGGGTTTTGACCAAGTGATTTTTCTTGCCGGCCTTTCCAACGACCCGATGGCCGAATATTCTCCGTCTCAAAATTTTATTTACAATAGCGCCTCGCCAGCCTATCTCGCTTACATTTCCAAGAAAGCGGGAGTGAAGCGTTTTATTTACGCTTGCTCCGCTTCGGTCTACGGTTTTACCGGTGGCAAACCTCTCACGGAAGAGTCTGTGGCAAAAAGCGATTATCCCTATGGCATTTCAAAGCTCCAAGGGGAGCTTGCGGTAATGAGTCTTGCCGATGAAAATTTTTCTGTCATCAGTTTGCGCAAAGGCACCATTTCTGGTTGGAGTCCGCGGATGCGGTTTGATTTAATCGTCAACACCATGTACATGAAGGCTAGGACAGAGGGCAAAATCACTATCAACAATCCGGCGATTTGGCGACCCATAGTCAGCATCGGAGATTTGGTGGAAGCTTATCAGCTTGCAGTTTCGGCGCCTCTTTCGGTTGGCGGGATTTTCAACATCTCATCGGGCAACTTTACCGTTGGAGAGGTGGGCAAAAAAGTGGCCAAGCATTTTAAGGAAAAGTACAGCAAGGAGATAGCGGTGGAGGTTAAAAATATCGCGGACAAAAGAAATTACCAAATGTCTAACGCCAAGGCGGAGAAAATTTTGGGGTTTCTGCCGAAAGGCACGATTGAATCAATTTTAGAGGATTTGGATAGCAACATTCCCGCCGATTTTGATTTTTCCAACGAAAAATACTACAACATTTTGGTTTTCAAGAAAGCTTTTGGGAAAAAGCAGATTCAAGATTCACGATTCAGGATTTAGGAATGGAGACATGAATCGTAATTGTTTTAAAATCATGAATCTTGAATCGTAATTCTACGCGGTGAAAGAGTTAACGGTTTCTATTATGTAATCCACCTCTTTGCCCGTCAGCTCGGGGAAAATTGGCAGAGAAACGATTTTTTGAGCGGCAGTTTCCGCGTTTGGGAAGGCCCCCTCTGTGTGGCCGAGGAAGCGGTAGGCTCCTTGGAGGTGGATGGGGACGGGGTAGTGAATGCCGAAACCCACACCGCTTGCTTTCAAATGTTCAAGAAATTTCTCCCGCTCTGCAACCGTAATGACGAATTGATGGAAAATATGAGATGTACCAGCTCTTTTTTTCGGCATCTCTACGCGCGGATTTTGTATCTCCGACATGTAGCGTTTGGCGATTTCTCGCCTTCTCGCGTTGTAAGATTTCAAATGAGGCAACTTGATGCGGAGAATGGCGGCTTGAAACTCTTGGAGGCGGCTGTTATAGCCTTCAATGTGGGCGTGGTAGGAACTGTCCATGCCGTACCGGCGAAGGCGTTTGCAAATGTCCGCGATGTGTTTGTCGTTCGTCAGTATCATGCCACCGTCGCCGGCCGCGCCCAAATTTTTGGTGGGGAAAAAACTGAAACAGGCCGCGTCTCCGAAGGTTCCCAATTTTTTTGCTCCGATTGTTGTTCCTGTTGATTGAGCGCAGTCTTCGATGACTTTTAAGCCGTGCTTTTTGGCGATTTTCAGTATCTTGGTCATATCCGCTCCTTGGCCGTAGAGATGAACCGGTATGATGGCTCGGGTTTTGGCAGTGATAGCCGTTTCAATTTTTTCGACATCCATTAAATGGTATTCGTCGCTGTCTACTAAAATGGGAGTGGCACCGATTTCCCGAATAGCGCTCACGGTTGGCGTGGCGGTATTGGACGCGGTGATCACTTCATCGCCTTGGCCAATCCCAAAAGCTTTAAGCGCGATTCGTAAAGCATCGGTGCCCGAATTGACTCCGATGCCGTAACGCGTGCCGATGTACCCACTAAATTCCGTTTCAAACAGCTCGACATTTTTACCCATGACGAATTTGCCGGAGTCGAGGACTTTTTTCAAGGCGGCGTTTATTTGGGGTCGGATTTTTTTGATTTGCCTCGTGGCGTCAAAAGATGGGATTTTCATTAATTTTCTATTATCTATTTTCTATTAACTATTGAAATAAATTCTTCATAACTTCTAATGTAATCTTTTTCGTCGTAAGCAGTGTTGAACAGCGCCAGCGTTACGGTATTTTCTTTGAAATTTTTCATGGTGTGCCAAAGGTACGGCTCCATCAAGAGGCCTTCTTCGGCGCTTGAAAGTGTAACAGTCGCTTTTTCTTTTCCGTTGTCCAATTCCACGACGCATCCGCCGGAAATGGCGAAGAAAATTTGACGGCTCTTGTGGTGAGTGTGCGCTCCTCGTTCGCTGGTTTCACTACCGCATTTAGTTACAAGAATTCTTTTAATTTCAAACGGCACTTCGTTTATTTTTTTCCCGCGCTCTATCATGGTCAAAAGCCCGCCCTTGGTGTTGAAAGAAGGAAATTTGATCAATTTGTATAAGTCGCTCATTTTCATTTAATTATAGGTGACAAAATTTTTTTCGCCAATCTCCGAGCGGGAAAGTATATTGAATTGTTGAAAAATTCTTCCAAACTTTTCAAAAAATTTGGTCGCGCTGTCAATCCAAAATTGAAATTCGGTTCAAGGATTCGGACTTTCAATAAGTTTCTGTAAAGACTTTCGGCATAAGGTTTGTAAATTAGGTCTTTCAAGAGCGAGGCTCTGGTGTACTCGTGGAATGTGTAAGGCCCGTAGGGAAGCATACAAGATTTTGGGTAAAGGTTAAAGCCTGAAAAATGAAAGAATACCAATTTGCCCCCGCCGACGAAAACCGCGCCGTCTTTTTTGCGGATTTTATCACGCTCAATATTCCACGGCGCCAGATTCGCCCCGCGATTTTGAAGGACATACACGCCTTTGAATTTCTCCTCAAAGTAGTCAAGGAATTTTTGGTCGTCGTAGTGGCCGGGCTTTAGTTCATCATCGCAGTAGAGAAGGCATTGCTCTCGCCACCACGAAAGACACGCCAAACCATTTTCGTCTTTCTTGAAGATGAGCATTCCGACATTGTATTTGCCGACTTCTTTTTCTTTATCTTTGCGCGCTTCGCCTAGATGGTGCGGAATTATCATTATGGAATTATTCCCCATCTCTTCAAATACAACTGACGGCGAGCTAAAAAAATACAAGTCGGCGTCAAGGTAGGTGATGCTTTCCATGTCGTTATTTTTGAGAATGAATAGCGGAAGGCAAGGCGACAAAGTAAAACAATATTTCCGCGCACTGCGATTTCTTTTGGCGATTTTCAATTGCTCGTCCTCAATATCGGCAAGAGTTAAAAGCCTGACATTTGGCAGATTAAGTTTGCTTAACAGTCGGTGAGTCTCATTGTCCATGCACAAAATCCACAAGGTAAAATTACCAGCATGTTTCATCAGAGATTCGTGAAGAGCCAAACCTTTTAGCAAAAATCCCTTGTCAAAAAGGACGCAGAAATTAAATTTCATCCCGTTAGAGATAGGAAACGTTTCCCGTAGAGGTGTTCACGTTTCTATACTTGATTAGTAATGTATTTATAACGACCTTTAAACAATTTATTTTGAAAACGCTTCCGTAGCATGTGGGGTTGAGGTAAGAAATAAAAGATGTTTGTTTTGTCATGTGCATATTGCAGATTCTTAACCGAGTAATCTCTAACGGGATTCATTTTTTTCTTGCTGTTATCACATTGTCCAAATAGAGGTCGGTGTTTTTGGGAAGAATTCTAGCAAGGATCGCTCCAAGAATATTAAAGGGCGCGATAAGAAAGACTGTGGCGATAAGTCGCAGGCGGTAGGATTTTATTTTCATGATGCTGATTTTGTAGATGTAGGCGTTAATCAGTTGGCACAACACGCGCGCGTCAGCCATGCTTTTTTTGGATTCTACAATTTCAAATCCGTGTTTTTCCAAAAGATATTTTAGGCCGAAGGAGGAGTATCGGCCGAAATCGTAGGGTTGTTCATGTTCGTCCCAAACAAAAGGCACCGACAAAAGAAACATTCCGCCATCTTTCATCACTCTGTGTATTTCCTTGAGAAGCAGGTCGGGTTCAAATACATGTTCTAACACTTCGGTTGACAAAACAGAGTCAAATTTTTTGTCGGGGAAGGGAAATGCTCCGCCACTGTAGAAAAACACACCGTCGCCGCTTTTCTGTTTTCGGTTTTGAGGCGTGTCAAATTCCAAGCCGGTGTAGCTTGCGACCGAAAACAATTCGCGATAGGGCTTTTGTCCGCAACCGACATCCAAAACATTTCCCGTTAGAGCTCCCGAGAGACTCTTGATGTTTTCCAAAAGCCCCTTTCTAGCAAAGTAAAACGGGTGTGTAAAAAGGCTTAACGCCCCCGGGTAGAATTGTTCCCGCTTGAGAGCTTCATGGAGAGTTTTTCTAATCATAGTCTTTTGAATAAAAAACCCTTATAAATGGCCGTTGCGCCGTCAAGCTCTATAGTTCCTTCCGGAGCTTTGAATTCCGCCACAAACTCATATTTTTGCGAAAAGAAGTCCAGAAATTTTTTCTCGTTGAAAAACCACGCAGGATAACTTGCATCGTAAATTTTAGCCGGCACTTTTTGAACAGTGATACGGTCGTCTCTATCGCTTTCTTGCCAAAAAGCCGTTCGGTCAAGGACGATGTGGGACGGCTCGTAAGACAAAATCTCTTTCAGAACTTCGTAAGGTTCTTTGAGGTACGGCAGTACGCTTGAAAGGAGGCAGACATCGGCGCGGGGATTTCTAGCGCAACTTTCCATGGTATCAAAAAATTTCAGAACATCATCTTCAAAATTTTCTTTGCCACAGCGGACGAAGTTTTCCTGTTCAACCACGCTCCACTTGAGTTCATTCATGCCAGATAAAAACTTTTTGTGCTGGAAATAGATGCTTCCGAGCGAACCGCCGAAGTCCACAACATTTAACGAATTGTTTTTTTGCGAAGCGACCCAAAGTAAAATGGCGAGGACAGGCCAGACATATTCGGGCTTACCGAAAGCCACCGAGTCGCGCTCAAAAAAAGCAAAGCCTCTCTTTACTTTTAGGGCGGAGTTTTTCACCTTTTCCAAAATTACATCCGTATCGTATCCGGCGGAATGTTTCAGAGCCTCCTCCCAGCTTTTGTAATTTCCGCTGAAGTTTAAGTATTTCGGCTTTTTCCCGTACCTCATTTGCACTATAGTTCTAGTTATAACTGGAGGCAGAAAATCTCTTACCATTTTTTTTGTTTTTTTTAACATGCTACTTATTTGTTGTCGGATTTTTTCAAACATTCCACCAGATTCTTTTTGGGGAAAACATCCAAGAGACTGCCGGGGGTGGCGTTATAAATATTGACGCCATTTTTGCTGGCGTAACTTCTGATTTTTTTGTATTTTTGCCACAGGCTTAAGTACGAACGCAGTTCCACTTCCAAATCGTGTCCCTCCCATTCGTTATAGTTGTTTTGAGTTAAAACACTTTCTTTTTCGTCGTAGAAATGTCTAGTTTCTTTAATATGCAAAATCCAGTCGTGGTCTACACCCAGAAGATTAATCTCTTTTACACCGAGAAAGAGCGCGAGGTATATGGCAATGTGGGGGCTTGTTTGCATTGCCGGGATTTGTTTAGTGAAGTCAATCGCGCCTTTTAAGTTTAGCTCCTTGTGTCCCGGAGCGTAATAATAGACATTCGCCAATTTGAGCACACCATATTTTTCCACGATGTGTCTGTCGGTTGTAGAGATAAATACATTCTGCCCTTCCGGAAAATGTTTTTCCGCGTCGGCGAAAAGTTTGGCGCATTGCTCACTGGTAATTGGGGGGTGGGAAGGAGCGAAGATGTGGAAGGCTGGTTTGATGGTTTTGAAGTCTGGATGAACAAAAAAGTTGCTGACGCTTATGCTAAATTCTCCGGCAAGCGGTTTCAAATCTTCCATTTTGATTGAAGGGCCTGTGGCTATGACAAACGCCCTTTTGCCAGCGAATTTATTTTCAAGCTCCCTGTTTTTTTTGAGAAACTTTTTGTCTTTGAACCGCAGGAAGCTACTGTAAAGACTGACAAGTCTCCTCCCTATAAAAGGCGTATTTTTAATTTTTTCTTTAAGCATTTTTCTTTTTTTAGACTACGCTTCGGCTGGTTTATACGCCTCAATATAAATCCATTTACGATGAGCATCGTCCCAAGATTTGGATATGGTATGAGAAATGTTTTTATATCCAATGGTAGTTAAGTCGTCATATATCTGATATACGCTATCCACACGAACGTCCATCTTCCCGTTAGTGCCAGAAGCTTCATAAAGATTTCCGCGATAAGGAACAGCGCGCGGGTGTCCCGGACCGTATCCCATTTGAAAAGAAAAAAGCCCGCCGGGTTTTAAGACGCGGAATATTTCTCGCAATAGAGAAAGCCTAATGTCGTAGACGCATATATGCTGGAAAACAATGGTGGACATGACAAAGTCATAAACATCTGAGGGGTATATGGAGAGCGAGACCCCGTCATTTACCGCGAAATCGTATTTTGATTTATCGGAATAATTTTTTTCCAAAAACTTAAGACAGTTGCCGATATTTTCCTTGCTGATATCCACACCGTCAACTCTTTTCCACTCGGCTGACTTTAAGAGATTAAGCACATTTCTTCCTGCGCCACAACCAAAATCTAAAGCGACTTTGTTGTTCCATTTTTGCGGGTCAGACTTAATAGCTCGTAGCAGTATGTTCCAATAGTCAGGATTTTTGTTATGGTTTTCGTGATTTTCAACCACCATAAGATGCGCGGTAGCATCGTATTCATTTTTTTGCATGTCTGAATATTTGTTGTTTTTGTCAATCCTGTTGTTTTTTGAATCGCCAATTTTCACGCTACCACCTTTTCCCGCTTTTCCCGGGAAGTGGTGCGCTAAAAAAGCCGAAACTTTTTCTCGGGTACTCGGCACCGATTCCTTGACTCGGTGAAGCAAGTTTTTTATGGTTACTTTCATACGATACGAAAATTATGCGAATCCGCCACGGCGGACGAATGACTACGAAAATTACCTCTATAGACCGTATCTCTTTAGGCGTTTAAGAGCGGTAATAAATCCTTCGCCGTTGTAGCGATGTCCCATCCAAATTTCTGGCGCCATACTAACATTGGCTTTGAGAATTTCAGGCATTAAGGTTTTCCACATCACATCGCCGTCGCCGATTTGGACACCTTCGCCGTCGGTGCCGATGCCGTCGGAAATGTGAATGTGCATAACTCGCGGTTTTAGAGTCTTGAAAAATTCCACAGGGTCTTTTTTGGCATGGGTACAGTACAATTGCGCGTGGCTAGAATCATAACATAGGGAATAGCCGTGCTTTTTGGCAAAAGCCAGTATTTCGTCGGCGTCCATGAAGGTATTTGAAAACCAAGCTCCGCCTTTGTACCAAGGGAAGGGCGGTAAGTTTTCTAGGAGGAGCTCAATACCAGTTGTATCCAATTTTTTCAAAACGTTGCCGAGTCTTGTGTACATTTTGGCGCGTTCTTTTTTGGATACGAATTCGTTGTAGCTCATACCGCCAGTATGAAGCACCACTTTTACTTTGGGCGGAGTTTTTCCGAAGTATTTTCGGATTTCACGGACTTTCGCCAAAAAGTCGTTTATATGTTTGACGGAAGTTTTTACCACTTCTTTGTCGTTGGAGCAGAAATCCAAAAGCATTTCGCCCCACAATTCCGGCGCGTGGGCGACGAGTTCCAGTTCCGGATGTTCTTTGAAAACAAGGGGATGCGACAGGTCGTGCGAGCTGAAATGAAATTCCACAAAGGAAGGAGAAAGTCCAGAAATTATTTCTTCAAAATCGTGAGGCCTTACGATAAGTCCCCAATTCCTCTTTGAAGAGAAGTTGCGCGTCTTTTTTTTCCGCCCCAAATCTTCATCGGTGAAATAGCCATCTTTTGGGATGTCCCTTAAGGCTTTCGTGCCAACCAACTCGTAAATTTTTTGCGGGGAGAGGCCTTTAGCTGGACTTTTTGCCAAAACTTTTTTGCGCGTAATCGTTTCGCCTTTCTTTATCGGTTCTGACGCCACAAGACTCTTGCCGAGAATTTTGCGATTCATAAATTCGCCGGCGGTCATGAATTTTTTATCGCTCTGCAAGGCCTCCTCAATCCGCCTTATGTCGCGAACCAGTTTAATAATGCCCGCAGGCTCTAAACTGATGGCGTGGTCGGGACCAGTCATGGTGCGGTCAAGGGTGATGTGTCGTTCAATCACTTTGGCGCCGAGGGGGATTGCCGCTTCTGAGATATGAATACCCAATTCGTGTCCAGAATAACCGACAACCACCCCGAATTTTTTTTGGAGCGTCTGTATGAAGCGGAGATTTATGTCTTTGGGAGAGGCGGGATAAGCGCTGTTGCAGTGGAGCAAAATGTATTTTGCGCCGAGATTATCCAAAAGTTTTACTGTCGCTTCAATTTCTTCAAGGCTAGACATACCGGTAGACAGAATCATGGGCTTGCCCTTTGAAGCGACATATTCCAAAAGTTCAAAATTCACTAAATCAGCCGAAGCTATTTTGTAAGCTGGCACATTTAATTTTTCCAAAGCGTCAACGCTTGCGATGTCCCAAGCGGTGCAGAGAAACATAATGCCTTTTGATTTTGCGTAGCGGGCCAGTTCTTTGAAATTCTCAAAGGTTAATTGAGCTTCTCGGATAAGAGAGAGGAGATATTGCGAAGCGATGTCTTCGTGTTTGGTGTTGTTAAAAGCGTTGTCGGTGTAGAGAGTTTTGAAATCGCGCATCTGAAATTTCACGGCGTCGGCTTTCGCTTCCACGGCGAGGTCAATCAGTTTTTTGGCAATCTCAACTCGGCCGTTATGGTTGATTCCGGCTTCGGCGATGATAAAAGCGCTCTGGCCCTCTCCGACAAGCCTGTCGCCTATTTTGATCGTGTTGTTTTTTGTATTTTCCATCTCGTACTTTTTAACTTCAGTCTTGCCACGGTTCTTTCCCTCTGGCTCGGCGTTCCTTGATAATGATTTCAGCTTCTAAAAGTTCTTTCATGGAATTGATATTCACCTGTCGCCATTTTTCAAATTGAAACGGCGCTATATCAGTGCCGACCAGCGAGCGCAATTTGGTAATTGTACTACGCCTAACTGCGTCCACATAACCATTTGACCTCACAGAGTGCGCATCGGGGTTCTGTACTAGAAGCTCAACGGCTTTCTTAATGTCAGATGTCGCCTTGAGCGGGTTACTCGGCCGAAGATAAACGATGATGTCCGGTCCATATCCGTCTTTTTTTTCCAGCTCTTGCAAAGCGTACTCTATCACCTGTATATCATTAGTTTGGTTAGTTGTCAACTCTTTGGGAAGTATGAAAGGCACTTCAACACTATATATCTTTGCCACATTTGCAATTTCAAGGTCATCCGTTACGATTATAACTCTATCAAGCAGGTGAGCCATTTTGACCTTTTGCGCTGGCATGGCAGTGTAGTACAGCAAAGGATTGCCGTCACACGGATAAATGTTTTTTTTAGGAATAGATTGCGATTCTCCCGGCGCGAGGATTATTCCAAGGGCTTTTATTTTGTGATTTTTTATATTCATGCGAGATTTGCTAAAAGAGAGACGCCCGTCGGCGTTAAACTTATCTTTGATGTATTTTCTGTATATCACACGCAAACCTTTATACAAAAAAGGCACTTTTCGCAATTTCTCAATGCGGGGCGACAGTCGTTTTTTTTCCGGGAAGAGATAGACCTCTTTCCTTTCTGTTTTATCGTTCGGTTTCGCGCAAAGTGAAGTTAGCATGGCGAATAAATTATATTTATCCAGCACAAGATTCCTCGCCTCAAAGATTTTGGCTATCCTTTGTTCGTAGTAGTTGTTTGCGATTGCATGTTCAATAATTTCTATGGTTTTTTTATGGTCGTTCACATCAATATATGTGAAAGAATCGGCTGGGAAATATTTTGTCAGATTCGTGCAACCGTAATAGAAAGGATAGGCGCCGCCGAGGTAGGCATCCGCCAGTTTTTCAGACCAGTAATCATCAAACGAACCGTTTTCTATGGCGATGTGGTATTTATAGGGCGCTATGCCATCCCATTTGTCATGAACATTATTGATGCCTCCCCCAAACACATCAATCTTATCCCCGAAGTGTTTTTTTAGGCTGTCGATGAGCTCCAATCGTTTTCGTTGCCCTTCTCTTAAACTTTTTATGGAGGCAATGACTGACATGCTTTTTTCCTTTTGAAAACTTTTTACAGCCTTCATCTCGTCATAGCAGTTTCCGTGGTAATTTATAAACCACGGCAGGCCTGTTTGAGAGCGAATTACATGACGGTGTTTTACAGCCCGTTGGCTTGTGATGACTGTCGGAAACTGGTCTAAAAAATTTTGGTCGTAGCCTCGTATACTTTCAGGCTCACCGGCAATCAAAACAACATTTTCCTCCGGGCAAATTGTTTTTTCATTTTTGGTAAGACCACCGTTAATTATCCACCAGTCAGCTTCATTGATGTCTTCCCGGTCTATGTAAAATTGGCAATTGCCCCAAATGCCACAAGATCCGGGTGTTTGGCGTATCAGTCTCCATCCCGGCGTCGATGTTGTAATTTTGACTTTTATCATGGGATTCTTAAGAAATTTTTGTATATTTCTGGCGCGTTTTTTTGCACAATCTTCGGATTATAACACATTCACGACAGAAGTAGTTACATCAGGTTCCTGTCATCAGGTTTCTTGTTTAGCGCTCTAACTTATAGTAGGATTAGAGATATTCGCTCATAAATATAGACGCACTGCGCGCGCATTTATGATGCGTTGCAAACGAAACAAACAATGAATCAACATAAACCGCCAAAACATTTTATTATTGATGTGGATGGAGTTTTAACTGACGGTCAGTTTTATTATAGCGAGGAGGGCAAGGTTATGAAAGTTTTCGGGCCAAATGACGCGGATGCTTTGAATATTCTAAAGCCGTTTATTGCCATTGAAATGGTGAGTGGCGACAAACGAGGTTTTCCAATTACCAAAAAAAGAGTGGCAGACGATATGAAGTTCCCGCTTCATGCGGTGAGTACTTTTGAGCGCGTAGAATGGCTCAAAGAGCGTTACAATTTAGAGGAAGTAATCTATATGGGCGATGGTATTTTTGACGCGTTGGTTTTTACTAAAGTGGCATACGCTATTGCTCCCGCCAATGTTTTCCAGTCAACCAGAAAGTATGCTCACTTTATCACGGGAAGCCGAGGGGGAGATAACGCCGTGGCGGAAGCCTGCCTTCATATTATGGAAAAGTTTTTTACGCCTTTCAATCCGCTCTCGATTGAGATTAACAAAAGCAGTGTATGGGAAAAATCAAAATGATTAACAATAGAGACACGGAGCTTTTCATATCTATTGCCGAACGGCCGGGTAATCTGGGCGCCACTTTGTTTAACTATGCTTTTGAGAAGCTCCGTATGAATGCCACATATCTTCCGCTAAAACTGATGTCAAAAGACCTTAGAGTCGCCATTGCCGCTATCAAAGTCTTTCATATTAAGGGTTGTGGCGTTTCTATGCCCCACAAGTCAAAAGTTATGGCGTATCTTGACCACATTGACAGCCAGGCTAGAAAAATTGGCGCCGTCAATACTATCGTCATAAGGAATCAGAAACTTATCGGTTACAATACCGACTGGCAAGGAGCAAAAAAGGCTCTAGCGCCTCTGTACAATCCAAAAGGCAAAGAAGTTTTAATAGTCGGCGCTGGCGGGGCGGCTCGGGCAATTATTGTCGCTCTCAAATCATTGTATCCAAAACGCATTAGCATAACGAATAGAAACAATAAACGAAGCAAACAGCTTGCCAAAGAATTTGGCGTGTCTTATACTTTCTGGAATGACAGGAACGAAACCAAGGCTCACTTAGTCATAAATGCCACGCCCGTTGGCATGAATGGTGAGGAGGCCATGCTTATAAGCCCTAGTCTTCTTGATACTGCGGAAGCGGTCATGGATGTGGTTGTGTCATCTAAACCCACATTTTTAATAAGAAAGGCTAAAGAGAAAAAGAAAATTTGCATTGCGGGAGCTCTCATGGCCACCTATCAAGCGGAGGCGCAATTTGAACTTTACACGGGAAAACAAGCGCCTCACCAAATTATGAAGGTGGCCATGAATAGATTTCTAAGCAAAAAGTAAATTAATGAAATATAAAGTATGCATTCTTGCGGCCGGCGGGAGCGGTCAAATGGGGGATTTGACCAAGCATCTTAACCGCGCTATTTTGCCCGTAAATGGAAAAGCCGTCATTTCCCACATCATTGAGAAATTTCCCGAAAATATAGAAATTGTGATTGCCGTCGGCCACGATAAAAAATCGGTTACGGACTATGTTTCCATTGCTCACCCAAAACGCTCTGTCACTTTTGTTGAAATAGATAAATATATGGGTCCGGCAACAGGACCCGGGTATTCTTTGCTTCAATGTCGGTCTAAATTGCAGGAGCCGTTTGTGTTGGTAACGGCTGATACGCTAGTTTTAGATGAAATTCCTGAACCAAGTTATAACTGGCTTGGCATAGCTCCGATTAAAGAGACTGAACGCTACTGTACGGTGAAAATCAAAAATAATTTAGTCTACGAGTTAGACGATAAAGTCAAGAATAATAACAAGTTTGCCTTTATCGGTTTGGCTGGGGTTTTTGGTTACCAAGACTTTTTTGACGCGCTCAACCAGAATAAAGAGATGGTGAGCGGAGAAATCCAGTTGTCTAACGGTTTCAAAAAGCTAATAGAGAAAAAATTAACTCCAGTTGGGTTTACCTGGTTTGATACCGGAACTCCGGAGGGTTATGAAGAAACCAATAAGAATTTTTCAGGCGGAACGACAAAGTTTGATTTCAGCAAAGGTAACGAGTTTATCTATTTTGTGGGTGGACGAGTCATCAAATTTTTCGCGGATGAAAAAATGGCACGCAATCGCTACCTGCGCGCTACCGGCACGCTCAAAGGCCTTTGCCCGTCTATTGAGAACTATCGGGGCAATTTTTATGCGTACAAAAAGGTGGACGGCCAGATTCTCTACGATATCGTTAACCCGAAGATTAGTAGCGATTTTTTTGAATGGGCGCAAGCGCGCCTCTGGAAAAAGTCAAATCTGTCAGGCGCAAAAAAAAGCCATTTTTCGGACGCGTGCAAGAAATTCTATTTTGACAAGACTGCGGAGCGGGTTGACAGCTATCATAAGAAAGCCGGTATCACGGATAATTCATACACCGTCAATGGGGTTTTGTTGCCCTCTATCCGCGAGCTTTTTAAGTTGGTTCCCTGGGCGTCTCTCTACGAAGGCACAGCCTCGCGCTTTCATGGCGACCTTCAGTTTGATAATGTGCTGGTCAGGAGCGATAAAACCAATGCCAATAATAGGTTTCTTCTGATAGATTGGCGACAAGATTTCGGCGGTTTGATTGATGTTGGCGACCTTTATTATGATTTGGCGAAACTTTATGGCGGTATGATTATCTCATATCGGGAAATAAAAAATGGCGCTTTTTCTTTTGAGATGAGCGGTTCAAATGTTTACTACAACTTTACTATTGACCATAATTTACTTGAAGCTAGGGAAGTCTACGAGACATTCTTAAACAAGCACGGTTATGACTTAAAGAAAGTCAAAATCTTAACTGGTCTTATTTTTCTAAATATGTCGCCTCTCCACAATAGCCCATTTGACGGGTTACTCTATCACTTGGGAAAAAATATTCTTGCTAAAGCGCTTATAAAACTGTGAATTACGAAACTCATTATTATAAAATGAAAACAAAAGGTAAACTAAAAGCACGGCTGGGAGTAGGACCAATGAGCTCCGAGACCATTGAAGCGGTCTTTCGTCATTCTCATTTCTTTCGCCGACAATTAATGCTCATCTCTTCCAAAAATCAAATAGACGCCAAGGGCGGTTATGTCAATAACTGGACAACTAAACAATACATGGAAGCAATTAATGTCCTGCGCAAACGCTATCCGCAGAGCGATGTAAAAATTTGTCGTGACCACTGCGGACCCGGCTTTAACGGCATCTATGACCTTAAAGATTCGTATCGCACCATTGAAGACGATATTAAAAACGGTTTTGACCTCATTCATATTGATTTTTGCCACTTTCAAGGTAGCAATAGAGAGCGACTGACAGAAACAAAACGCGCCATCCAATTTGCTCTAAAGAAAAAGCCATCAATTCTTCTTGAAATTGGCACTGATGAAAATGAGGGCACGAATTATACTATAGCCAATATCGGCGAACTGGAACGAGAAATTGATTTTTTCCAAGAGTTTTGCAAACCGGAATTTTATGTCGTTCAGACTTCAAGTTTGATCATGGAAATTAATCAGGTCGGGTCGTTTAATAAAGCGTTTATTGAGAGAATCTCAAAACTGCTTGACAGCAAAGAAGTCAAACTCAAGGAACATAACGCCGATTATTTGAGCAAGAACCAAATTGCTCTGCGAGACGGCTACATCGGGGCTTTCAATATCGCTCCGCAACTTGGCGTTGTTCAGACTTCGCTCACTTTGACGAAATGTCTGACATACGGCATACAGTGGGAAAAATTCGCTGATTTAGTGTATACTGGAGGTCGATGGAAAAAATGGTTGCAGAATAATGGTCCAGAAAACAAGATGCTCTGCGTTTTGATTGCCGGACATTATCATTTTTCTTCCCCGCTCTATCAAGAAATACTCCGTCAATTAGGAGAGCACGAAGATATTCAAGAAATTATTACTAACCAACTTGCGGATATAATTGCCCACTATGATAAAAAATAGAACGCCAAAAATTGTTGTAAAGCCCTGGGGTCGCGAAGAGTGGCTTGAGCTTAACGACCGCTATTGTTACAAAAGACTTTATATTAATGCCGGCACTCGGACCAGTTTTCAGTACCACAACAAAAAAAGCGAGACAAATTATATTATTGCCGGCGAAGCTGAAATTTGGCTTGAGAATGAGCGGGGCGTAATTGAAAAAGAAAAACTGACAGCCGGGGATTTCTTTTCCGTCATTCCGCCTCGCAAGCATAGAGTGGTTGCTTTGACTGATATTATTTTGCAAGAAGTTTCCACCCCTGAAGTTGATGATGTCGTGCGAATTGAGGATGATTCGGGGCGAGGTAGTGGCCGAATTGCGGGCGAACATCAACACTAATGAAATACAAGGTTTTAATTCCCACCTCCGGCACCGGTTCAAGGCTTAAAGATTTAACGGCGAAGACCAACAAATCCCTCCTTAAAGTTGGGGGTAGGGAAGCTTTGCGGTATATTGTTGAATCATATACACCCGATATTCCCCTGGTTATTACGCTAGGGCATAAGGGCGTCCAGGTAAAAAGTTTTCTTACTAAAAATTATCCGGAGCGCGCATTTGAGTTTGTCTTCGTAGATAAATACGATGGGCCAGGCAGTAGTTTAGGCTATTCTATGCTTCAGGCAAAACCTAACCTTCAATGCCCGTTTATTTTTCACGCTTGCGACGGTATTTTTTTAGAAAAAATTCCAGCCCCGGAACGCAACTGGATTGGAGGTTTTGTTGACAATTGGCTTACCACTGATTTGCCGCTTCCGCACTATCGCAGTCATAGCATGAAAGACAATAAGGTGCTTCGTTTTAATGAGCGAGGCGTCCCCGGTTTTGATTCGCTCCATATCGGTCTTGACGGTATTAAAGATTACAAAATTTGGTGGCAGACGCTTGAAGAGATTTATAACCGTAACCCAAATGACGCTCAACTATCGGATGTTCCCGTTCTGGAGGCGATGCTCTCGCAAGGGGTAAAGTTCAATTGGATTCCTTATAAAATTTGGTTGGACATCGGAAACCCCGCCGCTTTAGCAAGAACGGAGGCGTACTTGACTGCGAATTACAACAGTCAGACTAACCGAAGTTAGTCTGACTGTTGTAACTGTTGTAATTTATAAGAAAGCCCGCTAGGAATTTTTGTATTTCATATACAAGTTGAACCACTCAACAAACGATACATCGCGCATGCGATATTCATAACTAAAATCTTTGTACTCTCTGAAGCGTTCATATTTGTGAAAATACAAATCCAAAGGAAAAGCGTCAATGACGATGGCGCGAGTGGCGAGGGTTTTCTGCCATTCTTCTCGGGAAATTTTAAATTCTATCCCGACTCTTTTGAGGAATCTGGTAAAGAGCTGGGCTTCGGTGGTCATGTGTTCTCCGTTTGCGAACGAGGTTCTGTCGCCCTGTCGTTCGGCAATGAGGTCGTGCGGCCAGTAGAGAAGCATGTCTTCAATGGCGCCAAACTGGAAGGTGTCGGAGAAATTATAAAGGGTTTCCAACTTGGTATTCCAACTAAATCCCACGATTCTCTTTTTTTGTTTGGAGTTTAGTGAAAGCGGAAAAATATCCAAAAGGTTTAGCAAAAATTCCATCACCTGCCTGCCGTACATTCTCTGGTCGGTTCTAGTTTTCAGCGCGTACAGAGCTCCCAGTTCTTTGGCCTTTTTCATACCTGCCGCCGCAGAAGCAATTTGCATGTTGGTATTTCTTAAACCAGGATTTTCCGGTTTTTCGGAAACAACCACAAGCGCTCCAGCTTCCTTAATTTTTTCCAGATACTCCGGCTCTTCATCGTTCCATGTGGATACTATGATTAGAGACTGCGCAAAGTTTCTTTTGTAGAGCTTCACCGTTTCTAGGGTGAAGTCATTAACTTTTAGTATCGGTCCCTGGATTACCAACGCATTTTTCGGCAACTTCGTATCCGATTCTGGCGGCAGGAGACGCAAGTTACCAATATATATCGGCCGTTCGTGGAGCGTGATGAAGTTGCCTCGCTTTCTTTCTATAAGCGAGAGGAGATACTTGAGAAATATATTTAATTTTTGGCTTAATTCTTCTGGGTTCATGAAGGGGATTAGTTAGTTGTATTTTTTGTATTTGCGATAGTTGGGTACATGTTTTGTGATGGGTACATTAAATAATTTTTATTAAATAATACCCCCCCCTTTGAATATAGGCATAAAATGCTTTCCCATCGGGCTTTCAAGAAATTCATTCATGGCCAAATAGGCTCCATAAAGCAGAGGAGTTGAAGCTGGGTCTTCACAAATCATAATTCCACCGATAGCCATTTTAGGGGCACACTTTTTGATTGCAGAAGCAGTAGCTTCGTACATATCAACATCTATATTTGCTACCGAAATTTCTTTTATTTCCCCGGGTAATTCATCCGAGCATATATTACTTTCCACTAACTTAAAGTTACCTGCATCTTGTAAAGTTTCACTAACATATTTTTTTGTTTCCTCTATACCAAATATTGTATGAGTCTCGGCAAAAAATATATCTTGACTGTCCCTTGCTTCTTGATAATTAAAACCGTCAAAAGTATCAAGCAGCCATACTTTTCTAGGCCTATTCAACTCTTTCAAATAATTAAGAGCTGTGAGAGCTGAACCCCCACGAAATACCCCTATTTCTACATAATCCCCCTTTATGTTTTTTGTTAGTTCCAAAGCCTCGCAGATATTTTCATGGACAATGGGAATAAGATGGGAAATGCGGGAACTTTTTGCCCAAGTTTTTCTGAGAGCGTTATAAGCTAACCGGTTTACAAACCTGTAGTCTGTTTTTGAAGCGTTAAAATGAGATATATATTGCCCGCCATATTTTTTTAGTTTCTTTAGAATGGGCAAGACATCAGAATCTATTTTGAAGTAAATATAAAAAATTGAGTTTTCAATCTGTGATTGTGGAATTGCATCAAGTGAATGAATAACTTTGCCCACTCTTCGTTCAGTACTAGGCATTATATTGCAATCCGTAAGGATGTATTTTCTTTTACCTTGCCAAAAATTCGGCGTAGATTCCCTTTCGTGTTTTCGAAATCTGATAAAAAGTTCTTTATCGGGGAATCTTTCAAAAACCAATTCGTCCTCCCGTCCCTCATTAGGCAGTTCTGTGATCCTAGTAGCACAGTAGATTAAAATCGGGTATTTGATTACTGCCCATTTAAGAATTTTTTTTAGTTTTTTAACCACTGTATTTTTTGTAAAAATTAATCCACTCTACGAACGAAACTTCCTTTACTGGATAAATGTAACTGATAAGTCTGTATTCGCGATACTTAATGTATTTCGGCCAGTAAAGGTCTAGGCTCGGTGTGTCTATAAGAACGCAATATCTTCCGGCTGTTCGCCACCAACCCTCGCGTGTCATTTCGGGGGCAACTCCGTTTGCCTTCAAAAATTCGGTAATGAGATATGATTCCGAAATCAGTCTGTCGTTATACCCTTCAATATAAAATTCGGGATCTCCCAGAGTAATGAGTTTAGGATTCCAGTAAAGCACCATGTCGTCAATTTGGCCGAAATTGAAGACATCGGAAAAGTGAAAAAGATTATATTTAAGCGCGCCTCCGCCTACTCCAATGAGCCTCTTTTTTTGTTTGGAATCAGGAGCTGGAGGAAAGAGTTCCGTTATATTCACCAAAAATTCCATCGCATGTCTTCCGTACATTCTCTGGTCGCTCCGGGTTTTCATCACATAGTGGGCACCAAGTTCTTGTGCTTTTTTCATGCCATTGCCAGCGGTTACCAGCTGCATGTTCAAATTTTTTGGGCCCGGGTAAGACGGTTTGTCGCAGAGTACTATAGTCGCTCCTTCCTTTTTAATTTTTTCCAGATACTCCGGCTCCTCGTCTTTCCATGTGGAAACAATGACCTGCGATTGACTGAAATTTTTTCGGTAGAGCTTCACCGATTCCAAAGTGAAGTCGTCGGTTTTAAGAATCGGACCTTGAATGACAATTGCGGTTTTAGGTAACAGCTTTTCTGGTTTTTCTTGAAAATCGCGCAAGAGGGAAGGGCGGATCGGTCTTTCGTGAAAAGTAATGAATGACCCTCTTCTTTTCTCAACAAAACCCATGAAAGATTTCAGGAGTTTGCTGATGGCGTTTATTTTTATATAGTTTTTGAATGACGCGAAAGCGGTTTTCATGGTTGAGTTTTAATAGTGGCTTGTGTAGTTTCTTTTATAGGACTTACGCAGTCGGCGCATTTCTTCGTTGCCGACTCCGTTTGCTCCCGCAATGTATTCCGAATACATTTTGGTCGCAATACTCGTCGGCGCCTCAAACTGCATCCGACTGCGTAAGTCCTATTTTACTAGACCTTTGATCAAGTCCGGTCGGTCGGAACACACCGCGTCCGGTCCCAAGGAAAGAATTTCCTTCAGGCGTTTCCGTAGCGTCTCTTCGGTCGTGGCGTCTTCATGGGAGTGAGAGTCGGCGGCAAGAAGTCCGGGGGAACTTTTGTGCATCTCTGGCGTTACGAGTGCTATTTTGAAGCCGTGCTGTTTTAAGGTTTCAAATGTGTGTCGGTCATTGAGAATTTTTGTTTTGCCATCTCGATCTTTTCTATCCCATTCGTCAAGCCACACCCAATCATAGAGGTCTCGGTTTTTTATAACTTCCTCAATAGGAAGCAATGTCCCACCTACAGCAGTATTGAAGCGTTCTATGTCGTAAGGGTGAGAGAGCGATGGCGCTAGGTGAAGTCGCGGATTTTTCCCCTTAAGGTAACGGGCAGGCTCCACTTTTAGATCTATTACTATAAATTTTTCCGTATCAACGAGTTCCAACTCTTTAAGAATTTCGTCCAGATATTTATTTTCCTGCCAGGCTGATTTGATGTGTAGGGCATTTACCGAACGGTTGTTCGGGGCGGTTGTAATCATCCGGAGCAGTTCTCCAAAAGAAACCAAGTGGCAACCCGAAAAGTCCATCTCCAAAAGTTCGGTAGCATTTATCTCACTTATCTTTCTGGTGTTTTTGCCACTAGTCAACCGTTTTAGGTCAAAATCGTGGAGCACGACCATTTTACCATCTTTCGTGAACTGCAAATCAAATTCCAACCCGAAACCCCTCGCGATTTGGTCGGCGAAAGCTTCGCGGGAACTTTCCGTAAAATAGTTTTCTTTTTCTAGGTTGAGTCCTCGGTGCGTGATGATTGACATTTCTTTTGGCATACCTTCTTTGTTTTCTATTATTTTTCCGCTTATACTAGTTTCAAAATTCTCCATGGTTTTCGATTAAATTTTAATTTTGCCTTTTTCCAGTTCCTTAAGAAAATGATTGAGGTCTTCAGGCGTGCCGAGGCCGTGCATTTTTTCCGTCGGAATGTCTTTGGTGTAGATTTTCTTGCCGGAGAGAATCAGCTCGTTGTAGGTAGGACAGACATAAAATTCGTTGTTGTAGCGAATGTTTTTGTGAATCATTGATTGAGAAGCTTCCACGAAGTCCGACCCTTTACGGAAATAGTAGATGCCGACGGTGGCGTGTTTGGAAATCACTTTCTTTTCGGCAACTTCAATAACTTTTCCCGAGGCATCAGTGCGGACATAACTCCACTTAGGGTGGCTCGCTTCAAAAGTCATAATGAGACCATCTTTTTCGCCGCGTCGAGCTTCTTTTATAAAATCATTTATGCCCGTTTCTATGAATTGGTCTGAATTGGCAATGAGCAGGTCATCATCATTATTGATGTGTTCAATGCCCGAAAGCACTGTGCACGCCGCGCCCTCGGTCTGGCCGTTTAGTTGAACAACTTCAAACTTGTTTTCGGTGGCGTTCTTGAAAATATTGTAGAGGTCAAATTTTTCATAATGCTCCCTTTGGCAGATGAAGATGAATTTATAGTCGCAGGAAGGTTTTAGGTTTTTGGTAACCACCTCAATCATGGTCTTGCCTTTTATGTCTATGAGGGGTTTTGGGAAAGCGTAACCGGCATCCTTAAAACGCGAACCTTTACCAGCCAAAGGCACCACTATGTTGATTGTTTTTTTCATGAGTAATTTAATTATAGCTAGTAATATATTTATCGCCCTTCACCGATTATTTTAACTTTGATCAATTGTATTACTTTTGTTTCCGGTTGTCTTCTACCATGTATTTATCACCTTTCACCGATGGAATTTTTACCACCGCGAGAGATCCTGTTTTGAGACAGGAGAATTGACCGACAGTGCAGGGTTCCATCACCAGTATGTCGCCTTTTTTGAGCCGTTTGCCGTTCATTTCAAATTCGCCACTCACGATAACCGAAATTTCCGCGGCCACCTTGTGGACATGCTTGGCCTCTTTGTCTCCCGCTTTATAATCCTTGACACAAAATTCAAAGGCCTTTGTCTGCAAAACGGCGGGAGTGAAGTCGCCAATAATCCAGCCACGCGGATAATTTTTCAGTTTGAGAATCATCATAAGATTTTTTCAAACAATGCTAAATTAACATCTTCCGTTCCGCGCACCTCAATCACCCTCGCGCCACTGGCTTTGGCCGAGGCGATACCGTGTGGAGCGTCCTCAACAATGAGGCATTCGTAAGGCTCAAGCTTTAATTTTTTGAATGCGTAATGGTAAATCTCTGGGTGAGGTTTGGGGTGTTTAACTTCGTCATTGCCCACAATAATATCAAACAATTCAAAAAGATTTGCCGATTTGAGCATCAAGTGCAGAGTTTCTTTAATGGAGTTTGAGCAACAGCCGAGCAGGTAGCCTCTGTTTTTCAATTCCTTAAGGAGGATAATTTTTGAATAATCCGGCACGCAGTGTTTGGGAATAATTTCTTTGGTGTATTTTTGTTTGACGGAGTTCAAAAATTCTTTAAGTCCGCGCGGAACGCGTCCCTGCCGTTCAAGCTCTTCAATTTTTTTGCGGGTGGGAAGGCCGTTGAAAAATTGGAAATGCTCTTCCTCTGCGATTTTTGCTCCAAACAAAGACAGCGCCTTGTTCAAGGCTTCAAAGTGTCCGTCGGGCATATTGACGAGCACGCCGTCTAAATCAAATAGAATTGCTTTGTATTTATTTTTTTTGCTAGTTACCATAATATTTATCACATTTTTCCCATCGGACAATCGTCCGGCAGATCGGTTAAATTTTGGTCGCCTTGATATTGAGTGAGATTGGAGTAAATGAAGCATCGGCGCCGATTTCTAGCAAGGCCAGTTGTCTCGGGTCAAAGCGTTCTATATTCTTAAAACCGGCGCGCTGCAGTATATATTTCAAAGTGATGAATGAATAACCGTAAAAGTGGTAATCATACTTGTTTACCTGTCCGCCGTAAATAATGCGACAGGCTTTGTCCGCTGTGGCGCGGTTCTCTTCAACTTCATAGTTTTTAATGCGTTCAAGGTATATCGTGAAAAGTTTTTCCAAGTCGGGCACGGCGACATATAGATTGCTTCCCGGGGATAGCGCCCGATGCCACTCTTTGAGGATTGCGAGGGCTTTTGTCCGGTCGGTGTGTTCAAAAAGGTGCGACGCGTAGAGAGCCCCCAAGGCATTGTCGGCGACTTTAAGTTTCGTCACACCGGCTACAATATCGGCGTTCACGAAGTGGCTCAAATCAACATTCACAAAACCCGGGATACGGTTCCACCCCGAACCCAAGTGAAATCCCGCGAAGTGTTTTTTGTTCAGGCGATACCAGCCGAGGTGGTAGAGCGCGCTCCGAGCTACGGCGCTGGGGCGGACGGCGCTTGCCGTGTTTTGGATGTAACGGTTGAGCCTGCCTTTTATTTTTATTGTAATGGTTGTAATGTTCATGCGTTTAGATTTTTTTAATGTCCCATTGGTTTTTCATCAAGATTGTCGCGCCAGTTCCCTCATTTGGGTGGGCCTGATTAAAGAATACTGACGGAGCCACTATGACCGCCTTTGAGACATTGTATTTTGTTAAATAGTCAACAGTGCCGAAGCGACTGGCGTGGAGGGTTATGTGATAACTGCCCGGCATGAGCAGTCTGTCGGGGAAGTTTAATGTGGCCACATAATGTCCCGCGCTTAATTTTTCACATTCCGGTTGCCAATCCGCAAGGAAAGATCGTATTATGGCGTCACCGAGGGCGTTCTTTACATATATTCCCGTACGGAACAGAGTCAAATCTTTTTTTGTTTCAAAATCTATCATAACTTCAAATGGCTCGTCCGGGTCTATATGGAGTGTCCGTATGTCTTTCTGCCGAATTGAAAAATCGCGCATGACAATGTCGTCTTCAACTATGGGAAAAATTTTCTCGTTTTCATTATCCCTATGGTATTCTTTGCTTAGATAATGCCCTATGACCGTGTCGGTCGGACCAATCATGACAATCCGACCTTTATCAAGCAGTACGGTTTTGGAGCAGAGTTTTTGAATGGCTCCCATGTTGTGACTGACAAAGAGGATTGTTCGGCCAGCTTTTCCCGTAACCTCTTCCATTTTTCCTAGACATTTTTTTTGAAATTCGGCGTCGCCGACGGCAAGCACCTCATCAACGAGCAGAATGTCCGGTTCAATGTGGGCGGCGATGGAGAAAGCGAGCCTGACATACATGCCTGACGAGTAGCGTTTAACTGGAGTGTCAATGAAATCACCGATACCGGAGAAAGAAACAATAGCATCAAATTTTTTGGCGATTTCTTTTCTGGTCATGCCGAGGATGGCGCCGTTTAAGAATATATTTTCTCGGCCAGTAAGTTCAGGATGAAAGCCAGTGCCCACTTCTAGCAGGGACGCCACTTTTCCTGTAAGGCTGATTTCACCGGTTGTCGGCGGTGTGATACGGGAAAGAATTTTGAGCAAGGTTGATTTGCCGGCGCCGTTTGCTCCAATGAGTCCAATGGCTTCGCCTTTTTCTACTGTAAAATTAATATCTTTGAGCGCCCAAAATGTTTCGTTGCGGTTTCTGCCGAGTATGGATTTAATCAAATTTTTTCCACTGGCGAAGGGATGTTTTAAGTATTCGGAAAAAATATCCCGCAGGGCAACATACCCTCGCTTTCGGCCGGTGATGTTATAGCATTTGCTTATATTTTTTATTTCAATAATTGAAGACATAGATAATAGAAAATTAAAATTGTTTCTTGAAGTCGGTTTTTATCAAATAATTTTTGAAACTTGAAAGTTGTGAAGATATTTTTTCCAGTTTTTTGTGGTAATCACTAAACTCTTCGTCGAAATATATTTATTATCTAGCATTATGTACATAATTGACCTAACCTCTCCAGCAGAACCTTTTGCAAAATCAATGAAATGGGCGAAATCTTTGTTGAAGCCTCTTTCAAAACCTTCCGCAATGTTCAACATTATTGAATAAGAGGCTCTTTTTAATTGGTCGCAAAGCGAATAATCAGTTTTTAGTTTTTTATTGTTGGATAACATACGATAAATATCGTTCACGAATGCTCGCGCGTCTTGCCATACAGGGGTCTCTTCAAATTTCTTGTATTTCATGAATTTTCTATTATCTATTATCTATCTATTCCTAGACTATGTCCGCAAAATACCTTTCGGTTTTTTTGAAAAAGAAAATACCTGCCGTTAAAAGTACCACTGCCGCAAGGGAAGAAATACCAAGAGAGTGCCAACCAATAGGTCCTGTGCCGAGGAGCCCCGCCCGCGCGGCTTTAATGACGCCGGTCATGGGGTTGAAAGAGAGTAACCATGCGTATTTTCCAGCGATGCTTGATGGATAAATTACGGGTGTTAGAAAAAGAAGCAGTTGCATGAAGAAAGGTAAAACATAGCGTACATCGCGGTATTTTACATTTATCGAGGCTAGGATTAATCCCGCGCCTACTGCTGTGGCTGAAGTGATGATGAGAAGGATGGGTACCAAAAGTATTGCCGATAGCCCCGGGGCGTATTTGTAGTGGAACATTAAGTAAATGAGCGCGAGGCTTGCGAAGAAAAAGTCCACGAATTTGTTGGCGGTGCCGGCCAGTGGCAGGAGGATTCTCGGAAAATAGACCTTGGTAACAATTGAGGCATTTCCGATTAGGGAGTTCGAGGCGTCGCTGAGCGCGCTTGAGAACAATTGCCAGAACAGGAGGCCAGAATAAACAAAAATCGGGTAGGGGATGCCGTCCGAAGGCACTTGGATTAGTTTGCCGAAGAAAACGGAAAATACCACCATGGTCATGAATGGCTGGAAAATCGCCCAGCCGATGCCAACAATGGTTTGTTTGTAGCGGACTTTAATATCGCGCCAAACGAAAAAATAGAGGAGCTCTTTGTAATGCCAAACCTCCCTGATGTCTTCAAGGCTGAAAGTTTTTTTCGGTTTGATAATAGTGATCATGAAGTTAGAAAGTTTAGAAAGTTAGAAAGTGCGCAAGTAACAAAGTTTGAAAGTTAGAAAGTTGAAGCTTTTTACTTGCGCACTTGCGCACTTTCTAACTTGTTTTTGTACCAATTGTAAGTTTGTTTGATACCTTCTTCCAAATTTATTTTATGTCGCCAGCCGAGTTTGTGAATTTTTGAGACATCAAGCAGTTTCCTCGGAGTGCCGTCGGGTTTCGTTTTGTCCCAAACAATAGAACCCTTGAAACCGATAATTTTTTTCATCAGTTCCGCCAGGTCTTTTATAGTCGTGTCTTTACCCGTACCGACATTGATTATTTCCGAACTATTATAATTTTCCATAAGAAATATTGTCGCTTCCGCGAAGTCATCAACGAAAAGAAATTCCCGCATAGCTTTTCCGATCCCCCAAAGCGCAACTTCTGTTTTCTTACCCTCTTTGGCCTCGTGGAATTTTCTTATGAGCGCTGGAAGAACATGAGAATTTTTAAGGTCAAAGTTGTCATTAGGACCGTAGAGATTGGTGGGCATTACGGAAATAAAATTCGCGCCGTATTCTTGGTTATAGGATTGGCAAGTAACAATGCCGGCGATTTTTGCTGTGGCGTAAGCGCGATTCGTGGGTTCAAGGGGGCCGGTTAGGAGGCTGTCTTCTTTGATAGGTTGGGGCGCGAGGCGGGGATAAATGCAGGAACTGCCGAGGAAGAGCAGTTTTTTGACGCCGTTTTTGTGGGCTTCGTGTATCACATTGGTCTGGACTGTCAGGTTCTCGTAAATGAATTCCGCGGGCCGTGTTTTGTTGGCCATGATGCCACCCACCTTGGCCGCCGCCAAAAAAACATATTCCGGTTTTTCCTTTTCAAAAAATTTCGCCACGGCTTTTCCATCTAGCAGGTCAAGCTCTTTTCTGGTTTTGAGAATTAAGTTTGAAAAATCGCGAGCCGTTAATGCCCTAGTGATGGCAGAGCCTACAAGTCCGCGGTGTCCGGCGACGAATATTTTGGAATTTTTTTTCATGATTAAGAATTTTTCGGTATCTGTTTCCCAAGTTCATGGCGAAGAGTGTCTTCAATGTCTGAAGTTACCATTTCTTTAACCAACTCGGCAAAACTGGTTTTAGGTTTCCAGCCGAGCTTGTCGTGAGCCTTTTTGGCGTTACCTTTGAGAGAATTCACTTCGGCCGGCCGAAAATATTTCGGGTCAATCTCAACCAAAACCGCGCCAGTTTTGGAATCAAGGCCTTTTTCCAGTTTGCCTTTGCCTTTCCATTTCAAATTGACGCCAATTTGTTTGAAAGCCAATTCGCAAAATTCTCTGACCGAATGTTGCTCGCCTGTGGCTATCACAAAATCTTCCGGCTCTGTTCGTTGAAGCATGGCGTGCATTGCCAAAACATAGTCCTTGGCGTGTCCCCAGTCGCGTTTGGCCTCTAGGTTTCCAAGGTAAAGTTTGTCTTGAAGCCCCAGTTTTATTTTTGCCACGGCTTGAGTGATTTTTCTTGTGACGAATGTTTCGCCTCGGCGCGGACTTTCATGATTGAAAAGAATGCCGTTTACTGCAAAAAGACCGTAGGATTCTCGGTAGTTTACGGTGGCGTAGTAAGCGGCCGCTTTGGAAACGCCATAAGGGCTTCTTGGAGCGAACTTTGTATTTTCGTCTTGCGGTGGCGGGGCCGAGCCGAACATTTCGGAAGACGACGCTTGGTAGAATTTTATTTTTTTGCCGGTTTGTTTTTCAAAATCTCGGATAGCTTCCAAGATTCTAAAAACGCCAAGTCCCGTGATGTTACCGGTGTACTCGGCCATGTCAAAAGAAACTTTGACATGCGACTGGGCGCCGAGATTGTAAATTTCATCGGGCTCCAAGGTGAAAATCAATTTTTTTAGATTGCTGGCGTCTGACAAATCGCCGTGATGGAGGAAAAGTCTAGTGCCACTGATGTGCGGGTCTTGATAAAGGTGTTCAATTCTGCCAGTGTTGAATGTTGAAACTCTGCGGATGAGGCCATGCACTTCGTAACCTTTTTCCAAAAGCAATTCGGCAAGGTACGATCCGTCTTGACCAGTGATGCCGGTGATAAAAGCTTTCTTAATTTTATTTTTGCTACGGGTTGTTTTTTTCATGTGAATATACGAAAATACGAAATTGGTACGAAAATACGAAAATATACGAAAGCTTTTTTGGCGCTACTACGGTTTTCGTATTTTCGTGAATTCGTATGTTCGTAATTGTACTACCAATTTTTAATTTTCCGCGCGACCTTTCGTTTCAAATCTTGGTATGAATGTGTCGCTTGTCGGTCAATGTCGGGGGAGAGAGTTCGCAGAATTTCGTGTCCGAGAATTCTGTATTGCCCGCCAATTTTGTTGGCGCGAAGCAGGCCTCGTTTCAAAAGCCGTTTGACGGTGCTTTCGCTGATTTTTAGCAATTTTTGGGTTTCGGCGGTCGTATAAACAACGCCGGGCTTGATTTCATTCATGTTAGTTAAAAAGTTAGAAAGCGCGCAAGTAACAAGTTTGCAAGTCTTGAAAGTTTCAAGTAAGCTCTTGTTTGTAACTCGCGCGCTTGTTACTTCCGCGCTCGTTAACTTACCAGAAGTGTCAAAAGGTGTCAAGTTGGTTCAACCATTACCAAGTCTATAACAAAATCATTACCCTTTTTGTTACTGTATATTAATAAGCCCTATAAATTTTATGATTAAAGGAAAAAAAGTAGTAGCCTTAATTCCGCTCCGAGGCGGTTCAAAATCAATACCGCACAAGAACATTAAAAAACTTGCTGGCAGGCCACTTTGTTATTGGGTGCTCAAATCGGCTACCGATTCTAAATATATTGATGAAGTTTGGGTTTCCACCGAAGATAAAAAAATTAAAGACGCCGTGCTTTCTTTCGGTCTTAATGTGAAAGTGATTGACAGGCCGGCCGAATTTGCCAGAGACAGCTCTTCAACGGAGTCTGTGATGTTTCATTTTGCCGAAAATATTGATTTTGACATTTTGAATTTGATTCAAGCGACATCGCCTTGCACCACAGCAGACGATTTGGACTCCGCGCTGGAACAATTTTTTGATAGGGGGCACGACTCGCTCCTTGCCGGCGTTTTGTACAAAAAATTTTATTGGACGCCTGACGGCAAACCGCTAAATTACGATTATAAAAATCGGCCGAGAAGGCAAGACTTTCCCGGTGTTGTCCACGACAATGGCGCGTTTTACCTTACGAAGCGGGAAATTTTAGAGAAAGAAAAAAATCGGCTCGGCGGTAAAATTGGCATTTTCCTGCTTTCCGAAGACAAAGCTGTTGACATTGACGAGCTTTCCGATTGGCCGATTGCCGAGAAGCATTTGCTTAAGCGTAATAAAGCGGGGTAAGTGTTCGAAACCTGTCAACGTGGCAGGTTGACATGTCGGGGTAAATTTTAGTGTTTAGCGCGGGAATTCCGTTGCCAACTCGTCCGAGTGGTAAAATTCGCCAGCGAGACCGCCGAAGCTGTAGGTTTTACCGTCAATTTCTATAGCCGAACCGCCTATTTTCGGGTCGGTTTTCGGCGCCGAGTGTTCAAAGCCGATATTAAACAAAGTGCTCAATACCTCCGGCCTAGTTGAAATGTCAAAACCGTTTTTTTGCCATTGCGTTTCAATTTGTTTCAAATAAAGACCGGTGTAAAGGTAAGAGTAAAATCGGCTGTTTTCGTCCGTGATTCGCGCGAAGCGTTCTTGGTCGGGATTTTTGGTTTGAAAATCAAGAAGATTTTCAAACTTTTTGCCAATGTAAAAAACAGAGTCGGGATTTTTGAGATGCTCTTCAATTTGTTTTGCGGTTTCTTGTTTCAGTCCCGCCACGCCCCAGGAAAATTGGGATTGGTTGCCCAAAATTTTCAATGGCGCGAACACCGTTTTTAAAAGTTCTCGGTTGGTGTAAAAAAGTCGCAACTGTTCCGAAACCAGTTGCGCTACAATCAGTCGCGGCGGAACTTCGGAAAGTTCCGCCGCCCTTTCAACATCTTTTTTATCTTTGCCCACCGCGTCTTTGAATGTTTGCCACTCTTCTCCTTTGGCCCAAATTAAATTTGCGGGTTTTTCGGTTGCCTTTTTCAGAAAACTCTCTCGTTGTTTATCAATAATGCCAGCGGTGTTCGTCAGTCCCAATTTTACCGCAAAAAATCCGCCCACCAAAACAAAACCAATAAAGGCGAAAAGATACAGTAAAATTTGGAAGAATATTTTAGCAGGTTTCATGTTTTCTGAACCCGTCAACCTGTCATGTTGACAGGTAACTTTTTGGAGGAGCGGGCTTTTGTTATCCACTGCGCTGAAGAAAAATTTATAAAAGTATGCTACAATGATGAGTATGAAAAAGCCCGAGGTCAACAACTCTAACGGTCTTCCAGAGTCGTTTCGTCCGCTTTTGTGGTCTCTTAAATGGGAAGAGGTAAATATCAGTAAGGATAAGAATGATATTATTCTCAACACGGTGAATGAAGGAACTTTTGACCAATGGCACTGGATTCTTGAGACCTATGGGAAAAAGGTGATTCGGGAAACACTTGCGAAACGGCTTACTACCGAATTTTATCCTGAATCTCGCAATTTGGCGAGGGTGGTTTTTGGTTTACCCCCATTATCTTATGCACGATGAAGTTTTGACACAACTTGCCACAGAAATTCTTCCGTCTCTCGTCCACTTTGAGGATTTTTATCTAGTCGGCGGTACGGCGCTTGCCTTGCAAATCGGGCATCGTCGGTCGGTTGATTTTGATTTGTTTTCAGAAAAACCGCTTTCCGCAGGCTTGCTTGCGAAGGTCAAGCGAGTATGTGCCCCTCGCTCGGTTGCGGTTACCTATCGTTCGTCGGAACAACTCAATGTCCTCATCAATAATATAAAAACCACTTTTTTATTTTTCCCCTATCCGGTTATTAAGCCTCTTCTTTCTTATAAGGGTCTTCCGCTTGCCAGTGTTTCAGAGATTGCGACAACGAAAGCCTTTGCTATCGGCAAGCGACTTTCGTTTAAGGACTATGTTGACTGGTATTTTATGCTGAAAGAAAATCGGGTAACGCTTGCCGATGTCATTGTTCTTGCCAATAAAAAATTTGGTGGCGATTTCAATGATCGGCTATTTCTCGGCCAGCTCGTATCGCTCTCGGATGTTCCTCCGCAAACCATAGATTTCTTGCGAGGGGGTGTAGACAAGGCCGAAATTGAGCGGTTTTTGGAACAGGAGGTTAAGAAGTTTGCATTGTAGAACGACCAGTCAACCTGCCCGTCGACATGGCAGGTTGACTGGTCTTGTTATCAACAGGCACAAGTTTGCTTTTGCTAGTGGGGGGGGGTAGTATGTAGGGAAGATTTATTGTTTATTACTAACTTTTTACACAATGTTAAAAAAACAAATTCTCGTCGGATTGCTCGCCGTTTCGTTTGTATTGTCTCCAGTCTTCGCGTCAGCGGACGCTGTTTCGGATTTACAAGCCCAAATTCAGAGTTTGCTTGCTACCATTGCTTCGCTTCAGGCAAAGCTTGAGGCTGTCAACAGGTCTTCGTCCGGCGGTTTCTGCTTTACATTTAACCGCTATCTCGCTGTCGGTTTTCCTATGCGAGAGACTGAAGCGGACTCATTGAAAAAAGTCTTGGTAAATGAAGGCGTGTGGGACGCTACAAATGACATCGGAGTTTTTGACGATGATGTCGCTTCGGGTGTCATTGATTTTCAGGCAAAATACGGCATCAAAAAAACCGGAACTGTTGGGCCTTTGACGCGCGCGAAGCTCAATGCTTTGTACGGTTGCGGGGTTCCGCGTTCTAATCCGCCGATTCCCCCATTCCCACTTCCTCCTACACTCCCCATTCCTACGAATCCATTACCACCAGTATCTCCTATCTCTGTTTCTTCTCCTACCGCCACCATTACAGGCGCGCCGACACTTGAACTTACCTACGACTCCAACAACAGCGAAGCTTTACTTAGAGCGACATTCAATGTTTCCGTTACTGCTGGCAACTCCAATCTTTCTTTATTCATTAATGATGCTAATGCCAGTTTTATTGACCAAAACCAAAAAGGTGGGGGGTCTTCCTTAAATTCGTGGCGTGTGAATGTTAGCGCCAACGCGGACAAAAATACCGATTCTTACGGCAGGAATTACATCACAATACCTGCTGGCAGGACTACAAACCTTACAGTTGTTCTTACCGCAAACCCGAAACAAATGTTCGCGGGTTCGTATTATGGAATTCTTTATAATCTTTACACACTCGGTTCGGACATAAACCCATCTGTTATAAACCTTCCCGTTTATCAGGCTCAAACAAATTCAAAAACCATCATCGGCGAAGTGTCGCCGTATGTAACCTCGGCAAAAATGAGCGATAGAGACAGACCAGGAGTTCTTGTTATCCAAGGTGTCCGTTTCAATCCGACTAACAACATTGTAACTATTGGAACGACAGAGCTTACAGGTATCGCTTCCACAAACAACGGCACGCAGATTGCTACCGATAAGGTTTTGCCCTCAGGTTCTCAAGGCGTTTTTGTTACGAACCCCGACCTCGGTCGTGAAGGAGGAAAAAGTAATGTTTTTTGGGTGAATATTGGAGGAGGGCAAACAGGCCAACCTTCCATCACCGTCCTCTCGCCGAATGGGGGAGAGTTGTGGAATCAAAATACCGAACAAACTGTTCGCTGGACATATATTGGACTCAACAGCAATGACATCATAAGCATTGGCTTCGTATCACCAGACGGAGCAGTGTGTTGGAATGGCACGAGCCCTGTGTATCATGGTCAATTCAATACAATCCCGAACAGTGCAGGTTGTTCTAACAATATCTCCAAGAATCTTCGAAGTGGTGGACAGTATAAAGTTAAGCTAGCTGTAAGCGAAGGGCCAAATAGTATCGGAAGGGGGGTTGCAGATGAAAGCGATTCTTATTTCACCATCACCGCGGCTCAGATAGACCCAATACCCTCCACCCTTACCGCTTCAATTCTCAACACTTCCGCCGACCACGCTGGAACCGGGAACAATTTCAGTCCGGGTTCGGGAGACGACTGGAATTTTTCCGCAACCCTCTCGCTTTCCGACACGAAATCCATCAAATCAATTACGCTTGACCACAATACAAACGGTGAGGGCTGGTCAACAAGCATTGGCACTAACAACAAGTGGGGCAAAGGGCTTTATCCGCTGGTCGTTGATTACAAAGGCCGACAGATTGACTACGGCTACGACGCGCCGTTCTTGGAGACTTCTTTCGGCGCGGGGACTCACACCTTTACGCTCTACGGACAAAAATCCAGCTCGCAATTTACCGGCGGCACAATCACTTTCGCCTTCATTGATGGCACAAACGCAAGCGCCATAATCGCGCCACCGACGCTTATCACCCCCCTGGTTCCGGTTTCCAAACCGCTTGTCTGCGGGAATGTTGGTGATGTGAATAGAGATGGACTTATTTCTCAGGCGGATTCAGATGCGACAGCGCAGATTGTTGCCGGTTCATTTACTCCTTCTGCGGTTCAGCAGGTGTCTGCCGATGTCAATGGCGACGGTCAAGTGAACGCATCGGACATTACAATTCTCAACCGATTCATTTCGGGATTGGAAACAACCTTTGCGCGGTGCAGTGGAGCAAACCTATCCTCGCTTTCTATTTCTGCGCCAGCGGACCAACCCCCAGCGACTCTTTTGCCGAACAATGCCTCCAAAATTCCTCTAGTCAAGTTTACTCTCAAGGCTGGTGACGCTAATGTAACAGTAAACAGCATTGCGGTGCAGAAGAGCGGAACCGCCCCCGATTCAATTTTCTCCGGCTTAATGCTCCTTGATGAAAACAATAATCAAATTGGCGGCGTTGGCATTCTAAACAGCAATCATCAATCAATCGTCGGCAGTCTGTTTGTGGTTAACGCTGGTTCGTCACGCACGCTTACCATTGCCGGCAATATAGGTAACACTTCGGGATACGCGGGCTCGGTCGCCACGCTCCAAATCGTGGTTGTTTTCACTGGCTCCACTGTTTCCGGAGTGCTTCCAATTACTGGTAATCCGCAAACGGTCAATGCCTCTTTGCAAACAGGAACAGCGACTGCGTCCGTTTCTGTTTATGACCCCGGGTCAGCGCAAACAATAGCGGCAGGCAACACAGGTTATCGTTTTGCTGGAGTTAAAATTACCAGCGGTTCTTTGGAAGCGCTTCGGCTCTCAAGTATTCGTTGGAAATTAGAGGGTTCTGTCAGCCCAGACGATTTGTCCAGCGTTTCCACTGTTGTTGATGGAGTCGTATACCCAAGCGGAAGGTCGCTAGACGGCAAGTATTACATCTCCAGTTTCGGTTCAGGCATTACCATTGACAAAGGGTTTTCGAAAGACATTTATGTTAAGGGCGATATTCTTCAGAGCGCGGCGGGCAAAACCGTTAAGTTCAACATTGAGAGCGCCACAGATGTTTCTCTTGCTGGCCAGCTCTACAGTTTTGGCATTACCCCGTCTGCTAATCTAGTCAATCCCACAGATAATTATTCAGAATTTAGTAATGGAAAAAATTGGTTTGATGGGTCGCTTATTACTGTTAGTGGCAGTGTTTCTGTTGTCCAACCCTCAATCACCGTTCTCTCGCCGAATGGGGGAGAGGTATACAAGTTGGGTGATACGATGCAAATACGATGGAACTCTTCTCGTCTGAACAGTGGTCAGATTGCTATTGTGCCTTATAGATTCGATGACAACTTAAATTATGGAAAAGGTGTTACCTCTCTTCAGCCCATTGTTGTTCCTAACACGGGTTCATATTCTTGGCTAATTCCTTCTGGGAGCGTTGTAAATACTGTCTTGCCTTGTCCTAGTGGCAATGGTTGTTCAACTGCCGGTACCATGTTTAAAATAGCAATAATTTATACCGATGTGATATCTGGCACTACAGATCAAATAGTGGCCGCAGGGGCAGGAGATTACAGCGATAACTTCTTCACCATCACCTCGCCGACGACAACTTACCACCCCGCTGACACCAACAGAGACGGACGCATTGTAAGTAGAGAGGTAACCGCTTACGGCGCGCAATACGGGGACACTCTTGATTCTCGCAGCGCTGGCGAGATTTGGAAACGAGGCGAGTTGTATAGTTGGGACAGTAACGCTAGGGCGTGGAAAGACGCGGTTGGCGTTCTTGTATCGGATGTTCCTTCCGTTACCGTTTCAACTCCAACACACGGCGAAGTATGGACATCTGGTATGACAAAAACCATTCAGTGGTCGGCTCCAAACTACACTGGCCTCATTGGTATCGCGCTTCAAAATTCCTCCGGCGGGTGGACACTTGCGAACAACATTACGAACTGGGGTTCTTACACAGCTACACTGCCATACTCGTTTCAGCAAGGACCCGATTACTACATCCGCGTGAGCGAGATGAATGCTCAAGGTAGCATGACTGCGAGCGGTGTTAGTGGCAATTTCAGTATTGTCGCTCCAGTTCCTCCTCCAACCATTGACTCCGTCAGCGTTACCGATTCCACAGGCGCGCCGACAACAGTACTAACCAAAGGCAGTACCTACACCATCAAATGGAACGAACACAACACCACTAAACCAATCAATGTTTATCTCATTGGCCTACCGCGAGGCTATTGGGAGATACTCGGTAGCGTTCTCGTTACAGTACAACCGAGCGCAACAGGCAACGCTAACGGCACTGCCACTTGGACAGTTCCCACAAGTCTTGTTACCGACACTGGCGCAGGCAAGTACCAGATTTATGTTGAACAAACTGGCAACGCCACCGCTGGCGCGGCTGGAGGTTACTATGTTTCGTTTGTCGCTCCCACTACGCTTAACACCTTGACAACTTCGCAGATGGCGAGCGTGTTGGAATCGGTTCGCGCGACGCTTGAGGGGATTCGCGCCAGCTTGGGAAACTAGGGCAGTATTTAGTAGGTAGTTTGTAGTCGGTAGATTAAGAAGGTGAACTCAGCCCCCGCGCTTCGCGCGGGATCGGGTTGTCGGTGGATTTATTCGTCCCGTTAGAAGTTTACTCAACATGATTAGAGAATAAATAAATGTTTGGAGCACTTATAATATTGTTATCGTTTTGATGAAACTTGCGGACTTCTAACGGGATTCGTAGCCATTCGTGTTTTCATTCGTTACTTCGTATGTTCCTACAGATTGCTATAACTTCAGGTGGTATGATATAGTTTCAGCATTACCATTTATCAAAACTCTCGCATGGAACATTCAAATCACGCTCCAGAGCATCATCAGTTAACAAATCAACCAGACAAAGTTTTACGCGCCTCAATTTTAACCGGCATTTTCTTTTTGCCGTTTTTATGTTTGATTGTTGCCAATCACTTTTTCTTTCCATTCATCACTGGCAAGAATTTTTTCTTTCGGATTATCGTTGAACTTGTCTTTGGCCTTTGGATTATTTTGGCTCTCCGCGACCACAGATTTATTCCGAAGTATTCCCGACTGTTCCAAGCCTTCGCCGTCTTTCTTGGCCTAATTTTTATTTCCGACCTGTTAAGCCCGAATGTTTTCAAAAGTTTTTGGTCAAACTACGAACGCATGGAAGGTTTCATTACGCTTGCGCATCTCTTCGCGCTTTTTGTCGTCTTGAGCTCGGTCATGACCAAAAAATTGTGGCAATGGTTGTTTCGGATTTCCATCGGAGTCAGTTTAATTTTATTTGTTTACGGCCTTTTTCAATTAGCAGGCAAGTGGCCTATTCATCAAGGCAGTACGCGCATTGATACCACAATCGGCAACTCATCTTATCTCGGCGGTTACATGATTTTCCATATATTTCTCGCTTTATATTTGCTTTTTGGTTATGTCAGAGAGCATTACGGCACGCGAGAGTGGAATCTATTTTGGCCGATTGCTTACGGCTTTGCGGTTATCGCGGACACCTTTATTCTTTTTGAAACCGCGACTAGAGGCGCGGAAATCGGTTTGGTGGCGGGACTGATTTGCGTCGGCGCGGGCTTTGCTTTTTTTGAAAAGGAAAGTAAGATTTTGCATCGCGCGGGCGCGGGAATTTTGATAGCTATTGCTTTGCTTGGCGGATTGTTTGTTGTTGGACGGAACTCTGATTTTGTCACTAAGAGCGAATCTCTTTCGCGCTTAGGTTCTTTTGCCGACCAGTTGTTAACTTTTGACAAGAAAGCGATTTGTCAGGGGGAACTTAAGTCGCGCTGTCTTTTGTGGCCAATGGCTTTTGAAGGCGTGAAAGAAAAACCTCTCTTGGGTTGGGGGCAAGAGAGTTTTAATTATGTTTTCAATAAATACTACGACCCACGAATGTATTCGCAGGAGCAGTGGTTTGACCGCACGCACAATGTATTTTTTGACTGGCTGATTGCCGGTGGCATTCTTGGCCTGCTTTCCTATCTTTCTTTATTCGGTTTCTCATTTTACTATCTCTCTAGGAAAGATAGTCCGTTTTCTTTAATGGAACGGAGCCTCATTACCGGTCTTTTTGTTGCCTATTTTTTCCACAACCTGACTGTCTTTGATAACATCACCAGTTACATTTTGTTTGTTTTCGTGTTGGCGTGGATTAACAGTTCTGTAGGCCAAGTATCGCAAAAGTTTTCCAAGAAATTGGAAACTCTGGACGCTGGCACTAGAGACCGCATTATTATTCCAGTAGTTTCAGTTGCCACCCTTTTTATTGTTTACGCTCTCAATGTGCCGTCAATGCTTTCCGCTACCGAACTTATCTCGGCTCTTTCTGGGCAACAGGGCGGTCCAGCTGTTAATTTGGCGCATTATAAAAAAGCTTTTTCTTACGGAGGTTTGGGCGATTCCGAAATTCGCGAACAGCTTGTGCAAGTAACCAGTCAGTCGGCGACAGTCGCGAACATTGACCCGAAGGTTAAAGCCGACTTTTTTGACTTTACGCGCGCTCAAATGCAGTTACAGCTTGAAAAAACTCCCAACGACGCGCGCTATTTTCTTTTCGCCGGCTCTTTCCTGGCCAGTTTTGGCGATTTGGACAATGCTATAAAGTACCTCCAAAAAGCCCACGAGCTATCGCCAAAGAAGCAAACGATTTTGTTCTCGCTTGGTTCGGCTTATCTTGGCAAGAGAGATTATGTAAATGCTATTGCGACAATGAAGCAGGCGTTTGAGCTTGACTCGTCGTTTCAAGAAGCCCGTCGGATTTACGCGCTCTCGCTTATTTACGGCAAGCAACTTGCTACTGCGACCGAAATCTTAAAGCCTTTGCCGACCGAATCCGTTTTGGCCGACCAACGCCTGACCATCGCTTATTACTCCTCGGGTTACTTTGACAAAGCGCTTGAAAGTGTAAACTTTTTTCTAAAAAAAGACCCAAACAACGCGCAATATTATTTCAGTCGCGCCGCAATTTTCGTCGGACTCGGTCGTCGTAGTCAAGCCATCGCCGATTTGCAAAAAGTTATTGAAATAAATCCTGCGGTTAAAGACCAGGCCAATTCTTACATAGAGCAGATTAGGGCGGGGAAGCCACTGAATTAATTTTCAATTATCCCGCCTGCCACCTGCCCGCTATCGCCAAGCTCAAGCTTTGGCAGGCGGGAAGACCGGCATGTCGGGCAGGCAATTATCAATTTTCAAAATTATCCCTTTAGTTTTCCAATGCTGAAAATAAGAACATATGTTCTTATTTTCAGCATTGTGCAATCGGTCTTCTTATTCGTGTGTGCCTATTCGTTAAGGCTATTCGCATACTTGTAAGTGTCTACACCTCAAAACAAGAGAAACTTTATTTGCGCGCCATTTTCCTTCCGAGGAAAACGGCGCTTTTTTATTTTCAACTCGGGGGCTTTGTCTCCAAGTTGATAGCGGATTTTATAAAAAAGACCGCGGGTTCGCAGTCTTTGGGCACTCCTTAAGTCCGTAGCCTTCATTTTGGAAGAACTGCTCGCAAGAAAAATGCTGGTTTCTTTCGGTCGGTGAACTGAAACATTCCGCTTCTCTTTTCGTATGGGGGAGCGGATTGGCAAGCCAAAAATGTTACTTGGCTGGTTTTCTCATCCCAAGTTACCCAAACATGAGTGGTGTGAACCACTCCGCATATTTGTCTCACGAATCCTTCAACTGCCTCAACTATAAGCTGACATTCTTCCGGACAATTAAGCAAAGTTTCAGGAAAACGCACTGGGACTCCGCTTTTAGTGTTGATTGGATTGCTCATAACCGACCTTCCTTATCCTCTTTTTGTTCTATTTCGCTTTTGAATATCCTATATCAAATTCTCAATTTTGTCATGCCCCTTTCAATCGCGGGTCAACTCTGAAAGACAATTTCAAACGGGTACATTCCCATACCGCAACTGGGTATTCGGACCGACGACGAACAATCAAAAGTGCCGTTCGTATCAAACCTTAAATAATCAGATTTTAATTCATGCTATATGCACCCAAACCTTCAATTTGTTTTTTGAATGCCTGCCAATCAAGATTTTCATCGTGCTCTACTATCGTTTCTCCGGTTTGGAAATTTACAGCGCATGACTTTACGCCTTTGATTTCAGCGCAGATGTCCTCAATGAGCAATTTACACGCATTGCAGTGAGTGCCTTTGATTGTGATTGTTGTTTTCATAGATTATCTGGCTAGGGGTTCAGGTGATTTGTTTTTATTACGGCTTATAAAATCTAATATTTTTGCTTCATCGTAACTGTCCAGTTTTTCCAACCTCGTCCAAGAGGCCAGTACAATTTTTGAATCATCGGCATCTCGCGGAGACATAATCACACTGCCGGAGTTTGCTTTGGCGATTTTTTCCAAATTTGCCTTAGTTTCGCCATCAACATCTTTATAGGAAATCCAAGTACCGCCGTGTTCAAGATTATGCACAGCTTGTTCGTCTACCAGCGGCTTATCATAAATTCCCCAATCCGCTGGTCGCGCATAGTGCCAGCCCGAAGTTCCCGGATTTGAATTGTATGGAGGGTGTGATTCGCCAACTTTTATATGTGTTTGTCCTTGATTCTCAAACACCTGACCGACCGGGTCTAACTTTTGAGAATTATTCCCCGCCTTGTATGGGGCATTTTTATTATCTTGACTGATGGCAAACCACATAATCAAACCTACGGATGTAAATGTGATTACTAATATGATTATAAGTTTTTTCATAATTCTATTTATTGTTAAGCGCTTGGTCAATGGCAGTTTTAATCGTAGAGAATGGCACGGCTCCAACGATAAGTTGCTTGCCGATAATGTATGACGGAGTGCCGCTTACGCCGAGTGCTTCACCCTCTCTCTTATCCTCGTCCATTGCTTTCTGATATTCGTCAGCCTTGCTGGTCATGAGCTGTTCAACTTTCGCGGAATCTATGCCGACTGATTTTGTGAGAGCTAAGATGTCAGCTTTGTTCCCCCAGCCCGAATTTTCATTGTCTTGCTTGTCATACATGGCCTTGTGCCACTGGTAGAACTTATCCGGCGCAACTTCCCATACGGCATGCTCTGCCAGTCCGGCGGTTTGTGAGTCGGGTCCAAGGAATTGAAAATCTTTATACACCAGCTTAACTTTGCCTGTTTTCATATAGTCGTTAATCAACTGAGGCATGACTTCTTCTTCGGTTTTGCGACAAAATGGACACTGATAGTCGTACCAGTACGCGACTGTTACCGGAGCGTTGGGATTACCAATAAACGGTTGCCCATCAATTTTAACTTTGCTTATATCAACAGCTTGCGCAGTTGGTTGACTGGTCTGCTGTTGTTGTGGCGCATTACCGGAATTTGTTGCGCCGGTAGTTACAGAACCCCTGCCGTTACTGAAAAAGACAGCGCCGGCAATAAGAGTTCCGGCGATCACAATAGCAACCGGTATGCTAAGACTATTTTTATTTTCTTGAAGCGTTTCTTGTTCCATATAAGTTATTTAGTAATTGATAAATTATTTTTTTTCGTCCGATTTGTTCCCATGATTCATCGCAACCATCATAAATATCATTGAGAGTGGACATGCAAGGAAAAGCAAAACCCACGAATATCTGGCAAGTTGTGGAGCAAAAATGTAGGCAAGCAGAATCACAACTCCTATGCCAAGCAACACTTTCGGATTAAGACATGTTTTTAAGATTTTTTTCATGTGGTTAATTAAATTACATTAAAGCTAGTTTGTAATACTCCCATGCTACAGACGACATTTAGAGTACCGGTATGTGTCGGTGTAAATTTAATAACATTTTTTCCAATTTTAAGAAGTTGAGCTACGCCATATTCGGGGATAGTCATTGTGCCCATACAACCTCCTAAATCAACCTGGTCATCAACTGTGAGTAAAACAGGTACACCGCTTTTTATTGTTTGAGCTTGCGGATAAAAACCGCGTTCTCGTGATATTTCTAGTGAAACCTGTTGCGCTTGTATGCAAGTTGATATCTTAGGGTCGCATGCTGATGAACTTAAGTCAGTTTGTGTTTCAACTTTAACTGGAGCGACTCCAGTAGTGTTCGGCACGACCGTAAACGCCGAACCGCGCGTCATCATACCCATACTGCAATTGAATGGAATTGCGCCAGTCTCAGTCGGCGTAAAGGTGATAGTTGTGATAGCATCTTTCGAGAGGTACTTGCTAATACCTAAAGTGGGCATAACCAACACTTGACCGCACCCAACTGCGCCACCTCCATCAATCTGCCATAGAACCGGGACACCGAGGACGACAGTGAACTGGCTGGGTTCGTAGCTATAACCCCTTACGGCCATTTTGACGATTTGTTTTCCGTCAACAACTTGCGCTAGCGACGCGCTCGGTTGACTACTTCCATCACTTCCAAACGCAAAGGCAAGATTGAAGCCGGCAAGCGTCAGGCCGTTGTTAATATTGAAAAGCGCAAGGAGTACCACGAGGACGCCTGCGAACTTGAGAAAGCGCTTCTGGAACACGCCTTTGGCAAAACTGGCGATGGCGGAGAGCGAAAGCAATGCTGGCAATGTGCCGAGGGCAAAGACAAGCATGGTAAGCGCTCCGACTTTCCAGTCGCCGGTTGCCAAGACATACAGCTGAAGCGCCTGCGTAAAACCGCACGGCAAAAAGAATGTAGAGGCGCCAAGCGCGAATGACATACCCTTGGTTTCTTTTGTGCTTAAATCGTGAATTTTATGCCCGATAAATTTCGGCATCTTCGGAGAAAACTGACGGAGTCCGGGGAATATATTGAGCAGTTGAAATCCAAGGAGAAGCATGACAAGGCTGACGAGCACAATCAGAAAACCGTTTGCCCGAGCCGAGAGCGTCAGTACGGAACCAAGTCCGCCGACAAGCGCGCCGAAGGCGCTGTACCCTAGAATGCGACCGGTGTTGAACCAGATGTGCGGCTTGAATTTCTGTATGCCGGTGAAATCGGGGTGGGATTCATTATACTTTCCGGCGACAGCCAAGAGGAGACCGCCCACAACGGCGATGCATGTCGATGTGGCGGCAAAAAGACCGATCAAAAACACGACGCCATAGCTCATGTGTGCCGATATGCCGATGCTCGGCACCAGATTGAATTGCTTCAAAATGTAATAGATTGAGACAATCACAAGAACAATGCCACCCATCTGTAAATAATCTTCTGAGGTATTTTTATGCGGAGCCGAATGAACAGCATTATGCCGATCCTCCCATGTGGAAACAGAGTATCCGTCTTGTTTGACCAGAGCGTTCAGTTCGGAAAGATAGGGCTCTTTTGATGAATAGAGAACTTCTGCTTTACCACTCCCATGATTGACACTGACTTTCTCAACGCCTTCAATCTTTTTGAATTTGCGCTCAATAAGAACTTCACAGCTCGCGCAGTGCATGCCGTGGATTTTGAGTTTTACTTTTTTTAGTGGTTGAGACATAAGTTGATTTTTACAATTACGCTAAATGTAAAAATACTTGCGGAGAGCTTTCCCAATACGACCAACGGAAAAACCGCAAGTATTAAACTGCTACCTATTTAGTAGATTTTTGGATTGAGAATGCCTTGGGAGAATGCCTCCCGTAGAGGATTAAAAAGAGATAGATTTGGATTTTGCTTTATATATAGTCGCCATCGCGTAGTGTAGTAGCTGAACAAGAAAAGTGCCACAAATACCACTACAAGTAAAAGCAATGACACAAAGGCGAGCATTTTTTGAGGAGCGGTGGTAGTGAACATTGCCTGCCAGTTGGCAAGATGTTCGGCAAAAGTCATGGCGCAAACTTCAGCTTTGCCACTGAACATACAACCACTCATTGTGCCGTCGCTTCGTTTTTCCATGCCCATCATCATTTGAGGCATGCCTAAAAATGTTACCGAAAGAAAAGCAATGAGTGCAAATCCCAAAAGAAAACGGGCAAATTTTTTAGTGGCGCTTTCCATACTTGAAGTTATTATACCATAAGAAAAAATGTCTACAGCTTAATGGTTTTTAGGCGGAGCGAATTGCCGACCACCGACACGCTTGAAAATGCCATGGCAAGACCAGCGAACACTGGCGACAAAAGCCAGCCGAAAAGTGGGTAGAATACTCCGGTCGCAAGAGGAATGCCGACTATATTGTAAATAAAAGCCCAAAATAAATTTTGCTTGATACCGCGCATGGTCATTTTAGAAAGTTTAATCGCTTTTACCAGTTTTGATATGTCGCCGTGGAGAAGCGTGATGCCCGCCGACTCAATCGCCACATCGGTGCCTGTCGCCATAGCAATGCCCACATCGGCTTGGGCGAGCGCCGGAGCGTCATTCACGCCATCACCCGCCATTGCCACCACCAACCTTTGGTTGGAATTTCCAATTTCCAATTTCCAATTTCCAAAGCTTCCGTTCTGTAAATCTTTAATTGCTTTCAGTTTGTCTTCGGGAAGAACTTCAGCCACCACTTCATCAATGCCGACAAGTTTTGCAATATATTCTGCCGTATTTTTGTTGTCTCCCGTAAGCATCACCATTTTAATTCCAATTTTGTGAAGATTTTTGACAGCTTCAATCGCTTCGGGCTTAATGGGGTCAGCCACCATTACAATTCCAAGCACAGTATCTTTGTTTGCCAGAATAATGGGAGTTTTGCCTTCCAATGTTTCTTTCTCTAAAGCCTGTCTATCAAATTTAAGATTAAGGTCGGCAATCAGCTTTGTATTACCCGCAAAGTATTCTATCTCGGCTATCCTACCCTTAAGCCCTTTACCTTTTATAATTTCAAAACTTTGCGCGTCAGAAAATTGTATTTTGTTTTGCTTTGCGTATTCAGTAACCGCGTGAGCAATCGGATGCTCAGATTTGTTTTCCAGCGACCCAAGTATGGAAATCAATTCCGCATCGGTTTTTTTTGAGAAATTTTTTAATGAGACAAGTTCCGGCTTTCCTTTTGTGATTGTGCCTGTTTTATCAACCACTATCACATTCACTTTGTGCAGTTTTTCAAGCGTTGTGGCGTCTTTTATGAGGATTCCTTCTCTGGCGCCTTTACCGACGCCCACAATTATTGCAGTCGGTGTGGCAAGGCCAAGCGCGCATGGACAAGCGATAACTAAAACTCCGACAAAGGAAACTAAACCGAATGAAAGCGCTTGTGAAAATCCGAGTGAACCAGTACCGAGAAGAAGCCACGAGCCAAGGGTTACGAAAGCAATGACAAGCACGGTCGGCACAAAAATACTTGAAATTTTATCGGCAAGAGCCTGTATCGGGGCCTTGCTTCCTTGGGCTTCTTCCACCATTTTGATGATGTGCGCGAGCAAGGTTTCTCCGCCGACTTTTGTTGCTGTAAATGTAAACGAGCCGGTGGTATTGATTGTTCCCGCAACCACGCCATCTCCGATTTTTTTCTTGACTGGCATCGGTTCACCGGACACCATTGACTCGTCCACGAACGACTCCCCCTCAATTATTTTCCCATCAACAGGGATTTTTGTTCCCGGCTTCACGATAATAGAATCTCCGTGTATGACCTTTTCAATGGCAATTTCTTCCTCCTTGCCATTTCGCGCAACAAGCGCGGTTTTTGCCTGGAGGTTGAGAAGTTTTTCAATAGCGTCGCCTGTTTTCAATTTTGAACGGGCTTCAAAGTATTTGCCGAGAGTAATAAAAGCAATGATAACAATAGTAACATCGTAGTAAGTATGTCCTACATTTATAAAAGGTTTTAGTGTTTCCTCAAAAGCGGTGATGATAAAACTGTAAAGGTACGCAACTGTCGTGCCGATACCGATAAGGGTGTCCATGTTGGCTTTGCCGTACCTTAAAAAACGGTAAAAGCCTTTTAGGTAGGGTTTACCGACCACGAATAAAGTATAGGTGGCCATGAGGGGCAGGAGATGATGAAAGAATTCTTTCCAAACATAGGGAACGGCTGGAGCTATATTAAATTCCGCAAAAATTTCCCAAGTCATCACAAAAATACTGAAAATCGTGAGGGGTATCGTTGAAATCACTTTACTTTTCATGTCGGAAAGTTCGGCCAGTTTCTCGCGTTTTGACTGATTGAGTCCGAGGTGACTGGCGTGTTCGTTTGCGGACATTGCCATTTCTTCCGCGCTTGGAACAACAAGAGAGTAGCCCAAAGGTTCTAGTTTTTTAGATAAGCGATGGGGGTTTGTTTTTGTTTCATCAAACGAAATTTTCGCTTTTTCAGTGCCGTAATTCGCTTCAACAAAATCCACCCCGTCTGTTTTCTTAAGAGTTTTTTCAATAATGCCGGCGCACGAGGCGCAGTGCATTCCCTTTATTCTGTATGTTTTTGTACTGTTCATAGAATACTATTTTCGCTTAAGCCTGTAGACTTTTAGAATTTCTCCGATAGCTTTTTTTTCCTGTCCTTTTTTCATTTGATAGACGACGCAGGTGCTCAAATGGTTTTCCATCAGAGCGTCTTCAATGACGGATAACGCCTGTTTAACTGCCGAGGTTTGAGTAATAACATCAATGCAGTAAGCGTTTTTTGCCAGCATCTCTTGCAGTCCGCGAACTTGCCCCTCAACAATTTTTAGACGACGAATTAGTTTTTGTTTGGTTGGAGTTTTTTCCTTCATAAGACAATTGTATACCCCCTAAGGGTATCAGGTCAAGCCTTAGTTCCGCATATGAATGTTTCGCTTATACCAATATACGAATTGATACGAATCTACGAATGGCTACGAATAAGCCCCGCCCCCGTGCGAAGACTCGGAGTTTTCTGTATTCTCTACCCACTACAAACTACTCGCTACCATGGCTGGTTCACAATGCCCTTGCCAAGAGACCTATCACCACGATGCCCAAAAAGTTGAAGACAAAAGAAATGACAATGAATGTTGTCGTTTTCATTTTGGCGAAGCCCATTAGCCCGATGCCGAGCTCGTCGGGAAGCGGGGAGGCGATAATGAAGCCCCCCACAAGAAAAGTCAGCCACCTGAAAAGTTTCAGTTTGAAAAGAGTTTTGATTCTCCTGCCATAGCCCTTTTCTTTGATGAGTTCGGCGAGATGTTCGCCCAGTTTGTCCCGCAGGAAACGAAAAATTAATAAGTCGCCCAAAACCGCGCCGAGTCCTCCCAAGAGCGCGGTTAAAAACAGGCTTTGCATTTGGGCGATTTGCCCTAGCGCCACGATGGCGGGAGCGGTGGTAAAAGCCGAAGTGAAAAAAATGCCTGCGATAAAACTTCCCAGCATGGCGCTTTTTGTGGAAACGATAATATCGCTTAAGATATTTGTTTTCAGAATGATGAGGGCAACGGCCACGCTTATCAGTATGGTTTCCGTATCTTTAATCAAGAGTTTCTTTTTTAGGTTTTTCATTTAAGATATTGTTCAGAATTAATCCGGTTTCTTTTCCCAAACTTTCTTTATTTTCTTAAAATGCTCAATTCGCTCGCCAATTTTTCCGACCTCTTTTGGATAAAATTCAAGCATGGTATCGCAGAGTTCCAGCATCCATTTTTTTCTGCCATTTTTGGGTACGAGTTTCACCACATTTGCGTTTGCGATTTGAATTTGTCCCCAGCCAAGCGCGCCAATAGTTAGACAATCCCAATCAAAAAATTCAATCGGAGCAAAAGTTACTTTGGCTATTTCAGCCCGAGTGCCTTTGATTTTGTAATCAATTTTCAAAAGCGAAAAATAATTTATATCTTCCTCATAAAAACGCGACAACCTTTCAACAGAAGTTAGGTTTGGCATATTGAATTTTGTGTCCAAACGGTGCGTTTTTACATCAACAACATAGTAAAATCCCTCTTTATCCGTAAAAGCCAAATCCGCCATTGCTCGGCGGGCAAAAGACGACGAGTACTCGCCAGCCATATCGCCTAGAATGGTTTGGAAGTTTTCAGCTATAATATTTTGAATAGCGTCGCCAACAGCTCGAGGACTTTCTATTGTTCTGGCGGAAAGAAAATCTGTTTGCTCATTCAAAAACTTCTTGAGCTTTTTCTCTATTTTTTCCCTGTATTTACTGCCGTAAAAAATCCGACTCCTTTTCCTTTTCATACAAATTGTCTGTTAAAAAGACCTTCAGATAACTGAACTTTATGTTTTTTGACGGTTCCGCTTGTCTGCTCATTAAGCGTGTTTCTTTCCCAAAAAATGCCGTCAGAATAGCCTTGCACTGTTTTATCTTGTCGCGCGTTTTCCAGTCGTTTCTCTGCCAAACAACAGTACAGCTCGTCAATGTCTATTCCAACATATCTACGCCCCAATTTTTGCGCCACAACGGAAGTCGTACCTGAACCTAAAAACGGATCAAAAACCACGTCATTCGGTTTTGAACTTGCTAAAATTATTTTCGCCACAAGTTTTTCCGGTTTTTGCGTCGGGTGGTCGGTATTTTCCGGCATTGACCAAAAAGGAATTGTAATATCCGTCCAAACATTTGAAGGATGCGTACTGCGGTATTTTCCATCGCTATTATCTTCCCAATCTTTCGGTTTTCCGTTTTCGTCTTTGTAAGGAGCGATAACTTTTCGTTTCATTTTTACCGCTTCAACATCAAAATGATAGTCCTCCGACAAAGTGCAAAACCAAATATCCTCGGAGCAATTTTTCCAATTTGATTTTGCGCCCCTTCCCTTTTCTCGCTCAAAAGTAATACGATTACGAATTTGAAAATACTTTTTCGCGACATTAAAAATTGCTCCTGATGATTTCCAATCCCCGCAAATATAGACCGAGGCGGTTGGTTTCAAAAGACGGACAATTTTTTGAACCCAAGAATCAATCCACTCCTCGTATTTTTCCGAATCCATTTCTTTGAATGATACAGCATTAAATTTTTTATTGAGATTATAGGGGGGGTCAACAAACATTAAGTCAACAAAATTATCTGGTAAATAATCCACCACCTCAAAAATGTCTTGATGTACAGTTTTGTTTTCTATATCCTTTAATGAAACCGCCCCGTCCAATTTAACCAACCGTTTTTTGAGATAAGAAATATCAGTATCACTCAAGGTTATGGTGCGGTTCCGCGGCGCTCTTATTTTTTGCGTTGTTTCTTTCATGGTTGATAGGATAATGATAGCGAAAACATCGCAAACTATCAATCAATTACACGCTAGGTTCAATAAGTAATTGTAAGCTAGCAAATTATCACATCCCAAGTTAAACAAGCTCTTAGTGCGCTATGGTTACCGCTAAAACTTTTTTTGCTCCAGCTTTCGCGAGTGTTTTTCTTGCCTCTTCCAGCGTCGCGCCGGTGGTGGTAACATCATCAACAATAATAACATTTCGGCCAGAAATTGCCTCGGGGTCTGATATCGCGAAACAGCCGGAAAGGTTTGCCAACCTTTCGGCGCGCCGTTTCGCCGTTTGGCTTTCGGTGTCTTTTATTTTCACCAGAATGTCTTTGGGGGTTTCAAAAAAGTTTCCGAGGTCAATGGCTGCCA
>OBEQ011102680.1_pt1 | contig 62493 bp, 55 predicted proteins | sample 1670901 | NCBI WGS metagenome assembly OBEQ01 (sample SAMEA104232315, study PRJEB22302) | groundwater metagenome | biome: forest; feature: aquifer; material: groundwater | place: USA | collected 2011-08-07 | depth 5.4 m
GAGGGGATCGAACGGGCGAGGATAGAACACGTGTCGCGTGTTCATATGTCCGAGCCCAGGACTTGAGCGTTTAGCGAAAGCGATTCCCCCTGAGGCTACCAAAAAGGACTTCTCATCAGGAGAAGTCTTTTTTTGTGCAAAGGCGAGAAGTATTTTGGTGTCTGTATTTTGGTGTCTGGTCCCGTTATCCACAGTCATGTCTTGACGAACAGCTTGTTTCATGGAACGGAGTATAAGGTGTCAGGTCCCAAATATATGTCTCGCACATTACGCCTTATTGCACCAAACGAGTGCTACCATGTGATTGATCGATCAAATTCAGGGCAACTTATTTTTGACTCCCTAAGCTAAGCCAAAAATATTTTACCTAGGGTTTGGTCAAAGGTGATGTTTTGGGCTGGAGCATATATGGCAACAGGCTTATTGAGCTCAATCCTGTAAGGGCGGGTATCGTGGACGATCCATCGATGTATCCTTGGAGCAGTTATCAGGCGTATGCGTATGGGGTGCACAGTCCTATCGTGACGTTCGATCAATTTTATCGAGCGCTTGATACAACTCAAGCGAAGAGACAAAAAAGGTATAGAGAAGAGGTATCCTTCGGTTTTAGGCAGACCTGACACCAAAGGCTAAATGCAAAAAAACGCCTATTTCCGGAACGTTATCTTTGTTTCTGGGACCAGACACCAATGTTCACAAATGTTTGCGAGAAATGGCGTGTGAGCGTAATCTATCGGGTATAATAAAAATGTATGAACGATACCATACCAACACCACAGGAATCCCGTGGTCCGAAAATTCAGGACCATCCTCCCCGTCACGAAAAGTCTTTAGATGTCTGGACGGTGCCTTCTGTGCGGAAGCATCTCTCTCCTACAGAGTTTGCCCTCTGGCAAAGTTTACAGAGATCTGTACAAGGGACCTCTCTTCCTGAAGATGGAAAGCATGTCTGGTTTCACCAGGGAATACCGCCAGCAGATCTGACAAAAAATCTTGACACATTTTTTCCAGAGGAGTCTTCCGGGAATGCCGGCATGGCTCTTCCGTTTACCTCTTTGCTTGCTCGTCGGCTTGAAGCTCAGTTTCGTGCACGCGCCCTTCTCCTTGAATGCAAAGCTCAGCCCAAGACTCGTCTTGATGTGATGGCGAAACTTGTAGAGGGAGCCACAACGAATAATACAGAACTCCTCCATTCCATCGAGTCGGGAGGGATACGACCAGATCTGTTGCAAGTGTTCATCAAGAGCGTGGAAGATTTTCATCGATACAAAACAGCGGAAGATGCCAAAAATAGTGCGGATTGGCAAGCGCACCTTGATAAGGAGGCAGCAAGAGAACTACAGGAGAATATAGCGTGGGCCAAGAGCATCGCTAAGCCTGCAGCATCTCCTTCGTCACCAAAGCAAGAGTACGACAAAAGAAATAGGCGTGTGATGTTTGTGGACTTGCACAAGGGTGATGATCAAATAGCAGATCCACGTGCAAGGACGGCGCTGATCCTTCCTGACTTTGGATCATCAAAAAAACCTGTTGCTTCTCCAAATCCGTTACGCAGACTTTGGAACGCGATCACTGGCGCATCTTGATCTTTCCTTGCCTCGTTTTTGCATTGGTTCTAGACTGAACCATCGTACGTTGTTATGGCCCGCATTATCTCGATCGTAAACCAAAAAGGGGGTGTGGGTAAAACCACAACAACCATCAATTTGGGCGCCTATTTATCTGAATTGGGGAAGTTTGTGTTGATTGTTGATATTGATCCACAAGCAAATGCGACGTCTGGGCTTGGGATTGATCATCGTAATTTAACCCAAGGTGTGTACGAGGCGATTTTGGGTAATGTTCGAGTCAAAGACATCGTCCAGCCAACGGCACATGAAACGATGCGCGTGGCTCCGGCGACCACAGCTCTTGCAGGACTCAATATCGAGCTTGTAGAGATGGAGCGTCGTGAACACAAATTACGTGATGCTTTGCTTGAGATTCGCAACGATTACGATTTTATTTTGATCGATTGTCCGCCAACCCTCGGGCTTATTACCTTAAATGGCATTGTGGCCGGGGATGAAATTCTTATTCCTGTACAGGCAGAATACTATGCCCTCGAAGGTCTTGGGCAGTTGCTCGAAACGGTTCAGTTGGTCAAAGAACGTATTCGTCCAGAAATTGATGTGTTGGGTGCTGTGCTCACCATGTATGATGGACGTACCAAGCTTTCTGATGATGTGTTGCAAGAGCTGTACAAATATTTTCCAAACAACATTTTTCGTGCGGTGATTCCTCGGAGCGTGCGATTGGCCGAAGCACCCTCTTTTGGTCGCACCATTGCCCATTTTGATAACGCCTCAAAAGGGGCTCGTGCCTATGAACGGTTGGCACGAGAACTGCTTGAACGATAGGTGTGCTATGATACTCGTATGATTATTGGTCGCCAATCAGGATTAGGGAAGGGTCTTGGTGCGCTCATTCCACCAAAACAAAATCACGCGGTGATTACGCCGCCATATGCAGCTTCTCCTCCTGTAGTGATTGAACCTGTCGAGAAACTGTCTGTTGAACCTCTTCACGAAGGAGGAATGGTGCTTGTTCATCTTGCGATTGAAAACATTCAGCGCAATCCGCAACAGCCACGTTTGCATTTTGATCATGACGAGATGGAAGAGTTGGTGGAGAGTATTAAGGCACACGGTATTTTGCAGCCTGTGATCGTGACGCGTCGTGCGGATGGAGCCTACGAACTTATTGCCGGTGAACGTCGACTGCGAGCCTGTACGATTGCCGGAGTGAAGATGATTCCGGCGATGGTGCGTGCTGCGAGCGAACAGCAAAAACTGCAATTCGCTCTCATCGAAAACATTCAACGTCAAGATTTAAATCCGATAGAAGAGGGCCGTGCTTTTGTTCGTTTGATGGATGAGTTTCATCTCACACAAGATCAAATTGGCACCGAAATGGGCAAAAGCCGTTCGCAGATCGCCAACACCATTCGTTTGCTTCAATTACCACAAGAAATCCAGCAAGCACTCATCGATCGCAGAATGTCCATGTCGCAAGCGCGCGCCCTTTTGTCTCTCCCGAGCGATCATGAACGGCTACAGGTTTTTGCTAAAATGATGGCGAACCACGTGACGGTGCGTGAAGCGGAAGAGTCAATCAGCGATCGGTTAGGGCGTCGTCGTGCGGTACGTGATCCAAACGTGATGGGTGCCGAAAACGAGCTTCGTGAGTGGTTTCGATGCAAGGTTGATATTAAGCGCAAGCCAACCGGACAAGGGGAGATCCGTTTCCGCTTTTTTTCTGATGAAGAATTTCAAGCATTGATGCAGGGGTTTGGTGATAAAGGGACAACCGCACACGTCTCGTGAGAGTTCTTAAGAACTTTTCCCTCCTGGAAACATCCCCTTGATCCACGAGGTTATTTTTGATCGCGCAAATTGCCGCACTTCTGCTTTTGCATGACGGGTTCGCACAAATTTTATCCAATCTGGATTAGGGCCTTTGCGGCTTTTATCGACCATGATTTCGACCATATCTCCATTTTTGAGGACGCGGTTTAGGGGGGCCACCTCTTCGTTGACCTTTGCTCCAGCACAACCATTGCCAATGGCGGTATGGACCGCATACGCAAAATCTACGCAGGTGCTTTGTTCTGGAAGATCAATGACATCACCTTTTGGAGTAAATACAAAAATACGATCATGGAACACGTCGATCTTTATCTCCTCTAACGATTCGAGGGAGCTTTTTTGATCGGAGAGTTCTTCTTGGATATTCGCGAGTTCATACACCCAATGCGGTGTTTTATTTGGTTTGGCCAGGTAACGCTGCTTCTCTTCGTCGTAAGACCAGTGCGCGGCAATACCATATTCGTTTTCGGCGTGCATCTCTTCGGTGCGAATCTGGAACTCCACAATCTCTCCTTCTTCGCAAAAAACGGTTGTGTGCAACGAGCGATAGCCGTTTGGTTTTGGCTGGGCGATGTAGTCTTTGATGCGGCCTTTGAGCGGTGTCCAGTGACTGTGAATAATGCCGAGGGCCGCGTAACAATCCGCCACGTTTTTTGTGATCACACGAATGGCGGTGATGTCGTAGATACGGGCGATGCTCCGTTCGTTCTTGAGAAGTTTTTTGTAGAGCGAGTACAGATGTTTTGCACGACCTTGTACACGAATATGGGGTAATCCAGCTTGTGTTAAGAGCGTTTGTGTTTCCCGCATGATCTGTTCTACATAGGCCTGTTTGTCGTCTCGGGTGGTTTTTGCGAGATCTTTGACCCATTGATATTCCTTGGGATACACATATTTAAACGCCGCATCTTCCAGAAATCCTTTCATTTCGCCCATGCCGAGACGGTTGGCGATCGGGGCGTAAATCTCCAGAGATTCAAGGGCGATACGATGTTGTTTTTTGGGAGGAATCGCATCGAGCGTCTGCAGATTGTGTAATCGATCTGCAAACTTAATAAAAATCACTCGTACATCTGCGGCTACCGCTAAAAACATTTTACGGAGGTTCTCTATGTAGCGACTAATGCCGCGATATTTTATTTTACCAAGCTTTGTGATCCCTGCGACCATAGAGGCGACATCCTCGCCAAACGCTTTGGAGATGTCTTCGACGGTGCGTGCAGTGTCTTCTGGAACATCATGTAACAAGCCTGCAACGATAATCGCTGTGGGCATGCGCATCTCGGCTAAGGTGGACGCGGTGGCAAGAGGATGGATAATGTAGGGTTCACCGGTCGCACGTTTTTGGCCTGCGTGTGCTTCGTCGGCAAACGCATAAGCACGACGAATGAGCGCAACGTCCGCTTTGCGATCATACTCTTGGACACGAGCGCAGAGCTCATCGATCGAGCCGGCATACACAAAAGGCGAATTCATGTACACATTCGTACCATGCGACCAACGGCTTCGCAACGACGTGGCAGAGAATAGTTGGCGTGATATGGTACTCATATATGTCAGACAAAAACGCACCCAATCCAGAAGACGCTCTGCGAGCCAAGTTCACAGAAAAGCAAGAACCCACTCTCACAAAATTAGAGACGGATCTTGGAGAGATTCTCAAGGGAGCAGAGAAGGATCCGGCGCAGACCAAGGAGGCTGTGATGCGCTTCGCAGAGGGAAAAAAACAGAATGTTGCTGATACATTTCTAGCCTTAACGGATACGTTAAAGCTTGAAAATAATGCGCTTCCCCCTGAGACTCGGTGTGAAGATTCGACCTTTGCGGATCTTTATAACGATGCTGTCGGGAAACTAGGTGCGGCTTGGCAGGTCTTTGAGAGTAAGCTGGATACGCTGATGGGTCAGTCTCTGGAATTAAAACAAGACAAATCTCATCTGGCAAAGCTTGATGCTATCCAATTAAAGCGTCTCACTTCTCTCGATAGCTCGGATGTGATTCCAGTGAAGGATAAAGAGGGAAATATCATGAAAGACGAAAAAGGAGATGAGGTGTTTCAGAAGGACGCGGAAGGGGAGTTTATACGTGAAGAATCTGGCGATCTTGAGATGTTGGATGCTTGCGTGAAAGAGGTGGTGGCACTTTCGGAACGGATAGAAGCTGAAAAAGATTCAGCGACAAAAACAGCGCTGGAACAGCGCAAAAAAAAGCTCTTGGAGGATCCAGAAATACTGAAAAAGGCTGAAGTGCATATGAAGAGGATGATGTTGTTTATTCGAGGATCATCGAAGCCGCGCGCGTTGGAAGAGGAGGCAGATGATGCACAAGACAAGATTGTACAGACAGAAGAAGCCGGGCTTGATCTAGAAAAGATCATCGATGAACGCATGAAAGCGTTAGAGCTGCTTCAAAACTTTTTTCCGAGCCTCGAAAAGGGAATCAAGGAGGTAAAGGCGGTACGAGAGGACGCGAAAACCGCTGAATATAACCTTGAACGCATGGGGTGGTCAAAGCATGCAGGCGGTAAAACCCAAGATGAGTGGAAGAAAGAATTCGCCGCTTCTACGAAAGAGAGAATGGAGACGATACAACCATCACGAAGATTATTCGAGGATGCTCTCTCCGAACGATCGAATGAAAAGATGGTTGATAGTTTCTCGCCTCTTTACAATGCATGGGATCAAGAGCAGCGGGCGCATCTCGCGGCACTTGATGGAGAACGTAAACAAGCATCGTTTGATCATCTTGAGATTTGGGCGACGCAAGGCATTCGCGTCTTGGATACACGCTTGCCAAATGCGCCGTTTACCCATGAACATAGGCTTGCGTTATTGCCCCCTACCCAGGATCAGGACGAAAAAGAATCCGCGCACAGGTTTGCACAGCTTTTGGGACCGGGGCCACACACGACAGAAAGTGTGAAGGCTGTACTCTATGGCATTTTAAATGGGGTCACACTCGATAAGATCAAACTAAAAGGCGAACAGGCGAATGCCGTAAAACCCAATGAAGCGAACGTATCCAAGGAGCTTGAAAGAGCTCGTCAAACGATTGAGCTTGCGGCCGAGAAAGCATCGAGTGAAGTGAGACACGTGGAAAAAACATTAGAGCAGATGAAGCAAAAACAAAACGAGACACCCGGAGATCGTGCTGCGTTCGAACACAGAGCGCCTGCGCTCGAGGCTAAGCAGCGCATTCTTCGGCTTCGAGAAGCCCGCGCTCTTGCCGATGTAGAGGATGTCAGGGAACTTGGCGCTATTTTTGCAACGCGCACAAAAGATACGCCCACAGAGGGTGCAACACCGTTTGCTCTTGAAAACAAAGTTAATCAAGCGCTCGTCGTGGTGATGGAGCGGCAAATAGAGCGAGGGAAAACGTTGAGAACGGAAAAGCAGTATATCGCCAAGATCTATCAAGAACATCCATCTTTATTGAACGCCCCTCCTATTGAAACGATATCCCCACAAGGGCACCAACCGGTTGCACCGAATCAAGTAAGTGGCGGAAAAGAACCAGAAGGGATTATTGCTGGTAGCGCTGGATGGAAAATGATGAAAGAAGGGTTGAATCATCTGCTGAGTGCCTTTGGATTCGGAAAATAGTTGAATTATTTTTTCTCTTTTCGTGCGGCAAGAAGCTCGGTGGCCATCTCAATGGTCACCTCTTCTGGTTTTATTCCTTTTGGAATGGTCGCATTGGTGCGGCCGTGTTTCACGTACCACCCAAATTTTCCGTTGTGCAGTGTGATGGGCTTTTTGTCTTTTGGATGTTGACCAAGCGGTTTGCTCACCCCACCGCCGCGAGTGCCTTTTGGGGTCGCAAGAATCTCAAGCGCACGTTCAAGCGTTACGGTAAACAGATCATCTTCTGCTTTCAGCGACCGAAACTCTCCGTCGTGGACGATGTAGGGGCCAAAGCGTCCTAATCCAGCACGGATTTCTTTTGTGCTGGTTGGATGTATCCCTAAAAGTCGTGGAAGGGCCAAAAGCGCGAGCGCTTTTTCGCGGCTCAACTGATCGAGGGGGATTGTTTTTGGAATGCTGACACGTTTTGGTTTCTTGGTTTTCTTATTCTTTTTCTCTTCCTCTATCGGATCTTCTCCGAGCTGTAGATATGGTCCGTAACTTCCGGTTCGTAGATAAATTTGCTCACCGGTTGCTGGATCTTGTCCAAGCGTTGTTGGCCCTTGTTGCGCCTTTGAGAGCAGAACATCGAGACTTGCTTGGGTAAGCTCCCCAGGCGCCACATCCTCCGCAAACGTTGCTTTGACGGGCGTATGATGGGTTGGATGAGCGGCTTCTACATAGGTGCCGAATTTGCCCACCCGAATGATGGCGTCAGGCACTTGTGGCAGGAGAACACGACGATGGTCTACGTCATCCTCTTTTTGCGCCCCTTCTTTTTTGACCCGAGCGCCTAATCCGTTCTCGCCAAGATAAAACCCTCGCAGATAGGGGAGCCACTCCGTGTGTCCATCCGCGATCTCATCAAGTTGTTTTTCCATGCTGGAGGTAAACGCTGCGTTCACGAGATCAGAGAAATGCCGCTCCATGAATTGGGTCACAGCGAAACCGGTGAATGTCGGCAAAAGGGCGCTTCCTTGTTTGCGTGCGTAGGTTCGATCTAGAAGTGTTCCGATGATGCTTGCATAGGTACTTGGTCGACCAATGCCCTCTTTTTCCATCCATTGGATGAGACTTGCTTCTGTAAACCGGGCTGGGGGTTTTGTTTCGTGGCCTTCGGCTTTTGCCTCGATACAGCGAACAGATTCTCCTTGTGTGAGTTTAGGTAAGATACGTTCTCGATCTTCGAGAGCTCCTTCGACGTCTTCTTCGCCTTCTACGTAGGCACGTAGAAATCCTGGGAAGACAATTTTTAGCCCTGTCGATTGAAAGGTGTATGCAGCGGCCGAAAAAAGCACACTCATTTGAAGTTGTTGACTGTCTGTCATTTGTGAAGCGAGGGTTCGCATCCAAATGAGCTCATAGACGTTGCGTTCGGCCCCACTCAAATCAATCTCCTGCGGAGGAATGAGCGCAAGGCTGGGACGAATAGCTTCGTGGGCTTCTTGCGCCCCTTTGGCAGAACCGTAATAGCGTGGACTCTCTGGTACAAAGGCGGCACCGAACCTCTCACCAACCATGCGACGTGTCGCGGCGATGGCTTCGGTTGATAGCGCCACGGAATCGGTACGCATATAGGTGATGTACCCATGTTCGTAGAGCGTTTGTGCAACGCGCATCGTTTCTTTGGAGGAGAGTCCAAGTTTACGGTTCGCTTCTTGTTGAAGGGTGGAGGTGATGAAAGGAGGCGGCGGACGACGCGTGATGGGCTTTTCCGTGACGTCGATCACGGTCCACGCACTTGTTTTTATGTTCGTTTGTATCAGTATTGCTTGTGGTTCTTGCACTAAAACCGCCTCACTTTTGGCTTTGAGCGCGCCCGTCGTTTCATCAAAATCTTTTCCCGTCGCGATCCGCTTCCCTTCCACCGTCATGAGCTTAGCCTCACAGACTCCTCCTTTTGCTTCGAGATCTACAACGACGTCCCAATAGCCTGATGTTTTAAAAGCGATCCGTGCTCGTTCACGATCGACAAGCATTTTGAGTGCGGAGGATTGGACGCGGCCGGCGGATAATCCGTACGCAACCTTCTTCCATAGAATGGGGGAGATGGTGTAACCCACTAATCGATCGAGAATTCGACGGGTTTCTTGGGCACGAACCAACCGCTCGTCAAGATCGCGAGGGGCGGCGAGAGCAGCTTCAATGGCACGTTTGGTGATTTCGTGGAACACCATGCGATGTACGGGTACTTTTGGCTTCAAGATCTGCAACAAATGCCAACTAATGCTTTCTCCTTCACGGTCTTCGTCTGTTGCTAAATACAGCACATCTGCTTCTTTGAGCGCTGTTTTGAGTTCGTTCACCGTTTTTGATTTACGTTTGGGAACAACGTAGAGAGGTTCAAAATCCTGCTCGACATTGACGCCGAGCTGTCCCCAGGGTGTTTTTTTGTAAGCCGTTGGGATTTCGCTGGATGACTCCGGCAAATCACGTACATGTCCCATGGAGGCCAATACTTTGTAGTCAGGACCAAGAAACTTGCGGATGGTCTTTGCTTTTGTGGGGGACTCGACGATCACGAGATGCATAAAAAATAGGTATGTGAGCCAAAAGCGGCGTTAGAGGGCAACCCAGGTCTGTCCTCCCAGGTGTCGGACAAAGCCTTGGAGTTCAAGAATGGATAATTGGGATGATACATGGGCCGCTCCTGCTTTGGCGAGGATTGCGAGGGCATCAATGTGCACTGGTTGGCTCAGATGAGCCAGGAATTGGTCATCTGTGGGAGACACAGGAAGCTCGTTTCTTGCCTTGGCCACTAAGTCTGGACGATCAAGGGCGAGCGCGTCAAGGACATCTTCTGCGCTCGTACAGAGGCGAGCACCACTTTTAAGAAGCTGGTTTGTCCCTTCTGACTGCTTACTCCAAATAGGGCCTGGAACGGCGAGTACTTCGCGATTTTCTTCGAGGGCGAGCTTCGCGGTGATGAGCGAGCCGCTTTTGAGAGCCGCTTCAACGACGACCGTTGCAAGGGAGAAACTCGCAATGAACCGGTTGCGCATCGGAAACAGATGCTTAAGCCCCGGTGTTCCGGGAGGAGACTCACTTATCAGCGCACCGCCTGTTTCTAGAATCCGTGCAGCAAGACGAGCATGTTCTCGTGGATAGATCGCAGCATCATCAACACCCGTGGCCAGAAAAGCGACGGTGATTCCGTGTGCGTCGAGCGTTGTTTGATGGGCGATCCCATCAATGCCAAGAGCGAGTCCAGACACAATGCAGAGCCCTCCCGTCGCAAGAGGGGCAACGATTTCTCTTGTTGCATGGACGCCGTAGCTCGTGGCTTTTCGTGTGCCAACTACAGCGATGGCAGGTGCCTTTCCAAGCTTCCCACGCACAAATAAAATCTCTGGCGGATCGCTCGAGCGACGCAATAGATCTGGAAACGATTCATCTTCAGGAAGCAGGGTCAAGATAGCGGCTTGATGGAGATTTTCCATGATGCGAGGCGGATGATGTTTTGCTCGCCAATCTATAAACGCTCCTATGACATCTTCTGGAAGAGATGGCCCCAATATTCTCCCGGGCTTGATGTGCCACGCGGCGACATACGATCCATACAGATGTTTCAAAAGACGCAACCGACGACTTCCAAAGCCTGGGAAATGCGCCAGGCATATTTTTGCTACACGTTCTTCATCAAAAGGCATACATACCCCGTTCCATGAAACGGAGCTTGTGTCAAGGGGCGCTGTGGTCGATAGCATGACGAAAAAATAAGATGCTGGTACACTCTCAAACAATGTTTAAGGATCAAGAGCCTTCGCTGGCAGCAAACTTTGTAGAACCATCAGATGAACGGTCGGATGAGGGTCGCATGCATCGTCAGACGTACCTTGTTGGTGCGTTGTTTGCCGTGGGAGTGGCCGTTTTGTCCGGGATGGGAGCATTTGCCTCCTATCGATCAGTACAGCACGGGACGACGGTGTTGAATGAAGTCGCAAACGTACCAATGATTGCGGATATTCGTCGGTTGGTGTTTGGGGCATCTGTCCAACAAAGAACAGAGAAGTTACCCAGCGATCGGATCAATATTCTGCTTCTTGGTATTGGGGGCGAAGGTCATGACGGGGCGCAGCTTACAGACACCATCATTCTTGCGAGTGTGAACCTAAAGGACAAGCAGGTCGCTCTTTTGTCCATTCCACGCGACACGGCGTATCCATTGGGTGGTGGACGGTTTGAAAAGATCAATGCGGTGCAGGCGTATGCAGAGCAAGAATATCCTGGAGAGGGCGCAAGACGTGCCGCTGATGCATTGGGAAAGCTTCTCGAGATAGACATCCAACATGTGATGCGGGTGGATTTTACGGGGTTTGCGCGGTTTGTGGATGCTATTGGAGGGGTGGATGTGATGGTAGAACGAACCTTTGTTGACCCTCAATACCCTACGGCGGATGAAAGGTGGATGATGATATCTTTCAAAAAAGGGCCGCAACACTTCTCCGGTGATCAGGCGCTTATTTTCGCAAGATCACGACACGGGAATAATGGCGAAGGATCTGATTTTGCGAGGAGTCGTCGTCAACAACTCATCATGATGGCGATCCGCGAAAAGCTCCTTTCGTTGCAAACGCTGAGTGATCCTACCAGAATGAGCGCTCTCTATTCTGTCGTGAGTAGCCACGTGCAGACAGATCTTACTTTGTGGGACATGCTGCAGCTTGCCCCACTTGCCAAGGATTTTTCGAGAGAGCATGTCACGATGCGAGTGCTCACCGATGCCCCAGACGGGGAGCTGACAGCGGCAAACGTGGCGGGGGCTTTTATGTTGTTTCCTAACAAGCCGGATTGGTCGGAGATTCGAGAGTTGGCGCAGAATCCATTCCGTGTATCAGAGGCAACCTCCTCGACGAGGCCTGTTGTTGCGCCTCAGACAGATTTGCCAAAGCTGGAGGTAAAAAATGGAACCACCCGAAGTGGATTCGCTTCTCAAATTGCTGCCAAACTTGAACGATCTGGGTATGAAATCGTGGCATTTGGAAATGCCGTTCGACGAGGATACGAACGCACGGTCATCTACGACTTGACAAATGGCAAAAAATCCGACCAACTAGCAGCTCTTCGTCGTCTGTTGCAGGCGGACGTTTCGGCGTTGACGCCCATCGGGGATGCAGATGATCCAAAGCACCTTAAGCTTCTGTTAAACGATGGATTACCTGCAGAGCGTTTAGCGAGCGGCAACGTCGATTTTGTCCTTATTCTCGGCGAGGCGTCTTACGCTCTTATCTCACAACCTTCTTATGCCAGTTCCAGTACCTCCCGCCCGTAAACGTCCATTAGTTGCTCTTGTTGGACGGACCAACGTTGGCAAATCGAGCCTCTGGAACCGTCTCACTGAAGCGGGGCATGCCCTTGTGAGCGCCACTCCTCACACCACACGTGATCGTAAATACGGTCCGGTCCTTTGGCGTGGGGTGGTCTTTGATCTCATTGACACAGGAGGGATGGATACAGAGGCGAATGTGATCGGAGAAGGGATTCGTTTTCAAGCGCAACAAGCGCTCAAAGAGGCAGATCTTGTGTTGTTTGTTGTGGATGCACAAGCAGGCGTTCTGCCTCAAGACCAGGTACTGGCTCAGATGGTGCGTGCTCTAAAGAAACCTGCCTGGCTTATCGTCAACAAGGTAGATCGTATGAGTCTCAAGTCTGTTGCGCAGCAGCCCGCTTTTTATCAACTTGGGTTGGGTGATCCAAAGGTGGTGAGCGCAAACACGGGTTTGTTGGTGGGAGATCTTTTGGATGAGATTTTGACAGAGCTTGAGCGTCTCAATCGACCCGCTGTTCCTTCGTTTGAAGTTGAACCTCTTCGATTAGCGATCGTTGGTCGTCCTAATGTCGGCAAATCATCGCTTGTGAATTCTATCCTGGGAGAAGAGCGTGTCATCGTGTCCGCGATTGCTCACACGACCCGCGAACCGCAGGACACATCGATCACCTACCAAGATCGAGAAATGATGCTCATCGATACGGCCGGAATGCGCAAACGTTCAAGGGTCGATAATCCGGTTGAGGAAGCTGGGATTGAGCGCAATCTCAAAGCGATCGAGGCATGTGATGTTGCTTGTCTTGTGTTTGACGTAACAGAGGATCCTTCGACGCAAGATCGTCACTTGGCAGGTGTGCTCGAAGAAAGCAGTAAAGGCTTGATTCTTGTTGCAAATAAGTGGGATTTGATTCCGAATAAAACGACAAACACGGCAAATGAGGTCGAGGCACTCATTCGTCAGCTTTTTCCGTTTCTGGTATGGGCTCCGCTTGTGTTTGTGAGCGCCAAAGATCACAAGCGAAGCCGTGAGCTTTTGGATGTTGCTCTCAAGGTTCAATCCGAACGGCATCGCAGAATTGATTACAACGCCCTCAATCGATTATTAAAGGCTTGTATTAAAAGCAAAAAGCCCATTCCAAGTTACGGGCCAAAGTCGCCACGCATCTACGATGTGGCTCAAACTGGTTCCGCCCCCCCTACGTTTTTGGTGACGGTGTTAGGAGAAAAGGAAAGCGTCCATGACAACTGGGTACGATTTTTTGAAAAACGGTTGCGGGAAAAGTTTGGATTCGAGGGCACGCCCATCGTCGTGAAAGCAGCAAACGTTCCGATGGCCAAGAGCACACGCAAATGGAACCGTACAGGCCCTGGATATGAAGCGGTGGCAGGAAAGATTCACGAACCAAAACCTGTCGTGAACCAAACGCGTCGCAGACAGAAGGGGAGATAACCTATGAAGCTTGTCATTGGTCTTGGGAACCATGGGGCAACCTACGCCCACACCCGTCACAATATGGGATGGGATGTGGCTACGGCTCTTGCACAGTCTTTGGAGGCCTTATTTGTGGAGAAAACAAGGTTTTTTGCCGAAGTTGCCGAGGCGCGCGTTGGAGAGACAAAAGTCCTGTTCGTCCATCCTCTGACGTACGTGAACCGTTCTGGGGACGCGGCCTTGGCGTTGATGCAATTTTACAAGATAGATCTTGCAGATATTCTGGTGGTGCAAGATGAGATGGATTACGTGCTAGGCCAGCTTAGGTTTTGTGTGGAGGGCGGTGCGGCAGGCCATAACGGTATCGTTTCTATTCAACAAACGCTTGCCACAACGAATATTCAACGACTGCGTGTCGGCATTGGTCGGTCACAGGAGCCTCTCTCAAAAGAGGCGTACGTGTTACAGCCATTTTTGGAGGAAGAAAAAGATCTCGTTGCAAAAAGCATTGAGCGTGCCAAGCAAGCTGCACGAGACTGGATACAGAACGGTGCGGTGAACGCGATGAACAGGTGGAATCAGCGTCAGGATTTTTGATACCTTCGTGACAGCAGATGTGCTATCCTTAGGGGCAGTACTATGCACGCGTTTTTTCGATCTTTGCAGACGGGTATCTCTAAAGGATGGGAGAGCCTACATCGTTGGGCAAAAGAGCATCAAGCGCTTGGCGTTGTGTGTGCACTTGCTCTCTTTTTGATCGCTGTTCCGACAAGTGCGCATGCGTTTGGTTTGGATGATATCGGGATGGCTGCTTTCAATCTTATCGTTACTATCCTCGCGATGGTCGTTCAGTTTTTAGCCAACATCTTCACGTACATTGTAGATATTTTTCTTGGGTTTGCGAGGTATAACGGCTTTGCAGACGCGCTCCCTGTGAGGCTCGGTTGGGTGATTGTGCGTGATATCTGCAACATGTTTTTTATTGTTATTTTGCTCATATCTGCGTTTAGCACCATCATCCCTTGGGATGCCTCTTTGCGATACAACGCGGTGGTTCCAAAGCTGTTGTTGATGGCGATCCTTATCAATTTTTCGCGTACACTTATTCAAGTACTCATTGATCTTTCGCAGGTGGTGATGCTCACTTTTGTGAACGCGTTTCGTGCGGCAGGTGCCGGAAACTTTGTGGCGGCGTTCAAGATCGACAAGCTGCTTTCGATGCAGGATGATCTGAATGATCCTACGGCGGCGGCCACAGCAGCCAATGCCAGCAACATTGATGAGCTTACAAAGATTTTCGCTTCCTTCCTCTTGGCACTTATCTTGGTGGTCATTGCCAATGGAGTGATGATCATCATGACGGCATACGTGTTGGCCCGTATCATCGGACTGTGGATTATCTTGATTTTTTCTCCCGCGGCGTTTTTTATGACGGCACTCCCAAGCCGTCTCCAAGTGTCGAGTTTTGCTAGCAAATATTGGTCGAGATTAGGCGGGTTGCTCACGGGAGGTCCTGTGGTTATGTTTTTTATCTATTTAACCTTTGCGATCTTGCAAGATCCAGGGACAGCGCCCGCCGCGGCTCCCGCTCCCCCACCTGTCGCTGGTCAACCTGCTCCCGCGGCTCCCGCTGCCCCTGTGTCTAGCGGATTGTCTGCACAAGTAGGATATCAGCAGACAGCTGAATTACACGGGAGTCAGGCTACAGGTTTCCTTACAAGAGTTGGCACATCAGATGAAGTTGCCTCGTTTATTGTCGCCGTTGCCCTTATGTTGATGGCGATTGAAGCCGCGATGGAAGCGGCTAATGCCGTGGACAGCAGTTTAGGAAAGTTTGCAGGGAGTATTGGCAGTGGGAGCAAAGCCCTCGCCTTTGGTGCCGCAACGATGGCGGCTTCAAGCCCATGGTTGGCGGCCAAGATGGGGTATCGAGGATTAGACAGTCGATTGGATATAACGGGGAAAGCTTCTAAATTAGGGATGGCAACCGTTGGGCATATTCCACTTGTTGGCAGATTTGCTCATCCAATGCTGACTGCAGGAATGACGAAGCACGCTCGTGACACAAAAAGAGTTGCGGATGAGAGAGCAAAGCTAATGGTCGATGCAACTCCAGATCAGGCTCGCCTCATCGCGTCTGCTCGTCGTTCTCGTGTGGGCGAAGCTATGGGCGGTGTGGCGGATAAAGTGGTGAATATGGCACCGGCTGGGAGTTCCTTGCAACGTGTTTTACGTGGTGCGACAAATTTTGCTGGAGATCTCGCTTATTCGTCAGGAGACCGTCAGACTCAAATGAATGACGCCGCGCATCTTGCGAGTGACGCTGTGGTGACAAAGGATCGACAGAATCTTGAACGTGCGCTCGCGCCTGGCGTAAGGGATGAGGTGAGAATCAATGATGTTGAACGCAGAAAAACAGATAAGAACTTTACAAGAACAGAGGAAGGAGATATTGAAAAGATGATTGTGGATCGTGCAGCCAGAGAGGCGACGCAGAGTCAAGCACAGCAACTGAACATGGAACAAGCACAGGCAGAGAGAATACATGACGATGTTGCCTTAAAACAGATTGCTGATGCACGAACCAAGAATCCAATGCTCTGGACGGATTCTGCTAAACGCGCCGAGAAGATGGGGGATGCGGGTCTGAATACAGAAGCGATGAAGAAAATTGATGCACCCGTTCTATTGAATGGCGAAGTTTTGATGAATATGATGATTAAACAGGGGGTTTTGACGGAAGATAAAAAAGGAAATGTCTCTGTATCAAAAGATACATTTGCACAAGAAACCCTCTTGAATAATTTAGGCGGTGCAAGCAAGGAGGCGCGTCAAGCGGCCGAGGCTATGATCGTCCAGATTCAAAATACGACCATTAACGGTAAAGAAGACGGGATGCCGGGGAGTTCTAAAGCCGCCCTTACTCAAGGTCGCATGGAAAAAGACAAGCAAAGTGGCCAGTTTCGGTTCGTTAATACGGAGGCGAATGGTGGAGCAAATCAACGTGTTATCCGTAATACAATGGAGCAGGTGTCTCTAGATAAGATCTTGAACGCTCTTAAACCTGGTGCGTCTGATACAGAACTTGGTTCTCACGCCCAAAAATATTTTGCTGCGAATGGCTCATTCGATGCGTTTTCCAAACTTTCTACGGATCAGATAGAGAAGATTTCCACCGCTCTTGGGAAAAGCTTTGCTACCTTGGCTTCAAGTACCTACGACCATAATGGGACAGGAAACATGACCGTCAACTCCGGCCAGGAGGGTTCCCACAGAGACTTATCGAAGTCTCTTCAGGCGTTGTTTAATCAGATACCAACCATGAGTCAAGAAGCTCGTGAAAAGATGGTGATCAATGTATTAGGAGCGAATGCTGGGTTCTCTGCAGGCGACCAGCCATTGATGGCGGTATTCACATCCACTGCGACAGCTCCTAAGGGTAATGCCTCTTTCAATGCGAGCAATGCTGCGTTGACTATTGAGGAAGGACGACGACCTAAATTAATGCAGGATCATTTAGAAAAATTAAGGGCAGCGGCTCGGAGTTCTAATAAGGAGGTGCTTGCAGCTATCAGTGCTGGTTTTAAAAGAGCTGCTGGTCAAAATTATGATGAGGAGGTTCCAAGGACTGTATAAGAATATTTCGTTGAATGTATGAACCGCGCTGCTTGGATGCAATGTTTTCAAGATGCTCCTCTACAGGTGCAAGAGTATGTATTGAGTGACGGTTCGCTTGCGGCAGAAGACGCGGCGCGAGAAAAGTTGGGGTTTGATCATGATGTGTGGGAGCGAGTCATGAGCTCGGTATGGGATCTTGTATTCTTGCGTGTTCCAGAAAAAGATTTTCGTTCTCAACTAGAACGGGTGATTGGTGATCATGTCGTAGAAGATGTGGAACGTATGGTGCTGCGTCACGTTGTGTTACCGCTGGCGGACCTTGTGCCTTGGGATGTGGAACGTCGTTTGCAAGAGCTCGGATTCCCCCTCAGCGAACTGCAAGCGGTGAACCGTGTAGCGCTCCGTCCTGTTTCCTATGGAGCCGCCGTTCGTCGGATGGCCGCGCAAGCCAAGGTGACGCTGTTGTCGGAGGACATTGTGAAACGGTGTCGCGACATTCTGGTTTCTTACATCAAGGGTGTGCGTCTTATGGAGCAAGTCAAGGAGATGTTGGCTCGCAACCAACGAGATGGAGGGGTTGGATTCAGTGCGGCACAAGTCGACGTGTTCGTGAGCGTCATGGTCGATTTTCTCTCAAAAACAGAGGTACTGAGTGAGCAGGCCTATGCGGATTGGTTTACGACGTTTCAACGGCAAATTGTTTCTGATCGTATGACCGAAAAGCAATCTGCTGCGGCTCCTCTCGTCGCTCCAAATCCTGTTGCATCTGAAGCGGATGTGTTGCCGGGGGCGGCTATTTCACAGCGGACGATTGACGCAAAGGCGGTGCTACAACAAGCGGTCGATGACACGTATGCCTCGCTTGGCTTTTCAGGCCAAGATCCGTATCTCCAGTCGCGTGTGCAAACGCTGATCTCCAGTCGTTTACGAGATGTGCGCAACACATTTCAAATCAAGGACGTGTTGATGCGCGATCCGAAAGTGGGTGGTGTTGGGCTTGTGGATTCAGAGGCAGAACGAATCACGGATCGTATTGAGGCCGGATATGCAGAGCATCGTGAGGCGATATTAGCAGAGGAAAAGCAGAAAATAGTGGAAGTAGAAAAAATGCAGGCAGAGCGAATGGCAGAGCGAAAGGTGAGAGAGAGCGAGGCGCACGCAGACTGGTTTGCGAAAAAGATTCAAACAACACAGAAAGATGATGACGCACGTCGTGATTTTTTTGTGCAGATGAAAAACGCGGCTTCGGTACAGACCCAGTTCGGATCCGACTCCGCTCCTTCTCATGCTCCACCCATGAGCGTTGATTCCGTGTTTGCTCCTCCTCGTTTAGTTGGGTTGACGGAGGAACTGGAAGACATGACAGTTGAAATGTTTCGTCGCATGGCTCGTGTGCCAGATGAAGCAGCAAAGAAGATCGTCCAAAAGCTGGATGCATTACACGAAGAATCGTTTGAGCGATACACGGCAGGGGTTCAATCGTGGCGAGCTTCGCCTTTGCAACAAGCGTATTTGAACCTTGTGGGAGAAAGCTTTCGCGCTGGTCAATCTGTGATCGAGCTTATCAACCTAAAACGTAAAAGCGATCCTCTGATCTTGACGGCGGATGAGGTAGGGGCGATTTTAGCCATTAACGGGCATGCACAACTGTAGTCGTCACATACCCTATGCCTGAAAAATTCGTTGTTCCACAATTTATCGACGCGGAAGATAAGATCCTTGGACCCATCACCGTCCGTCAATTTTTGATCTGTCTTGGGGCAACGTTTGGGATCTTTATCGAGTATAAAATCCTTGCGTTTGCGTATTTTATTGTTGCGGTGATTTTTACGGGAGGAGTTGCCGCCGTGTTTGCCTTTCTCAAGATCAACGGTCAGCCGTTCCATATCTTTTTTGTCAATTTTTTAGAAACCACGTTTCGTCCTTCTTTGCGCACCTGGCAAAAAGGGTTGAACAATGATGAATTAGAAGAGGTTCTCAAGCGTTATAAGGCAAATGTTCCTGTGATCGTGAGCAAAAACGTGGCTCCGCCCCCTTCATCGACACGACTTCGCGATCTGGCTCTAACCGTAAACACGGGAGGGGTGTATAATCCAGACGAGAATGTGTAAGTATGGCTAATCAACAACTGTCTGGAAAAAAACCAGGAGTATCCGCGCAACGGTTTTTGGATATTGCTGAAATCCGTGATGGGGTGGTGATCCTCAAGGATGGATCGCTTCGTGCGGTGTTGCTCGTTTCAAGCATTAATTTTGCGCTCAAGTCCGTTGATGAGCAAAACGCGATCGTACAAGCATACATGCAGTTTTTAAACGGGATTGATTTTCCGATTCAGTTGATCATCCAATCACGGAAGATGAATATTGATGCGTATTTACGTCAACTTTCTGACAACGAAAAAACACTGATGAACGAGCTTCTCAAACGACAAATTCGAGATTATCGGGATTTTATCAAGCAGCTTGTCCAGTTGGGGGATATCATGCAGAAACGATTTTTTATCGTGATTCCTTACAGTCCACTTACGGCCACAGGTCAGGATCAAAAAGGATTCCTTCAACGCATCGGCACGCTCCTTTCGCCCGCATCGCTTATCCATCTTTCGGAAGAGCGGTTTCAAAAACAGCGATTTGATCTTGGGCTCCGTATCAGTCAAATTGTGAGTGGGCTTGGCTCTATGTCTCTCACCGCGGCCCAGCTCGACACACAAAGTTTGATTGAACTGTATTACACCGTATACAACCCAGAGCTCTACGACACGCAGCGGTTGGTCGATGTCAACAAACTGCAGATTGAGGATCTTTAACCCAGGAACACGTTTTTATGGCCTTTCAACCTCAAGAAGAAAAATCGTTTGATCCAGGGGTGATTACGCAAGGGGGCGTGAAACTTGAGCGTGGGCCCTCCAAACAAGAGCAGCGTGAAGTACGAGAATCACAACGCGTGGCTCTCGAAGAAGAGCGTATCTATCGTCGTGGGGTGATCGGGATCAAGGATCTTATTGCGCCGGCAGCGATGAAGATTGAGCCATCGTTTTTGCGTTTGGGCGACGTATTTTGTCGCACGTTGTTTGTGGTGACCTATCCTCGGTATGTGACGGTTGGATGGGCCTCGCCACTGATCAACTTAAGTGCGCAGTTGGATATTGCGATGTTCTTTTATCCCATTAAGGCAGACATCGTGTTAAAACAGCTCAAGCGTAAAGTGGGTATTCTAGAAGCCACCATCTCAACCGATGCAGAGGCTGGCAAGGCGCGTGATCCGCAAAATGAAACAGCTCTTCGTGATATCGAGCAGTTGCGAGATGATTTGACGCAAGGGATCGAGCACTTTTTTCAATTTGCTTTTTATTGCACGTTTTATTCTACCAACAAGGAGGAGCTTGAACGTGTCACTTCGCATGTCGAGAGCACCTTTGCCGCAATGTTGATCTACACAAGACGTGCGTATTTTCAAGCAGAACAAGGGTTCAATTCAACCATGCCGCTTGCGAACGACGAATTACAAATTACGTTCAACATGAGCACGTCGCCGATCGCCTCTTCTTTTCCGTTTACCTCTGCCGAACTTTCTAGTGATAATGGGATTCTCTACGGGATTAACCGACACAACAACTCGCTGATTTTATTTGATCGTTTTTCTCTGCAGAATGCCAACGCCGTGATTTTTGCCACTTCAGGTGCAGGCAAAAGCTATACAGTAAAACTAGAAATTATTCGTTCCCTCATGCTTGGGATTGATATTATCGTCATCGACCCAGAGATGGAGTACAAACATCTTTCCGACACCGTTGGGGGGACCTACGTCAACATTTCTCTCTCGTCTAAGTCCAAAATCAACCCATTTGATTTGCCTCGCCCGATGGGTGAATCATTTGCGGTCGAAGACATTATTCGAAGTGCGGTGATTACGATTAAGGGGTTGCTTCGGTTGATGTTGGGCAAAATCACCACCATTGAAGACTCTATTTTGGATCGCGCACTTCTCGAAACGTATGCTAAAAAAGACATCGTTCCAGGTTCAGATATCACGACACTCGAGCCTCCTATTCTGGAAGATTTTCAGGATATTTTGGAGGGGATGGAGGGGACGGCAGAGCTCATTGTAAAACTGCGCAAGTTTACAGAAGGGACGTTTTCTGGTCTGCTCAACTCCCCAACAACCACGCAGATGAACAATCAGTTGGTGATCTTTTCTGTGCGTGATTTGGAGGATGAGCTTCGTCCCATGGCGATCTACACCATCATAAACTATATTTGGAATGTTGTGCGCTCCGAGCGCAAAAAACGTATCCTTGTCATTGATGAAGCGTGGTGGTTGATGCAGTCCGAGGATTCAGCGAAGTTTATCTTTGCCCTCGTTAAACGCTGTCGTAAATACTACCTTGGGATCACGACGATCACGCAAGATGTGAACGACTTTTTGACCTCGCCCTACGGTCAAGCCATCGTCACCAATAGCTCGATGCAGATGCTGTTAAAACAATCACCGGCCTCGATTGATCTCATTGCCCGCACATTCTTGTTGACGCAGTCAGAAAAGTATCTGCTGCTCGAAAGCGGAGTGGGGGAGGGGATCTTTTTTGCCGGGTCTAAACATGCCGCGATCCAGGTCGTTGCTTCTTATACGGAGGACCAGGTGGTGACCACGAATCCGCAACAACTCTTGCAGATAGAGGCCGCTAAAAAAGAGCTTAACGCTTCACAGCCTCAATAATGTATGTCAAAACGCACCCTCGCTATTTTGCTCATCGTCTTTGGCCTCCTCGCAATCATTGGGGCGTTGTATTGGACGTTTTTGCCTGTGGTAAAGACGGGGGCTTTGTTGCCACAAAAACGTATCCAACCGGTGAACCCTCTTCAACCCGTTCCCTTGCCTCCTGTCGTTCTTCCTTCGACACCGATCCAAGGCAACGCAAAGCCAAGTATCTCTGCCAGCGAGGAACAGATGCAGCTCGTGCTTCGTCAACAAGCACTCGCCTTTACCGCTCGACAAGGAACCTATACCAACACGGATGCATTTGCCGCCCTTCGTGACATTGTTCCAGATGTAACCGGACCGGTTCGAGCATTCTACGAGGGTGAAGCTCTTCGTTTGAGAACAGAGCATCCTCTTGTGGCCGGCCCTTGGGTGCAAACGATGCGCGCTCTTTCTGCTCGGATCACCTCCGAAACTCCTCTTGCACAAAAAACAAAGGCGACGGTGACCGTTCAAGCGCAGGTGCTTGTTGAGACCGATCAAAAATCTGCGGTGATTTCTTATCGAGAAATGATCGTCACATTTACCCTTACGCAAGGACGCTGGATCGTCTCACGGGTTGAATCAAAGCTATTGGCGTTGTAACGCACCACAAGGAATCGTCTTGACACAAACCAGGAAAATATGGAACGGGGTGTGTATGCGCGTCTCGTTTTGGTTTCTGGATTTTTTGCTGGATACTTTGTATCCACCTACTTGTATTGGCTGCGAGGCGGATGGAACGTGGCTTTGCGAGAGGTGTCTTGCAGCCGTTCCGTTTGAACTCGTGAGAGGGGATGTTGTCGCGGTTGGCCATTACGCACAACCGATATTGCGTCGAATAGTAACCGACCTCAAATATCGTTCTGCAACATGTCTCGTATCAAGTATTCGTGTGCTCGTCCGTCGGTTTCAGACCGAGCGCATCGGCTCTTGGCCATGGGCACAAGAATATATGCTCACCATCTGTGGAATGCCATCGGATGTGACACGGATACGGGAACGAGGGATTGACCACATCACGCATCTCGTAGACATTGTTCATGAAGAACTGGTGCCTTGGGCCCTTCGCCGCGATCTTCTGCAACGGACACGACATGTGGGGCAAAACGCCGCTTTGCCAGCAAACGAGCTACGGAGAGCAAACGTGCATGGAATCTTTGCCGTATGTACGACAAAACCTGTTCTCGGGGCGGTATTGTTGGTTGATGATGTCTATACAACCGGAGCGAGCTGGCAAGAGGCAGCACGCACGCTTCGAGCCGCAGGAGCCAGTAAAGTCTATGGATTTGTGTATGCAAGAGGGGAGAATACGGGTCACCGTCGTTCGTATTGACAGACGGCCTACTTTCCTCTATTCTTAGGCCATATTTTTGACGTATTTCTATGATTGCTGTGATTCAAACAGGAGGAAAACAATATATTGTCGCAGAGGGCGATGTGGTAAAGATCGAGAAGCTTGAAGCCGTGGTTGGCGACAAGATCTCTTTTGAGACGCTCCTCTCCGCCGAGGGAGATGCGGTCAAAATTGGCACGCCTTCACTTGGACAGCTGGTCGCGGGAGAGGTTATCGAACAGGGCCGCGATCCAAAGATTTCTGTCGTAAAATACAAGGCAAAGTCTCGTTACACCCGCCGTACTGGGCATCGTCAGTGTTTTACCAAGGTAAAAATTGCCAAAATCGCCTAACCCGCAACCCCTCCTTTGGAGGGGTTTTTGTTTGTTGGCACATCGCTCATGTGAGAGAATGGCATTATGCCTTCTTTTGAACAAAATACCCTGCTTGCTTCTCCTCCTTTATCCGCATCAGACAAGAGGCGCCCCCGCTCTTCGACGGACGCATGGTTGCAACAGATAGAGGAGGCATTTACAGATGAAGAGCGTGCGTTTATTGATGGATTTTTTGACAGATGCGCGTTTACAGATGATGGATCATTGCAGGATGAACAGAAGGTGATGGAGTCGATTTTTTGTTTACGAGACAACCATGAAATGGCGCGTATCGAGAAGAAGTTGGAAGCCGTAGTTCATTTTCGATTGCGTGATTATCTGGCAACGAGAGCGGATGCCTTGTTTCATCCTCGTCATTCGGCGAAGTTGCGCGCCGTATCTGGGGTGTTTGAAATACCAAAAGCGCTTGTCGTACAAAAGAAACATCCCGTAGAATCCCGACGTCCTTTGCCTACAGCTTGTAGCCAAAAAGAGGAGAAAGATGAGTCATGGCAAGAGGAGCCTCTTTCGTCCATGCGTGTGGAAGCGTTGCGGTCTAAAGCTGTGATTGGTCAACTGTATCCATCGACACGTTGTCAGGCGAACTATCGTTTTGGATTGCCGACGCTAGAGGGTATGAGATGCCCGCCCCTCGAAGACCCCTACATGTCTGTCTCGAGACGCGCTATCCGTCAGATGGATGAAGGAGACCTTGAATCTACAGATGTTGTGATTGAGCTGCCTGTATCAAGGATTTTTGATGGGGTCCTTCCCGTTCCCGCAAAGTATGAAGTCGTTGGATCATTAGATCAGCCTTTGGATATTCAAGATCCTCATGGAGACAACCCTTTTTGCACGAGGATGTTGAATACATGTGATATGCCCGTTCTGCGGTACATCGTTCGTAAAAAAGTGGATCGAACCCCCGTTTCTGTGAATCAAGAGAGATTTGCTCCTACCGAGAAGGAAATGCAAGATGTACGTGACGCGCTCCCACTTTGCCATGAGGATAGACAAAAAGGTTTTGTTGGTGTGCATGCCGCTGTGCGGATGCTTTCAAAACACATGGGTTCTCAGTTTTTGTATGTGTGTGACGATCGATTGGGAGCATTCATTTCGCGTCATCCGAATGAGCTCGGGACGATCATCGATGGATTGCGTGTCGGGCATTGCAGTATTTTAGCGTGGACCATGGCCACATACTTGCGACAACTTGGTCATACAGCGTTTGTCGTGGAAGGGGAGATATCCAATCAGGAAGGGGAGGGGTTTTTACGGAATTGTACACATGCTCGTGTCGGTGTTGTAAAAGAGAATGGGGCGATGATGTATGTCGATCCCACAGAGCTGGTTCGTACGGTAAAGGGATATGCCTTGAGTCACATAGAAAACAGGGAGATTCAAGCCATGGAGCGGGCATTTGATGCTGCTACCAGTAGGGAGGAAAAATGGGAGGGTTTACAGCAGTTTCGTAGAGCGGTGGATGAGCGAGAATCTTGTGAGTATGAAAGTGCATATAGGGAGAACGCCTTTTCTGTGGATACGATTGACGACCATGAATATTCATTGGAGGGGATGGACGTCACGGATCAAGATCTAGAAATCTGGTTTGAAGAATTAGTCCGCTTTTCGCCATCGACACTCTCGCTTACACAAAAAAAGGGGATGAACGCTCTCGCGGATCTCCGTGCCTCTTATGGTCTTGCGCTTTCAAGTCAATGCGTGTCCAAACTGGAGTTTGGAGTGAGGTGGAATAGACTCTTTTCTGAAGACCGTCGTGCGTTGGCTGAGCGACAGGAATGCATCCCTGGCTCAACGGAAATGATTTTGTTTTCTGAGAAAGAAGTGACGCACCTCTTTCCGGAAGCGGTGGACTTTTTTTATCAGAGGAGCCATGTGACCTCTGCGAAGCACGATGAGGAGCCTGTCATGTGGCGAGCAAGTCAAGATGCTATGCTCTGTGCCGTTGGTGTCGTTGACAGGAAAGAAAGTCTTCTTGCATTTTGTGACACGCATAACCCACATCTCTTTGCCGTAGATGGAGAACACTCAAACAGAGAGACACAGCGGCACATGCTGTTTCTCAAACTGGCTGCGCTCGCTCTTGTTGACGAGGATGCGAGGCGGCACCTGAAAGATACATTTGAAATAGGGGAGAGTGCTCTTTGCGAATACGCTTATCTTTTTGAACCGAGCCTTCATCAGAAGACAAAACCAAAAAAAGTGGTCACAACCGTGCGAGAATTTTCTGGAAAAAAAGGAGAGGCAGACTATGGAGCGTTTTGTGAACGTGTGGCATGGATGAAAGAAGAGTTTGTCGTATCTTCTCAAGAATATCCGCTTGCTCTGCGTCGCGTTCAGGGGATCTTGGCGCGTATTCCTCTTCGCTCTGAACCAGCTTCAAGGGTTGCTTGGGAGACGGAGCGAGATCCGTTTGAGACAAATATCACCCCGTATGATGAGACGAGACATGATGTGGGGATGATCGATGAACGAGCCTCTCTTATCCGTGGTCAGCTCATGGTGAAGGATGCATGGCGGTTGCCAAAAAAAGAATACGTTTTACACATTCACCTAGATACTGCTTTTTCAGATGCACCAGCAGGTCCGGTAGGGAGTCACTACGCCCAAGTCAAGGTTCTTCTAGATGCGGTCAAGATATACGCAAAGAGAAAGCAGGTCCGTGTTCTTATTTCAAGCGGAAATAATGATTATTTTTCCATCATACCCGGACAGGATTTTTCTACGGACATGGTCGTCTTTCGTCTTTTATTCCTACGGATTGATCGTATAAACCGCGGGATAACGCAGACGGATATTCTCAAAGAGGCCGGAGAGTATGGGTTTCAGACCGTGGAAGGAATGCCAAAAAATCTTTTATATCTTTCTGCGAATCAAGGGAGGGTAAACGCCGTAAAATACATTCTTGGCAAAAAAACGCAAGTCACAGCAAAAACATTTACCGAGATTGGGCTGGATGTGTTTCCACGATTGCGTATTCCAGAAGAATCGTAGAGGAGATCACGACTCCTTTCTATTCAAAAGCGCATCGGCGAGGGTGTGGGCATCCGCGTATTCCAGGGCGGCGCCTGTGGGAAGGCCGCGAGCTAATCGCGTCATCTTGAGAGGGAGGTTGGCAAGCTGTTTTTTGAGATACAGCGCGGTTGTATCTCCGGGCAAGTCCGCGTCTAGGGCAAAAATAACTTCGCGGATGGTGGATGCTGGATTTCGCAAACGAGCGAGTAATGAGGGGATGGTGAGTGTATAGGGTGTACGGCCTTCAATCGGGTCGAGCGTGCCCCCCAGTACGTGGTAGCGCCCTTTAAACACCCCTGTGTCTTCGACAGACTGGACATCTTGGCTGGTAGCAACGACGCAGAGTGTTGTTGATTCACGAGAGCTGTTTGTGCAGATGCGGCAGGGAGATGTATCCGCCCATTGGTGGCAGACGGTGCAATGCAAAATAGAAGAAGCAAGTTTTTGAAGGGTGTGAGCGAATCCGTGGATACTGTCCGGTGGTTGAGTGACGAGCCAATACGCATATCGTAACGCCGCGCGCGGCCCGACACCGGGAAGGCGATCAAATGCGGCAGCGGCTTCTTGGATGGACTCTGGCAGGGGCATGTTAGTTTTTCATGGCATCTCCAAACTCACTCGCAAGGTCAAGCCCACCAATGTCTTTGAGTTTTGTGGCCATAATGCGCTGGATTTTGCCAATCGCATCGTTTCCGGCTTCGACGATCATGTCTTGTAGTTTTGTTCGATCACTCATCGCGGCCTCATCGATGTGTACCGAGAGGATTTTTTGGTTCCCATCAATCACGATCTTGACTTTGCCCCACCCCGCCACCCCCTCGGCCGTTTCTTGTGAGAGCGCTTCTTGGATCTGTTTTGCACGATCCTTGAGATCTTTAAACTGTTTGAGTTTCGAGAACATGGACATACAATACGGGAGAAAAAAGCGTATTAAAATGGATTTCCTGCGCCTATCATGGAGCTTCCGTTTGTGGGTGGCAAGGGGCCTTGTGGGAAGGGTTTATGAAACGGAGGGGGAGAGCCTATGGGGGATTTTTGGAGAGAACGGAAGCTGGTGCGGGCAGAGTCGAAGAACAACTTTACAATACCAACCGGACCATTGCGATGTTTGGCAATGTGGATCTCTGCAAGGTTTTGTTCTTCGGGGGAGAGATCTTCTGGACGATAGTTTTTGTCTGCGGCTTTGCGATAAATAAACATCACCACGTCTGCGTCCTGTTCGATGGAGCCAGATTCTCGCAGGTGGGCCAAACGTGGAATGGCTGGTTTTTGAAGTTCGACACTTCGAGAAAGCTGCGAAAGCGCGAGAACAGGGACGTTAAGTTCACGCGCGATGGATTTAAGCCCACGCGTTATTTCGGAAATTTCTTGTGTGCGATTTGTGTCACCGCCCTTGCTTCGACTTTCCATGAGTTGTAAGTAGTCAATCACGATCATCCCAAGGCCGTGCTCCATCTGTAACCGTCGACATTTGGTACGAATCTCCATGATGTTCGCATTCGCCGTGTCATCAATGTAGATGGGGGCTTCCGACAGGACGCCGAGGGCATGGCCGATCCGAGGAAAATCATCGTTTCCAGGGTCATCTGAAAGTTTGCCTGTGCGCATCTTCCACAAATCCACATTCGCTTCTGCACAAATCATGCGATCTACGAGCTGTTCTTTGGACATTTCTAAGGAGAAAAGCCCGACAGACACACGCCCTTTGACGGCGGCATGACGTGCTAAATCTAGTGCAAGGGATGTTTTGCCGCACGAGGGGCGAGCGGCCAGAATCACAAGATCACTTTTTTGGAGCCCACCGAGCAGTTGATCAAGATCATGATATCCCGTCGAGATTCCACGGAGCTTTCCCTTTTCACGGTGGAGTTCGTCGATACGATCAAACGCGTCGGTGAGCACATCGCGGATGGCGGTAAACGAACGCTTCATGAACCGTTGGGAGACGTTAAAGAGGGTGCGTTCGGCCTCATCCATCACGGTTTGAACATCTTCCGCTTCTTCGTACCCGAGCGCGGTGATTTCTCCTGCGGCTTGAAGGAGCCGACGAAGGGTCGCCTTTTTTTGGATGATCTCGCCGTAGTGCACCACGTGGCTTGCGGTTGGCACTGCATTTGCCAAGCTGATGAGTTCCGCACGTCCGCCGATCTGTTCGAGCTCACTCCGTTCGGTTAAGCGATTGCCGAGGGAAAGGATGTCGATCGGTTCGTTCCGGCGATACAAGTCGAGCATCGCTTCGAACACTCGACGATGCTTATCGGAATAAAAATCTTCGGCGGTAAGCAAGTCCGCCACCTTAATCATGGCGTCCTTATCTAATAGCAAGGATCCTAAAAACGATTGCTCGGCTTCCAGATTCTGTGGAGTTAACCGTTCATGAGAGCCCATATGTCGGCATCTTAGGGAGCCAGGAATGGCCCCGCAAGTTGACAGAGTGGGGACACAAAATATTTTGCGACGCAAGTTATTTTTGGCCGTGGTATACTATCCAAATATGTCACGTTCTTTTCTCAAGGCGAGCCTCACTCTCGTGGGGACGATTATTGGTGCGGGGGTGTTTGCCCTGCCCGCGGCCTTTGCTTCTGTGGGCGTCGTTCCTGCGAGTTTTATGTTTTGGTTGATGGCTCTTGTTGTGCTCGCGACCCACCTAATGATGGTCGATATCGAGCTCTCGACAAAGCGCGAGGTTCGTCTTGCCGGAGCGGTGAAACGGTTTTTGGGGCCACATGCGTTCGTGTTTGCGGGGATAAGCTATCCATGTCAACTCATCGGGGCAAGCGTCGCGTATCTTGTGCTCGGAGCAAGTTTTTTGGCGACCCTCGTAGCCCCTCTGGGAATTCACGGAGCGCCTTTTGTATTTCAGACCCTGTTTTGGGTCGGAGGAGGAGTGACACTGATTGGAGGCTTAGGTTTTTTAGCAAGGATAGAGTCTTTCGCTACGTGGTTGTTGATCGGGACCCTGCTTCTCGCCTCTGGATGGATAGGACAACAAGGAGGTTTGATGTTTGCGGAACCGCAATGGGCTCTTTCATTTGGTCTTTTTGGGGTGTGTTTATTTAGTCTTGGGGGTATTCCTGGGATGGGAGAGGTTGTCGAAATTGCGGGTCGGGATCGGCGAACAGCTCAAACGGCGACGATCGTAGGCACACTCATCGCCGCCTTTGTTTCCTGGGTATTTGCCGTTATTTTTTCTGGAACCTCCTCTATACCTGACCCGATGTTTTTGAACACTCTTCTTGCTGCCGCGGGCTTTTTAGCGGTGGCGACCTCTTACATCGTGACGGCGCAAGATTTACGCGCCACACTTTCGCTGGATTTGCAGGTCCATCGACAAGCGGCTCTTGGACTCGCGCTCGGTATCCCTCTCGTTGTCACCTACATCATGGCGCCAAGTATCTACTCAATCGTAGGAATTGTGGGGACTGTTTTTGGGGGGGCGAATGGCGTTCTTGTGGCGCTTACGGCCGCGCATCTGTATGCGCGACATCCTCACACGAGAAGCAGAACCTATGAAGGCCTGTGCATCGTTGTGGGAGCCACCTATCTTGCGGGGATCGTCTACTGGTTGTGGCAACGCGTGCTATACTAGCCCTGTATGTCTTTGTTTTTACGCGCTCTTTTATTCACGTTTCCTCGTTTTCTCGCCATTCTCGCCGCGGTGATTGGATTAAATCACCTTGAGGTTTCGCCCCTTCCAGAATGGACCCTAAGCGCCGCCGCGTATGTTGCTCATTTTTTGATTACGTTCTTCTTTGCCTATGGAGCGATGCGCAAGATATTCCCGAGTTGGGCGCAGATTATTACGGTTACGTTGTTATTTTTAGTGGGGGGTATTTCTTGGGAGGTGGGCCTCTCCGCGTGGATGACGCAGGCGAATGTTGGAGAGATTTTAAACGGGTTTAGTTCAGAAAGTGGGATATTGGTGTGTCTATATGTGGCAGCCGGTATTTTAGCGGGGGTCTGTGTGCGTCAGAGGCGTCTCCGGACGGTCATAACGGATCCCTTGCCGGTTTGTTGCGGATCGAATAACTTGCCGCAATAAAAGGGCGATGGTCATAGGACCAACTCCACCAGGCACCGGAGAAATGTATGCCTCATAGGGCGCAAAGGTTGCTTGATCTACATCGCCACAGAGCACCCCGTGTACATCGTGGTTGGTGCCCACATCGATCACGACGACATCCTTCTTGGTCATGCCAGCATGGAGAAACTTAGACCGACCAATAGCGACGACAATCACATCCGCCCGACGCAAAACCTGTCCATCCAACGTGTCTGGATCCATCACGTGCACAAAAAGTCCGGCCGCCGTAAGGAGATGAACTAAAGGAGCGGAGAAAACCGTAGAGTTCACGATCACTACAGCCGTTTTTCCCGTCACCACGAGAGGGGTAGACGCGATGAGCCGGAGGATTCCTTCGTGCACGGGGGGCACAAAGCTTGGTTCGTGTGCGAGGAGGGCCCGTACACTTTCTGGATGAAATCCATCGACATCTTTTCGTGGGTCAATGGCTTGGGTCACGGCAGCTTCATCGTGATGAGGAGGAAGGGGGATCTGAACCAGGATCCCATCAATGTCTTCGCGGGCGTTCCATCCTTTGACTGTTTCGATGAGCGCGGCGTCCGTTGCAGAGGCGGGAGCGATGATACATTCAATCAAGATCCCTGCCTCCTCGGCACGCTTCTTTTTCATCGAAACATACAGATGCGAGGCTCTATCTGCTCCCACGAGTAACACGGCAAGCTTAGGAGGTCTTGCGAGCAGGGCGGCCTGTGCCCGAACATCTGCATGAATCTCCTGGGCCAAGCGCGTTCCATCAATGATGTGCATGGGCAGCAGTTTAGCGGAAATAAGTGCGTATGAAAAGGGTGTGGGTTGCACAGATCGTTCGTTTTTTCTATCATCTTCACATTATGACTTCGCCCCCTCTCGGACATCTCGGCCTTATTATGGATGGAAATCGCCGATTTGCTCGTGATCAAGGGATGCCGAGCCTAGAAGGCCATCGCGCGGGATATCACACCATCAAAAAGATGGGAGATTGGTGTCTGGCTCGACACATCCCCCTTCTTACTATTTGGGCTTTTTCTACGGAAAATTGGAAGCGTGCCGAGGAGGAGGTGGGGTACTTGATGGATCTTCTTGAGTGGGCATTACGTCACGATCTAGACGAGTTTCATCAAAAAGGGATTCGTCTGAAAGTGATTGGTCGTCGTACGGGTCTTCGTCCATCCATTGTTGAGGGGATCGAAGAGGCGGAAGCGCGTACGAATACAAACACGAAGATGACTCTTGTCATTGCGATCAACTATGGAGGGCGCACAGAAATTGTGGATGCGTGTAAACGGTTGGTGGAACAAGGGGTTGCTGCAGAAACAATCGACGAAGCATCCATCACCGCGCAGATGTATTGGCCGGAGATGCCAGAACCAGATCTTCTGATTCGTACTTCGGGAGAGGAGCGGTTAAGTGGGTTTTTGCTCTGGGAAGCGCCCTATGCAGAGCTGTATTGGTGTAAAAAAAACTGGCCAGATTTTATAGAGCGGGATCTCGATGCCGCGCTCGAAGAGTATGCCCGTCGGGAGCGTCGGTATGGGCAGTGAAAGGTGCTCCAAACATAAAACACACGAAGATTCGTGTGTGAGAGGAGAAAGGAGTTTGCGTTAGTCGTCTGTTCGTATACGTTCAATGAGATGGTGTAGACGATCGGCTTCGCGGACGAGAGCTTCGATCGCGAAAGCAACGTGCTCATCTGGAAGAGCGATGAAGGTGCGTTCAATCGTGAGGCGTGGTTTACGACTCTCTTCTTGAAGAAGGAGCCGTTGCAGCGCGACGAGTACGTTCCAGCCCGCCTTCCAAAGATCCAGCCGGCCAGATCCCTCCATCGTCCACCCCGGATGAGTGGTTCCTGTGACGAGACGAAGACGCGCCGTATGGAGTGTCCCGCGTTCCGGAAGAGGGAGTTCAAGTTCAATGAACGTGAGACCAACCACCTGCCCACGATCTACGCGTGTGCCCCAATTGAGGGGGATGTGGTGGGTGGATTGGTAGCGTCGCGTGACCCCTTCTGCGCGGTCTTGCATGGCGACAACCACGGCTTCTTGTCTGCTGAGGGGAGCTGAATGATCTCTGAGGATGATACGGGGGCTTCCCAACTTCTGCGCACGCTCGATGTGTGCGAGTGTCTCTACGATCAATCTCCAGTTTGTGCGTACGTCGGACACGTCATGGCCTGTCTTTCTGCTCTCGCCTCTGGACGAGAACGATGTATTTTTGAAACTTTTTTCTCTTTACGTCAAGAGGCTCGTCGTCAAGAGAACGCGGCGTTTTTCATCGTGAGCACGTCCATGCTATTATCCAAAAATTATGAAACGACGTCGCACCTATATATTTATTGCAGGAGGAGTCATGTCGGGGGTGGGAAAGGGGATCGCCTCCGCCTCGCTTGGGGCGCTCTTAAAAGCGCGTGGGTTTCGTGTCACAGCGGTCAAAATTGATCCGTATATCAATGTCGATGCGGGCACGATGAATCCAGTCGAACACGGGGAGGTGTTTGTGACCTCCGATGGAGATGAAACCGATCAAGACATTGGAAATTATGAACGATTCCTGGACGAAGACATTACGCGCGTAAATTACATGACCACAGGAAGAGTATATCTTTCCGTGATTGAACGTGAACGAGCGCTCGGATATGGAGGAAAAACGGTAGAAGTTGTGCCACACGTTCCGCTTGAGATTATAGGAAGAATAAAAGCGGCGGCTAAAATCAACGAGGCAGATGTGACGATCGTTGAAATCGGGGGAACAGTGGGGGAATATCAAAACGTGCTCTATCTCGAGGCGGCTCGTATGATGAAAAGTGAGGCCCCGGGGGATGTGCTCGTGGGGCTCGTGAGCTATCTGCCTATTCCGAACACGCTTGGTGAGATGAAAAGCAAGCCAACCCAGTATGCTGTTCGTACGCTGAACAGTACGGGAATCCAGCCGGACTTTATCATCGGCCGCTCGACGCACGCAATCGATCGTCCTCGCAAAGAAAAAATCGCGATCAACTGCAGCATGCACGCGGACGATGTGTTCAGCGCCCCTGATCTTGCGTCCATTTATCAAGCTCCTCTTGCGTTAGAATCGGAAGGGCTCGCGGAGCGTGTCGTCAAAAAACTTCGTTTACAAAAGCGCGTGGCAAATCTTGGTGCGTGGCTGGAGCTCGTTGAACGCATTGCAACGTCTACGAAGCCTATTCGTATCGGCATTGTGGGTAAATACGTATCTACGGGCGATTTTGTCCTTACGGATGCGTATCTCTCTGTGCTGGAAGCGGTCAAACATGCCGCGTGGTCTATCGAACGCAAGCCGGAAATTGTCTGGATCAATTCGGAAGAGCTTGAGATAGATCCAAAAAGTGTGTCGCGTGTTTTGAAGGGTCTTCAAGGGATTCTGGTTCCTGGTGGATTTGGCACGCGAGGAATAGAAGGCAAGTTGCTTGCGATTCAATATGCGCGTGTTCACAAGATTCCGTATCTTGGATTGTGTTATGGATTGCAGCTTGCCACGATCGAGCTCGCGCGTCATGTGCTTGGATATCAAGAGGCGAATACCACAGAAATCCAACCAAAAACCCCAGATCCCGTGATCCACCTTATGAATGAACAGACGGAACGGATGAAAAACAAACATTATGGTGGTACGATGCGATTGGGATCTTACCCATGTATCTTACAGCCTGGATCCAAGGCGCACGCCTTGTATGGCCTCGATCGGATTATGGAACGCCATCGCCATCGATATGAGTGCAACCCACTGTATCGAGACGCTCTTGAACGGGTGGGGTTGATTCCGAGTGGTCTTTCTCCGGATGGAGCACTTGTCGAAATCGTAGAGCTCAAAAACCACCCATTTTTCATGGCGAGTCAGTTTCATCCAGAGTTTCTTTCGCGTCCTTTTCGTCCACATCCGTTGTTTGTAGGGTTTATGAAAGCAGCAGCGAAACAGTAAGCCTGTTGCCATCTTCAAATATTGAGAGGTGAGGTGGATTTAGGCGGCTGCTTTTGCAACGGGTGTTTGGTGGGGAACGACGTGGGCGAACTTTGACATCTTGAAGGCACCCGTGAACCGTAGAATACGACGGTTGGTGAACTTCACCACACCATTGATTAAAGAGAAAAGAGTGTCGTCTTTGCCCATCGCGACATTCTGTCCTGCGCGAATCTTGCTGCCACGTTGACGAACCAAGATATGGCCCGCGCGAACAACTTCGCCCGCATATTTTTTGACACCTAACCGTTGACCGTGAGAATCGCGGCCATTACTGGTAGAACCACCCGCTTTTTTATGGGCCATAGGGAGAGAAAATGATGAGCAAAATACCCTTGGTATCTCGCATAAATATGGCGATATACTAGGGATGTTGGAGGTCCTTGTCAAGACCTCCGGTTCCTTCTAAGCTACGAAGGTATGTCAAAAACAAAAGAAATGCTTGTAGAAGACATCGAACGTGTTCTGCAACTTTTGCGGCAAGGGCTTGCGATGCATGGGGGAAATGTCGAATTGGTTGATGTGGATCAAACAACAGGAAAGGTCCAGGTTCGTATGCAGGGCTCCTGTGTCGGGTGCCCCATGTCTGAGATGACCTTGAAAGCGGGGATTGAAGATACGCTTAAAGAGATGGTCCCGGAAGTGACCGAAGTGGTTCAGGTAGAGTAAGATAGTCTGGATGACACTCGCCGCGTGGCTTTTTTCTGCTAAACGGGCCTGGCAGGATCCTTGGATCAAGGGGGTGACCGTTTTTACGGTCGTTTTTGGTATCATAGGAAGTGCGTGGTTTATCGCACACATGCTTCCCTTGCGTCATGCCACACATGGGCGTTTAGTCCTTCATTACAGCGTCTACTTTGGGATTGATGCGATCAAGCCTTGGGGATGGTTATTTGCCCTCCCTGTCTGTTGGATTGTTTCGGTAATGATAGATGTTGTATGGAGTCTAGGCGTGTATCGAGAAGATGCCTATCAAGCGTGGGCGATTCTGTTTGTCGCAAGCATCTCGAGCATTCCATGGATGATGACTTTGTGGCACCTTATTGGTATTAATCGATAACTCGTCTTATGTTGTTTGATTCCGCGGCCTTTGTTGTGGCTCGACCTCTTGGTGTGATGGCGATTGCGTTTTGCTCTGCCTTTCTTTTCATGCCGGCATTTATTCGCGCCCTTCGAGCGGCAGGGATGGGGAAAAATATTCGAGATGTGGCGAGCGCGCCGGTGATGGCGGGATTGCATCAAAAAAAGGCAGGAATGCCGACAATGGGAGGGATCGCTATGTGGGGGATTGTGATTCTTCTCGCCGTGGTTTTTGCAGAAGCGTGTCAGATGGCGGGATCAAAGAGCAGCTGGTGCCAGATTTCTTTTTTGTCGCGGGGCCAAACATGGTTGCCGCTCGGACTCATGTGCGCGGCCGCCCTTGTTGGACTTGTTGATGATTATTGGAATGTCCGTCGATTGGGCCCAAAGGGAGGCGGGCTCCGCAAACGCCATCGAGTGCTTTCGTATACCTTTATCGCGATCGTGGGCGCCTGGTGGTTTTATACGAAGCTTGGATGGGATCAGCTGCATATTCCATTTGTAGGTACCTACAACATTGGATGGTGGTATGTTCCCTTTTTTATTCTTACGATCACGGCGACCTCACTCTCTGTGAATGAAACAGACGGACTGGATGGGCTTGCAGGCGGAGGATTGTTGGCGGCATTTGGTGCGTATGCCGTGATCGCTTGGTCACAGGGCCGTACAGATATTGCCACGATGTGCGCCGCGATTATCGGTACCCTGATCGCGTTTCTTTGGTTTAATGTAAATCCTGCGTCGGTGATGATGGGAGACACGGGGGCGATGTCACTCGGCACCGTTCTTGGGGTCGTCGCTCTCATGACCAACCAACCGCTGCTTCTCTTGGTGATCGGATTACCCTTTGTGCTCGAAAGTCTCTCTGTGTTGGTCCAAATGACAAGCAAAAAGCTTCGTCAAGGGAGAAAAATCTTTCATAGTTCGCCCATTCATCATCATTTTGAGGCGATTGGATGGACAGAGCCTCAAATTGTCATGCGATTCTGGTTGCTTTCCTTTGTCTGCGCGGGGATAGGTTCGGTGTTGGCTCTCATGGATCGTATTTAATCACTCCTGCATGCGTCTTTTTGATCGTTTTCGTTTGTTAGATCCTGTTATTCTTTGGGTGACCCTTGGATTTTTGGTGTTTGGATTGGTGATGTTGCTTTCTGCCACGGGGCCGGTCGCTCTTTCTCGAACGGGAACGAGCCTCTTTTTTGTGAAACGACAACTCATAAATGGGATCCTGCCAGGCCTCGTTCTTTTTTTTGCCCTTGGGGTCGTGAACTATCGTGTGTGGCGTCCCCTCGCACTCGTGGCACTCGTGGCAACAATTATTGTACTTGTGCTTGTTTTTATTCCTGGAGTTGGTGTGACACTTGGGGGTGCGCGAGGATGGATTCGATTCGGCGTCTTTTCTCTTCAACCTACAGAGGTTGTCAAGCTCACGTTTCTTGTCTATCTCTCGGCCTGGCTTGCAAATCGTGAAGGAGAACGCGAGCATCACACTCTTGAAAATGGTCTTTTCCCTTTTTTATTCGCCCTCGGTTCCGTCATCACTCTCATCGTTTTACAACCAGACACAGGGTCTATGGCGGTCATCGTCCTTATGTCTTTGTTTGTCTATTTTTTGTCTGGTGCCCCCGTGGCGTGGTTTGCGAGCCTCTCTGTTTTAGGCCTTGGTTTGCTCACACTTCTGATTCGTCATTCCCATTATCGTGCGGCGCGTTTCATGGCATTTCTTCATCCGGAGCTCGATCCGTTGGGCGTCGGATATCATATCAATCAAGCGATGCTTGCGATTGGATCGGGGGGTATTTTTGGACTGGGATATGGACATTCACGGCAAAAGTTTTTATATCTCCCAGAAGTAGAGGCAGATTCTATTTCGGCCGTGATCGCAGAAGAGATGGGATTTATCGTGATGGCAATGATGCTTGTGATGTTCGGGGTGTTGATTTGGCGCTGTCTCAAAATCTCTCATGAAGCACGAGATCCTTTTGGTCGGTATCTTGCTGCTGGCGTTGCGGCGTGGATGGCAGTACAGGTGTTCTTGAACATTGGTTCGATGACGGGTGTGATGCCGATGACGGGGGTCACGCTGCCGTTTATTTCTCATGGGGGTTCTGCGATGCTTGCTCTTTTGGCGGCGCTTGGGCTTGTCGCGGGCATCCCTCGCGAAGCACAACGATCTCGTTGATATGACCATTCTTTTTGCGGGAGGAGGCAGCTTGGGTCCGGTGACCCCTCTTTTGGCCACGGCGAAGACGTTACGTGCCAAACATCCTCATATCCACTGCGTATGGATGGGGACACCAGACGGCCCAGAACGAGCGCTCGTGGATGCTGCTGGTATTCCCTTTTCGTCACTGCCCATTTTAAAATGGCCTCGATACGTGTCACGGGATTGGTTCTCTTTTCCTTGGCGCTGGTGGCATGTACGCTGCGAAGCTAGGCGTCTATTGGAAACGGTTCGCCCAGACGCGGTTGTGAGCGCTGGAGGATTTACCGCAACACCGATTATCCAGCAAGCGGCAAAGATGGGTGTTCCTTGTTTTGTGCATCAACTTGATCTTGAACCGGGTCTTGCGAACCGTTTGGTTGCCCCTCTTTGTGTCAGTGTCACGACCTCTTTTGAATATGAAGTACGTCCGTTTGGTGAGCGTGTGTGTGATGAACCAATGCCGACGCCGGTACGATATGTGCTCGAGGGGCTGCCTTCTCGCGCGAATGCTGCGCGTGCGTTTGGACTCGATCCTGCGAAATCCATCGTGTGTATCTACGGAGGGGGTCAAGGGGCTCAAGCGCTGAATGAAATGATTGAACAGACACGAGAGACGTGGCTCACGTTTACCCAGGTGATTCATCTCACCGGTCGAGGAAAGGCAGAACATCTCCATCGCGTGGTCCGTCCAGGCTATGTGGTACGTGCCGTGCTTGATGCGCAAGAGATGCGAGAGGCTCATGCCGCGGCGGATGTGGAGATTATACGGGGAGGCATGGGCAGCCTTTCGGAAGTGGCGGCTTTAAAAAAAGCAGCGGTCGTTGTCCCAATGCCAGATTCTCACCAGGAAACGAATGCACGCGCGTTCGAAGAACAGGGCGGTGTATTGGTGTTTGATCAATGCTCACCGACCTGTGCAGAAGATGTCTTATCAAGCGCGCGCCTTTTACTGCGTGATCACAAAGAATGTAAGGCGATGGGTACGCGCGCACATCGCTTTTTCCCCACGGATGATGGCACAGCTTTTGCCGAACGTATCTTGAAACACCTTTCTCGATCATACGCAAACGCTGTATGACCATTCATCATTTTAAGGAGCGTTTTGACCCTCTTTTGTTTGCTTTGGTTGAAAGACGAGTAGAGGCCTACAGTGCGCGTTGCCCTGATCCCTTTCTTTCGCACATGAACGAACATGTGCTCACCTTGCTTTGTGGAGGAGGAAAACGGATTCGCCCCTACATGGCCTGCACTCTGTACGAGATGCTTGGGGGGCGCGTCACGAAATCTATCATAGAGCTCTTTGCGGCGCTTGAACTATTTCATCTGTTTGCTCTTGTGCATGACGATGTAATCGATCATGGGATCGAGCGTCATGGAGTCCCAACGTTGCATCGGTTTATTCAAATGTCTCTCCAGAGCCATGATCGAGTAGGCGATTTGGCGCACATCGCAGCGGGTCAAGCGGTCTTGCTAGGAGACTTTTTGCATGCTTCCGCGAATTATCTCATATCCCGTGGAATAAAAGCGGAGAGACGCTGTCTTGCGCGTCTTCGTGAAGAGTTTGACTGCATGGTCCAAGAGGTAATGTTGGGCGAAGCACTTGATGTGGATGTCGCCACTCGCCGTGAAGTTTCACAGGAGCTGATTCAGCACAAGATGTATCTTAAGACAGCGAGTTATACGTTTATTCGTCCGATGAAAATGGGAGCTGTCCTTGGGGGAGCCGGTCCAGTGATCATGGCATTTTGTGAAACGTTTGGGAGGGCTCTTGGTCTTGCATTTCAGATTCAGGATGATTTATTAGATCTCACGGCATCTGCAAAAACAGTTCATAAAACAGTTTTTTCTGATCTCCGTGAACATCAGCATACCGTCTTTACCCAATATGTTTTTGAACAGGGCAACAGAGCTGAATGTGCTGAGCTTCGTTCACTCATGGGCGGTGGACTCACCGAAGAGGACAGACCTCGAGTAGAACGATTGTTCCGAGTCTCTGGCTCGCTTGCGTATGGTCGGGCACGCATGGAGGAATACTTTCAAGAGGCGGCGCTTTGTCTTGCGTATCTTCGTCTCCCTCCTATGCGCAAAAAACCACTGAATGATCTGTTAACATACATTCGTGATCGAGCGTATTGATATGTCGCCAGAGCTTGATGGGGCGCTCGAAACGTGTCGCAAGATACACAAGCGCTACGGAACGAGCTATTATTTTGCGACGCGATTGTTTCCTCGAGATATTCGGTTAGCCACGCATGCACTTTATGCCTTTTTTCGTCTTCCAGATGAGATCGTCGATGGAGAGGATGAAGCTATAAAAGCTGAACGGTTAGAGAAGTGGATAGATGCATGGCACAGAGCCTACAGTTCCGGTCAGTCCAACCATCCTGTGCTGCAGGCCGCGCTTTGGGTATTTCAACGGTTCCACATCCCGTTTCGGTACAGCGAAGCGTTTCTTTTCGCGATGAAGCAAGATCTCTCAAAATCTCGCTATGCAACGTATGTGGAACTCCAAGAATACATGTATGGCTCTGCGGCGGTCGTCGGTCTGATGATGACGCACGTTATTGGATTTGAGGATGAGCGCGCGTTACAACATGCTGAAATACTTGGGTATGCGATGCAGCTCACTAATTTCTTGCGCGATATTCATGAAGACTATGTCGAACGTGGAAGGATCTATCTTCCACAAGATGAGCTGGTACGGTTTCATCTCACAGATGAAGATATCATGACAGGATGCGTGGATGAACGATACAGGGCTTTTATGCAGTTTCAGATCGCGCGAACAGACAGCCTCTACGAACAAGCGAATCAAGGAATTGTGTTGTTGGACCGTCGAGGTCGTGTGGGAGTCCGGGCGGGAAGCGACCTTTATCGTTTGATTTTGAGGAAAATAGAAGCACAGGACTACGATGTGTTTCGTACAAGAGCACGAACATCGCTTGTAGAAAAGATGTGGTGTGTTCTGACAAAGTCTTTGCTATGAAAACGGCGATCATTATCGGTGCAGGGATTGGTGGCTTAGCGACGGCTTGCCTGTTAGCGAAAGAAGGCTATCACGTCCAGCTTTTTGAAAAAAATGAGCAGTGCGGTGGTCGAGCGAGTGTATTTGAAGCGGAGGGATTTCGTTTCGATATGGGTCCTTCGTGGTATCTCATGCCGGATGTGTTTGAGCACTTTTTTGCGCTCATGGGGGAACGTGTTGAGGATTATCTGCATCTTGCTCGCTTGGATCCTTCGTATCGGATATTTTTTAAAGACAAAGGGATATCTGTCGATCTGCATTCAAACTTAGAACGAGATCGAGATACGTTTGAAGCCTTAGAGCCTGGTGCTTATGAAGCTTTACGAATCTATCTTGAACGTGCGAAGGAAGCCTACGAGATTTCTAAAGCACACTTTCTCTACAAGAACTATGATTCTATTTGGGATGTCCTCTGCAAGGAGGCGTTTATGCATGGTCGACGTTTGCCGGTGTTTTCGAACATGCACAGCTATGTTCGACGTTTTTTCAAGACAACACAGATGCAGAAGATCATGGAGTATCAACTCGTATTTCTTGGAAGTTCACCGTATGCAACACCTGCTTTATACAGCTTGATGAATTACATCGATTTCAAACTCGGGGTGTTTTATCCGCAAGGAGGGATCTATGAGATTGTGAAGGCGTTGGTCAAGATGGCAAAAAAACATGGAGCCAACGTATCTACGCATACTGCCATTACACGTATTTTGGTGGAAGATGGGCAAGCCGTTGGTGTTCAGTTGCAGGATGGAGGTGAAGTACGTGCAGATTTTGTCATTTCAAATGCAGATATTCATTATACAGAAACACGCCTTCTTTCTGCAGAGCATCGCACATATAGCGATCGCTATTGGCGAACGAGGACGCTCGCTCCTTCTGCCTTGATCCTCTACCTCGGAGTCCGTGGACGTATTCCGTCACTCACACATCATACCCTTTTATTTTCTAGAGATTGGCAGCGGAACTTTAGAGAGATTTTTGATCATCCTACATGGCCAGCCGATCCATCCTTGTATGTGTGTGCGCCATCTGTGACGGATCCAACCGTTGCACCACCCGATCATGAGAATCTCTTTGTGCTCGTGCCCATTGCAGCAGGATTATCCTATACAGACACGGAACGTGATGTACAAGTCGAGCGTCTATTGACCAATATGGAGACGTCTCTGTCCATTCCAGACCTGCGCGAGAGGATCGTATATCGTCGTGTTTTTTGCGTGAAAGACTTTGCGGAAAGATTCAACAGTCTCGAGGGAACGGCCCTTGGATTAGCGCATACGTTGAAACAAACAGCCATTTTTCGTCCAAACAACGTCAGTTCAAAAGTAAAACATCTTTTTTATGTTGGAGGAAATACAAATCCAGGAATTGGTATGCCAACCTGTTTGATAAGTGCGGAGTTGGTGTTAAAGCGTTTTCGTGGAGATTGGAGTGCGGGACCGCTCGAAACGTAAAGGATTTAAAAAAGCCACAGGCCAAAAAAGAGAAAGGAGCCGACGAGTGTATTCACGAGAGGAAAGCGTTTATAGATAGGCAGCACATCTTCTTCCATGAGCGAAAGACTCATCATGATGACGTAGACGAGTCCGAGGCTGGCGATGAGGAGTCGTAGTGACCAGTCTTGTGTTGCGATGCAGGCAAGGATGGTCGCGATGACGTACAAGCCGAGGCAGACGTAGAGCGTGGTGCGTGCACCGAGCTTGGTGGCGATGGTTTGAAGATTGGCCCCCATATCTGCCTTAATATCAGGGACGGCGCTATAGGCATGCATGGCCATGCACCAAAGGCAGCCGGCTAAGAAGGGGAGCCAGGGGAAAGGGGTTGGTCCAAACCCTGTGATGGGTGCGGTTTCGCTTAACATGAAAAAATAGCTCAATAAACCCGGCATCACATACAGGCAATTAAAGAGGCTATCGAGAAACGGTCTGGCTTTGGCACGGATAGGCGGGGCTGAATAAAAGATGCCCAGGAAGAAAAATACCAGGAAGGGGAGGAATGGGTATATGGTCTTTTCTGTAGTGACAAAAGAAATGGCGATCAACCATCCCACCCAAGGAAGTTGGGAAACTACGATCCAGAGTAGGAGCCGTTGACGTTTGGCAATGGACAGAGTGGATTCATAGCTTCTCTTTTTTGGGTTTAAAAGATCTGTCTCAATGTCGAAGAGATCGTTCACTCCGTAAATAAGGAGGTTGGCTGGAAAGAGAAAATACCCGAAGATGAGGATGGCTATCAAGATTAACATCAAAGCGGCCAATGGATCTCTTACGACGAAGTGTGGGAAGCTGATAAAAATGACCTCGAACAGGTTTGCGAGATCTGCCCTTATGTATTGGAGGTGGAGGATAAACGACTTTTGAGGGGTAGTGAGACTTCGTACGGCACCAACGATTCCAATCAGGAACGGCCCAAATAGGTACATCCAAAAGCGTGGTCGGCTGACGCGAACGATCCAACGAAGCTCATCGATAGGGGTACGTAGAAGGCGGAACATAGAGACATTCGTACCGTACTCCTTGTCCAGATGAAGGAAAAGCTGCGTGACGGAACCCAGGCCCTTTGGTACAGTCGTATCAGTATGATTTCTTCTTCTGTGGCAAAAAGTATGGTTGATGGCATGGCTATCACGGATCGTGCTCGTCGCGACCTTCAACAGGTGGCCTCCGAAGGATTAGCCGCGAGTAAACGGGCTATTTTTGCCTTTCATCGTGAAGATGACGTGGCGGCGCATGAACAGCTTACGCTTGCCGAGGCTCGTCTGCGTACGGGAGCTGGAATTGTAAAAAAGGTCCAAAAGCTCGCGCAAGAAGGTTCATGGAGAGCAGCGCAAGAAGAATATGCAGAAGCGGATTTACTGCGTCAGTACTTGGAGAAGGGCGTCTTAGGCAGAGTCGTCGCGATTACAGACGATCCAGAGATTTATCTCGGTGGTCTTTCTGATCTCACGGGAGAACTCGTCCGTCGATCCGTCCTCCATGCAACCGAAGGCGATCATGCGACAGTAGAACGAATTTTTACGGATGTTCGTCGTGTCGTCGAGCTGTTGATGGAGATGGATCTTACGGGAGGGTTGCGCAGTAAGCTGGATCAGGCCAAGCAGAATCTTCGTAAATTGGAGGAGATTCGGTATGATCTTTCATTACGAAGGCAGTAAATATGCAGGTCCTCATTTTGGGACTCGGACAATATCCTCATGGTAGCGGGGTAGAGGCGGCTGTCTATTTTGCAAAACGAGGAGACACGGTCGTTGTCACGGATCTCAAAGAGAAAGAAGCTCTGAAAAAAAACGTGAAACGATTGTCTACGTATCCCAACGTTCGTTTTGTGCTAGGGGAGCATCGGCTGGAGGATGTTCGTGCGGCCGACGTCGTTGTGCCAAATCCACGCGTGCGGCCCAATAGCTCATTCTTTCAAGAAGCGGTTCGTTTGGGCAAGACGATTGAATCAGACGTGTCTTTGTTTTTATCCGCATGCCCAGCTCCCGTTGTTGGTGTTACGGGAACACGAGGCAAGAGCACAACGGCGACGCTTATTGCAGAGATGTTAAAGGCCGATGGTCGACATGTATGGTTGGGGGGAAACATTCTGGTGTCACCTCTGACGTTTTTATCTAAGGTGAAAGAGATGGATTGGGTGGTACTGGAATTAAGCAGTTGGCAGCTTGAGCTCACGGGCCGAAAAGGGATCTCGCCTCGCTATGCCGTATGGACCAATCTCATGCGTGATCATCTTAATACCTATGCCAACATGGCAGAATATGCAGAGGCAAAGGCGCAGATTTTTCGTCATCAAGATCATGAGGGACTTGTGTTACTCTCCGCAGAGAGGCAATTTAAGATCTATGCCGACACAGCTCCGGGAGAAGTGCTGCGAGTCGGTCTTCCAAAAAGTGAGGCGTGTCGGATCGTCGAAACGACGAAAATGAAAGTACGAGGGGTTCATAATGAACAAAATGCCGTAAGTGCCGTGACGATGGTTCGTGCGTTGGGTGTTGATGTGGCGACGATCAAACGTGTCTTGCGTGAGTTTCCTGGATTGCCTAACCGTCAAGAAGAGATCGCCTATATTGACGGCGTTCGTTACATTAATGACACAACATCGACGACTCCGGATGCGACGATTGCTGCTCTGCTGTGTTTCGCGCCACACACGATCCATCTGATTTTTGGAGGGGCGGATAAGGCGTTGGACTTTAAAGAAGTGGCAAAGATGATCAGGCGCATACGACCTCATGTCTATCTTTTGCCGGGCACGGCCCATGAAAAGATTTGCCACGCGTTTACCCTCGCTAAGATACGGTGGCAAGACACGTCGAATCTCTCGGAGGCGATGCGCGGAATCTTTGGCCTGGTGAAACGAGGGGACGTCGTTTTGCTTTCTCCAGGATGCGCGAGTTTTGGTTTATTTACCAATGAATTTGATCGAGGAGAGCAATTCTGCAAGCTCGTCAAAAAACAGGCGGCAAAGGGATAGATGTTGCTTTATCTATGAAGATTTTTGGGGTTACGATTGAAGGTATCACCCTCGACGAAGTGATAGATCGGATAAAGAGGGCAACTCATTGTGTGTGGATTGTGACCGCAAATCCCGAGATTTTGCTTGAAGCTCACCGTGATCCTCGGTATGCTCACACCTTGGAACAGGCGGACATTCGAACGGTCGATGGGGTTGGACTTGCGATGGTTGGTCGCTGTTTTGGTAGTCGATGGGCTCGTGTTACGGGCGTTGAGTTGGGAGAGAGGCTGATTGCATACGCGGCAAAGGAAGGTCTGCGCATCGGGTTGATTGGGGGGGCTCATGCGGTAGCCCAGGCGGTTGCCGCTCATTGGTATCGGATCTACCCGAATCTTATTCTCACCTTTGAAGAAGGTGGTCGAATCAAGTCTGATGGGATAGATGATGAAGCGGGAGAGGAATCTCGACATCGTTTGACGTTGTTCGCCCCCGATATTCTGTTGGTTGCCTTTGGTCATCCAAAACAAGAACGATGGATCGCCCGATATCTGGCGGATCTTCCTCAACTCAAGATCGTGATGGGGGTTGGTGGGAGTTTTGACTATTGGGCAGGATCTGCCCGACGCGCCCCCTTGTTTTTTCAACGTGCTGGTTTTGAATGGTTGTGGCGTCTGTGTGCACAGCCATCAAGAATACGGCGTATTTTTCGTGCCGTTGTTTTATTTCCTGTTCTTGCGATCGCTGATCGTTACCGCTCAATAAGGTAAGACGTATGTCCGTGCCTTCTGTTTCACGACGCCTGGAACACCTTCCCCCTTCCGCGACCCGTGCATATCTTCCTCTGGTCAAAACGCTGCAAGCCCGTGGGGTGTGTGTACACGCGCTCAACATTGGTCAGCCGGATCTTTGTGTTTCGCAAAACTTTTATCGTCGTTTGGCTTTGCACGCGCCATCTGTCTTGGCCTATGCTCCAAGCATTGGGTATGAGCCTCTCCGTGAGGCAATTCAAAGGTATTACCATCGATCTGGGATAGAGGCGGATGGGGTCGAAACGCTTGTGACATACGGCGCAAGTGAGGCGCTTATGATGCTCTTTGATACCTTGTGCGATCCAGGCGATGAGGTAGCTGTGTATGAGCCATTTTATGCAAATTATCGAAGCATGGCGGAACTGAAAGGAGTCGTACTTTGTCCGATGCCGACCGATGCAACGATCACTCCACGGATAAAAGCCCTCCTTTACTCAAGCCCCGCAAATCCAACGGGAGTTGTATTGTCTCGTGTAGAGCTTGAAAGACTTGTTGATTTTGCGCGCCACCACAACCTCTTTTTGATCGCGGACGAGGTATATCGTGAGTTTGCCTTTGATGAGCAGCGAGCGACGAGCTTGCTCGAAATAGCGGGGGCAAAAGAGTGTGGAATTGTGGTCGATAGCGTGTCCAAACGTTATTCGGCCTGTGGGGCGCGTATTGGATGGATCGCGACGCATCGAACGGATGTGATAGATACGGCCCTTAAACTAGCGCAGATGCAACTTAGCGTACCAACGATCGAGCAAGCAGCCGCTGTTTCCCTTCTTGATGAGGGGGATGAGGATGTGCAACGAGCAAAAGCAGCCTATCGATCTCGTCGTGATTGTGTCGTTCGTCTTTTGCGAGAAGCGAATATTCCCTGTACGGAATCTCGTGGAGCGTTGTATCTATTAGCAGATATTGGTGTAGATGCCGCTCGTTTCACCGAGTACATGCTTACAGACTATCCGGGCATTACCGAGGATCAAGAAACAGTGCTCACGACCCCCGCTCGTCCTTTTTATCTTACGTCGGGAGCTGGGAGTACGGAGGTCCGTATTGCTTTTGTTGTGGAAGAAGTGGCTTTGACCCGCGCAATCCATCATCTGATAAAAGGACGCAAGGCGTTTAAAGAAGCGCGGATTGACCAACGGTCTTAAACACCCCGCCTGCACGTAAACAGAGCATAAACGTGTTGACAGCTTCATCGATGTGGAGATGGTGTGCACGCACGGGTTTTGTGAGCGTGATCCCTTCGAGGGTGCGTGATCGACTTAACGCGACATATACCTGACCATGGGCAAAGGCACCACGTTCGAGATCAAGTATGAGTCGGTCAAAGGTTTTTCCCTGACTTTTATGGATGGTGATTGCCCAAGCCAATCGAAGCGGGATTTGAGTAAAGCTCCCTAATTTTTCTTGGACCAAGTTCTTGCTCACTTCATCAAACCGGCTCTGAAACAGGGTCCAGGTGTGTGGGGTAAGCGTTATCTGTGCTCCTGTATCTAGGGAAATCGTCGCCTCTTTCTCTTGGACGTTCACGACCGTGCCCATCGTGCCGTTCACGTAGGCTCCACCGCTTTCATTCGCCACGCACATCACGCGCGCCCCTTTTTTGAGGGTTAAGTTTGTGTCTGTTGGTGCATCCTTTTCGTGAAAGTCGCCCACGATGGTTGCCGCGTAGGTTCGTGAGGATACGTCGAGCGCCTCTAACTGTTTTTGGTTGATCATATCTGCTTGATCGTTTGTTGTGGTCAGCACAATATCACTCTTTTGTTCTGATGGCGGGTGGTTATTGGGTTGCACGCGTTGGTTGAGGGCTATGAGATCTTGAGAGGTTGTGACTCTGTCGCGAATAGCGTTCAGTATTTTTATAAATGCGGGATCCGTTTGACGATACACCGTTTCGAGCTCCTGCCAATGCATATTTTGTGTTTCAAGTAACGTTTGGACGGCGCGAGAAGAAAAAAAGTAGGGCGTTTCGTACATCTTGGCAAACGCTTCGCGTTCCTGGTAGCGGATGACGGGAGGAAGTTGAGCTAAATCACCGATCGCAATGATTCTTTTTCCGCCAAAGGGTGAAGAGACGTTGAGAGCGGCGCGCAAAAAGACATCTACGCAATCTAAGAGATCAGCCCGAACCATGGATATTTCATCGATCACGAACCCGTCGATGGTTTTGAGCAGGGGATCCTTTTGACGAGCGAGACCACGTTTTCTCGCCTCTTTCATCGTGATACCAGGAGAAAATCGAAAAAATCGATGAATCGTTTCTCCCCCTACATTTAACGCCGCCACTCCTGTCGGAGCTAAAATTGGACACACGAGAGATGATTCTTCGCAAAAGGTGCGTAAGAGAGTGCTTTTTCCGGTTCCGGCTCGTCCGGTAATAAAGAGAAACGGGGTCGAGCTCCCCATGAGCTCAAGGGCACGCCTAAAGGCTTCATTACGTTCAATGGGGGCGATCATGTCGGCAGAATAGTATGTGTGTGCCAGTTCTGTCGACCTCGGAGAAAAGAGGCGCCGTCCATCGCTGGTTTTCCTTCTGGTTGGACACGCGTGAGCAGGAGAGAGGTCGCGTCTCGACAGGCGATTGCGGGTATTCCATCGATGACAAAATAGATTCCAGGTGAGAGGAGCGTAGAGGCGCCTTCTGTGGCAGCCAAGATTTTAAGGCGACCTTCGTTGCATGGGAGAAACGTGCCTGGCCATGGGTGGTACGCGCGTAGACATCGGAGAAGTTCGAGGGCGGTGTGTGCGATCGGATCGAGGCGGCCGTCTTCTCGAGTCAAGAGCGCGACGAACGTCGCCTGTTCGTGGATTTGATGAACGGGGAGAATCTGTCCTTCGATGAATCCCATGATCGTCTGTACGAGCAGGGGAGCCCCGTGTATTCCTATGCGATGATAGAGATCGTTCGCTGTGTCCTCGGGTAAGATTGGTTCCGTGTATTGAGAAAGAATCGGTCCGTGATCCATTTTGGCGTCCATAAGCATCACCGTGGCCCCGGTGTGTGCATCCCCTTCGATCAGAGCCGCTTGTATGGGTGAGGCCCCGCGATAGCGTGGGAGGAGGGACCAATGAAAATTGATGGCGCCGCGTGGCGCGGCATCCAGGAGAGTTTGGGGAATGATCTGTCCAAAACTTGCGACCACAAAGAGATCTGCTTTGAGCGCGCGCAGCGTTTCGATCGCGCTTGTTTCCTTTATGTTTTCGAATTGAAAAACAGGAATATGGTGATGTTCTGCAGCTGTTTTGGTTGCAGGGGCGGAGAGCGTCCCTTTTCGGCCCACGGCGCGGTCCGGCTGCGTTACGACGCCCACGATCAAAAAACGAGGATCTGCAACAAGGGCTTCGATGAGAGGGACGGAAAAAGGAGCGGTTCCAAAAAAAAGAATGGAAAGAGACATACGATTAGGGGAAGAGCTTCTTTCCGGAGCGTGTGTCAAAAAGCTCGAGAGCTTTATCGACAAACAGCACCCCGTCTAAATGATCTATTTCGTGCTGAAACACAAACGCAAATAGCCCGCTCACTTCTAGGGTCACCTGTCGACCATGGCGAGTATATGCTTGCATTGTCACGCGTTTATGACGGCGTACCATGCCGTATTTGCCAGGAACGCTTAGGCACGCTTCTTCAAACACGGTGGTGGCTTGCGAGGTTTTGGTAAGAATGGGGTTGATGAAAACGGTGGGCCCTTCTTTTTTGAGGTTGACCACCATGACGCGAATGTTTTTGCCTACTTGCGGAGAGGCGATCCCGATCCCATCTTCTACAAACATGGTGCGAATGAGCGTATCCAAAAAATCTTGAAACGTGGAAACGCCAACGTCTGCAAGGGCGACCTCCTCGGAACGAAGACGAAGGGTAGGAGCTGGATCCGTAAGGATCGGGAGAGAATGGCTCATCAAGAACCAAGATTAGCGCAAAAAAGAGACGGGATCAAGATCTATGGTCACCTGTTTTGCATGAGGGGTCAACGCTTTAATAAGAGAAGATTCTGGTACAGAAGGGGGAAGGACGAGGTGCAACACTCTTTGAATACCACGAGTGATGGGCCGTCGTGGAACGATGAGAGGTCCGCGCCATTGAACGGGCCCTATCTGAAACGCGTTCAAAGAGTGTTCAACCGCCACACGCCATGCATTGATCATTTCTTCATGGTCGCGGAACAGTATTTTTACGACGCGTTTACTGGGTGGATATCCAAAACGCGCTCGTTCTTCCCGAGTTGCCTCTACAAAATCTTTCATCCCTTTTGGGGTGAGCCATTCTTCGATACAGGAGGCAAGACGTTCGTGCGTTTGTAAAATAAGGATGCCTTTGACCGCTGCGATACGATCAAGAAGACGTCGAATCGCGATACACTGTCGTTCTGGTTTGCGGATGTCTTCGCTGACAGCAAGCCAGGCCGCGTCTGTAACGACGACCATACAGCCATCGGGAAAAGGGGCTTCTAACGTTTCCGCGGTCGTGGTTCGCCATTCTACGATGAGAGTGGGGTGCTGCTTTTCCCACAAAGCGCGTAGACGATCTATCCCCGGAAGGCTTTTGCTTAAATCAGCCCCTCCACATTGCGGGCATTGTTCGGGCATCGGAAATCGTCGGCGACATTTGCGGCACAGGGCTTGGATACCCTCTGCACCAAGCCCTGATGTACAAAGAGGGCAGGTGGCTTGCCAGGCGCAGTCACGGCAATTGATGCGCGCTAACGATCCAGAAATAGGATGAATGATGCTACGCGGTCCTTCATGATCTATCAGAGCTTGCAGGCTGTCGGCTTGGATGAGAGGGATCGTTGATCTTCCTTGGGGGTGATGGATATGAAGACGCAGATCGCCTTCGATGGTCGGAGCTTCACTTTCGGCATGAAGTGGGGGGGTGAGTCCATAGCTACGAACCTCTGCCAACCCACGTTCCGCCGCCCACAACAATACTTTACGCGCATCGTATCGTGGGGTGAGCTCATCTTGTTTATGATCATCCTGTTCCGGTTCATGAAGAAGAACGATATCGGAGGCGATCGAAAGCCAAGCGCCAATTTTTGTGGTGACGAGACAGCCTGTTTCTTCCGAAAGAAACCGTGTCCAAGCCAAGAACGCTTCTCCATCCGCAAGGCCGCTATGGAGGAGAGGACATGAGAGCCTTTGGCCAAGCTCACGGGCAAGACACATCCAAGGGCTCACGATGAGCACGCGATGCGTCTCCATGAGTGTTTTCGCCTCTTCGATGAGAGCCGTCGTGGGCGAGCGCATCCAAGAACCATGGAGCCCCCTTTTTTTATGAGTATTTTGGACAATATTCAAAGAGTGTGGCTTTTTTGGGAGATGCCGCATCCAGCTGACAAGCACGGTGCCAGGAGAACAAAAGGTGCGTGCCGCTGTCCCGTGTACGAGAGAGGGAAAGGTGTCTGGAAGACGCAGATTCGCGTACGACCCTTCGATGGAAAGAGCCCGGTCGGCAAACGGAGATCGTTCCAAGATCTGTGTGATCAATCCGACGGAAGGTTTCCGACGAAAGGGGATTCGTACAAGATCGCCAACCACGACAGACATCCCGAATGGAATATGGTAGTCAAACCCCTCAACCCCAAGCGGTGTTCGTACAACAGGAATAATGCGGGCAAACATGGCTATGTCTGTTCAAAGAGCGCGGTCATACAGCCGACGCCAAACGGCGCCTCGTAACACACTTCGCGCATTGTGCCATGGAGATCCGCAATCATTCCCATGAATACAAGGATCGGTTGATATCCACATTGGCCGGCTCGTTCATGCGTGGTGGGGTCAAGTCCCAACAGGTCTGCGTCATGGCGAGTAGAAACGGCGGAACGAATGGCCGCATCGAACGCCGTGCCTTCTGGGAGAGATCCCTCCACGCTTTGCGCATTGAGGTGGTGCGAAAGATCTGCGGAGGCGATGACGGCAACCCGTCGGTTTTCTCGTTGAAGGACGCGGGCAACTTCTCGACCAAACGAGTAGTGTGCTTGGGGGTTCATCAAACAAGGGGCGAGAGGAATGCATTTCCAGGGAGGCAGGTTTTTTGTCAGAAGCAGTAAAGGGATGGTTGAGCCGTAATCAAGGTCTTTTTTGCTTGTGAGGGTAAATGGAATTTTTTCTTGGCGTAATGCTCGTTGCAACCGATCGAGAAGCAAAAAATCTACTTGCGCTTTTACTACCACGCCATGATCCCCAAATTCTTTGAGCCCACCTTCAAATTGCTCATGCATGTTTCCGCTAAAAGAATCCGGATACATCTGGGCATGAGGAGAAATAACCAGAATCGTTTCTGGTTGTGCAACATAGAGCGCGTGCTCAAGCTCAGCGTAGGCTTTGATGGTCTGCGCGAGTTTTTCACGTTCGCTTTTGCCAATGCTTGGGACGAGAAGAGGAGAATGGGGAACGATCGCAGAAAAAACAATCATACGTCTGTACAGTTAGGGAGTTGGATCTAGCCGAGCGAGAGCTGTTTGGGTGAGGATCGCCTTATTTGTATAAGGATCAATGGGATCACCTATGGCATACGCTCCAATCAGCGTCTCGGGAAGAGACACCACGTTTTTTATATTCCAACCCATTTCTTCCAGGACATCTTGTGTGGGGATGAGCCGTCGCACCCCATGTTCGATCACGTATGTTTCTTTTTGTTTCGCAATACGGACGAGTTCTCCATCATGCAGAACATAGGGGTCGCCGATCGTGAACGCCTGAAGTTGTTTTTTGGTGAGTGTTTTCGAAGGACGACCTCGAAAGTACAGGTTGACTAAAGACGTGCTCGGGATGATGTGTCTCGTATCTTGTTCGAGGTACCAGTAGTTTTTTTGTGCATCTTTGGCAAGGAGCCCGGTTGGATATGCGGTGGCGATCGTGATGTCAGGCCCATCGGTGTAGGATTCAAGGTCTTTTGCGGGAGCCGTTATAAGCTCGTCCTCGTTAAATCCAAGATGATTAAACACCTTTTTATTGATGATGAATCGTTTTGATGTGCCGTCAATGAGGTAGCGCTTTCCTTCTACCTCCACGAGCGAAAAGTTGGCGAAAGCAATCAAGGTTCCATCTGGATAATTGGTGAGTTGGCTGTCATCCACAAGAGCGATCTTTTTGAGGTCAAACATTGAGGCTGCAACGGCCAGGCTCTTAAAAGGTTTTTTTTGTCCAAGGTGAATGAGGTACGCTTGTTTTGAGCTCAATCCCTGTACGATCGTCCCATCGGGAAAAGTGATTCCGAACCACCGACGCCAAATTTTCCAGAGACTCAAGTTCCCGGCGATATGGGGGGTGTAGCTGTACAGCATCGCCGTGGCTTGATTTGCCGGGATGATCCGTCGACCATCGACAAAAGCCTCTTTACCGGGGGCATAACCGGAAATGGTTTTACCTCGTGTAAGTATTTGTTGGAGATATTTGTCTCGATGTTGTTTCGCGGCCCATTCTAGCTGACTCGCAAACCCCTTAAAGTCTTGAATTGATGGATCATCTTTTGAGCAAGCATCGCACACGCCATAGCCGGCGGCCCAGTCGAATTGGCGAGAGGTGGGGGCAGGGTCTTCTACGAGGCTTTGCTCTTTTTGGAGCAGAACCAACAGGTATCTTGGACTGATTTTGTAGGAAGTGGCGATGCGATAGATGATGTCTGCAGGGGCCTTTTCTCTCCCATCGGTGTCTTTGACTTTCGCAAGACCCAGAGAGCCGTGTCGGAGCAGAAACTCTTGAATGCGCTCACGGTTCATCCCCCCCAATTCAAAAATATCTCGATCGTTTAGCACGAGATTTGGGTCAAATCCTTGCTCTAAAAAGACGGGGGTCGAACTCGTTTGGTTCGCTTGTGCAAGGAGACAACCTGGCTGTAAGGTAATGTTCAGGACGAGCAGCGTCGAAAAAAACCAGGAAGCATGTTTCATAGAGTCATGAATTTTGCCAGCATACCATGCGAGCTACGCTCATAAAACTAAGAGCCCTTTCCTACGAGCACCTCTTTTTTCTGATGCTCGGCCTTATTTTAGTAGCTGTTTCGATTATCATCCCTTCTTTAGGGGCTTCTCGGTATGCTTCTCCCGATGAAGCGGCCGTTGCCATTACCGCCGAGCGTTTTGCTGTTGTTGCGTGGCCACGGATCATACAACCCCTCGCCACGGCATACCCATGGGTTCATCCGCGCAGCTGGGTGAGCCAAGGAGGGGCGCTCGTCCCAGTTGGTTTTTTGGGTTGGCCGCTTTTGTTAGCACCATGGGTGGCGATCTTTGGTCCAAGAGCGTTGCCTTGGCTTGGATGGTTTGTTCTCCTTTCTACGGTCTATCCACTCTTTCGGTTACTGCGTAGTCATTTCTCCTTACGTGCGAGCCTGGTCGGTCTTTTAGTAACCTTCGCAAGCCCTCTCTTTTTGCTGTATGCCAATCGGGGGCTTTTTCCGAACACGGGATTCATAGCGGCGGCTCTATGGGGGCTTTGGGCATTAAGCCGAGCTCGGAGAGGAGCGCGCCACGCCTTGCTGGCCGGTTTGTGTATAGGCGCGGCTCTCATCATCCGTCCTGTTGAGAGTCTCTGGTTTTTGCCATGGTGTCTTGTTGGCTGGTTTGGCGTGACACCTTCTCAAGAACGCTCTCGCTCTTCTCTCGCTGGATGGGGTGTGGGAGGAATCATGCTCATGCTTTGTGCGTTTTTCTTTGTAAACGCCTCTGTGTATGGTCATTGGTGGAGTATCGGTTATTGGTTGCGAGATAATGCCGTCCAACATCTCGACCTCGAAGTACAGCCCATTGTGCATGTTCATCTTCTTCCCTTTGGGGTACACCCTAAAAATATTCTGTGGAATCTGCGTTCTTTTTTTTGGGGATTTTTGGCACCGACGTGGGGGATATTAGGCGCGGCATTTTTTTTGTATTTTCGCGCACACAAGGTGTCGTTCAGAGATGCTTTGTTAAAAGTACACCCTTGTATTTGGGCCAGCCTTTGGACGGTGTTTGTTTTACTCGTGATCTATGGGAGCGGCCTCTATCAGGATCATGTACAGATAGGTGCTGTCACCTTGGCAAATTCTTTTTTACGATACATGCTCCCGCTTGCCCCCCTCGCCGGGCTTGCGGCGGCATATCTTTTTGATCACACGCCATCTGTCTACGCCGCCCGCGGGTTTGTCTACGCCGCTCTTCTCTTCCTTATCGCTTTTGCTGTGTTCACCACCTGTTTTAAAGACGACGAAAGCCTTTTTCAGACCAGAAGAGAACTTAGAAGATATATCGAAATAGAGAGGAGAACTCAAACGCTATTTCCACGTGGAGGCATCGTTTTGTCGGAGCGTTCTGATAAGATATTTAGCGAGTCTTTTATGGCTGTTTCCCCGTTGCCTCCTCAAAGCGAGATCATTCGTTTGGTGAAAGACGAAAATGTACATGTACCTGTCGCATTGTATCTCAGGCCCCTTTCTCAACGGGATCGTGATGCGTGGCGAGCCGAAGGAATTGATCTTATCGATCTTCAGAGCTTTGGTCGCGAGCATCTATTTCAGCTTTCCGTTCGTTGATAGTAAGAACAGTTCTTATGATCTGGTTTCGTCGCATCCTGTGTGCAGCTCCTTGGCTGGGGGTGGTTCTTGTTTTTGTCTGGTTAGTAGATAAGCGTATTCCTTTGAGCGGGGTCCGAGAGCTTTCGTTTCCTTTTGATGGGCGCAGTGTCTGGTTCAATCCTTTTTTGCCCGGTGATCGTGTGACACTGGTTGGTCCTCAAAGCGGCGGTTGGATTGGTCAACGCATCATAAAAGAGCCGACCTACGCATCGTTACGGTTACCCGGTGTTTACGATCATGTGCGTATTGGATTCTCCTTTCGTCCACATCGACAAACGCTGATCGACGTGGGCCTTCGACAAGAGCCTGATGGAGGAGAATCGTTTGCGATCCAACCGCTTTGGAGTGAAGCGCTTGCTTCTGGATGGAAGTATGTTCGTGCGAATGAGCTTGAAGGGTATGTTCGTAACGAGGATGACTCGGCAGCGCTCGTGCAGAAAGATATGGACCGTGTTCTTGTGTGGCATGCGTCGACCACGGCACCTCTCCGGATGGACTATGTGGGGCGTCCGCGTACGTTTAAGGTCTCCCTTCGCGGTTCCCATGATCTACAGGCGATCCCTCTTCGGGGCACCATTCATTTTGAGGTGAAGCTGCAAAATATGAACCGTCGTCGTGAGAGAGGAACCGTCATCTTCTCTTTGAGCAAAAACGGTGCTCTCCTTTGGTCTGATGCTTTAAGCCTGGCGGGAACACAGGATGAACGTCCTTCGGAGATCTACGAAAAGATGATTGAGATCCGCGATCTTGAGCCTGGCGTTTACAAGCTCCGCCTGATTGCGGATGACGACACGTTTGTCCGAGAGATTCGCTCACCGCTCGCACACTGGGTTCTTGGTCCACGATTGTATTTTGGGGATCAGGTAGGATATGCCACGACGACGCTTGCCGGAATGGCATGGACCAACGCGCATCATATTGTTGCGGAAACGTTGCATGAAAGCGGGGCGCAGGATATTGCCCTCGGCTCACGAACTGTCTCCTTGGTACGTGTGCATACGCCCTATGCTCTTGCGAGAGGAGCTCAAGATCAATCAGGAATATTGAAACTCGATGCTCCAAAAGGCGATGTGCGTTTGTTGGGTGATGGATACTTCGCTCTCGCAGAGGACCTTCTCTTTTTACCTGCTCCAAGAAGGCTCACCGATGTATCCGATTTAGACGCAGAAGGGATCAGAGCCGTGCTCACTCCCTACCAGCAACCATCGTCAGAAGGAGATGGTTGGTATACATCCAGCCAAGAATTTGCCATTCAACATCGTCCTGGAACATTGCGTCTTACGATAGGCGCTCCTGGAATAGAGTCGAGAGAAGGGTCGATTGATATTCGGAGGGTCTATCTTCTCTATCAGCGTGCGGCGTTTTCCTTCAAAGGCTGGTGCCGAGCTCTTTTGCGAGAAGCTGTCTCCGCGTGGCGTGCTTTATGAAAACACCCCTTCTTTTTTTATCGTTTCTTCGTCACATGGGATATGCTCTCCTCTGTTTAGGAGCGCTTTGTGTATGGATCGAATATCTCATGCCAGCATTTGCAACTCCGTATCTTCACCCATACGCCCTCATCGTCGTGGGTGTAATCCTTGCTCTTGTTGGAGGAGGCGCACGAGAGACGAAATGGGGTAGAGGAGCCATGGGAGCCCTATTGAGTGTCGCGGGAGCGGGGCTTGCTTTTCAGGCGTGGGGGCTAGAAGAAGGCTTCCTTGCAGGAGCGAGTGTACTGTTCTTGGTCGCGTTGTGTTTTAGAACCGTGTATGCTGAAGATATATAGATATGAACGAGTGTCTCTTTTGCAGAATCATTCAGAAAGATATCCCCTCCACACCCATCTACGAGGATGAATTAGCCTATGCTTTTTTAGATGTTTCCCCTGTGCATCCTGGTCATACGTTGGTTGTGCCAAAGATCCATGCTGCCACTCTTTTAGACCTCACACCAGAAGCGAGCGCTTCTACCATACGTGTTGTGCAGATTGTGGCGAGAGCTCTTAAAAAAACTCTTCATCTTGAGGGGTTCAACATCAAGCAAAATAACGGGGTCATTGCAGGACAATCTATCCATCACGTTCACTTTCATATCGTCCCACGCCATACGGGGGACGGTTTGGCCCTTTGGCCACAGGGCTCCTACCCTTCCGTGGAAGCTCGGGAAGAATATGGTCAGATGATTCGAGCAAACCTTTCTTCCTCCTATGCCGGATAGACATTTTTATCAAGAGTTGGCGGGTCATGGAGGATCTTTGCGAGAACTTTTGGCACATCCAGAGATTTTTAAAGACGTTCCCACGACATGGGCGGTGATTGTGACCGATATTAAGGGCTCGACAAAGGCCATCGATGAAGGACGGTATCGAGAGGTGAACACCATTGCGGCGAGTTGTGTGATCGCGTGTTTAAATGTGGCAAAACGTGAAAAGGTGGAGATGGCGTTTTTTTATGGGGGAGACGGGGCAACCCTTCTTGTACCAACCACGCTTTGTCCACAGATGCTCGATGTTTTACAGACGCTTCGTGGCAATGTATTTGGAACCTATGGGTTGCCGCTGCGTGTTGGGTCTGTCTCGATGAAGGATGTCTACGCAGCGGGGAAACAACTACGGATCGCCAAGTGGGCCGTATCTTCTGGATATCATCAGGCTATTTTTCTTGGAGATGGATTAGGGTTTGCGGACAGTCGTGTGAAGAACGATGCGACGAGCGTGATCCTTGGAGCTAAAAACGAAGAAGGATTGGTCGATTTACAGGGCTTGAGTTGTCGTTGGAACGAGATAAAACCTCCGGCAGATGGGGCGGAAGTGGTTTGTCTTATCGTTCAGGCGATGAATCGCGACACCCAGGGACGTGTCTATGAGCACGTGCTTGGGGTTCTCGACGAAGTCTATGGGACGTTTCAAGCTCGTCATCCGATTCGCAGGGAAGCGCTCTCTCCTAGCTTGCATCTCGGGGATATCAAACGAGCGAGTGCTCTCTCTATGGGCAAATTTCGTTTGTGGGAGCTTGTGTTTGGATGGATACGAGCTGTGTGGAGTACCTTTGTTTTTTGGCAAGGACGACCCATCGGAGGGTTTGATCCAGCACGGTATCTCTTTGACATGGCGGCTGCTACGAATGTTTTGCATGTCAGTGGAACGTTGTATACCGTGATGATGGGGATGCCTACAGAGCGAGCTGCGTTGCGTGCGAGACTTGATGTGCTTGAAGCGACGGGAGATATCCGTTATGGGTTGGCCGCATGTCCGGCTTCGGTCGTGACCTGCTACGTCCAAAAATATGATGCGGGTGGTCATATTCACTTTCTTGATGGAGCAGGAGGTGGATACACGCAAGCTGCCAAGGAAATCAAGGCAAAACCATTTCTTTAACACAACACCCCCGGTTTGGAGGTGTTGATACTGGTGCACTCGAGACGATTCGAACGTCTGACCTCTTCCTTCGCAGGGAAGCGCTCTATCCAGCTGAGCTACGAGTGCTAGGAACGAAAGACGAGAAACTTTTTTCTCGGTCTTGAGCGACGAAGTGCGCGCATTGAGTCTATGAGGACTAAATACGAGTGCTAGGAACGAAAGACGAGAAAGCTTAAATCTTTAAAAGCCGCCCTACGATATCAGAAACATACTCACCACGCAAGTCCATGTCTTCTCGTATATACTGCTTTAAATGGTGACGAATACTCACGGGATCTTGATCGTCGAGCGTGATACGGAGTCGCGGGGTGAGAACGTTGCGGGTTTCGATGTATAAGACCTTTATGACGGGGGGCTGATAGATGATAGAAAAAGTGTCTAAGTCTTCGTACATGTGGAGTTTTCCATTGATGACAATTCCGTTCTGACCAAGTTGAACCAACATGGGTACGGGCTCTTGTCTATTTGTCAGCAATAGGAGAAGGCTCATGAGAAGAATGAGGAAGGCAAAGAGAAAATTCGCCGTATACACAGCATATGCGACCAAAAATACCGCGAGGAGAATCATGATCACATACCAACCGCGTCCGCGATCATGTTTCTGAAAAGAAGGAACTTCCCACACAAAGCTATCTTGTGCGAGAACCATCGCTTCTGCGGTTTCGGGAGACACGGGGATCATACGAGGCCAGTATAAACGAAAAGCAACAAAGATGTAACGACAAGAGCTGATGGTAGACGCGGGCGAACAGAAATCGTACACTCAACTTGATATGCTGCGTTTTGATGACCCGGTCTCTTTTTTGAAGGGAGTGACGCCTTCTGTGCGTAAGGCGTGGCAAACGCTTGGGATCCACACAATGAAGGATCTTCTGCTTACAATTCCTCGGCGATACGACGATTTTTCTAAAACGGTGTCCATTCGAGATGCGCGAGATGGAGACGTGATCACGATTCGAGGACGTATAAAACAGATCAAGAAGTTGCCGACGTTTCGACAACGGATGCAGATTATTCGTCTGGTACTGGAAGATGAGACGGGCAAGATCGCCGCGAATTTTTTCAACCAACCTTGGATGCTGACGGAATTTGTTCCGGGGGAGGAACTTTTTTTGTCTGGCAGGGTCAAGGTTGAATCTTCATACGGCAAAAGCCTCATCCATCCGCTCTATGAAAAGGCGAGTGAGACAACGATTGCGGTGGGCAAGCTCGCACCGGTGTATGGATTGTCTGGCACGCTTGCCCAAAAAACGTATCGAAGGTTGCTTGCCCTTGCGCTTCAGGAAGTAGAACTCTCAGAGGATGTGCTTCCTGCGGATTTTTGTGCCGAACAGGGTATTTTGCCGCTCAAGCAGGCGCTCACGGCTTTGCACACTCCCCAGGATGTCGTAGAGGCGGAGGCAGGACGTAAGCGACTCGCATTTGATGAGCTTTTAACCTATCAACTGGCGCTTCAAACGATGAAGCGCACCGTGCAAGCGGCCGGTGCGCCACGGATCGTCTTTGATCAAGTGTTCGCAAAAGCATTTGTTCATGGGTTGCCCTATCCTCTTACGGGCGATCAAAAACGTGTGGCTTGGCAATGTTTGCAGGACATGGAACATCGGACGCCTATGCGACGGTTGTTGCAAGGAGACGTCGGTTCTGGAAAAACGGTTGTTGCAGCGTTTTTGGCAGCGCATGTTGCACGAGCTGGTGCCTCTGTTGCGATCTTGGCTCCCACCGACATCCTTGCTCGTCAACACGCAGAGACGCTTCGTGGATTTTTTGCTCTGTGGCACATTCCGCTTTTACTCGTCACTCGTACAGAAAAGCGAGCGTATTTTGATGGGACGATGGAAGAGCTTACGCCGCAAAAAGTGGAAGAACATATCGCTCAAGGCGGAGGAGTTCTGGTTGGAACGCATGCGCTTCTCGAAGCCAACCGGATTCCTTCGGATCTTGCCCTCGTGATCGTCGATGAACAGCATCGTTTTGGCGTTGCACAGCGTGAACTTTTGATGCATCCCTCGCGACGAGACGCTCTTGTTCCACATCTTTTATCGATGACGGCGACCCCGATCCCACGTTCCCTTGCCCTCACCCTTTATGGAGATCTTGCCCTTTCCCTTATACGTGAAAAACCAAAAGGTCGTCCATCGATTCGTACGCGCGTGTGTCATGGCAACGATCGTGAACGGGGCTATGTGGCGATGCGTGCTGCCGTAGCAAAGGGTGAGCGCGTGTTTGTGGTGTGTCCGCTTATCGATCCAACGGATGTGCTTGGGGTTAAGTGCGTGACGGAGGAGATGAAGCGGCTAGCGACTGGGCCTCTGCAGGGATGTGCGATCGCGCTCTTGCATGGGCGTCTCAAGTCTACCGAAAAAGAATCGGTCATGGAGGCATTTATGAAAGGAGAAATCCAGGTGCTTGTCGCGACGTCCGTGATCGAAGTGGGGATCGACGTGCCAAAGGCCACCGTCATCGCCATCGAAGCGGCAGAACGGTTTGGGCTTGCGCAGCTTCATCAATTGCGAGGGCGCGTTGGACGTTCGACGTTCGCAAGTTATTGCTTTCTTTTCACCGATATCGAGGGCGCGCCGATCGATCGTTTGCGGCTTTTGGAACAACATCAAGATGGGCTCGAGCTTGCAGAAGCTGACCTTGCGCTTCGTGGAGCAGGAAACTTGATTGGGTTAGATCAAAGCGGAACCCAGATGTTTGCGGCGGCGAGACTCACGGACGTTGATCTCATTCAAGCCACGCAATCCCTTGCTTCAGAGTGGCTAGATCAAGATCCGACCTTGCAAGAACATCTTGTCTGGAAGAAGCGGATGCAAGAGGTTCAAAAGACGAAACATGGGGAGTAACAGGTATTGACTTTTATACTAAAATATGCGATTTTATAGCGTTATTAAGTTATTTCCAATATGTTGAAAACAGCGTTCATCCAGCCAATGACTTGGCTATAAAAACGCCGTTTGCAATAAGCCTGTTGCCATATACCCATTCTGATATAATAGGTTCATATGAACCTCCGCTCCTTTTTTCGTGATGATAGAGCCACAAAAGCCTTGCTTGGAATGAGTAAGAAAGAGTTTGAAGAGCTTGTCCCTGCCTTTGAAATA
>OBEQ012035403.1_pt1 | contig 62483 bp, 63 predicted proteins | sample 1670901 | NCBI WGS metagenome assembly OBEQ01 (sample SAMEA104232315, study PRJEB22302) | groundwater metagenome | biome: forest; feature: aquifer; material: groundwater | place: USA | collected 2011-08-07 | depth 5.4 m
GGCCCCAAATCAAGATTAACTAAACTCTTCATAAGATCAACAAGTGGTTGGAGTGTATTTTCAGTTCCCTGTGGAGGATTATTTTGTGGTTGATTGTTCTGAGATTGTGGAGGAGCTGGGGTTTGACTCAGCTCCTGTTGAATCTGTTGCTGGAACTGATCTCTCTGCTGACCAAGCTGCTGCTCCGCCTGTTGAATTGCTTGATCTACCGGTTGCGTCGTAAAGACAAACATCCCTGAAAAGTTCTGAAAAACGTCTTGAAGATTGTTGTCCTGTAAGAACTTTTGTAACATAGCGTCCGCCTGAGGTGTTTTTTTTTGAACAAAGAACGCATCCAGCGTTGGCGAGAAAGCAATATCAAGATCTCCAGATGTGAAAGGGAGTTTGTCGCCTGCTTTTACCATCCTATCACTCTGATCAGCAGAAAGTATAGGAACATTTTTTGTCTCATTTATAAGTTTGTCTAGCTGTTGTTGGGTAAGAGTAGGTGAAGTTCCTCCCCTAAACCCTCCCGACTCAAAGGTTCCGGTTGGAACAAACGTGGGTTGTTGAGAAGGCTGTTTGTTTGAGTTGAGAATCGTGGTGATAAAGATTGTTAGAGCAATGAGTCCCACAAGTAGAACTCCTGCGATAAGAATAAGCCTATTTTGAAAGGTGTTCATGATGTGTTCTTGACAATATGACGAATTTAAGTCAAAATGGTTATAGTACCATTCTAGTCGGAGACAAAGATCGAAGTCAAGTATAGAAGGAGATCGTATGCCACAAAACTACACACCACTGAAGCTTAACCAGCAGGGAAAATCATCCGCAAAACCACGCTCAAACACAGTATTTATCATTATTGCAATTCTTACCGCTGGGATCCTTGCGGTTGTATTAATACTGTTGATTCAACAGAAATCAAACACCCAGCAAAACACACCGACCCAGCAAGAGGGATTAATTCCTTCCCCAGAACCCCAACAACTTGAAGAAACGCCACCGGTTTCAAGCGAATCTTCAACGCCAACAGAACAGATTTCCAGTAGATCTGGTCAACAAGTATCCCCTTCAGCGCTACCCTCGGTTGTGCCCACAGTTAAACCAACCCAGTAATGGGAGAGTCTCTTACGCAGTCTGTCTTTTTTATCGGATTAATTATAGGAATATATTTCATCTCGCGCAAAAATATCCAGATAATCGGGCAGAGCCTTTTAAGAATTTTAAAAAACCAAAAGATTACAATTTTTGTTCTCTCAATGCTGTATTTTCCAGGTACGTTTATCCACGAATCAGCCCACATGGCTTTTGCGCTTCTTCTGGCACTTCGCATTCACTCAATTCATTTACTGCCAAGTTTTGAAGAGAACACAGTGAGACTCGGCTCCGTAGTCTACGAGCGCAAAGATCCTTTTCGAGGAATACTTATCGGTATAGCCCCTCTTGTTGTGGGAGTATTTTCTCTTTGGCTGGTACAACGTTATCAACTTTTTCCCAGCCAGATAGTAGCCCAAACCGTTTTATTTGCTTACTTAATTTTTACGGTTTCCTCTACCATGTTTCCTTCAAAGCGGGATCTTGCAGACGGAGTATATCTTATCCCCTTAGTTGTAATTCTCTTTGGTGTACTCTATATTTTTAGTATGAATCTCCTTGAGCTTTTTCGTGTAATTAATTCATACCTTACCGTTGCTTTTTTAATCAATGTAGGGCTATTCTTAAGCTTTGGCGTTGTTCATTTATTCACAAAACGATGATAGGAAAAATGTTTGCACAAAAATTAACTATTAGTGGGCAACCGATTCAGGGTCCACTTTCCTCCGATATTAGTACACCGGCAAATCTCATTAATAAAATTGTTTATGTCTTTATTATCCCGCTTGCCGGAGTTATTTTGTTTCTCATGCTTATCTGGGGAGGATACGATTTTCTTCTTTCGAAGGGGAATCCGGAAAAAGTAAAATCAGCCCGCGCCCGGATTACTACAGCGCTTATAGGCTTCGTACTATTGATTTTAGCCTATCTGATTGTGCGCATCATATCAATGATTTTCCAAGTCGGGCAAGGTCTGTTCTAAACTTGAATTTTCACTAATTATACGTATAATTGAACTCACAAGAAGATGAAAGACAAATCGTCTATTACTATTTTTTGATATAGGAAGTGGCAGAGATCCCGCCAAGAAGCGGGATTTTTTTTACCCCCGCTATGTTTAAAAAAAAAGAAGCACCAATTGTCATATCGGTAGGCGGGAGTTTGATCATCCCAAACGGAGGGATTAATACGACCTTTCTCTCCAAGCTCAATACGTTTGTTCGCGAGCAGGTAAAAAAAGGAAAAAGATTTTTCCTCGTTGCCGGTGGAGGAGCGACAGCTCGACAATACATTGAGGGAGGAAGAGCTGTTATCGGACACCTTACCGAAGAGGATCTTGACTGGCTTGGGATTCATTCGACCCGCCTTAACGCCCACCTTCTGCGCACCATCTTTATGGATATCGCACACCCACGCACCATCGAGAACTATGAACGAAAGCTGATGAACTGGAGAGAGCCGGTAGTTATCGGTGCGGGTTGGAAACCCGGGTGGTCTACAGACTATGATGCCGTTGTTCTTGCCAGAGATTATAAAGCACAACTCATCCTCAATCTTTCTGACATTGATTGGATATATGATAAAGATCCAAGTAAATATACTAACGCAAAGCCGATTAAGAAAATGACATGGAACGAACTTCAAAAACTGATTGGAACAAAATGGATTCCCGGGTTTAAAGCCCCATTTGACCCGATGGCTGTACAGCTCGCAAATGAGATCGGTGTCAGCGCGGTTGTCACAAATGGAAAAGATTTCGAGAATATTAAGAGGATTGTTGAGGGAGAATCATTTAAGGGAACCGTCATTATGCCATATAAAATTGATGCGCAGTTTTATGACAAGGCCTACTATGCAGGGAAAAAAGGCGGGGTGCCTTTTGGCTATGTCGACTCGTTTCGTGGAAGAGTCATTTATAATCTTGTCAATTTCTATCGGGCTTTGATGATCAAACTCGTGTTGAATCCACAGTCCTGCTTGGATGTTGGCGCAGGAACAGGATATCTTGTGAGATGGTTGCGATTTTTTGGTATTGATGCCTATGGAGTCGATATTTCTTCTGAAGCATTGGAACTCTCAAAAGAATCAATACGATCATATCTAAAGAAAGGTAATATGACTCATCTTCCCCATAAAGATAAATCGTTTGATCTTGTTATAACCTACGACGTTCTTGAGCACCTCGATCGCACAAAAATCAGAAAGGCACTAGAAGAAACAATTCGCGTCTCAAAAAAATATATTTTTCATAAACTTTATACGGTTGAAAATGATTGGGTTACGTATTTTCACGGAAAAGATTATGCCCATCTTTCAGTATTCCCTTACTCGATTTGGAAGAGTATGTTTACCTCGCTTAAAGGCGTCCGCATCGTACATAAAAGGCTTCTCAAGCTTCCTGCATTTTTTGAGACTGCTTTTCTCCTCAAGCGAACAAGCAGTTAATAAACATATCTATGGTGTTGAAATCAGTTCGTTTAAAAAATTTTAGAAATTTCAATGAGGCAGAGTATACCTTCAACAGCGAACTCACAATCATTGTCGGAGAAAATGCGCTGGGAAAAACTAATCTGCTTGAGGCCATTTTTTTTAACATTTCTGGGATAGGATTTCGAGAAACCAAAGAGATAGAACTCATCCGGTTTGATTCAGAAACCGAAGCTTTTGTTGAGGCGATATTTGAAGAAGGAAAAATATCATACCGATTTAAGATTATGCTCCAGGTAAAAAATGAAATATTACAAAAGATATTTTTAATCGGAAATACAAAAAGGCCACAGAGTGCATACAGAAAAGAACAAACACGCGCAGTATTGTTTACTCCACAGCAGATAGAGATTCTCACAGGTTCACCGCAGCGACGAAGGGACTATTTTAATAAACTACTTTCTTCATACGACTATGAATATAAAAAAAAGTTGGATAATTTTGAGAGCTCGTTGAAGAAAAGAAATAAACTCCTTCAGTCATTTTATAACCAAAAACAGCTCGAAAAAGAGATCTCATTCTGGAATACTTATCTGGAGGAACAAGCTGCTTATCTTACCCATGAGCGGAGTAGTTATGTTGCATTTCTCAACGCCCATGCGACAATTGACTCAAAGACATTTGAGGTAGAGTATAAAAAAAATGTTTTTTCCCGTGAACGAGTACAAGAGTTCTTTCAAAAAGAACTATTCCTGCGAAAGACTTTTATCGGCCCTCAAAAAGATGATTTTCAGATACGAATAAATAGCGGAAGCACGGTAAAAGATGTGCATTCTTTTGGCTCTCGTAGCGAACAACGATTAACCATTCTTTGGTTAAAACTAAATGAGATTCGTTTTCATGAGAAGATGACGAACAAGAACCCCGTTCTCCTTTTTGATGATATTTTTTCCGAACTTGACTCAAAAAATAAAAAACTCGTCATCGATTTAGTCAAACAGTATCAAACGATCGCAACAACCACCGAAAAAGAGATCGTTGGACTCGCTTCTCAAAAAAAGAAAACCATCTTACTCTAGATAAATGCTTTCGTGTACAATACAGTCGAGGAGGGTTGGCAGAATGGTAATGCACCGGTTTCGAAAACCGGCGGGCGAAAGCCCTTAGAGGTTCGAGCCCTCTACCCTCCGCCTTCGCTCGCCGAAGCTTTATGCGAAGGCGAGATTCGTTCGGCGAGCTTCGGCGGACACAGTCCGCCAGCAAAGATCTTTTGAGTATATAGTCCGTTGACAAAAATATCACTACGATTTATTTTCTTCACATGTATTACGTTTATATTTTGCTATGTAAGAATAATAAACCCTATATTGGCTGCACTGATAATTTGGAAGAAAGACTCCAAAGACATAAGAAAGGTTACGTTCCTGCAACTAAACTTTTATTACCAGTTAGTTTAATTTCTTATATTGTTTTTAAAGATAAATACTCTGCCTTCAACTTTGAGAAATATCTAAAATCAGGTTCAGGAAGAGCATTTATGAAGAAACATGGATTTGTTTAAGATTGAAAGTTCTAGATCCACATGTTCCGCAACATTTAATGTTAAAATACTGATAACATGCCTGAAGGGACAGTTGATACAACTGAGGTTACCGAAGAAGATTTTCTGCAAAGTTCTGAAGGACGAGCTCTCTCAGTCAAACTTTTAGAACATTTAAAATCGTTGGTCAACAAAGGCAAAGTAGAATATGAATCGAAAGAAACTGGTAAGAGGAAGATGACAAAATCTGTAAAGGTTCTGGACCCAACTAATGGACAGGAAATTTATATTGGATTTAGAAACGGAGAAGAAATAGGAGTCGGGAGCTATTGGCTTAATATACTAAAAAAACAAGGGAATACACACTCTTCATCAATTTATTTAATTCTTACTGCAGGCTTTGAAAAACTAGAGCTTGTAGCGATTGACCGATCTTTAGGAGAGTTATCTGATGCTCAAAAAACTCAGATGGATCAAGCATACCAAGCTGGTCAACTGATGACTAAATGGCGAACTGAGGCAGAACCTAAAATACAAAGAGCCGCAGTTCTCAATAACCCCAGCCAACCAGAATTAAAAGGCTTAGTCGATTTTGCACAAAGAATCGCATCTCAAGGAGAGGCGGTTAAATAACTATAAGGACTAAAAAGTTCTAGATCCACATGTTCCGCAACGTTTTATGACTGAAAATGATATATTAAGGATCGCAAAGAATCTTCGTCACTATCGCACGATCAATGCATTTTCTCAACAAGAACTTGCAAAACAATCAGGGATTAGTATTAGTACCATTCAGAAGTTAGAAGAAGGCAGACACTGCAACCCACGCATAGGAACTCTACATAAACTCTCTCAGGCATTGAAGATCTCAGTGAGCGGCTTATTGCGAGATTTGTAGTTTATACTCCATTGACATTTTGATCGCGGCATTTCAAACTTTTTCTGATGAAAGTACAAGACCTTTTTACGGTAGATCGACCAAGAGAGAAATTAATCCACTACGGTCCACAGCGATTAAAGCAATATGAACTACTTGCAATTATTCTCGGCTCTGGTTCAAAAAATGAAAGCGTCATTGATATCTCAAAAAAGGCAATAAAAAAAATCTTACACTCAACTGTCGATCCTACTCTTGAGATGTTTCTTGCAATTCGAGGCATCGGAAAAGTAAAGGCATCTCAGATTCTTGCATGCATCGAGCTGGGGAAGAGATTTATTTCTGAAGAAACTGTCGCTCCCATTCTTACTCCCCAAGAAATCTGGAACGATTTGAAGGGGATTCGAAAAAACAAAAAAGAACATTTCATTGTGTTTTATCTTGATGTACGAAATAGACTAATCGGAAAAGAAATTGTATCGATCGGTACGTTGAATGCGAGTCTCGTCCACCCCCGGGAAGTGTTTGAGCCTGCTGTTCGGCTACTTTCGGCTCAGATTATCCTTTCTCATAATCATCCTTCTGGGGACAAAGAGCCATCAGATGAGGATATAAAAATCACAAAACAATTGATACAAGCAGGCAAAATACTTGGAATTGAGATTTTAGATCATGTGATCGTGAGTGAGGAAGGATACACGAGTCTCCGAGAACAGGGTTGGGTATAATATAAGAGTGAAGAGCGAAAACTTAAAAATTAAAAATTTTCAAAATATAATCAGGGCCTTTTATAAAAAGAATGGGCGGGCGCTCCCGTGGAGGAACACTGACGATCCTTATAAAATTCTCATCTCCGAGATTATGTTGCAGCAAACTCAAGTATCGCGAGTGCTCCAAAAATATGAGGAATTTCTCAAAGCATTTCCAACGGTTAAAGACCTTGCAAAAGCGCCGATTAAAGATGTTTTTTCTCTTTGGCAGGGGATGGGGTATAACCGGCGCGCACTTTATCTGAAAAAGACAGCAGAAGAAATACTGAGCCGTTATAACGGAAAGACTCCATCGGACCCTTCAATCCTGCTTACCTTTCCTGGAATTGGTAAAACAACTGCAGCATCTGTTGTAACCTTCTCCTATAACGTTCCCACAGTTTTCATTGAGACAAATATTCGTAGAGTATTTATTCATTTCTTTTTTGCCGACAAGTTAAATGTCCATGATAAAGACATCTTCCCTTTAATCGAAAAAACGCTTGATAGGAAAAATCCAAGAGAATGGTATTACGCACTCATGGACTACGGTAATTTTCTTGCAAAAAAAGAAAACGCAAATCATCGGAGCGCCCATTACAAAAAAGCCTCACCGTTTAAGGATTCAAATCGAGAAATACGCGGGACGTTATTACGAACTCTTGTTGATAAAACATATACGTTTGCCCAACTCCAGAAGGAGATTCCTTTTGCTGAAGAGCGAATTATAGAAAACATTAATACTCTAGTTAGAGAAGGATTTATCAAAGAGCAAAACGGGAAATATGCGATACAATAACTCGTATGGATCTTGAACAAAAGAAGAAAAAAGCTGTAAAGATTGTTGCTGAGTTGAAAAAACTTTATCCCGGAAAAGCAACAACTATTCTTAATTATTCAACTGGATGGGAACTTCTTGTTGCAGTAATTCTTTCTGCACAGTGTACTGACAAAATGGTGAATAAAGTTACCGAGAAACTATTTAAGAAGTATAAGACCGTAAGCGAGTATGCGAATGCGAGACAAGAAGAATTTGAACAAGATATCAAGTCAACTGGTTTTTATCGCGCAAAAGCAAAGAATGTCATTGCAACAGCACAGATTGTACGAGATAAATTCGGTGGAGAGATTCCGCAGGAAATGGAAGAAATGTTGAGTTTGAAAGGTGTTGCGCGGAAAACAGCGAGTATCGTGTTGTATCTTACATATGGAAAAATAGAGGGAGTTCCTGTGGATACCCATGTCCGTCGTCTCTCTCAGGTGTTAGGGCTGACGTCTCAGTCTGATCCGGCAAAAATCGAGAAAGATCTGATGGAAATCCTCCCTAAAAAAGAATGGGTAGATTTTACCTTCAGAATCGTTCTTTACGGAAGAGAGTATTGCACGGCAAGAAAACATGATCACAAAAATTGTCCATTAAGTAAGTTGCTCTAAAATAGTTACTTGATACACAATGTAACTAAATCGGCAGAATGGGTAATCCTATTTTTATCTTTACTTTTTGCCCCACGCTTTTTAATCGTTCTTCATATAATTTCGTTCCGAAATATACTTTATGTTCTTCATACAGAGGATAAAGCTTTTTCGCTTTTTCTTCAAGCGTTATATTGTCATAAAACAAAGAAGTTTGTGTGGAGGTTTCTTGTGTTAGTTGAGAGATGGTACAACCGGTCGTTCTGTAGAGCACTTCTTTCTTATGGATTTTTTGAAATCCCTTTTTCAAAATCGTACGGATAGCCAACGGATATGTAGCAGGAGACAAGAGAGCAATCTCCGTATGATGATATTTGAACTGTTGAGTTTTTAAAAAAAGATTGATGCGTTTTGCTCGGTATTTGAGCTCTCGCGCTTGCTCAAAGGCGTCTTCAATATGGGTAAGAAGTCTCGCCCACAGAAGACGAGAATCATTGGTTGGAGGATAAAATGTCCTCGATCGGGTGATTGAGAAATAAGTTGTTTTGGGAGTAGGATCGATCTCGTACATTTGCTCTCCACGAAGCTCTTTCCATATCTCAAAAAACGGCTTTGAGAGACTTTTTTGGATAAATGTTTCTGGAGTTTTTGCAAAATCAAGCGCAGTAAAAATGTTGTATTTATGCAGATACGCGGCAGTATTCTCACCGATTCCCCACACACGTTGAATAGGAGTCTTTCCGAGTAGTTCTTCAATTTTTTTTCCCGGAATAACGGTCAAACCCGATGGTTTTTGAAAAGATGAGGCGAGTTTTGCAAGCGATTTAGTAAGAGAGATTCCGATAGAAACCGTGATTCCGAGGGAAAGCTCTATATTTTTTTTGATGGTCTGACCAATCTCATAATAACTCATATTGAATGGGCGACGAAGTCCTTTGATATCTGCAAACATCTCATCGATGGAGTACTCCTCAACCAGAGGAGTGAAAGCGCGTATCACCTCAAGCATTTTTTTAGAAAAGAGAGTATACATCTCGTAATTAGAACGGACGATGATACATTGTGGGAACTGACGCTTAATCTGGAAGATGGGAGTGGTTCGCTTAATGCCAAGACGTTTTGCCTCGATTGATACAGAGGTCGCTACTCCGCGCTCACCACCAGTAACAACAGGCTTTCCTTTGAGTCGAGGATGAAGAGCTTGCTCGACAGAGACAAAAAAGGAATCAGCATCCAGGTGGAGGATAGCGTGTGACCAGGATTGAATCTGGAACATAAAAACGTTAGTTATACAATTTTCGTACGACCGCTTTTACAACACCAAATATCTGGAGTTGTTCTTGCGGATACATGGGTGGATACTTTGGGTTTGCCGCTTCAAGATAGAGAAGGCGATTTGCCCGATTCCGTTTTAGGATTTTCAATGTCCACTCGCGATCAATCTCCGCAAGGACAATATCGCCGGGATAGGCTTGTTTTTTTCTTTCGATGATTACAATATCACCATCAAAAACCCCCGCTCCCACAAGAGAATCTCCGCTCACTTTGAAAAGGAAAGAGGAGGTTGGATCTTCAATCAAAAACTCATCAAGCGTTAGGTAATCCTTGTTCTCATCGGCGATAATAGGAAAACCCGCTTTCACAACGCCCAATACAGGGAGTGAAAAAAATTTCAAGGTAGGAGCATAGATATTATTTTCTTTCTGTATGAACCCCTCTCCGATAAATTTCTGCATGATTTTATATACCGCGTTCTTTGAGTTCACACCAAACAAATCAAGCATCTCAGAGAAGGAAGGGAGCCTCCGATAGCGACGATAGAATTTTTTTAGCTGGTCAAGACGATTATTCATAATCTTAGTGAACGAACGTTTACCTGCTTAGTATAGTGAACGAATGTTCACTCTGTCAATACCTATTTTTATATAGGACTATTATCTGTGTTTTGTTATAATTACCGTATGAAAGGATTCTTTGATTTTATCCGTAAGCGAGGAGTAGTGGGATTTGCAGTTGGTTTTATCTTGGGAGGAGCCGTTACAAAGCTTGTCACATCGTTCGTTGACGATATCGTAAATCCACTTCTGGGAATAGGTTTGGGCTTCACTAAAAATCTAAATACGACATATTTTCAGATATGGTCTGCAAAGATCATGTGGGGATCTTTTATCATTAACATCATCAACTTCGTTGTCCTGGCGGCTGTGGTGTACTTCTTATTTAAGATATTAGGCATCGAGAGGTTAGACAAGCTGGAAGAAAAGAAAGAAGAAAATAAGAAAAAAATAATCAATAACGTTCTTCGTGGAGAGTAGGCTCTCCGTCTTCAATCATCACATACTGGCCAATGCCATGTTTGATCCATCCAGAGTTTATGTAATGGTTTTGTAGATCCATCTGAGCAACCGAGATGTGGCCACAGACCAGATATTCGTTCTTTTTAAGCCGTGATGCAACCTCCTTTTTGATCTTCTCATTAAAATGCCCATAGACCACTTGTATAGCTTTCATTCCCGTTAATTTTACGGAAAGTTCCTCAAGGCGTTCAAACAATGCCGCAATAAGATGAGGCATCCGATCGAAGATTTTGTCATAAAAGGGTACAATCCTATCTCCGTGTTCAAAATAGAAAGTTTTGGTTCCCAGACGAAGTTTGTATCGCCCGGTTTGTTTAATTGAGAAAAGACTAACCCGTCGATCTGAAAAGGTTTTTTTATCATGATTGCCGAAGACGTATATCGTCTTTTTTTTCTTGAGAAGAGGAAAAAGCTTTTTCCAGGGTGAACGTATAAACTCATCAAAGGCCCATCCATACCCTTCCCAGAAATCTCCATTAATAATGCAGCGGTCTACTGAAGAGATAATTCTTTTTAAGAATCGAAATTTTTTTTTGTCAAAATGTCGAGAAAGGTGAGAATCTGAAAAAACAAGGATTTTCATAACATTAGCTCTTTGTCTGCATTGCTTTGATGATATTTTTTGGCACTTCTTCGTAATGAGATGGTTCCATGTAGGTCACTCCTCGGCCTTCTGTGAGAGAGCGAAGGGTAGTGACATATCCTGAAAGTTCCGCAAGAGGGGCGTAAGCTTTTATGATCGTGGCTTTTCCTCTGCTTTCAGTCCCTAAAATCTTTCCTCGCTTGCTTGAGACATCGCCGATGACCGTTCCCATAAATTGTTCAGGTACCGTAACCTCGAGCATCATAATTGGTTCAAGGAGCGTGAGTCCAGCTTTTTTTGCACCGTTCTGAAGAGCCATTGACCCGGCAATCTTAAACGCGATATCAGATGAATCAACATCGTGATAGCTTCCGTCATACAGGGTTATCTGAAGATCGGTAAGGGGATATCCCAGCAGCACTCCTTTCTCCGTTGCTTCAATCACTCCTTTCTCAACAGAAGGGATAAACTCGGAGGGAATAGCACCACCTTTTATCGCATTGACGAACTTGAGACCTTCTCCCCGTCCCAGTGGAGCGATTCTGATAAGACAGTGTCCATATTGACCGCGTCCCCCGCTCTGCTTAATATATTTTCCTTCGGCTTCTGAATCTTTCGTAACTGTCTCTTTATATGCAACCTGGGGCTTTCCGACATTTACGTTCATTCCCATATCTCGTTTCATACGATCAACCAAGATCTCCAGATGGAGCTCGCCCATTCCCGACATAATTGTTTGTCCTGTTTCGTGATTGATCTTGACTTTGAAAGTAGGATCTTCTTCTGAAAGGCGTTGCAAAGCATACGAGAGCTTTTCCTGATCGGCCTTTGTTTTTGGTTCAACGGCAAGCGAGATAACCGGATCTGGAAAGGTGATCGGCTCGAGCAAAATTGGACTTGACGGATCTGCCAGAGTATCACCCGTCCCTGTCTCTTTTGGTCCAACTAAAACGACAATTTCTCCGGCATATGCTTTGTCGATTTCTTCTCGCTGATTTGCGTGCATCAGAAGAACTCGGCTGACACGTTCTTGTTTTCCTTCACTGACATTATAGACATACGAACCCGATTGAAGGGTTCCTGAATAAATACGAGTGTAGGTAATTTTTCCGACATGCGGATCAAGCTGGATTTTGAACGCGAGTGCTGAAAATTTTTCCTCGGGAGAAAGTTCTCGTGTTTCTTTTTGTTGCGTCTTTGGATTGACCCCCGTTATCTGCTTCAGGTCTTCAGGAGAGGGAAGATAGTCCACAACCGCGTCAAGAAGCGGTTGTACACCCTTATTTCGCAGAGATGATCCGCAATAGACAGGGATAAGTTTATATGCGATTACCGCTTTCCGAAGAGCAGCTTTTAGCTCATTAATCGAAAGTTCTTCTCCGTTAAGATATTTGTGCAAGATTGTGTCATCTGTTTCTGCAATTTTTTCAATGAGTTTAGCTCGTTTTTCCTCTGCTTTTTTTCTTACGTTTTCAGGGATTTCTACAGTAGAATATTGCGTTCCTTCCGGATCTTTGTCCCAGATATATGCCTTCATCTCCAAAAGATCAACCACTCCTTTGAAATCCTGTTCTTTTCCAATCGGGTAGGTCATTACCGCTGGATTTGCTCCCAGACGATCTTGAATCTCTTGTACAGTTGACTCAAAATCAGCACCGAGTTTATCCATTTTATTAATAAAACAGACGCGGGGCACTTTATATTTATCTGCTTGTCTCCAAACGGTTTCAGATTGGCTTTGGACACCTTCTTCCGCATCAAAAACGACTACTCCGCCATCAAGAACACGAAGTGATCGTTCTACCTCTGCAGTAAAGTCTACATGTCCTGGGGTATCAATAATATTAATGCGGACATCTTTCCAGAAAGTTGTTGTTGCGGCAGAAACAATTGTAATCCCACGTTCACGCTCCTGTTCCATCCAGTCCATCTGCGTTGTCCCTTCGTCAATATCACCGATCTTATATGAGCGCCCGGTATAAAAAAGAATGCGTTCTGTAGTTGTTGTTTTTCCCGAGTCAATATGAGCAATAATACCGACGTTACGGATCTTATCGAGAGGAACAACTCGGTCTTTTGTGATGATATTCTGCTGAGCCATAATAAAAGAAAGAAATTACCATTTAAGGTGGGCGAACGCTTTATTTGCTTCTGCAAGTTTCTCGGTTTGTGCTTTTTTATTTACCGCGTTTCCCTGATTCTTTGACGCCTCCATGAGCTCGGTATAGAGCTTATTTGCGAACGTTTTATATTCTTTGTTTGATCGCGTTCCAGCGGCCTCAATTATCCAGTTAAGCGCGAGAAAAAGTCTTCTTTCCCTGCGGACATCGATAGGAACAAGATACGAAGCTCCTCCAAGACGTCTCGGTTTTACCTCAACCGTAGGAGCTACATTTGCAATCGCCTGACGAAGTACATTTAAAGCATCTTGCTTTTCTTTTTCCATTTTTTTAAGAACTTCATAGACGATACGTTTTGCGACAGTTTTCTTTCCATCAACCATCACGTAATTGATAAGTTTTGAGACCTCATAATTGGTATATATCGGATCTGTTTTCGCTGGCTGTTTTTTATATGGTCGTCGGGGCATGGTATTTATTTTAAATTATTGAGAAGATGCAGGCTCGAGCTTTGTTCCATATTTCGAGCGGGAGGTTTTTCTATCAACAACTCCGGCTGTATCAAATTTTCCTCGGACGATATGATACTTTACTCCTGGAAGATCTTTTACCCTCCCTCCTCTTATGAGGACAATTGAGTGCTCGGCTAAATTATGACCAATCCCTTGAATATATGCAGTGACTTCCATCTGATTAGAAAGACGTACTCTTGCAACTTTTCGGAGTGCGGAATTTGGTTTTTTGGGAGTCATTGTCCGGACCACAGTACATACTCCTCGCTTCATTGGGCTCGGACTCTCTACATATCTTCGTTGAAGCGCATTGAAGTTTGACTTAAGCGCCACTGCACGAGATTTTTTAACTCTCTTTTTTCTCTTCCTTTTTATCAGTTGGTTGACTGTCGGCATATTTGTGTAAAAACTTACCGTAATATTGTTCTATAAGGTCCTTTGTGACAGGAATTAATCTTCCAATTATAACATTTTCTTTCAGCCCTAACAAGTAATCCACCTGGCCTTTAATGGCTGCACTGCTCAGTACACTGGTCGTCTGTTCAAATGATGCAGCAGAAAGCCAGGAATCGGTATAGATCGCCGCCTTTGTGATTCCAAGAATCGATATTTTTCCCACAGCTGGTTTTCCGCCCTGCGCAAGGATTTTCTTGTTCTCCTCTTCGAATCGGATCTTTGAGACGACCTCATCTTTGATGAATGAGGTATCCCCCTCGTCCTCGATAATAATCTTTTCACCCATTTTTCGAATAATAACCTCAAAGTGCTTATCATGAATCATAATCCCTTGAGATTCATATACACTCTGGATCTCATTGAGAAGATAACTCTGCGCACTGTGAAGTCCTTTAATTGAAAGAATATCACTAATATCAAGATACCCTTCGGAAAGTGGAGCCCCCCGCGTCACTAAATCTCCATCTTTTACTTTCAGATTCTGTGAAATGGGAATCATAAACTCCTGCTCCTGAACTTTGTCTTCATCGGTCGAGGTAACTTTTACAATATAAACCTCGCGGTCAGTATCTTCTTTGACCGACACTTTTCCATTGACCTCGGCAATAGGAGAAACAACTTTTGGTGTCCGCGCCTCAAACAGTTCTTCGACGCGTGGGAGACCTTGTGTCACGTCGGAGATGACAATTCCTCCAAAGTGTCGGACACGCATGGTAAGCTGTGTTCCTGGTTCACCAATTGATTGTGCGGCAATAACTCCAACAGGAACACCCACCTCCACAGTTTTTCCCGTAGTAAGATCAACGCCATAGCACATCTGGCACATTCCATATTGCGACTCACAATAGAAAGGAGATCGTATCGTCAGACTGGTAATCTCTTCGTCTTTGAGAATTTGGAGGTTCTGTTCATCAAGAAGCATTCCTTTTGAAAGAACAGCTTTCTTATTTTTTGAAGAGTTGAGAACTTCAAGAAGATAGCGTCCTTTAATTCGTTCAAAAAACTTCTTTCCGCGCTCGTCGTCATGACTTACCACAAGTCCGGTTTCAGTTCCACAATCTTCTTCTTTGATAATAACATCGTGCGCAACGTCAACGAGACGCCGTGTGAGATATCCTGCATCAGCAGTCTTCAAGGCAGAGTCTGTAAGTCCTTTTCGTGCTCCACGTGCAGAGATGACATACTCGAAGATGGAAAGACCTTCCCGATAATTTGATTTGGTTGGGACCTCAATAATTTTACCCAATGGATCAACTACGAGCCCCTTAATCGCAGAAAGCTGTTTTAACTGCTCTCTTGAGGCACGTGCTCCTCCTGATTTGATAATGATTTTTACTGGGTTTTCTTCATCAAGAGAAGCCCAGGTAATATCTGCCAATTTCTCTGTTGTTTCAATCCATAACTTATTCGAATAGCGTCGTCTTTCTTCAAGAGTAAGAAGACCTTGAGAAAAACTTTTATTTACTTTCTCAATTTCTTTTTCTGTTTCTTCTACAATTTCTTCCTTGTTATCAACAATCTTACAGTCAAATACGGATAGTGAAAGACCTGATGAGATGGTTGCTCCCCAGAACCCGATCTCTTTTAGCCGATCGATGAGCTCTCCAACTTTCTCATTTTCTCCGTAGAGCTTCATGCTGTTGACAATAATCGTTTTAATATCTGCAGCACGAATATTATCATTGATAAAACGCAGTTCCTCTGGAAGCGCCTGATTAACAATAACTCTCCCCACGGAAGTTCTTAAGACTTTTTTTCCTACTTTTACGAGTATCGGTTCGCGTAACTCGAGCTGACCAAGATGATAACGGCTCATAGTCTCATCTTCGCTTGCAAAGACCTTAAGCTCTTCATCGGTTTTTCCAAGATATTGTGTATCAAAAGAGGTGAGGTAATAAATTCCAAGCGCCATCTCTTTATTTGGGATGACGATTGGTGAGCCGTCTGCTGGTTTCAGAAGGTTGTAATAGGGGAGCATGCGAGACTTTACTTCCTCTATTGAGTTCTTGGAGAGTGGTAAAAATACGCCCATAGCATCTCCATCAAAATCAGCGTTATACCCCGCACAGACTGTTGGATGGAGCTTAATTGCGTAGGAATCGGTAAGGACAGGATAAAATGCAAGAATCGAGAGTTTGTGTAGCGTTGGAGCACGATTAAGAAGAACCGGATGATCCTTTGTCACCTCCTCGAGAATATCGAAGATAATCGGATCTTTTTGCTCAAGATAGTTCTTTGCGCTTTTGATGTTCGGGGCAAGTCCGCGCAAGATGATCTCACGCAGGAGATACGGCTTAAAAAGCTCAAGCGCCATCTCCTTGGGAATTCCACACTGATCAATGCGGAGTTCCGGTCCCACAATGATTGTTGAGCGTCCAGAGTAGTCCACACGTTTTCCGAGCAGATTCTGTCGGAATCGACCCTGTTTTCCCCGTAGTATATCTGATAAAGACTTTTGGACTTTTGAGGTTCCTGCCTGGGCTCTGGTTCTGCCACGAGATTTCTGAAGATCCAAAAGAGAATCAACCGCCTCCTGCAACATTCGTTTTTCATTGCGGAGAATAATTTCTGGTGCGCCGAGATCTAGAAGCTGTTTTAATCGATTGTTTCGATTGATGACACGCCGGTAGAAATCATTCAGATCTGAGGTGGCGAACTTTCCTCCGGGAAGCTGAACAACCGGGCGAAGATCGGGAGGAATCACTGGAAGTACTGTCAGAATAGTCCAAACAGGAGAAACAGCGCTTTTAATGAACGACTCAAGTATCCGAACTTTTTTGAGAAGTTTGTTTCGGCGTTCTCCTTTTGCCTCCGTTAGGCTATTTAACGATTCAGAGTAGAGTTTTGGAAGGTCAAGTTTTGAGAGTGTTTCAAAAACAATCTCCGATCCCATCCCAACCTCAAGAAAAGAATCCAGATCGTTCTCCTTGAGATAGAGAAAATCGTCCTCTTCGAGCATATCATGACCTTTAAGTGCTTTAATGAGTTTTGCAATTCGATCAAAAAAAGCAGTTTTTTGCGATTTTGACTCTGCAAATTTATTAGAAAGCTGCTTGAATTGTTCTTTCTGTTTTAACTCAAGCTCTTGAAGAGCAATCTCTCGCTGTTCTTGATTTGAGAGTTTCTTTTCTAGATCTTTTGTTTGTTTTTCGAAATTTTTTTGAAGCATATCTTTTGCTGTTTTATGTTCTTCCTCAATGCTTTGTATTTCTTTTTTCTTCACTTGCTCTAGTTTCTCTGCTGTTTTTTTCTGTTTTTCCAGATTAACGTTTTTTACTAAATAGAGTGCGTAATAGATAATTCTCTCAAGCGACTGCGTAGGAAGATCAAGAAGGACGCTCAATGGTGCAGACGGTCCCTTAAAATACCATATGTGTGCGATAGGAGAGGCGAGCTTGATATATCCCATTCTCTCGCGACGTACCGCAGAGGTGGTTACCTCCACTCCACACCGGTCGCAGACAATTCCTTTATAACGTATTCTTTTATATTTTCCACAATAACACTCATAATCTTTGGTGGGACCGAAAATTCTCTCGTCAAAAAGTCCATCCTTTTCTGGTCGAAGAGTTCGGTAGTTGATGGTTTCTGGTTTTGTCACCTCTCCTTTTGCCCAGGTTAAAATATCCTCTGGAGAAGCGAGACGGATCTTTAGACCGCTAAAATCAAGCATCTGTGTTTCTTCTTCCATAGGCATTATTTGATGTAATCAATTGATAATCCAAGGGCGTTTAGTTCTTTCAAAAGAACGTGGAATGATTCGGGAACATTTGATTGAGGAATATCGAGCCCTTTGATTATTGACTCAAACGCTTTCACTCGTCCTCGTAAATCATCACTTTTAATCGTTAACATTTCCTGGAGTACATGAGGTACACGATGTGCTTCAAGAGCCCAGACCTCCATCTCTCCAAATCGTTGTCCACCCATCTGTGATTTACCTCCAAGCGGTTGTTGTGTCACCAATGAGTATGGTCCTACGGAGCGCGCATGGAACTTATCTTCGATCATGTGGATGAGCTTCATTATATAGCCGATACCGACGAGCGCCTTTTTTTCAAAAGGCTGTCCTGACTGGCCGTCATAGAGGGTAATTTTTCCATCAATAGGAAGATCGTATTTTTTCAATTCCTCAATGATGAACTCCTCCTGAATTTTTTCAAACACCGGAAAGGACATCTTTGTCCCGCTTTGCGTGCTGATAAGTCCAAGAAGTGTCTCGTAAAGCTGCCCAAGATTCATACGAGATAGAATTGAAAGAGGAGAGATAATAATATCCACCGGTGTCCCATCCTCCAGATAGGGCATATCCCACTCAGGAAGAATCCGCGAGATGACTCCCTTGTTTCCGTGGCGACCAGCCAGCTTATCTCCAACCGCAATTTTTCGAAGATGTGACGTCGTCACAAGCATGCGTTTAATAATGCTTGGTTCGAGCTCGTTAGGGTCTTTTTTTGAGTCGATTGTCTGAATATCAACGACGACCCCCTTCTTTCCATACGGCATGCGAAGCGAAGTATCTTTAACATCTTTTGCTTTTTCACCGAAGATTGCGCGAAGTAACCGTTCTTCTGCAGAGAGTTCTTTTTCCCCTTTTGGCGCAACTTTTCCAACGAGAATATCTCCACCATGTACCTCTGTTCCAACGACCACAAGACCTTCTTTATCGAGATTCTGCAGTACCTCTTCTCGAACATTTGGAATGTCGCGCGTTAGCTCTTCTGGACCGAGTTTTGTATCAACAAGATCCGCAGTAAACTCTTCGCTTGAGACCGAAGTGAGGATATCTTCTTTCACCAGGCGCTCAGAGATTACAAATCCATCCTCATATCCGAGACCATTCAAGGATGTGTAGGCGATGATAAGGTTCTGGCCAAGCGCGAGTTTTCCATTTTCCGTTGCGGGTCCATCGATGAGAATCTCACCCTTCTTGACTTTTTGTTTCGGCTCAACGCGAGGTTTTTGATCAAACACCACATCTTTATTTGTTTTTTTAAATCGCTCAAGTTCATACTGGTATTTTTTCCCACTTCTTCCCGTGAAGACAATCTTTTCACCATCGATATAGCTTACGGTTCCATCTTCTTGAGCAAAAACCGTTCTTCCGAGGGCTGAGGCAACTTTTTTCTCAAGACCTGTTCCGACTATTGGCGAATCTGGTCGAACAAGAGGGACAGCCTGACACTGCATATGAGTGCCCATCAGAGCACGACTTGCATCATTATTCTGGAGAAACGGAATCAGTGATGCAGAAGCACCAACAACCTGTCGAGGAGAGATATCGATGAAATCTAGTTTTTCCGTACTGGCCTCTACGATCTCTCCCTGATATCGTGCGACGACGTGCTTATCAAGAATGACGCCATCCGAACCCAACTTAACAGTGTCTGAGGTGATATAGTATTGTTCTTCGTCATCTGCTTGCAGGTAGACAATCTTATCTGTAATTTTTGCAGCAGCTTTCCCTCCTCGCTTTATATGCTCGATTTTTTTGTATGGAGTTTCAAGAAAATTATATTTATTTACTCGAGAATAAAGCGCCATGTAGGTTACTACGCCGATATTAGGCCCTTCTGGGGATCTGATTGGGCAGATTCTTCCATACTGTGAAGAAGAGATGTCGCGAATCGAGAATGACGCTCTCTCTTTCTCGATTCCTCCAGGACCTCCCACGGTAATTCTTCGCATATTATCAAGCTCGGAAAGAGGATTGGTTTGGTCGACAATCGTTGAGAGTTGACTTGTCCGGAAAAATGAGTTAAGGGCAACAGTAAGCGGTTTTGAGTTGACTACTTGTGATGGATTTACCGAGACATCATTTGTTACCAAACTCATCCGTTCTTTAATCTCGCGTTCCGCGCGGACCATTCCGACGCGAATTCCATACATTCCGACAAGCTCTCCAACGGTTCGGAGTCTGCGATTACCCAGATGATCGATATCGTCAAAATTTCCTTTTTCAACAGTGATATTTACGAGATACTTTATTGTCTCGATAATATCTTTTTTAGTGAGAAGAAAATTTTCTTTTTTGATCTCAAGGTCAAGTTTGAGCTTTTTATTTATTTTGTACCGTCCAACATCCGCTAGAGAGTAACGTCGAGGATTGAACAGAAGATTGTTGATAGTCTCGTACGCATTATCAAGAATGAGAGGTTCTCCCGGCTTTACTTTCCGATAAATCTCCAGGGTTGCCTCATCTTTTGTCTGGGTATGATCTTTATTGAGGGTTGGGAGGATATACTTTTCAACGAGTACAGGGTCGAGATCTTTAAACTGCTGTAAAATATCGTTTTTTGAGTCTCCCTCAAAGGCTTTTATCAGAACGCTTCCTAAAAATTTTCGTTTTTTGTTTACTTTAACTTCGATGAAGCTGTTTTTATTGATTGCAATATCAAGCCAGGCTCCAATATATGGTCGAATCTCCCCATTGTAAAGAGTAAGCCCGGTTGATTTATCAATCTCAGCGGTAAAAAAAACTCCTGGGGCTCGGACGAGCTGATTAATGACCACACGCTCAATTCCGTTGATGATGAATGTACCCCGATCGGTCATTTTCGGAAGATTAAAGAAGTAGACGTCTTGTTTTCTCTCATTTCCGGTTCGTTTATTCAAGAGGCGAAGTCTCAGATAGACAGGGACATCATAAGTAAGTTTTTTTTGAAGGCAGAGATCGAGCTCATATCTAGTATCACCAAAAAAGATGCCGTCAAGAAATAAGGTGAATTTTTTTCCGGTATAGTCGTTAACAGGAAAAAACTCTTCGAGAATCTCCTTCAGAGAACGAGTAAGAAATTTTTCCCAGGAATTTTTTTGAACCTCAATAAGATCAAGTTCTTCGAGTTTTGATTCTTTTTTCCCCAATAAAAGTTCTTTTTGAGGTCGGTTCTGATCTGCTCGGGGACGACTGAATGTATTGGTTCGTTTGGGCATCCGGGACTTTCTGGGACAAACAAAATTCCCCCACAGAAGGGGGATAATCAAAAAAGGTTTCTATACTATACAATAAAAATAGTGAAAAGTCAAGCCCGTCTACTCCTTAACAAAAAATTTCTTGTCTTTAGAGCTTTCAGTAAGTGATTGAATTTTATCTATCAGTCCGCCAAGGGCATTTTGTTGGTGTGGTTTGTGCCCGTCGTGGGCGCTCTCTATCTGTTTTTCGTTCGTGCTGGACCCTTCGTCAAATTGATTCATAATATTTTCAAGGTATTCCTCAATATCTGTGTTTTCGGCAAACTCGATCAATTTCTTCAGCGTTTTTCTTCCCTTTGGTGTTCCAAGAAGATAGAGAGCGCTCGCGCTTGCTGTTACTCCAAGGGCAAATCCAAACCAGAAGTTGGATGCCTTGTGCTTATTTATGTCGTCCATTTTTTTTGTGATGAATTACATCAAGGATCTTAAAGAAGCTTTTTAGTCCGCCGAAGAAACCAAGGACTTCCTGAAATCCGTGTTGCATGCCGGCGCCGACTTTTTCAAACCCCTCGACGATTGCATTGATGCGCTTCAGTGTGCTGCGTATATCGCGAAGGACAAAGAAGAGTTGAACGCCGACAACAATAAGAAAAAATGTCGTAACAATGAGGGTTACGGTGAGAAGAAGTTGTGTCGTGTCCATAGATATCATTCTGCCGAATTTTTCAAAAAATATCAACCCCGAAATACTGCTATAATTCTTTCATAGTGAACAATTATTTTCAGGTGCAGATCAGCGCGGAAACTAGAGAACAGGCTGATGCAATTCTGAACGTTCTTCTTAATAAAAAGATCGTTACGGGAGGACAGATACTCAATGCGCCTGCAACATTCTTATGGAAAGGAAGCATCACGGAGATGGACTATTACACTATCTTTTCTTTTACATTAGAAAAATATAAACAAGCAATAATCTCAGAAGTCAAAAAAATATCTGTAGAGGAGGTTCCGATGATCTCATTTGTGATGATTGATGGTAACGAAGAACTCCTGAAATGGATTAAACAAACTCTTAGTTAAATTTTTCTCTCAAGCCTTTCGCCTCGTCTTTCCTGGCTTGTCTTATGATCATACTCGAATTATACTACCTTTATGAAAAAGGGAATTGATCATGTGGGAGTAACTATAACGTTCTTTTGTCATGATGGGAAAGGAAACTTCTTAATGGGTAAAAGAACCGACAAAACAAGAGACGAGCATGGCAAATGGGAATTGGGCGGAGGAGGAGTTAATTTTAGAGAACCAATAATCCAAGCTCTAAAAAGAGAGATAAAGGAAGAATACTGTACAAATGTTAAAAAAATAGAATTTTTAGGTTATAGAGATATTCATAGAGTTGATGAGAAGAAAAGAAAGACCCATTGGATAGGACTTGATTTTAAAGTTTTAGTAAATAGAAAAAGGGTAAAAAATGGCGAACCAAAGAAAATAGAAGAAATTCGTTGGGTTCGCTTAGAGAAACTTCCTAATCCACAACATTCTCAATTTCCCGTCTTTTTAAAGAAATATAAGCCTCGATTGAAATAACCGATGGATTATAAATGGTTGACGGGATAAAAATTTCAACCCCGAAAATTGATATACTTCGTGTATGGAACTTAATAAAAGCGAACCCTGCCCTCATTGTGGACGTTTTGCAAATCGGGGAGTGACGATTGACGCGCTGATTATAAAAGATAATAAAATACTTCTTATAAAAAGAGGCGCAGATCCGTTTAAAGGATTTTGGGGGACGCCAGGCGGATACGTGGAATGGGACGAAACAGTCGAGGACGCAGTGAAAAGAGAAGTGAAAGAAGAACTTGGTTTGGACACTACCTCGTTGAAGTTCGTCGGACTTTACTCAGCGCCAGAAAGGCATCCTAAACAATGCATTAATGTAGCTTACACCGTAACTGTTGAGGGAGAACCAAAATCTGGAGACGATGCGAAGAAGTGGAGTGGTTCGATCTTGATTCGTTACCCGACCAACTCGCCTTCGACCATAAACAAATCATTGCAGACGCTGTAAAAATACAATAATTTAACCCCTAGTTCACTACAATTTATTGTTTAAATGTAGTGAGAGTATTGGGCGACAGTATCAATGAGGTATACTACCTTTATGAAAATGGCGATCTTATATCTTACGTGTGCCAACACCGGAGAAGCGGATAAAATCTCAGATGTACTTCTTGAGAAGAAATTGATTGTATGTGCAAAAAAAGTTCCAGTTTCTTCAAAGTTCTTTTGGAAAGATAAAATAGAAAATGAAGAAGAAATCGTTTTACTTCTTGAAACAAAAGAGGAGCTCTTTGACGAAATTGAGAGAGAGGTGCGGAGACTTCATAGTCATAAAACTTTTGTTTTGCTTTCTATTCCAATAAATAGAGCTGCAAAAGGAGTCGAAGACTGGATGAGAGAAGGATTAAAATAACGCTGTCGATTATACTCCGTTGACTTATGAATTTTCTTATGATTTAATGCTTTCATGCTGACAAAGACCGATTTTATACAACTCGAGAAGCGGTTTGCAACAAAAGCCGATCTTAAAGAACTCCAGGTACACATGGAGAAAAGATTCGTGACGAAAGACGAGTTTCATAACGCATTACAAAAACTTACAGATCAAATTATTGATCTATTAAATGCATTCAGGAAGGAGTGGAAAGAAGAAATCACTGAATTTCGAACCGAGTTCCTTGAATTGAGAACAGAGATACGAGACATCACCGAGAGCCACGAGCGTAGAATCGAGCACCTCGAAGATAAAGCCTACTCTTGAAATAGATTAAAGTTCTCCGGCTTTTACTTTTTCGGCGACGAGGTTGTTCGCGCGAAGAAGCTCATCGTAGGAAGTCCCGGCATCAATCCACCAATCAAGAAGCTCACACTCTAGCAGCCCCTTCTTGAGATAAAAGTTATTTAAATCCGTCACCTCCAGTTCTCCTCGCGCAGAAGGCCTCTGTTTCTTAATAAAATCAAAGACATGATTATCATAGATATATACTCCTGTCTGCGCGATATCCGATTTTGGCTCTTCCGGTTTTTCTTCAATCGAGATAACCCTTCCCGTTTTATCAATCTCAATCACACCATACTGTTTTGATTCCATCATCGGCATCTTCACCCCAAAAACCATCGCGCCTTTTTTATTTTTCTTAAATCGCTCAACCACCGGTTGGAGGTTATAACTAAAAATATTATCGCCAAGAATTACCAGCAACTCTCCTCCTCGAGAAAACTCCTCTGCCAGACCGATCGCATTTGCGATTCCACCTTTTGGATTATGTTGTACGGAATAATAGAGTTTGAGACCAAACTCCTCGCCGGATTTGAGAAGTGCTGTAAACTGTCCGGCATGATCAGGCGAGCTTGAGATGAGAACCTCTTTAATACCTGCTTTTACCATCGACTCCAACGGATAATAGATCATCGGCTTGTTATAAATAGGGAGTAGATGTTTGTTGGTAACCCATGTAAGAGGACGAAGTCGTGTCGCCAGACCCCCAGCCAGTATGAGACCCTTCATATTATGGAAAAAGAATCGCCAAAAATAAAAGAATCGTAAACCCAATAAGTATATATTCTAGCATAATTTTAAGCGTTAGGGCTTTGTTATCAATATGATGGTAGATTCCCCAAATGATATAAAAAAAAGTAAAAGTAAGGATCGTAACAAAACTCAAAAATCGCTCACCTTGAAATGTTTTGAGAAAAAGCAGAAAAAAAACACCACTCGTAAAAAGAAGAAGGTAATCAAGGAGAGATTTCTGCAGTTCTTTTTTGACAAGTCCGAGGGCTTTATCCATAGTTATAAGATAACTCCTTTTGATAAGAAAAGCACGAGTCCCATGATTATCATAAATACGAATATAACATGCGCAAGATTCTTACTGTGAAACCGGATCACCTTAAACTTTGAGGCAAAATAAAAGTCGGTTGCGAGAATGATCAAGAGCAGAGAAAGAAAAATATAGGTTGCGTTAAAAGACAGATGGAATAGATTTACTGTTGGTTTCGTTTGCTGTTGTGCAAGTACGAGCGGAGAGTTGTTAAGGGAAACTGGTTGAGGCGGTTGTGCCTGTGCAACTGCGCTCGTTGTTGGAGTCGGCGTCGCAGCGGCTTGTTGGGCTACTGGAGCTTTTGCAACTGATGCCCCCGCAGGTTTCCCAAACATCTGCACCACAAGCGTGGTCTCTTCTCCGTTCAAGACACCGTTGACCACAGCAAACCCTACATCGGCAAACTGAGATCGGAGAATGTTCTCTCGATGCGTCGGCGATGTCATCCACGCATCGACAACGTTTTGAGAAAATAAAAAGTTTTTTGCGAGATTCTCTCCGGCGAATTCATATTGATATCCCGAGGAGAGAATAAAGTTCCACGGCGTTGTACCATCCGGCGCATAATGAGCCCAGTAATTCTTGGTAAACATATCCTGCGCCTTCTTTGTCGCAGCATTGGCAAGTTCCTGATTATAAGAAAGCGAGGAAAGGCTATTTTTCTGTCGTTCTTCATTCGTCAGTTGATAAAGCTTTGGGATCGAGATGTCCGTGGCATATCCTAAAACATTATGCGTTACATTTTTTAATGGACCTTTTGCAAGAAAAAAAAGCGTAAGAGCGATGACAAAATAAAATGTCAAAAAATCATGATGTAGACCCTTTGCTCGTAGATTATTCTTTTCACTCGGAACAAAGAAATAATGAAACGCCTCTTTAAACCTTTGCATCATATTAGAAGGTTTTTTATTTTTGAAAAGTTATATCTAATATAACTATACATCAAAAGTATGCCTACAGTATCGATAAAAACATCTCGAACTCTTCCCTCTCTTGTTGGAATAAATGTTTGGTGAATCTCATCAGAGATAGCATATGTCACTGCAAGAAGAATTGCGATAAGATGTTTTTGGGAAACCGTTAGCTTAGTTTTACTGGCAGAAAATAAAGCTCGAAAGAGAAGGAAGTAGAGGATGCCATACTCGATCATATGAAACAGTTTAAAAATGACGAAGTCATATATATAGGTGTGAGTAATTGTTACGCGAGGGCGAGAAGAAAAATAAAAAATTATCCCCATCCATAAAAGGGGAGGAAGCCAATACCGAATACCTCTACGCATTAAATTTCATTCTAAGAAAAACGGAGGCCAGTGTCAAAAGCGAGTATGAAAGCGAGAGAAAAGAGAGATGTTTTGGAAGCGTAGCTTTCGACTGCGCAGGCTGTACCTTGTTGAAACCTCCCAGAACTTCTCCATTCGGAATCAGACCGTTTTGAACATTGGCTGAAGATAGTTGTGAAGAGGTTTGATTATTGGTACGTTTTAAATTAGGAGTAGCTAGTGCTTTATGTTTTGCTGTTGAGGTTGGTGAAATTGAAGCAGTGACCGTTGGGATGATACGTGCTAGGCACGGATTGTTTACAGTTCCCTTGCTGGATTCTTGAATGCAGACCTTATCGTTATCAAGAGAATTGCGCCCCAATGTTTTGCCTTTTTCGGTCTTTTCGTACTCAAAACTATCCTTTTCTATTTTTTGTGAGTCAAGAAGTCTTGCACTATCGCCATCATTGTTAAAAAGAGATGAACTCAGCTCATACACGCCATACTGCTTTGCGGCAATTGTGAGAGAAAAACTTTTCGGGCTTCCTCCGGCATTCTCAATATCATCGATATACCAGTTGGAGAGTGTTACGGTGAAATCATTGTCATTATATATTTCCACCCATTCCTTTTCTCCTGTGGGAGGATTTACCATTACCTCGGAAAGGAAAATATTGTTATATGATATTGGGACAGACGTTGGTTGAGGGGCGGTGTCTGAAGGAGAGGGAGAGGCAGTTGGCGTTTTTGTTGGGGTGTCTGTGGGAAAAATGAGGCATGACTCCCTTGTTTTGTTAAATTTTTCAAATGACGAAGATCCGGTAGCCCATGTATTTTCTCCATCGGGGAGCCGGAAAAAAGAAACCGCAGAACCGGAGCTCGCCTTATAGGAAAAGGAATCAATAAGCTGTGCGGCAGAAGAAGTTGGAGGAGCAGCATTGTTGAAAAGCCGTACCGTATCAGGAGAGGATTTGTTCAGATTAAACTCAGAAGAGAACACAAGGCAGGAGTTAGGGTACAAAATTGAGCCGACGGGGATAGAAAAGTAGGTCGTACCGCCGTTATCATCGATATACCAGTTTGAGATCTCTACTGTCTCATCGCCGGCATTTATCAGCTCGACTTGTTGGGGAGGCGGATCAACGAGAAACTCATTGATGAGAATTTTACCTGTAGCAAATGCATTTGTAGCATAGAGCACGTAACACATAACAGAGATCAATAGAAAGAAAAAGGGTTTTTTCATGTTTCATGTTTGATGTTACATCTCGCATGAATTTTATCAACGGACTATAAGCGACAAAATCACTTAAACGTAGCCGCAGAGCAAATACTTGAGTAATGAGAGCTGAATTTCAGGTCCGGGCCATAAATAGGATCGTGCATAATATAGTCTCCACCGTCTTTTTTTGTGAGGACGACAAAGTGACTTCCACCGTATGAGCAGCCACCAACCCCAGCAATGACATAATTTCCGTTTTGAAGCTCTTGATCTACTTGATCTGTACTTATGCCGTTATATGAGCGACCAGCAACACTTCTCCAAGGAAGGCTCATGTAGGCTGTTGAGTCGTAGAATCTATTAACGTCGGAGGCGATATCCAGAGGGGTTGAGCCTTGTCCATAATGTTTTGAAACCATCGCCACGGAGGTAACTAAACAACCGACGTTTAAGACGTTTTCAGAGGAGAGACCAATTGCTTTGGATGCCCAACGCTCGTCGCGTTGAGAGTAATATGCTCCGTCTGATCCATTTCCGAGGGCGTTTGCTCCAATAGTTGAGCTTGCTCCTGATGACTGTACGAATGAGGAGAAAGCAGCAAGTTGGGCTCGCGCCTGTGAGAGAAGGCGTTGATACACAGCTTCATTATTTTGAGTGTCAGCAAGAAGTTTTTGCTTTTGAACTTTTTGAGAATCAAGCGCTGCTTTTTGGCTGGTGAGTGTTTGGTTCAGTTTATCGAGTTCTAGTTTCTTTTCCTCTCTTAGGACTTTCTGCTCTTCAAAATTCGATTTAGCTTGTTGTACCTGAAAAGCAATATGTTGGTCGTTTGCTTCTGCCGTTTTTGTGTATTTGAGGCGCTTGATCAGGGTTGATGCATTATCGGAGTCAATAAAAATATCAAAGAAGGGAACGTCCCGCCGTTTGTACCCCTCCACGATCTTATGAAAAAGAAGTTTGGTGACATGATCGAGTGAGGCATTAAGATTATCAATACGGTTTGTAAGATTATTAATCTCCTCCTGTGTCTTTTGTATTTTATTTTCAGTCTCTTGGATCTGAAGCGTGGTTAGGTAAATTTTAGTGTCCATGAGTTGAATCTCTGATGAGAGAGATGAAGCTCGTTGCTGAAGATCAGAAATATTTTTTTGACATTGATCCTTGATCTGGTTTAATGCAGATTCATTACCCGAGTTGCTACTGATAGAATCACCAGTACAATCAACAGAAAATGCTTTATGGGGAGAAAACCAAAGAAGAAGAAACAAAAGAGAAACTAAAAGAAAGGTTTTCAGATAGTTCTTCATTTTTCATTTAATATATTTTGACGTCGAAAGGTAATTACCAACAAAGCCGATCAGCGATCCAAAAAGAACCGTGATTACATAGGAAAGAAGGAGAAAATAGGCGCTTGGTGGCCAGACATAAAGCCCAAAGTTTCCCAGCCAGTAAAAGGAGAGAGAAGGGATACCGGTGAAATAAGAGCTCAAAAAAGGAAAGAAGTAGAGGAAAATCAGATAAAAAATGGCAAATGCCAGAGTACCACTTGCTAGACCAAAAAGCATACCTTCATATAAAAAAGGCTTTCGTATGTACATATTCGATGCGCCCAACAGATGTAGGAGTTCTATCTCCTCTTTTTTTAGCGCGATCTTAAAAGCGGTGGTGGTCATAAGTACAATAAATGCAATCAATAAGAGAAAAAGAAGCACAAACAGAGATACCCTTCGAAGCCCTGTGGTCAGGCTTATTAGTTTATTTACAATGTCTTTTTGAAAAATTACCTCATCAACACCGGGTTGTTTTTTCAGATACTCCGCGATCTGCGCAAGATACTCTGGTTTGCTTGCATATATCTCAAGCGACGCCGGAAGAATATCTGCGGTCACCATCTCGAGAAGAAGCGGGTTATTTTTGTTGAGATCTCTATAGATTTTCAATGCATCTTCTTTTGAAATATATTTAACAGATTGGGTTTTCCCCGAAGAAACAACCGAATCTCTGAGTTTAAAAATATCAGATTCCTTAGTTTGATTCTGAAAATATACCGTCACCTGCGGTCGAGTCTCGACATAGGAAAGGATTCCATTAAAGAACGAGGTGAGATTAAAGAAAAAGAGCGAAAGAAATAAAGTAAAAAACAAAATAAGAAATGAAGCGAGTGACTGATAGGGTGTTCTTCTGATTGATGTGATGATTTCGTTCATAGCTCGTACCCTCCTTTTTTGAGATCTTTTGTTAGAGATCCTTCCTTCAGAATGAGCACACGTTTTCGTAGACTGTTTACAATATCTGTGTTATGAGTTGCAAAAAGGATTGTTTTTTCTCCCTCGAGTTTTTTAAAAATCTTCATGATCTCCCACGCTGTTTTTGGATCAAGATTCCCGGTCGGTTCATCAGCGATAATAATCTGTCTATTTCCCACGACTGCTCGGGCAATTGCAACACGCTGAAGCTCACCCGCAGAGAGCTGCGCAGGAAACATTCGCTCTTTTCCCTTGAGACCTACTAACTCGAGAGCCTCGCGAACTGCCTTGGTGATTTGTTGCTCGTGAAAACCGAGCACTCGTAAGCTTAATGCGACGTTCTCCATAACATTTTTATCAAGAAGGACCTTAAAATCCTGAAAGACGATGCCGATGCGTTTTCGAAGTTCGCCCACCGGTTGAAAATTTTGCGATGAGAGATCAAAGTCATCAACAATGATCGTTCCTTCGGATGGGGCATATTGTCGCATAATCAACTTAAGGATGGTTGTTTTTCCAGCGCCTGAAGGACCAACAAGAAACACAAACTCATTATCAGCAATCTCAAACGAAACATCTTTTAGTGCGATATTTCCCAGAGGAAATTTTTTACTGACATTATCGAATTTGATCATGAGAAGAGGCCTTATAACTTCTCAACATATCCAACATCCATGAGCCAGCCAGCCTTCTCGGCCTGAAAGGTTTTTCCCCAGACGCGGATTTTTTTACCGAGAAATTGTGAAAGATCTACGGTACTTGAAGTAAGATATACGTTTTGTGATTCACCCCCCGGTCGTTCCAGATGAAAGCTTCCTTCACCCTCAATCCCTCCTTCCCGAAGCATTCCCTCAGTTTGGTCGGGAAATACTTTTTTATCAGCAACGCCGACGCCTTTTGATCCCTCCGATTTATTACCGGTTATACCAGAATATGCTCCTTTTACACCAGAGATACTAGCAAGATATCCGGCACCTCCACCCAGAAGAACTGTGCCCAGAAGAATGAGAAAAAATATAAGATATGAAACTCCTTTTTGAGAGGTATTTTCTCCGAGTGAATGCACGAGATTTTTATCGCTCTTTACCATAGAAACAGCATAGCAATTTTTGATTAAAAACGCAACCCCCAGCACAAATCTTGAATACTAACGACTGGAATTTATTTGGAGCTTAGGATTTAGAAGTTAGAGTTGACTTCTGCATAAGATAAGCCTCTATGAAAGGGTCAAGATCTCCGTCAAGCACTCTATCAACTTGAGACTCCTCATACTCTGTCCGGAGATCTTTGATGAGCTTGTATGGATGAAGAACATAGGATCTAATTTGTCGTCCCCAACCGGCAATTTTTTCCTTTTTCATCCCTGCAAAAGTTTTTTGCTTCTTTTCTTCCTCGATCTGCCAGAGTTTTGCCCGAAGAAGCTTCAGCGCATTTTCACGATTCTGACCTTGTTGGCGCTCTGTTTGGCATGTTACCACAAGCCCAGATGGTTTATGGGTAAGTCGGACAGCAGTCGATACTTTGTTAACATTTTGCCCCCCATGTCCTCCCGCGCGAAAGAACTGCCACTCGAGCTCATCCTCTTTGATCTCGATATTTTTTTCCTCAAGCACCGGAAGCACCTCAACAAGAGCAAAAGATGTTTGACGCAAATTATTGGCATTAAAAGGTGACTGACGGACCAGGCGGTGGACACCAGCCTCTGCTTTCAGATATCCGTAGGCATACTTCCCGTGTACATTGAGCGTTATACTTTTGATTCCTGCTTCCTCACCCGGAATCCGATCGATCTCCCCATATTGCCAGTTTTTTTGTTCAAAATATCTTGTGTACATGCGACAAAGCATCTCGGCCCAATCCATTGCTTCAGTGCCTCCTTGTCCTGAGTGGATCGAGAAGAGCGCATCATTTTTGTCGTAGTGACCAGAAAGGAAAAGAAGTACCTCGTACTTTTTGACAAGTTTTTCAAGCTCATCATATGATTTTTCCTCGTCGAGAAGCTGCATCATCTCGATATCGTCGATCTCTTTCTTCAGATCGTTGATTTTTTTCATGACTTCCGAGGATTTTTTCCTGTCCTGCCAGAATGAAGCATCGTAGGTTTGTTGCTCCAGACTAGCAAGTTCTTCTTTCTTCTTCGGAACCTCTGTCTTCTCTAAAATGTTCTTCAATCGTCTTTCTAGCTCTTCTTCCATAGGAGATATTATAAAGGAAAAAGGTTTATTTGAGGTCGGAGCCCACAGTAATGATCACATCAGACGAATCTTTCTCGCTCAAGGTCGGATCAATTTTCGGAGAAGAAACCGAGTTTTTCAGATCACTGGCTATTACAGCCCCAGCATCGGCAAGAGATTTTTTCACCTGAATTACCGTCTGCGTGAACTCAAAATTATCCGCATTGCCCGTCACAATCTCCTGATATCCCTTTTCCTTCAGAAGATCTTTCACGCCGATTGCCTTCCCTTTAGTACCCGAGCCGTTTAGGACTTTAATTTTAAGCTCTTCCTTCTTGATGCTCGGCGTGGGAGTTGTAGGAGGCGCGGTAGGAGAAACTTGTACAGGTTTGGTAGGTTGAGCCAATCCAAGACTCGGCAGTTTTAGATTCCCAAAATTGATGCGGGATAAACCGACAAATATGAAAAATGAGACCACAGATGAGATAAGAAAAATCAGTACCTCTTTTCGAAAAATCGGAATCGAGGGCATGGAAAAGGAGAGTTTTGAGGGCTTCTTTCTGAAAGGATTTTTAAGGATATGAAAGCCTTTGTTTTCTTCTGAAAAAACAAACGCACCAAAGCAGGCGTCAAACGCAAGAATCGGGAACGGTTGGTTGTTTACTACAACAAGAAGTTTCAGATAGTCCTGATAAAAATCTGGAATGATGCGCTTTAAAGGGTTCGTCCAGACGCCAACCTCTTTGGTAAATGTATCCTGCCGAATCGTTTCTGATTGATCACCAGATAAGATAATACGATTCAGCTTTATTCCTTTTTGTTCAAATTCCTCCTTTTTGGCTTTTAATGTTTGCTGAAGTGTTTCCTCCCCGCTTAAGGTCTTCGTCCACTTTTCGTCGCTAGAAAGGCCTCCAGAGTCGTAAAGATATCCGAAAAGTTCAGCTTTCGAGTAGGAAACATAGAAAACGTTCTCTCGTTTTTCCTTTCGAAGGGTTTTGTCAAAAAGTTTAAAGAGCGCAAGACTTTCAGGAAGAAGAGAGGCTACTTTCATCCCAAGGAGATTGAACGCCTCAAAATATTTCTCAAGAGTATCTGCCTCGATGGAGTAGAAAGTGACTTGGCGATGATCGCCGACCTCCTTAAGAAAATAATCATAAAAATAGTTATCAAGATCTACATGCATCGATGAACGCGCTTTGTCCTGGACAAAAGCAGTGAGGGCGGAAGGGGCGATGTCTGAAGGGACATCGGCCTTCATAAAGGCAAAACTTTCTTGAGGAAGTATCAGAAAGACCTGTTTCTCAACTGTTGCGTTCAGATGCGTTACCGCCTCTTTGATCGATGAGGCAGGCAGATCGAGATTGCTGACTTTTCCAGCCGAGAGGAGATCTACCTCGTGCTTTTTCTCAAAAAAGCTCGCCTCAAACTGCCCCAGCATGGTCTTTTTAAGATAGAGGAGTTTAATATGGTTTTTATCAAGATAGAGATACAGCATGGTGATCGTATTATAAATATATCACACTAATAAACGCAATATCAACGTTGACAGAGCTTCTGTTTTATCTTATTGTTAACGTATGGAAGCTCCCCAGCCACCGCATCCTTATGGAACACCTTTTCTTCGTGTAGTAGCGTTATTATTGTTTGCATTCCTGATTGCAGTATTATCATCTTTAGGAACGTACTATTTCCTTCAGTATAAAGGAATAAAGGATGTTTCCGTTGACCGTCCCGGCCCCGGCCCAGTCTTCTACACATCTCCGACACCTGCACAACCCGTTAACGTAAGTCCAACCGTTGACCCCACCACCAACTGGAAAACCTACACGAATCCAAAATGGCAATTCAGTCTGAAATATCCTCCTACATGGAGCGCAAATCCATGTGACAACAGTACGAGTTTTTTCTTTTTACTTGGTCCTACAAAAGACTCAACCGGACTGTGTAACTCTGGTTTCGGGGGACAAATGAGCGTTTTTGTTGAAAATGGTAATACAGTAGTTTCTCATTCTTTAACTTCGCCGGATTTCACGAATATTAAAACAGAACAGCTAAGTGTTAATGACGTGAGAGGTCAGAGAATGTCTGGAATCGGCGATGTAAGTCCTGATAAAGATCCAGTTCATGGTGGAAACAAAGGAACAACGGAAATTATTTATGTCTTTTACACAAACGGAAAAACTTATTCAATTGGCTATTCTCAAACTCCTAGCGGATCACTTTCTCAAAATGTTTCAAGTGATTTTGATCTCATGGTAAAGAATACTCTCAAATTTTCTCCATAACGACTCAGCTTCAGTGGTACAATAGGTAGGCTATGAACACGGTTATTGATGAGATAAAAAAGAAGATCGATATCGTTGAGTTTATCGGGTCCTTTATTACCTTAAAAAAATCAGGGAGAAACTTCAAAGCAATCTGCCCCTTTCACCAGGAAAAAACTCCTTCGTTCGTTGTCTCTCCGGAGCGGCAGATCTGGCATTGCTTTGGTTCTTGTAACGAAGGAGGAGACATCATCAAGTTTTTGATGAAATGGGAGAATATCACCTTCATCGAGGCGCTACGAGAGCTGGCAGAGAAGGCCGGAGTTAAGCTACAACGTCTGGATATCGAGGACAAGATCTGGAATAAAAAAGAACGCCTTATGCAGGCAAATCATCTTGCTGCAGAGTACTTCACCTACATTCTATTTAAGACAGCCTTTGGCAAAAAAGCCCAGGAATATCTTAAATCCCGCCAGATTAACTCGAAGATTGCACAGAAGTTTCAACTTGGCTATGCTCCCCAGTCGTGGGATTCACTTCTTTCATTTTTACAGAAAAAGAAATTTTCTCCTCTTGAAATTTCGGATGCAGGACTTGTCGTAAGAGGAGAACGAGGCGGCTTTTATGATCGTTTTCGCGGAAGACTCATATTCCCGATTAAGGATTCACGAGGAAATGCGATCGGTTTTTCCGGACGAAGCCTCGATGAGAAAGAAAAAGCAGCGAAATACATAAACACTCCAGAAACAATGCTCTATCATAAACGCGAGAGCCTGTATGGGATAGATCTCACAAAAGAAGCGATAAAAAAAGCCCGCAACGTGCTCGTGGTGGAAGGAGAATTTGATGTGATTGTTCCTTACGAGCACGGCATTGAGAATGTTGTGGCGATCAAAGGATCAGCAGTAACAAGAGAACAGCTTATGCTGTTAAAGAGATATACAGATCGCGTTACACTTGCGCTTGACGCAGATGCAAGTGGAGAAGAGGCTGCAAAACGGGGAATTGATGAGGCGAGAAATATGGATCTTGAGATCGAGGTAATGCAACTGGATTTTGCTAAAGATCCTGATGAGGCGGTCCGAACAGATCCTATAAAATTCAAACAGCTTGTCAAAAAAAGCACGCCTATCTATGATTTCATCATTTCTCTTGCGGAGAAAAATCATCCAGAAGATACTCCATTTAACAAGAAAAAAATCGGGGATGAGGTTGTTCCATATCTGGAGAGAATCGAGAACCCTATTTTGCAGATTCACTACACAAAAAAACTCGCAGAAGCCCTAGATGTGACAGAGGGAAGTATCAACGAGCTGATTCGTCGATATCGCAACAAGAAGAAACAACGACAGTTTCTTCGTTCTTCCGTCAAGCCATCACTTGACCAAGGCAGGGAGATTAATATTCAGAGATATGTGTTGAGCGTGCTTTTCCAGAGCAGAGATCCCTATAGCGCCGCGAAAAAAATATTTGATATTCTTGAACTGGATGATTTTTCTCACGAGTCATTTTCCAAACTCGCGACGCTTTTTCTCTCGTATAGAAACGCGCATAAAGAGTTTGATCTGCAACCATTCGTAAACGAGCTTCCTGCCGAGTTGCGGCCGGTTTTTGACGAACTCTATCTCTATGCGACATATGATTCTGATTTAAGCGAAGTACTTTTGGAGAGACTTCTTTTGGAGATTAAAAAAAATGCATTGAAACGCAAGATCTCAAAGGCCACCTCGAAAGAAGAATCTTTCGAAAAAGAACGGACAAAATTAAAAGAGCTTAGTAGCCAACTAAAAGAGGTAGAAAAAAGGCTTCTGGCGTTATAGAATATATTCGTCTTACCTATGAGCAAGCAAAAGCTTCCTAAATCACTCAATGATCTGATTAAACAAGGAGAAGAAGATGGATTTGTCGTACAAGATGATATTTTTTTGGTCTATCCTGAGCCTGAAAAACGCCTCGAGGAGATCGATGAGTTTTTCAATCAAGCCCTTAAAAAAGGAATAGATATCTTTGAAACCGTTTCTACCCGTGAAGAAGAGGATGCGAAGAAGAGCGCAGAGGAGATGGAGCGTGAAATCAAGCAACTCATCTCATCACGCCATGGGGAATCTCTTGATCCAATCAAAAAATATCTAAAAGAGATCGGAAAGACACCTCTTCTCACTTTTGACCAAGAGGTTGATCTTGCAAAAAAATACGAGAAGAATGACATGAAGGCAAAGGAAAAACTCATCAAGGCGAATTTGCGACTCGTGGTCTCGATTGCAAAAAAATATCTCGGTCGACGACTTTCATTTCTCGATCTAATTCAGGAAGGCAATAAAGGACTTATTCGTGGTGTGGAGAAATATGACTGGAGAAGGGGATATAAATTTTCCACCTACGCCACCTGGTGGATTCGCCAAGCAATTACTCGAGCAATTGCCGATCAATCAAGGACAATTCGTATCCCAGTTCATATGGTCGATCAGATCAATCGCTTCTATAAAACACAGAGAAGATTAACGCAAAAATATGGACGAGAACCAAAATTAAAAGAGATCTCAAAAGAGATGGAAATTACAATAGAAGAAGTTGAAAATCTGATGAGGATTTCTCAGCAACCAAAGTCGCTTTCGACTCCAATAGGCGATGATAAAGAAACCACGCTAGAACAGTTTATTGCAGATCAAAATCAACCAACCCTGTATGATAAAGTATCAAGAGAGCTTCTTAAAGACGCGCTAAATAAAGTTCTTGAGACCCTTTCTCCGAGAGAAAAAAAAGTTCTCATCATGCGCTTCGGGTTAGAAGATTCAAAACCAAAAACCTTGGAAGAAGTTGGTAGAGAGTTCAAGGTTACCCGTGAGCGTATCCGCCAGATTGAGGCAAAAGCCATTCGTAAACTCAAGCATCCCACGCGCGCACGTCGTTTGAGAGACTTCCTAGAATAGAGAAATAGTATATGTTAGATCAGCCAGATCTTTGTGATAAGCTAAACCTCTTAGATTGTGGATTATATTCCTTAGACAATACCTCTTTTCTCGATTATGTTTTCCTTATGGTGAGAGGAAACTTCTTTTATAAGAGATTAGGAGAGCGTTTGATGGTCGAACGAAAAAGAAAGAAATTGTCTCAGGAACAACTCTCATTACTTTCCGATGTCGATAGAACTTACCTGGCAAGAATCGAGAGAGGAAAAGCAAACCCTAGTATGAAAATTCTGAACAAAATATCAAGAGTACTTAAGGTCAGAATTCAGAATCTCGTGCGTGGAGTATAAAAACTACTTGATTTTTTTCTACTGAATTTTGTAAAGTTAAGTAGCATGCGCAAAAGAACAACCTCCTCTTATATCGAGAGAGTTTTAAATGTTTGGGCGATAGTGCTTATTATATGGAGCATTTATCGCTCGACTTTCCATACTGATTTTCCGATCTGGTTTGATGAGTTCATTGCAAAACCTCTTATTTTCTTACTCCCTATCCATATTTTTATTAAGCGTAATGAGAAAAAGAATTTTTTTACAGCTGTTGGCCTTATTCGCAGAAGCGCGGGTCGAGAGATGATCGTGGGGGTTGCGTTGGGCTTAATATTTTTCCTTGCCGGAGCAATAGGAGTTGCGCTGCATGAGGGAACGCCTCTGTTCTCGTTTCTCGCTCTTATCCATGGGAAAAAAGTATTATATTTTGGAATTATTGCTCTGGCAACAAGCGTATCAGAGGAAATTCTGTCTCGAGGCTTTGTTCTAAAAAGATTATATGCGGATTCAAAAAATATCTATTCTTCATCCTTCTTTGCGAGTGTTCTTTTCTTTTTTCTCCATATCCCCATTCTGTTTACATTAACATCAGTTACGGGAACGCTTTTGTTGCAGGTAATGATAACCGATATCGTTTTAAGTTTGATTGTTTCCTTCCTCTTTTTACGTCGAAAGAATCTTGTTGTCCCGATCTTTGTCCACGCATTTTATAGCCTGAGTATTTATCTCTTCATATAGATTACGTCTTCGGTCTTTCAATGAGAAGTTCTTTCGTGGCAGGTTCTTTTTCAAGCATCTCGATAATCTTTTGAGCAACGAATGAAGGCTCCATATACGCACTAATGTCTTTTCCAGGAACAATCTTCCAGAAGTTTTCCGATTTCATACCTCCAGGATAGACGCCTGTTACTTTGATTCCATTTTCTTCTGCGGCAAGTGAAAGGCTATCGTTAAATCCTCGTAATCCCCATTTTGCAGCACAGTAGACTGTCTCCATTGCTCGAGCTTTTCTTCCCGAGGTTGAGATGATATTTATAATATGTCCTGATTTAGCCTTCGCCATTTTCTTGTAGGCTTCTTGGTTTACGAAGATTGCTCCTTTAAGGCAGGTATTTAAAACCTCTTCAATTTCCTCCTCAGAAACGTCTCTTAGATCTTTCATGAGACCTTTTCCAACACAATAGATGAGATAGTCAATCTTATCAATCTTTTTAAATGCATCTTTGATACTGTTCTTATTTGTAACGTCGCACTGAATCTTAACCGATTCAAAAGAAAGATCCGCTTTATCGATAGTACGAGAAAGAAGAAATAATTTTGCTCCTTTTTGAAAAAGAAGTTTAGCGAGTGCTCTCCCCAGCCCGCTTGAAGCTCCCATAATGACGACACTTTTTCCTTCCATATGAGCATTATAGCAAGACATCTAACCGCGTAGGTTAGCATGAGTTCACTACAATTTATTGTTTAAATGTAGTGATTATCCCAACCTCGGAGGTTGGGTTGGATATATCAGACGAGAATTATCGCAAGTGGTATAATTTGTTTTATGTCTTCCCAACAACCGATAGGAGTTTGTGTTGTCGTTTTAGATAAAACAAAGAGAAAAATCTTGCTTGGTTTGAGAAAAAATGTTTATGGAGATGGTCAATGGGGAATGCCAGGAGGAAGGATATCATTAAAAGAACCGATTGAACAAACGGTAAAGCGAGAAATGCTCGAAGAGACAAATCTACACATAAGTAAGACCAGATTTATTGGAGTTGTACGAGAGTTTCAAGGGCCTCACGATTTTATTACATTTGGATTCGTGAGCGAGGAACATACTAGAGAACTCAAAAACTTAGAACCAGAGAAATGTGAAGAATTTAAATGGATCGATTTAAGTGAACTTCCAATGGATATGTTAAAAAGTCATAGGGCGCTTTTAGATATGTATAAAAACAAATCGATTGGTTTGAAAGACCTTACGTAGTTTCTTTTAAGGATTCTCATAAATCCAGAAGATATCCTGGCCTCCTTGAGCGATTTTCTTTAATTTGTTTTGGTCAAGACGTGAACGGTCGAAATCGTCAGGATAACCAATAAAAGCAGTGTTCTGTTGTTTGGGATCAAACCTAAAACTGAAACTGAATTTATCAAATTTTTCTACTTGTCCAAATCCATACTCATCAGGATTAGAAAGACGCGCCTGTTGTTGGTACTGCTCCGGCGGATAGATGAGATAAAAAATAAGAAAAATATAAGGTTGTCCATTTTTTCTCGTGATCACAAACTGATCAAACCTCGTATTGTTTACTTGAACATAATCGGCAAGTTTTTTATATCCACATTGCCAGGCCGTAATAGTTGTCGCCCGTTTCGTATAGTGATTGAGGTAAAGATCCCATGAGTAGGTAAGGAAAAATATCTCAGCGACAACAAAAACAAGAAGCAAGAACAGTCTGTAATTTTTAATATTTTTATACAGTTCAAAGAATCCGTAAGAAGCAAGCAGAGTGATTGGAATTAACAAAAAAAGAGAACGGGTAAGAGATAGGCCGGCCCATGTGAGAGAGGCCGCAAGAGGAGAGACTAACAGCAATCCAATCACAAAAAATCTCCACTGTTCTTTATTTTTAAACAGAAAGAAAAGCCCTGCAAAAAAAAGAAAATACTCAAGAGGAGTAATAAGAGACATATCGATAAGGCCGAATCGCGGATTCTCGTCACCGCTGACTAAAAGAAACTGAGGAGAGAAATATTTCAGATACTCTCCGGTCAGTTCTTTTACTCCGGTGGTGAGCTTGTTATAGAGAAGATAACTTCCTCCCTCGCTCCGCAACTCATTGATTCTCAGACTAAAGCCGAGATTATTGAAAAAAAGCAGATTCTTCACCCGTTCTGTTTTATAGACGATATCGGTAATCGAAAAGAGAGCGAGCACCAGAATAGTAAGAATCACTGGTAAGGTGAGTTGTTTTGTGTTCTTTTCTTTCTTTCCTCGGAAAAACGAAATAAGAAGGACGAGAAGAAAAAATCCGATGAAAATTCTACTGGATTGATATGAGAACAAAGAGAGTAGAGAGAAAAAAGAAAAGAGTAGCGAGTTTATAAGATCTGGTTTTTTTAACACTCGAAGTAAAAACGTCGCGGACAACGTTATTAAAAACGCAGCAAGATATGCCTCATGCGCCTGTCTTGCGATTGTATGTAGTCCTAGTGACGTTGCTACCAATATTGAGGAAAGAATCGCTACAGAATCGTTTTTGAAAAGTTCTTTTACGAGGAAAAACACTGCAAAAGGAAAAAGAAATGCAAGGAGATCATTGAGTATTCTTGTAGACGATTCCGTCAGCCCCATTGCACTAATAAACGGAATGGAAAGATATGAATATAATGGCATTTTATAATCACCAAATGACTTTAGTCTCAACGGAAAAGGTGCCCCATATTCATCCTTTCCTGTTTTTAGAATCGAGTAGGCGTTATATCCAAATGCAGCTTCATCCGCATTAAAACAGACCGGGCTTTGATCTTTTTTATAGAGATTCAGAAAGAGTGAAAAACACGCAACAACAACAAGGAAAGAGTAGATGATTTTTTTATTCATGGAAAGTTGATAAAACTTCTCTATCTGAACGAACGAAGTCCGGCCCCGCAGATTTTCTTGCTTGTATTACTGTAGGGAGTTTTTTTAACGCAAGGAAGAAACTTTTCAAAAAAAGAAAATCGCCTTGAAAAAAATGAAGAACGATATTTGGGAGAACTAAAAGAACATGAGAGATAAGAAGTAAGCTGCTTGTTATATTTTTCCAAACAAAAAAGAATTGATTCCTGTAGGCGATTTTCCTAACATGAAGGGGAGTGAAATAAGTTCCAATTGTTGATTCGTGATGGTGGGTTACCTCAACCGTCGGATCAAAGAGAATCGTATATCCGGATTTCCATGCACGATAGGAAAGATCAATATCCTCCCAGTAAAATGGACTATAGATCTCATCGAATCCTCCAAGTTTTTGATACAACCCCTTACGAATCATACATGCTCCTCCTTCTGCCCAACCGGTTAGTCCAAAAGATAGATCCAGCGCTTTGCCGTGTTGAATGAATCCCATTTTCCAATAGAGTCGATTCTTTCCAATCTTTTCATTATTCTTCTCTTTCTGCAAAAAACTTACCGCAAAGAGTTTTTTGTTTTTTTTGAAATGGACGAGCGCATTTTTGTAAGAATCATTGTGAAGTATGACATCGCTATTAAGAAGCATTATATATTGTCCTTTTGCTTTTTTAACACCAACAGTGACTGCTCCTCCAAAGCCGAGATTTTTCTTATTCTCTAAGAGAGTTAGGTTAAATGGTTGAAGATCTTTGCGAATACTTTCTGACGGATCATCATTCACAACAATCACTTCACACTTTTTAAGAGTAAGATATGAAAGATTATGCCGAAGATTTTCAACCAGCATTTTTGTCTTTTTGTAAGCAGGAATTACAACAGTGATCATATATCTAATATTTCTATAACGTTTTTCTTGAAGGCCTCGTAGCTAAAGCCTTTCTTTACATAGTTTTTTGCATTTTTTTGGATAGTTGTCTGAAGTTGTTGATCAGTTATTGTCTTGAGAGTTTTTTTCAACAGTTCTTCTTCTGAATTGAAAAGAAATCCATTATAACCATCTTTGATAAGCTCCTTTGGACCACCTGCGTTATAGACAAACGTTACACATCCAGAAGCCATCGCCTCAAGAGGCGTGATTCCAAAGTGTTCAACTAATTCAGGATGTTTGTTTTCATCGATCCCATAACCGGCAAAATGCCAATAAAGCTGAGATTTTTTATAAAGCTCAAAGAGTTCATTAAATGAGAGATTAGCTTGGAGTTGAATCGAAGAATCACCCCCGATTATTTTTTTCAGACGCTCAAAATATTCTTTATCCTCTTTTTTTAAACCTCCCGCTAATATGAGTTTGTAGTTTGGGAGTTGAGGTTTAATTTTTTTAAAAAGCTCAATAATACGATTGTGTTTTTTCGCATGAAGATGAGTAAAGAAACGACCAACGGTTAAAATAATTTTTTCTTTTTGTGACAGATCGATTGTTTTGCTGAGAAATGTTTCATCAATATACGGATAGATAATTTCGGAATTAATACCCCAACTCTGAAGATTTTTTTTTGTAAACACCGAGTTTGTTATGAAGTGTACATTTCTTGTTTTTAATCTATTGGAAAAGTCCATTTTGTAAAGATTTTTTTGTGGAACCATACAATAAATGAAAGTTTTTTTGCTTGAGGAAAAAAAATAGCTTCCATCGGTAACATAAAAAAAATAATCATAATTTTTTAATAGTTTCAGCTTTTGGAATGAAGAAATTTTCTGTGAGAAAATATTGGGTGCAAAGTGGAGGTCGGATTTGAACGATAAGTTAAATTTGGTTACGAAATCTGATTGTAAATTCTTATTCCAAAAGATGTGAATGGAGTATTCAAAATCTTCAAGCACTTTTAGAATAGAGAGAATATGCTTTTCACCACCTCCCAGCACATCAAGATAGGGATCATAGAGACCGGCTAATTTTTTTTTCATATAGGAATAGGTAAGTGATTGTCTTTGAGAAAGCTTGATATATAGCTTCTAGTATACCAATTGTCCCATCCATAAAGCCCAGAGAGAGAAAAAACCTTCTCGAGAACTCTCCGAGAAATTTTCTATGAAACGTTGTTGTCGATGCGGGTTTTAAAGCCTTAAAAAGCAACTCTGCCTCAATCTGTTCAAATACTATTGTTTTTTGAACCATGGTCTCGAGATCTCCATGAAAGAAATGAAGAAGGGGGTTGGTAAGATATCCCTGCCGACCTTCAATGATTGGCGTGGAGTGTATCTGCTTTGGCCAGGATTTCAATGATGTTTTTGAAACAAGACGTATCTGAAAATCAGGCCACCATCCACCGTATTTCAGCCATTTTTTTCTACCAAATATATTTTTTCTCGGAATTTTGTAGGACGTATATTCGTTTGAAAGAATTGCTCTTTTTATTTCGTCCGCAAGTGCTTTTGTCATTCTTTCATCCGCATCCAAGATGCAGATCCATTCGGCATCAACCTTGGCAATAGCAATCTCCCGCATCTCCTCAACGTATTTTGCCGAGGGAACAGTGATAATCTTTGCCCCCCCTTTTTTTGCAAGAGTAACAGTGTTATCAGAGTTTCCTTGATCTGCAAGAATAATAGTAGCTGTCAGCAGTTTTGCTGATTGAACACATTCTTGAACTTGTTTCTCCTCATTGAGCGCCTGAATCAAGACTACAATCTTCTTCATATTATGGTTTCTCCCAAAGTTCTATACGTACATTATCGCTGATACCCTCCTTTTGTATTAACGTAGAATTACGCGGAATGTTTTGTTTTCTCCAGTCGTCGACACGAAATGCATATTCGTCTCTCTCGATTATATACCAACACCTTCCTTTCACAAATGTGTCTTGTGGTAGTTGAAAGTGATGAGAAGCTGCATAGTAGTCAAAAATATATCTATAGGTATAGGGGATAACCGGGGGTGTATAAATTCTGACACAGAATGAATTATTTTTTTCCTGGTTGTAGATTTTTTTTACTACTGTTAACTGCTCTCTCATGCCTTCAATTTTTTTTGGGGCGCTCGTGCGAATATTCTGGACGAGATTAAAAACGCCTACCAATAGAAGAAGACAAAGTAATAACCACGGTAACGCGGCTAAAGTTTTCTTTCGTTCGAGGATAAGCATAGAGCTTGCGAGTGCGATAAAAATGATGTAGTAGTAGGAAAGACCCTCAAAATAATTTGCCCAGAACGTGTCCTTATAGAAGAGTGAAAGAAGAAACATAGAAACAAACAAGCTTCCAAGAAAATTTAAGTAGAGCCTAGGATGCTGATTCAATTTTTTATATCCATATATCAGTCCAAAAAGTGTAATAAGCAATGTCAGCCATGCCAGAACGAGATTTGAATCGGGGAACAAAACCAAATAATAATGCAAGAATACAGTAGTACGTTCTGAAAAAATTGATTGAAAAGAATGAGGATTATAAAAAACTGGCTTTGATAAATACGCTAAGACCGCCTTTGTTTGAAGAAAGCTGTGGCGCAGTTCAAAGAGGATACGAGGAACCATTGGAATAATCAAACCGCAAACCGCAAATGCTACTTTTTTTGGTGAATTAAAAAAAAGCTTAAACTGCCTCGTGAGGAATATAGTTGAGATATAGGAAGGAATTAGGAACAGGCCAAAAGGAACTTCCGATTCGAATGAAAATCCGAGTGCAAGAAAAATTAAAAACAAAAAAAGAGGCGCCTTTTTCTTAAGAAATTGATGAGTTGCGTAAAACAAAAAGAGAAGCACTGGGAGATTCTGAACGCTGCTTATTGCAAAAAAAGACATCCCTATAAAATAAGGAGAGATCGCAACCAGTGTGGCAAACATCAATGCAGGGATTACTCCAAACTCTCGTTTGAGGAACCATGAAAAAAGTATGGTTTGGACCAGCGCAACGAGAAAAAGGAAGAGTAGAAATCCTAAAGGGTTGCCGCGAGAGAAAAAATAAGGAATCGCTAGGAAATAATACCACCAGACACCATGATAGATGCCTGGAATGCCTGTTGTAGGACCAAGGAGGGTAAAGTGTTTGTCTCGCATAATTTCTTGAGCTTGGAGAAAATCTCTTCCCTGATCGTATGTATAGGGAACCGTTTGAAAAAAAATTGGCTTTAGCCTAAAATAGCAGAAAAGGAGAAGTATGAGCGTACCCACGAATAAGATCACGAGTTTCATGCGCTTATCCATAGCTAGATGAAATTATATCACACTCTGCTCTATGCTTCTTTCTGGATCATACTAGGACTTTTTGCAGTATATAGCTACGTTCTTATCGATCCTAATCTTTCAATCGGTTCATTGAGCATAGAACGAATACGTGAACAATTTTTACAATTCGGATATTATCAACGTGAAACCTCCTCTTTGATCTACGTGGGTTTTGTTTGTCTTGCGTTTGCGTTTCATTTCTATTTTGTAAGACACACAAAACGCTACTCGATATTAAGATTGATCATTCCTCTTTCTCTCCTGGGACTTTTCTCATATCCATTTCTTTCACATGATGTATTCAACTACATGTTTGATGCAAAGATCTTTACCTACTATGGACAAAATCCGTACCTTCATAAAGCTCTTGATTTTCCAGGAGATCCCTGGTTGCGGTTTATGAGATGGACGCATAGATCATATACATACGGCCCCACGTTTCTTCCCCTCACGCTTCTGCCTTCGTGGCTAGGAGCTGGAAAATTTTTCTTGACACTTTTTCTTTTCAAAGCTATGTTTTTAATTTTTTATCTTTCGAGTACATATTCACTAGAGAAAATGAATAAAAAATGGGCAGTTCTCTTTGCGACTCACCCGCTTGTTATTTTTGAGGGGCTTGTTAACGCACACAATGACCTTATTGCGGTCTCATTGGCTATCGCGGGAGTTTACCTCTTACAAAGAAGGGGGGTTATAGGGAGAATATTCTTATTGCTTTCAGCAGGGATAAAATATTTTACTGCGCCAATGCTTCTTCTTATGAAAGACAAAAATTCTACGTGGAATAAGCTCGCGTTCCTTTTATTTGTAGCTTTGCTCGTTTATCTCTCGTTTTGGCAAGAAATACAAGCCTGGTATTTTCTGGGTCTGTTGATATTTTTACCATTCTATAAAAGTTTTATACAGCGATTATATCTCTTATTTGCCGGGCTCCTTTTTTCCTATTACCCGTATGTTCGCTTTGGAGAGTGGTCGGCGAGTTCCCAAATTGTATTGAAACATGAGATTATCGGAGCTTTTTTCGCTTTAAACCTTCTGTATCTTAGTTTCTCTTATTTCAAAAAACCGAGTAGATAGTTTTTTAACAAGTGCAGCTTCGTCTTCAGGGGTGCATATTTTAATCCTACTCGAACTTGGTTTCGCGTTAGGTATTTTTTATGTGTCAAGGAGCCTGATCCTCCGGTTGATTGCGAAACCTTGTGCCAAATAACAAGAGAGGGATCATAATATAGTGCAATGCTTTTTCGTGCTGCACGAATGGAAAAGTCAACGTCTTCATACGTGAGAAAATACGTTTCATTCCAGAATCCGACAGTATCAATAACTTGTCTATCAAACACCACAAGACACCCGGTGATAAAGCTCGTTTGCTGAACCGTATCATATTGTCCTTGGTCTATTTCATCTACTCCTCGATGCGGTGTAATCATATGACTCCAATCGATAGCTCCGCCTGCATACCAAATTACTTTTCCAAGTTCGGATTTTTGATAGCGTTCTTTATGATACTCATATCCAGGCGCATAATATATTTTTCCACCGATTACTGCACTCGGGTGTAGTGAAAGAGAGGAAAAAATCCGGTCGACAAAATCTGGTCTAAAATAGGTGTCATCGTTGATGATACAGAACTTCTCAAACCCTTCGATAAGAGCCTGTTTCAATCCGTTATTCACTCCATATGCGTAGCCGCGGTTCTCTTTCTTCAGAACAGAGATTGAAACACCGTCCTGTTCAATTGATTGTTTTTGTGTGGAGAGATCGGTTAAAAAGAGATGAAAACTTTTATTCTTCTGTTTTTTTAGGCTTGCGAGAAAGTCTTCCAAAAGGGGATAGTTATTATACGTTACAGAGATAATGGCAAGTTTTTCAATCATAGATTTGACCGCTTCATAATATGCCAGAATTTTTTACTTTCAGCAATGACATTTACTTTCAGAATACGTAGAGTGAAAAAATAAAGAAGGATGCCGATAAGAGGGACAAAAAGGACAAGCGATTGAGAATAAGATTGAGTAACCGACTCAAATAGATATACCCCGAGCCCCATGATGATTCCTGCAAAGAGAAACCGCACAGTTGAGTGTACAAAATCGACCTGGACAAAGCGTTGTGCAACTATTGCGACGAAGACGAATGATAGAGATACGATAAGATGCGCGATGGGAAATCCAAATATTCCAGAGAGATTTATCAAGAAAGGAGTGAGAGTCCACATGAGAATTGTAAAGAAGAGCATAAAACTGAAGGAGAGTTTTACTTTTCCGAGCGCATTAAAAAGATTCATGAATGGTGCAAAAAAAGATAGAATAAGTGATGAAAGACAAAAAATATATAACAGAGGAAGTGCAGGTTCCCATTTTTGATAGTTTGGAACAATCAAGAGAAATGGCTTCATGATAATAATCATGCCGATAAAGACAGGAATAAGAACCAGACTTTGATAGTATAGAATTTTTTGTAAAAGTCGAGAAATTTTTTCCATATCGTCCTGCACTCTTGCAATAAGCGGAAAGATTACTTTATTGATGTTGTCCATAACGATTCGTATTGGTGCATCTGCCCATTTTTTTGCCCATCCAATATATCCAAGAGCTTCAAACCCAAGAACTTTTCCGAGATAGAGGATGATAAGATCGTCTTTAAAAAGTGCGAGGAAAGAACTCGCTTGGAAAGGAATTCCAAAGGTAAGAAGTGTCTTCAAACTCTTGATCGAGAATCCAAGCTTTGGTACCCAGAAAGAGACCGAGTACATAAGAACGAGCCCCACGATTGAGCGAAGAAGAACCGCAATAGTAAAGCTATGTATCCCAAATCCGAAGATTGCAAGCAGAGAAACAGCGGCATAAAATACCGTGCTTTCAACGATCTGTACAAATACAATTTTTTGAAATTGAATTGACCGTTCCAAGAATACAGAAGGAATCGTTTTTAGAGAAGACATAAAAAATCCCAATAATAAAGACCAATAAAGATATACTCCTTCACGGGGAAGATTATAGAAAGATATTACAGTAGGCGTTGTGAGAAAACCAATAACAACCAAACTAATAATTAAGATTTGTTGAACGGTAAAAGTGGTTTTTATATCATCTTCATGAAGTTCTTTTTTTTGGATAAGTGATGCTGCGAGCCCAATATCAGAAAAGTAATTCAAAAAAGCAATGATGGAAAGTACTGTAATATACAGTCCAAACACTTTTGGCGAGAGCAGTATGGTGATGATGAGGTTTGCGATAAATCCAAGAATTGCAGAGTACCCTGTCTGGAAAAATAAACTTAAGGTACTGATAAGACTCTTTCGTTTCAATTCTTCATCCAATGGTTTTTTTGTATGATATATTGTATTCACGATAGCTATGCGTAAACTACGAATTGTTGAGATCTGTCTGCTTCTTATTATATCAATTCCTGCTTTTTGGAGTCTGTTTCATACCGGTTATTTTTCCATGCACGACTACCAACATATTGCAAGACTTTATCTTCTCGATAAAGGAATTCACCAAGGATATCTCTATCCACGATGGGTTGATACATTAGGATTTAGTTTTGGATACCCTCTTTTCAATTTCTATCCACCACTTATTTATTATATTGCCGAAATATTTCATCTTTTAGGACTCTCGTTTATATTATCGATCAAAGCAATGATAATGATAGGATTTTTTGTTTCAGCGGTGGGAATGTTTTATTTTGCAAAAAGAAGAGCAGGCTCTTTAGGGGCATTTTTGGCCGCAACTCTGTACACTTATTTTTTTTATCACGCGGTTTTAGTATATGTACGAGGGGCATTTGCTGAATTTTTTACCCTTGCAATCTTGCCCTTTGTATTTCTTACATTTGAAAATCTCTGGAAAAAGCCCACGCTAAAAAATAGTGTCTTTTTTGCTATTTCATTTGCACTGCTTATTCTTACTCATCCCTTGATTGCATTTCCTTCGATTCTTTTTCTTTCCGCCTTTACAGCATTTTTTCTTTGGAAAAGAGAATATAGAAATTTTACGACCATGAAAAATGGTATTGTCGGCGCGGTTTTAGCATTAGGACTTTCTGCATTTTTTTGGCTACCGGCAATGATAGAGAGAAAATTTACGCTGCTTGATAAAGTACAACCAACAGAGCTTTCATACTATCAGCTCCATTTCGTCTGTCCTCAACAGTTTCTCTATTCAATGTGGGGATATGGAGGATCGATTGAGGGCTGTTTTGACGGCATGACATTTCAACTCGGAAAGCTACACCTGATTCTATTCTTACTTGCTTTTCTTGGTGCAACCACCTACCTCATTCGCCAGAAAAAACATGACTCGAATAGTTCCTTCTATTTTCTCTATTTTGTTCTTGCTTTATTTTCAATCTTCATGACGACAGAACTCTCAAACATCGTGTGGGAAAAAATTGCCTATCTTCAGTATCTAGAATTTCCTTGGAGATTTTTGAGTTTTACAGCATTTTTTCTTTCTATAAGTGCGTCATTTGCGGTTTATTTTTTCAACAAAATTTTTTCAGCAATCCGTTGGCGTAATGTGATATTGGTTATTACAATGGGAATGATTGTCGCCACTGTTGGTTACTATCAGAAATATTTTCATCCACAGGAGTATATCTATAAGAGTGATACCGAGCTCACAGGCTTTGACGAGATTTCTTGGCGGGTGAGTCGGAGTTCTTTTGATTTCCTGCCCGCTGAGATTCAAACAAAAAAATCAAATATAGACACCACTATTCCGACAATAACGCAGTCCGATCTAAGACAAGAGAGTTACGGTCTATATAAAGGCAACGGAACGGTTGAGGTAATAAAAAATAAGATGGCAGAAAAGGAGTTCACTATCAACTCAACCAATACAAATGTATTGATGGAGCTCTGGCTTTATACGTTCAACTTCCCGGGCTGGACTGCTTCTCTTGACGGCAACCCAATCGTAATAAAAGACGATAACCCATTCCGACTCATTAGTGTTACCGTCCCTCTCGGGTATCATAATCTAAGAGTGGAGTTTAAAAATAGTCCTGTGCGGAATATCGGAAATACTCTCTCGGTGCTGTCAGTGATATGTGCCATCTTGCTATTATGGGGCAGAGGTAAGTTCAAACAGATAGAACGAGGACTGTCCGCCTGGTTTGACAAACCTCTGGATGAACTTAAGAGGTAAGTCTTGAGGAAAATCATTTCGATGAGAGTAGACTATATAGACATTGTGTGTTTTCAGCTCCTTTTGATTCTCTAGTAGATTTTCTTTCTCAAGTGGCCAATATCCTTTAATTGTAATCTGATCCCCTTGCTGGGTTGTTGCCTCAAGCATATCTCCGACAACCCCGAAATTCCCCTCCGCGATAAGAATGACTGGCTTTTCAGAGGATTTTTGTCTGGCAAAATCGATGATCTCTTTTACCCCAGTTCCGGCTGAAATACCCTCAATATACTGTCCTCGATCGATTGGTGGAAACGGAATTGAATCCTGAGCAAATACAATAGTGTAATCAAAATAGAGAGCTGCAACAAAATATAACACGAGTAACAACTTGATAGTTTTTTTATTTTTCAGCGAATCAAGATAAAATACTGCAAGGATGAGAAAGATACTTGCGAAAAAGATAAGGTATCGAGGAAAGATAACTTTTGCAAAAAATACTATTGCAAGATAAGGAAGTAAAATCCATAGAAGGATATAGAGTGCAAGTTTTTGATGTTTTTTAAAAAGAAAAAATAATCCGAGTAATCCCAAAAATGGCAAGATAAATCCCGATTCCCATGCAACGTCGGCAGGAATAATCGGAAGGTTCCCGAAAACCACCGCAAAGGGATTGCGAATAAATTCTCCAAGCGTCAGAACAAATGTTTTATTTTTTTCTGCAACAAAATGTAAAAAGGGAGAAAGACGTTGGACATTGTATATGATAAGTGCAAGAGTGAAACTTATCAGGTAAAGGATAATATAAGCAATTGTCTTTTTTTTGAACTCTCGGTTATTTTTTTGCCAAAACAGCACAGGGGCAAAAACAGAAAGTCCAACAAACATTTCCGTTGAGGATTTTGCAAGAAGCGAAATTCCAGAAATAATTCCGGAGACAAGTGCCGTATCTAATCGCAGTGTTCTTGCCATAAGAATGGAGAAGAAAAAAATCCAGATAAACCCTGCGTTGACGGCAGAATCAACCAAAGCCATCCTGTCATAAAAAAGAAAATAGGGAGTAAAAATATAAAAGAGAGATCCAAAGATTGCGGCGCGTTTTCCGAAAAGATAAAACAAAAGAGAGAAGATACCCACCAAAGCAACAAGTCCAGAAGAAACCGAAAAAAGTCTTCCTGCAAGAAGAGGATGGGTGGGAAAAAGTTTTAGGAAAGGGATAGTTACCCACGTTTGAAGAGGCTGCTTTCCATCGGTGAGAGAGATGAACCTCCAGGTTGCATCATGCCAGGCGATTTTTGCCCAATGGATATAGATTCCCTCATCAGTAAATATTGGAAACTTTTCAAGATTCACAAGGCGGGTGATAAGATAGAGAAGAATGATAATTAGAAGAAGCCGTCTGTCCTTTAAAGAAAATGTTTTTTTAAACCAGGAGACGATGGCGCTGGGATCAAACATACGGTGTTATTATATCAGTTTGCGAACGAAATCCATTCTTTGGTTTCACAGAAACCGTTCGTACGGGCTTGTTGTATTTTTACGGTTAGCGCTTCATTTTGTTTAAGCTGATCTATTTGTTCCAGACTCTGTGCAGGAATAACGACAATATCAAATTTTTTAAACGAGGACAGAAATTGGTTGAGGTCGTAGAAAAACTCAACAGGTTTTTGCGCGTAATAGACAAAAGCAGGAGCACCGCCATAATAAAATGAGGCGGTGGTATCATAATGCGCAGCTTCTAGAAAGTTTCTGTTTTTCTGTTCTTGTTCATCAGTTAAAAACGCAATAGTTTTTCCTGGCTTATTGCTTAGACATTGAGCAAGAGCTACTTTGTTCGATGGCCTGAGGTTTGTGAGGTGTAATCCATAGGTTTCTGGAATAAAATGAAAAAGAAAGAAGCCCGCGATTACAAGGAAAAGAAAATACTGTAAAATCTTATTTTTCAGACGCGCAAACAGGTACGTCAACGGAAGACACAAAAGAGGAATCAAGATCATAAGGTACCAATAGAGTTTTGTTTTGACAAGTATAAGAAATGCAAAGAACGGAAGTCCCGACAAAAGAACAAGATAGTGCCACCAAGCGTCGGTTTCAGTTATTCTGAATCGTTTTTGCAATATAAGCTTTACTACACGAGAGATGATATAGAGATAGGCGGGGATAAAGAGGAGGTTTAATACTCCTAAATAATTCCACAAATATTTAAAATAATAAAATTTTCCTCCAAAATGAAGTTCGATTGGGACAACAATCCGTTTCAGCACCTGATCAAAAAAATGCGCCTGTACGAACGTGTTCCCAAACTGAATATAGTTATAGATATACCAGAAAGAAGCGATAGCAATCAGAACGACTACTTTAAGAAGATTGTTGAGTGTGATATCTTTTTTTCGGATAGCAAATAACTCGATGAGTAAGGGGTAAAAACCAAAAACAGACTTGGAAAAAACACCTAAGAGGAGAAACAAGCTCTTAATAATAAAATTTTCACGAAATAGAAAATATCCGATCCATGCTGCTGCGACGATGATATCGGTATTTATAAGAGAAGATCTCTCAATGAAGCTTGTAGAAGAGGCAAGTACCAGAACTGGAAGAAGATATGCGCACTGTTTTTGCAGCGTGGTCATTTTTTTCAGTTGCGTAGGAAAAACACGTTGAAGAATCTGTTTTGAAAGGAAGTACATCATGACAATAAGGCCTACGCCAAAGAATCCGAATAGCAATCGTGCAAAAAACTCCGATCTTCCAAACAACAGAAAAATGCCGGCAAGGAGTCCGTGGGAAAAAGGAGGTTTGTCAAACCATAGATGACCGTTAAAAGTTGTTATCAATGTTTTATTTTTTAAAAGTTCTGTTGCGATCTGTGAATACATTGCTTCATCCCAATCAAAAAACGGTATATGAGCGAACTGGAGGTTTCTTATCAAGAGCCCAACCGCGATAAAAATAAATACGAAAAACGGAAGCGCTTTCACAAAGAAATTATTTTTTGAGATCATATGCGCCTTTCAGATAAAAATACTTAATATTTATAATATCTTTAAGTGCCTCAATGGAGTCTCGAATAAAATTTACATTTTTTGTTTCAACGTGTTTCCATGTCACCGGAATCTCTTTCACTTTATACCCCAGTTTTATTGCAAGAAATAAGAACTCAATATCGAAACCCGCAGAGACCGAAGAGCCTTTAATCTTTCTTCCATTGCGAAATACCAGCAGCCGCTTCAAAATATTCAGAGCTACGGAACGTCGAAACATTTTGAAGCCACACTGAGTATCCTTAATTCCACGAAGACCAATAATAAGATCTCGTACAACAATCGCGCCCAAGGCCATAATTTTTCTTGCGAAAGGTGCACCCGCCCGCTGTGACTTACGTGAGCCAATTAAGATCGGGTAGCCTTTTTCTGAATGCTCTATGAGTTTTTCTGATTCTTCTATTGGCGTTGCCAGATCGATATCGGAAAATATGATGTACTCACCTTTTGCCTTCTCAATTCCCGTAATAACCGCAAACGCTTTTCCCTTATGAGGAGTGTGAATGAGCCTAAATTTTGGAAAACGTGGAAGGTATTTTTTTTTAATACTATCCGCGGACCTATCTGTTGAGCCGTCATCAATAATCAGTACCTCGACAAATCGATCGTCGTTAGAGATGAAATTGCCAATTTTATCAAGAACGCCTCTTTGTAAATTTATCTCTTCGTTATAACAAGGAAGAATGAGAGAAATATTCATACTAGCGAATCAGCTTATATATTGTAACACTCCCGATGTTCCAGGCCCCGACAATTTTTCTCGGTGCAAAATACGCAACGTCCCATTGAGGGTCACCGATGGGTTTACACGTTGACTCGCATGTAACAAAAAGAATAGTTGTCCTCTCCAAACTGTCCTTTTCAATAGGCTTTTTTCCCCAGATCTCAAGAAAATATCGATATGTAGTATCGGCATATCGTTGGGGAAGTGAGGTAAGCCGAAATGATTGAGAGTCAACATTATTTGCAATAATACGGGCAATACTTTTTGCCGTCTCAATCTGATTATTTTCTTTATTGGTGAAGTAATAGTATCCCTGGCTCTGCACATAAAGATATACAACAAGGAAAACTCCCATAAGCACCGAGCCGAGGGGTGCAGAGAGAAGTACCGACAAAAAATACCCTATTAGCATATAGTAGAACGGATAGATAACGCCAAAATAATGCGAATATTTTGGTCCACCGTAGAGACTAACTCCAATAACTGTAAGAAGGAAAAAAAGTAACACAATCTGGAGTGACCCCCCTTTTTTTATTGTCATTACAAAAGAAATAATAAATAAAAAAAGAAGCAACACGGACAAAAACGGATGTAGCTCAATGTGAAACGTATATAGATTAAGCGAAGAAAAGGAGGAGAGTAGATTGGAAAGTTTGTTCGTTGCTACTGGGTTTGCGCTGCTCATTAAGGTTAAGAAATTTTTTATATTCAGAAACTGGTGTCGGAGGTCAAAGATAATTAGAGGGATAGAGACAGAAAGAAAAGCACCCATCAGGAGAATCGATTTAGTAAGAAGTTCTTTCCAGCGTTTTCTATTTGCATTGAGGTGAAGAAGGAAATAAATGCCTGCAGGAGGGAGAAGAAAAAGGGCAATATAATGGAGTTGAATCGCAAAAGAATAAAATGCACCAGATAGAACATAATAGTACCATCTCATTTCTCGAAGAGACTTTATTAAAAAATACATCGAGAGGAGTGAAAAAAGGGGAAGAAGATTGGGATTCCAAGAAAATCGTGAGAACTCGATGAGAGTCGAGGAGAACCCAAAAAGAAATGTAGCAATTAGGGCGGTTTTTCTGTCAAAAAGTTCTCTGGTTATGAGGTAGATGATGAGCACGGAGACAGAAGAAAAAAAAGCAACCCCGAGGGCCAGCCCTATAGGATCAAAACCAGTAAGTAAAAGCCACGGGGCAATGAAATAATAGTAAAATGGCCCTAGGAAAATTTGTCCAACCGAGGTTGGAGCTCCTATTGCAGGAAAATGCTCAAACGTAAGAATCCGTTTGATGACAATAGCATCTCGTCCTTGATCTCCCAAAAACGTGACAAATCCGGCAAGCTTATAAAAACGCAGGAAGACGCTAATCAATAAAATAAAAAGGAGAGCGATGAGCTCTTTTTTGCTGAAAAAGTTGTTCAGCTTTTTTCCCATCTTTTGCTACAATAGGGTAATAATGATGACATTATACACGAAATTGCGTTCCTATCTGCTGGTGAGCGGTGTTATACTTTTCTCTAGTCTTCTTCTCTGGCTTCCGTTTCTCATTCGTGCAAACGATTGGTTTGGTTTGAAAATTTTTGATTCGAATATGCAGTATGTGTACAGAAATTTTGATGGACCGTTATATATCATTGCCGCAAAGACTCTTTACAAACCAGAAGGGATAAAGCAGATAGGACTCGAGCTTCCATTGAAAGCAGAGTACTTTGCCGCGCATCTGCCAGGATACCCGCTTTTAATCAGGTTGTTCGGCCCATGGACTGGATATCTAAAAGCGCAGATTATTGTGAACCTCATCAGCACGATTATCCTTGCGTGCTTCTTCTTTTATTTCGTCACAAAATTCAAACTGACAAAACACCCGTTGCTGCTGACAACAGTATTTTTATTTCTTCCACGCTTTTATGTCGTTCGTTCAATCGGCGCCCCGGAGAGTCTCTTTATGCTTTTTACGCTCCTTTCACTTTTTTTCTTTGAGCGGAAAAGTTACCTGATCGCAGGCATTTGGGGTGGACTTTCTATCATAACAAAATCACCAGGAATTCTATTGGTACCGGCATATGCGCTTACCCTTGTTCATGAGTACGTTCAGACACATAGAGTAAATTGGAAAGCTCTTCTGGGAATACTATTTATTCCGATAGGATTGTTATTGGTATTTTTGTTCTATTGGCTGCAGTACGGGGATTTTTTTGCATATTTTCATGCCGGAGACAACATTCATCTTGTCACACCGTTTTCCGTTTTTAACTACGAGACGACATGGGTACGTACTGCATGGCTTGAGGACGTTGTTTTTTATTTTTTTATGTATGCCTTATCACTCTTTTTCCTCCGTGATCTAAAATATAAAAGCCTGTATTATTATGCGCTTGTTTTTTTCATACCCATCCTCTTGATCCAACATAGAGACATTGCTCGCTATAGTTTGCCACTGTGGCCGCTTGCCTGTATCGCGTTTGAAAAAGTCTTTACTTCGCGAAGATTTCTTCTTGCCCTTGTGATTGTACTTCCTGGGATCTATCTCTACGCGGTAAATTTTCTTCTGTTCAACGTCATGCCGGTTGCCAACTGGAAACCATTTCTTTAAAATATTTGATTCCAAACTTAAAATTAGTTATACTAATAGTTAGGGGTCCTAATTAATTATATCATGCTAAAAAGACTTTTGAAATTACTGCAGAAACGCTGGTATATCGGGCTCGTTCTTCTTGCCCTTGTTGGATTTATCTTTTATAGACAGCAGTCGGGAGCGCAAGGAAAGAAACAAAACGCCTATAAAGTTCAAATACAGACATTGAAAGAACAGCTGACATTTTCCGGCAAAGTTGACGCAGACGAAAAGGTGGATCTCCAATTTCAATCGGCAGGAAGGTTGATCTGGGTGGGAGTAAAAAAAGGTGATTCTGTTAAAAAGGGTCAGGCGATTGCCGCGCTTGATCAAAGACAACTTCAAAAGACAATGCAGAAATTTTTAAATACGTATGTAAAAACAAGGCTTACATTTGATCAACAGCAGGAGGATATTCGTCCAGTCGTTATTGGGGCACTATCAAAGGACCAGCAAGAAAGACTCATCAGGGCAGCACAACAAGCTCAATACGATTTGAATAATTCTGTATTAGATGTTGAGGTTCAAAATATATCTGTTGAGTATTCAAATCTCTATACCCCGATTGAGGGAATTGTCGATCACGTAGACACCCCTGTTGCGGGAGTTAATCTTACTCTTACCAACCCATCGATTTTTCGAGTAGTTAACCCAAAGACATTGTTTTTTGCAGCAACAGCAGATCAGACAGAGGTAACGAAACTTCATGAAGGGGAACAAGGAGAGATAAATTTCGACTCGTATCCTGATGAAAACATTCCGGCGACTGTTGCCTCAATCGCGTTCAGCCCGAAAGAGGGGGAAACAGGAACCGTCTATGAGGTCAAAATAAATTTTCTCCCGAGCGAAGAGAGTGGATATAAATACCGGCTGGGGATGACCGGTGACATTAGTTTTACTCTTCGTGAAATTTCCAATGTCATCTCTATTCCTTCCGCCTATATTACATCAGAAAATGGCAAACACTATGTAGTAAGAGGGGTAAACGGAAAGAAAGAAAAGATAGTCGTAGGAACAGGAGAAACAATCGAAGGACAGACAGTGATTACATCTGGTCTTCAAGAAGGTGATACGGTCTATGATTAACTTGAAGAGAGTCTACAAAGACTATCAACTCGATAAAGACCTTGTTTATTCCGTTCTGAAAGAAATTGATCTGACGATTAAGGAAGGCGAGTTTACCTCTATCATCGGGCCATCAGGGAGCGGAAAATCTACTTTGATGCATATCATCGGACTGCTTGATAAACCGACAAAAGGTAAGATTTTTGTTCAAGGAAAAGATATCTCAAAACTTGATGATGATGAGACTTCCACGCTCCGGAGCGAGTTCGTAGGGTTTGTTTTTCAACAGTTCAATCTGATCAATAAATTGACCATTAAAGAAAATATCCTTCTTCCGACGATTTATTCACGAAAAAAGCTTCCTTACAAGGTTGATGAGAAAGCAGAATATCTGATGAAGCGTGTAGGAATCCTTAATAAAAAAGATTCATATCCAAATAAGATCTCCGGGGGAGAGCAACAGAGAGCGGCGATTGCACGTGCTCTTGTCATGAATCCCAAGCTTATTCTCGCAGACGAGCCGACAGGAAATGTCGACACGAAAACAAGTGGTGAGATTATGAAACTTTTGAAAGAGCTCAATAAAGAAGAAAAGGTGACTATCATTATCGTGACGCACGAACCGGATATTGCAAAACAAACCAGGAGGACGATCTCGATTAGAGATGGAGTTATTATAAGGAGCTAGAATTGTTATGTCGCAGTTTCTTTTTATATTAAAATCCGCGCTGTTTGATTTTTCAAGAAACAAGGGGAGAACGTTTCTTACCTCGCTCGGTATCCTCATTGGAGTGTTGTCCGTGATTCTTCTCATTGCATTTGGATTAGGATTTAAAAAATATCTTGAGGACCAGTTTGCAAGTCTTGCCCCAAACTTATTACGCGTTGTTCCCGGCCAGATTCTTCAGGGAGGGAGTTTTCGGGGTGGAGCAGGAAGTTTTGGAGGGATTCGTTTTGATGAAAAAGACCTCGTTCGATTAAAAAGGATTCGTGATGCAGATTATGTTGTTCCGGTTTTTACTAAAACAATAAAAGCTGCCGCAGGAAGAAACTCTGAACTTACAGACTTTTTCTCAAGTTCTGCCGATATGTTTTCGGCATTAAATGTGAAGGCTCAATATGGCGAACTCTATACCAAAGAAGACGTTGATAAAAGAAGCAGAGTTGCGGTTCTAGGTCCAAAAATAGCTGAAAAATTATTTGGCCAGGTGCAACTTGCAGTTAACCAATCAATTAAGATCGAGGGACAGAGTTTTAGAGTGATTGGAGTGACCGTATCCAAAGGAGGAGGTGGATTCGGCGGACCTGACTTTGATTCTTATGTCTATATTCCGTACAAAACCGGATATGTGTTTAATCCAAACAAGGAGCTTTTGGCAATAATTGTTAAGGCGCGAGACGGAACCGATCTAGAGAAAGTGAAAAAAGAAATAGGAGAGATCATGAGCCGACGTTACAAAGAGGACGAGTTTTCAGTGGTAAAACAGACAGAGCTTATCAATGCAATTTCATCGATTTTCAGCGTCGTCAACCTTGTACTCGTTGCAATCGCGGCAATCTCTTTGATTGTTGGAGGAATCGGGATAATGAACATCATGTATGTTACGGTGACCGAGAGGATCAAGGAGATAGGGATTCGTAGGGCAATCGGCGCGAGAAAAAGTGATATCTTATATCAGTTTTTGGTAGAGTCAATTATCTTATCGTTGTTTGGGGGGCTGCTTGGTCTGGGGCTTGCGTTTTTGATCGTGCTTTTCATCCAGAAATTTTTCCCGGCGTATATTGATCTGCAAACTATAGTGATTGCCCTGGGGGTCTCAACATTGATCGGCGTAGTGTTCGGAGTCTTTCCTGCGAAAAAAGCAGCAGATCTTTCACCAATCGACGCAATCAGATATGAATAGTTATAATGAAAAAATGACGATCAGAAAATTGTCCAAGGATGATAAGAAAGAACTAACGTCACTGGTAGAAGAATTTTATAAAAAGTTCTATCGAGAAGGAATATTTGCCGATTCTGCAATTCTAGATTTTTCTTTCGTTGGATCTACAAACTTAGATGAGGTTATCGAAAGAGACGTGAAAGAAATGTTTGAAGATCCATTGTATATTGTTTTTGTTGCCGAGGAAAAAAACAAATTGGTAGGGTACATTTCTGGAAAAATTATTGATAAGCCCGGAAGAAAATTTAACAAAGAGGGATTCATTGATGCATGGTATGTAAAAGATGGTTATCGTAGAAAACATGTAGGAAGTCAATTGTATGAGAGTCTCGTAGAAGAATTTAAGAAAAATAAATGTGATTATTTAAGCGTTGAGGCCTTTTCTAACAATAAGGACGTAATCGACCTATATCATAAACTCGGATTTCAAGACATTGATGTAAAATTGCGGAAAAGGCTCGAAAAGAGGGGGTGAAAAATAGATGAAGCAGAAAACGTTTATCAAATTTGCAACAGTAGTATTTTCTTTAGGAGCGTTGGTGCATCTCTGGAGATTTTTGGCAGGGTTTGATATCATCGTCAATGAATGGGTCGTTCCAAAATTGGTCAGTATGGTGGTTGTGGTAGTTGCCGGTTATTTAGCCTATCAAAGTTATAAATTAAGCAAATAAACATTACCAAATCAACCGAGTCGGTTCAAATTGGGCTGTTGAGAGGGGCTAGATATGATTTTTCACAAACGCCAGGATTTTCTTTTTAAAGTCAGTTTCAGAGTAGTTTTCTGATTCTTTTCTGCTGTTTTTGCGCATTGTTGCGTACTCATCTCTTGATAGCGATTCGAGCTTTTTTATTTTTTCAATGAGTGCTGTTTCGTTGAGATTATTAAAGAGATACCCATTAATCCCATCATGCACCGTTTCCTTCAACCCCCCGCTCCGGTAAGCGATCACCGGTACACCATATCCCATTGCCTCAACCGGAGCAATGCCGAACTCCTCATCAACCGACGCAAAGAGGAATCCTTTTGTTCCTTCGTAGAGTTTTCCAAGTTCTTCATCAGTTATATTTCCCACAAACTCAATCGTTGAGCCTGCAATAGATTTTAGATACGCTTCATCCCGTCCTACACCGACGATTTTTAGTGACAGTTTTAGTTTATTGGCAACCTTGATAAGCAGATCGATATGTTTAGCTCTGGTTAAACGAGATACGCTTATGTAATAGGGTGAATCGTGAAGCGTAAAACGTGAAACGTCCGCAGGAACGGTTACAGGAGGATAGATGACGGTTGCGTCTCGGTGGTAGAATTTTTTAATCCGTCTTTTTGTTTCTTCGGAATTTGCGATAAAGTAGTCGGGTCGTTGGGAAGATTCATAGTCCCAGATTCGCAGATAGTGATTAACAATATGACCATAAATACGTACCGGCCAATAGCGCTGCCACTCTACTGCGGTCTCATAGCCATACAGATAGCGTGGGTTATGATGAAGATAGCAGATATGGATGGTGGGTTTTTTTGTGACGACTCCTTTTGACATATACCAACCGGATGAGGAGATTAAGAGATCGTAACCGGTGAAATCAAAACTTTCCCAGATTTTTGGCGCCAAAAATCGCAGAGGAGAGTAAAGTTTTCCAAAAAAAGGGATCTTTGCGGCCCATGAAGTTTTGATACTCCATGATTTATAATCGGGAATGTTTCGTTTTAGCGCTTCTTCATTTACAAATGCGGTGAAGATATCTGCGCCCGGGAAGATTTTTTTGAGAGCAATGAGCACCCGTTCTGCACCACCAAACTCCTGGAGCTGATCATGCACAAGTGCAATCTTCATTTGATACAATTATACTCGATGAACCTTCTTCACGCGCTTATTTTAGGAATAGTCGAGGGGATTACGGAGTTTTTGCCGGTTTCCTCAACTGCACATTTAATTCTTGCGAGCAAGCTTCTGCAGATTCCACAGACTGATTTTCAGAAATTTTTTGATGTATTTATCCAGTCGGGTGCGATTCTTGCCGTTATTTTTTTATATTTTCAGTACGTTCTTAAGCATAAAAAACTCCAATGGAATATCTTTCTTTCATTTGTTCCAACGGCGATTGTCGGACTTGTACTCTATAAGGTGATAAAAGGAGTTTTTTTTGAGTCAACAACACTTATTGCGTGGGCTCTACTGATTCTTGGTATTGTTTTTATTGTGGTTGAGAATTTTATTGCAAAAGGAAAAATAAAAACGGAAAAGACCATGTTGCAGATCAGCGCAAGAGATGCGATACTTGTCGGGCTTGCGCAGTCGCTTGCGGTGATTCCGGGAGTTTCGCGTGCTGGGATCGTCATGATTGCGATGCTTCTTCTTGGACACAAGCGGGATGAGTCGGCAGTCTACTCTTTCTTACTTGCTGTTCCGACGCTCGTTGCAGCCTCCGCATTTGACCTCTACAAATCAAAGGATTCATTATTCTTAATTCATGATTCTTTATTCATCCTCTTTGTTGGATTTGTCGTCTCCTTTATCACTGCATATATTTCAGTGAAGTGGTTGATGAATTATCTCAAGAATCACACCCTTTCTCCTTTTGGATTCTATCGCATAGGTCTTGCTATAATAGTGATGCTTACTCTGGCGCGATAAGCATCTGTAGCTCAAAGGATAGAGCATTGGTTTCCGGAACCAAAGGCTGGAGGTTCGATTCCTCTCAGATGCGCCAGCGGGCCTATAGTTCAGTGGCAGAACACTCCGTTCGCAACGGAGAAATCCGAGTTCGATTCTCGGTAGGTCCACAAAGTGGTATAATAGCCTGTTATAACAATATGAGCGAAAGAATAGAAACTAAC